>Ga0209693_10000053_pt1 | contig 43083 bp, 43 predicted proteins | sample HubBroMetageWRM3_FD_188345 | JGI IMG/M metagenome (GOLD analysis project Ga0209693, IMG submission 188345) | Warmed soil microbial communities from the Hubbard Brook experimental Forest, New Hampshire - Hubbard Brook CCASE Soil Metagenome WRM 3... | ecosystem: Environmental > Terrestrial > Soil... | reverse complement strand
CCTCATCGCTGCGCTCTGCATCGTCGCCGGCGCGGTCATGACACGTCCAGGCAGTTACGCAGGCCGCGTAGCGCATCACGCATACGTGACTTGATGGTCGACAAATTGGCGGCTAACCGCCGCGACACTTCGACGTAGGTCAGCCCGTCGTAGTAGGCCAATTCGATGCACTGCCGCTGTACATCGGTGAGCGAATCCAAACATTGGGTCACCCGGCGCCGCTCGTCGCCGGCAATTGCCGAGTCGGCGACCACGTCTGTGGCCGGGTCGACATTGGCCGCACCGTAGCGCGATTCGCGGCGGCTGCCGGCTTGCTCGCTGCGCACCCGGTCGATGGCCCGCCGGTGCGCCATGGTCAGCAGCCAGGCCTGGGCGGAACCCTTCGCGGAGTCGTACTCCGACGCCGTCCGCCACACCTCGAGGTAGACCTCCTGGGTGGTTTCTTCGCTGTAGCCGGAGTCACGAAGCACCCGTACCACCAGTCCGTACACCCGGGCCTTGGTGAGGTCGTACACCGCGGCGAAGGCATCCCTGTCGCCGCGGGCGACTCGGCGCAACAAAGCGTCGAGGTCGCTGCTCAGCCGAGCTGGTCCGGCCATCGATGGTCAGCCTAGCGTCAGCCCTGACGGCCATCCCGGCGGTCGTCACCGATGTACTGATTTCGGTGGCCGGGGGAAGAAGTATGCGGTCCGTGATTTGTACTCGTCGAAGCCGGGACGGTCGCCCATCAATTTCTCGGTGAGCCGGGCGCCGGTCACATGGACGAGGAAGTAGGTCATCAGCAGTGGCGAACCCACGGTGGCCAACCCCAACCAGCCGTTGACGGTGATCAGCCACAGCCCCCACCAGACAGCGGCGTCGCCGAAGTAATTGGGATGGCGCGTCCAGGCCCACAGGCCCCGGTCCATCACCACACCCCGATTTTCCGGATCAGATTTGAAGACCCGCAGCTGTCGATCGCCGACCGCTTCGAAGGTGACACCGATCAGCCACACTGCCGCGCCCACCACGACGAAGGCGGTCAGCGGTCGCGGCGTGGGGCCGGTCACCGCCGACAGCTGCAACGGGAATGAGACGAACCAGGTGATGACCGCTTGCAGCACAAAGACCTTGCGCACCACCTGACCCACCGTGGCATCCCCGAGTAGCTTGGCGTAGCGCGGATCCTCTCCTTTTCCGGCGGTCTTGCGCTGGATGTGCCAGCTCAGCCGCAGACCCCAGATCGTCACCAGGGCCAGCAGCAGCCACCGCCGAGCCGGGTCACCGTGGCCGAGGGTCGCCGCGACGGCGGCGATGACCACAAAGCCCACACCCCACGCCACGTCGACGACGTTGTAGCGGCCGATCCGCCTGCCGATAGCGAACGTGATCGAATGGACCACGGTGAGAGCCAGAACCGAGGCGCCGGATACCTGTAGGAGGTTCAGGTAGTTCATTTGTCGGCCTCGCGTGCGAACGTCCACTGGTAGACGTCCAGGTAGCCGGACCGGAAACCCGCCTCCGAATATGCCAGATACAGCTCCCACATACGCCCGAATACATTGTCGAAGCCCAAGTCCACCAGCAGATCTCGCCGCTGGATGAAGCGCTCGCGCCAGAGCCGCAGTGTCTCGGCGTAATGCGGACGCAGCGAGGTCATGTCGACTGTGCGTAAAGCGGTGTGCCGCTCGGTGATACTGGTGATGGCCTGCGTGGATGGCAGCAATCCGCCGGGAAAGATGTACTTCTGGATCCAGGTGTGCGTGTTGCGGCTGGCCAGCAACCGGGCGTGCGGCATGGTGATCGCCTGGATCGCCACCAGGCATCCTGGCCGCACCAGTCGTTCCAGCGCGGCGAAATACCTTGGCCACGAAAGGTATCCGACCGCCTCGATCATCTCGACGGAGACTACGGCGTCGTAGCACCCCTGCACGTCGCGGTAATCGCACAGCTCGATCTGGACCAGGTCGGACAACCCGGCTGCGGCAACCCGCTGCTGCGCCAACCGCTGCTGCTCCACCGATAAGGTCACCGAGCGGATGTGGGCTCCGCGGGTAGCCGCGCGGATGCACAACTCGCCCCAGCCGGTGCCGATCTCGAGAACCCGGCTGCCGCGCTGGACTCCGGCGAAGTCCAGCAGCCGATCGATCTTGCGCCGCTGAGCTGTGCCCAGCTCTGCCGATGCCGCCGGAAGGTGAGGGAACAGCGCACACGAGTACGTCATGGTCTCGTCGAGGAACTCGGCGAACAGATCGTTCGACAGATCGTAGTGTTCGGCGATGTCGCGCTTGGCTTGATCGCGGGTGGGGGCTCGCCGACGCAGTCGGAAGGCCGGAGCGATCGGCCGCAGCCACTGCAGCGACCTTGGCACCAGGTCAGCCACCGAGCCGGCCAGGACCGTCAGTACCCCAGCGAGGTCTGTGGACGACCATTCACCGGCCATATACGATTCGCCGAAGCCGATCAGGCCGTGCCGCCCGATCCGGCGCGTCAATGCGTCCGGCTGGTGGACCACCAGGGCTGGGGTTGTCGGGTCGGCGGCCCCGATCACCGTGCCGTCCGGGTAGACGAGCCGCATCGGTAGGCGAGCGGCCGCACGCTGCAGCAGCCGCTCGGCGATGACACCCGATGCGGAGGCCAGGGGACCGGACGGCACCTTCGCGACGGCCGGCCAGCGGCCCGAATCGATTGCCGGTGCGGGCTTTCGGATGGTCTCTTGAACGGTTTGCAGGCTCATCGCGGCACCACCGGAACTCGACGTAACCACAACTTGATCCCCTGTATCCGGATACGCGCGGCCACCACCAGCGGTGCCAACGGCGAAACGATTTGCATGATCGCGACTTGTTTGGTGGTTGCCGGACGCCGCTGTCCACGCAGGCTGGCTGTGAATGCCGGGAACGCCGGCTGTTGGTTACGGTGCAGCGCCACAGTGATATCCACCTCACTGTCGGGTCGTGGCGCTCGCACCAGGTAGTAGCCGTCGACCTGAAAGAACGGCGAGACATAGAACCTCTTAGCCGTCACCACGGGCAGGTCGGCCGGTGGCAACAGGTAAGCATGCCGTTCGCCGTAAGTGTTGTGCACCTCGGCGATCACATGCTCGAGCTGGCCGTCGCGGTCGTGGCACCAGAAGACGCTCAGCGGGTTGAAGACGTAACCGAAGACGCGTGGCTGCAGTAGCGCGGTGATGCGCCCCTCTGGGGCAACCAGATCGCGGTCGGCGAAGAAGGCGCTGAGCCGGTCGCGCAGCGAGCCGTGCGGCGGGTTGGTGTTCGAAAAGTGATCTGCGGCCCGGAATCGCGCGAACGGTCGCAGCCACCAGGGCAGCCGGGGCAGGTCGTCGACGTCGACATACCAGCTGTAGCTTCGATATTCGAACGAGTGGTGCACCGGAGCCTGTCGGCAATGGGTGATCGTGGTGCGATAGATCGCCGGAGTCAGCAGTTGAGTCAGCACGGGACCGCCGCCTCCCGCGGGGCCATTGCCGGCCATTCGGCGCCGAGCCGGCGGGCCGCGCGCAGTCCCGATGCGGCGCCGTCCTCGTGGAATCCCCAGCCGTGATAGGCGCCCGCGAAGGCCACCCGGTGGTCATCGAGTGTCGCCAGTTTATCTTGGGCTGCAACAGATTCCGTCGTATAGAGCGGATGGCTGTAGGTCATTTCGGCAATCACCGACTTAGGATCGACCCGGTCGTGGCCACCGAGGGTGACCAGATACCGGCGGTTGCCCTTGATGCGCATCAGCCTGCTGACGTCGTAGCTGACGACTACCTGATCGGTTCCTGCTGCCGCCAGATAGTTCCACGACGCGCGCGCGCGGCGGTGGCGGGGCAGCACCGATTCGTCGGTGTGCAGCTGGGCACGGTTGGTCGAGTAGGCGATTGCTCCCAGAATGGCGCGTTCGCAAGGGGTCGCGTCGTCGAGCAGTAACAGCGCCTGATCGGGGTGGACGGCGACGACGGCCGCGTCGAAAAACCGCGGCTCGCTGCTGCCTGCCCGCACCAGTACGCCGTCGGGCAGCCGCCGCAGCGAGTGCACCGGCGTTTGGATTGACACCTCGTCGAGCCGGGAGGCAACGGCCTGAACGTAATTGGCCGAACCTCCGGTCACAGTGCGCCATGTCGGTGAGCCGAAGACCGAGAGCATGCCGTGGTGCTCGAGGAAGACGAACAGGTACCGGGCCGGATAGCGCAATGCGTCACCGCTGGCGCAGGACCAAACCGCTGCCACCAGGGGCGTGATGAAATAGTCGACGAAATAGCAAGAGAAGCGGTGCCGGTTGAGGAAGGCTTCCAAGGTCTCCAGGTTGTCTTCGGCAGCGCTGTCGCGCAGCAGTCGCAGTGCGGCGCGGTGGAACCGGGGGATCTCGGCAAGCATCCGCAGATAGCGGGGCCGCAACGATTGCCGGCACGCAAACAGTCCCCGGATTCCGAGGGCTCCGGCATATTCGAGTCGGATGTCGTCGCAACGCACCGACATCGACATCTCGGATTTCTGGGTGGCGACACCGAGTTCGTTGAACAATCGGCACAACGTGGGATACGTGCGGTCGTTGTGCACCAGGAACGCTGAGTCGACAGAAACGACACTGTCGTCGGGGCCGTCTGGGCCGTCTGGGCCGTCTGGATCGTGGACGACGTGGGTGTGCGCGTGGCCGCCGAGCCGCGCATCGGCTTCATACAGGGTCACCCGGTCGCGCCCGGATAAGACGTAGGCGGCGGTAAGGCCGGCAACTCCACTGCCGATAACCGCTATCGAACGCCCGTATGACTGTCCCACAGTCCTTATTCGGAGCCGTCGACCTGTCGGACAGGCTGCGGCGTACTTACTGGCGTGTTATCCGAATGTGAACGAAAAGACTTGCAGGCCTTTGGTGACTTGCATGTCGAGTTGATCGCGGTGCGCGGCGTCATCGGAAACGATCTGATGCAGGGTCGGAGGGCCGCTGATCGGTGTGGTGGTCGTCTTCTGATCGCGGGTCACGGTAAGGGTGCCGGTGCCGCCGACAACGGCGTAGACATCTTTCGCGCTGTAGTTGAGCCGAATGGCGGCATCGTCGCTGATGGTGGTGGCTCCCTGGTCGTCCAGGGTCCAACGGCCGAGCAGGGCGAATCTGTCGTCGCCCAACTTGGCCGGGTAGCCGAACGTTGCGGTGCCCGCCTGATACTCGCCGTCTCCGCCGTAGTACGTGGCCTTGCCGATGCCCAGGTAGGTCTCGGGTGTGAGCTTGGTCTGCGGAGTGGTGTCGGCTGACTGCGTCGTAGCGGGTAGCCGGACAGCGGGGTTGGCATCGACAAGCAATTGGCGGATGAGCTTTTCGGTGTCGTCGTAGTCGCCTTCGCCGAACTTGGTGTGCCGGACGGCTCCGTTCGCGTCGATCAGGTACTCCGCCGGCCAATACAGGTTCTGGTAGTTGTTCCACGTGGTGTAGCCGTTGTCCAGCGCGACGGGGTAGGTGATGTGCAACGCGGCGGCGCCACTGGCGACGTTGCCGGCGACGCGTTCGAAGGCGTACTCCGGTGTGTGCACCCCGATGACCACCAATCCGCTGTCGCGATACCGGTTGTACCAGTCGACGACGTGCGGGATGGCCCGTTGGCAGTTGATGCACGAGTATGCCCAGAAGTCGATCAAGACCACCTTGCCGCGCAACGACGCCAGGTCGATCGGTTTGCCGTCCGGGGTGTTGAGCCACTGGGTGATCCCGCTGACAGCGGGCGCCGGCCCGCATTCTTGCAGCTGTGCAGAGCCTGCAGAGTCCTGGGCGCAGGCGGCCAGTTGACCGTTTTTCTGGCTGCCCGGATGCAGCTTGTGCCGGAGGTCGTTGGCCCCGATGCCGTTCTGCATCGCTGTCGTGTAATCCGGGACGGCGCGCTGCAACATCGCGGGAAGGTTGAAGACCAGTGCGACGGCCAGCACAATCATCGTGATTCCGCCGGCGATCTGGACTGCGCGCTGGCGACGCCGGAACGCGGCGACGCGTTCGGAGACGCGCCGCCCGGCCAGCGCGAAAACCAGCAGCGGGAGTGCGGTGCCGATGGCGAACGTCGCGGTCAGGATCAGCGTGGGCAGTCCGATGGAGGCGGTGCCGCCGGCCACCACGATCGCGGCCAGCACCGGACCCGCGCAGGGCACGTACAGCGCACCCAGCGTCAGGCCCAGCCCGAAACCGTTCCTGGTAAGGCTGTTGAAGCCGATCTGACGCTGCGGGATGCGGGCAAACGGCCGTTCAATCAGATGCAGCAGCGGCGGGAAGATCAAACCGAGGCCGATCAGGGTCAGCGTCACCAGGGCGGCCCACCGGATCGCGTCCTGGGGCAGATGCAGCGCAGACAGTAGGGCAGAACCGGCCAAGGTGACCACGCTGAAGCTGCAGACCAGGCCCGCGATCACCAGATACGGCCGCGCCGCGGGGCTGCTGGCCCGGGTGCTGTCAGAGTTGCCGTCGGGAGAGCCGCCCACACCGGAAAAGAACACCACCGGAAGCACCGGCAGGATGCATGGCGAGATGCCGGTGATCAGGCCACCGAGGAATCCAATCAGGGCAACTGTGTGCATGGCTGCTATTCGTAAGGACCGGGGTCAGGGACGGACTGCTCGCGCTCTGGTCAGTCGGTATAAACCAACGGACGTTCCGGGTCACGGGTCTTTGCCCGCTTGACCGGTTTCCTCGCAGGCCGGGTACGTACTCGCAGCGGCCACCAGAACCAGCGTCCCAGCAGCGCGGCGATAGACGGCGTCATGAACGAGCGCACGATCAACGTGTCGAACATCAGACCCAAGCCGATGGTGGTGCCCACCTGACCGATAACCCGCAGATCGCTGACGGCCATCGAGGCCATCGTGAACGCGAACACCAGGCCCGCGTTCGTCACGACTTTGCCGGTACCGCCCATCGAACGGATGATGCCAGTCTTCAATCCGGCATGGATCTCCTCTTTGAACCGGGAGACCAGGAGCAGGTTGTAGTCAGACCCCACTGCCAAGAGAACGATGACGGACATGGCCAGCACCAGCCAGTGCAATTGGATACCAAGAATATGCTGCCAGACCAGCACGGACAGCCCAAAGGAAGCACCCAGAGAAAGCGCAACAGTACCCACAATTACGGCAGCGGCAACAAAGGCTCGGGTGAGGATCAGCATGATGATGAAGATGAGGCAGAGGGAGGAGATCCCTGCGATCAAAAGATCCCACGCAGCACCCTCCGAGATGTCCTTGAAGACAGCCGCCGTGCCGGCCAGGTAGATCTTGGCGTCCTCCAGTGGAGTTCCCTTGAGCGACTCTTCGGCCGCCGTGCGGATCGCGTCAATACTCGCGATGCCCGTGGCTGTGGCGGGGTCTCCCCGATGCAGAATGATGAAGCGCGCCGCGTGTCCGTCTGGCGATAGGAAGTTATTCATGGCCCGCTTGAAGTCCTTGTTTTTGAAGACCTCTGGCGGAAGGTAGAACGAGTCGTCGTTCTTGGCGGTGTCGAAAGCATGACCCATGGCGGTCGCGTTATCACTCATCTGGTCCATCTGAGCGAAGATGCCGGACATGGTGCTGTGCATCGTCAGCATCATGGTCCGCATGCTCACCATGGTCTCGATCATCGGTGGGAACTGGGCGACCATCTGCGGCATCAGCTGATCCAGATCTTTGATGTCACCGACGAGCATGTTCAGTTTCTCGTCGACCTGGTCCAGGCCGTCCAGCGCGCTGAATATCGACCGCACCGACCAGCAGACCGGAATGTCGAAACAGTGCTTCTCCCAGTAGAAATAGGAGCGAACCGGCCGCCAGAAATCGTCAAAATCGGAGATGTTGTCGCGCAACTCATTGGTGATTTGTTGCATTTGTACGGTATCGCCGACCATGCGATGCGTAGTACCGACAAGCTTTGTCATCAAGGCGTACATCGTGCGCATTGTCATGATCGTCTTGGTCATCTCGTCGGCCTGCTTCAGCATGTCGTTCATCCGATCACGCTGATACTTCATGGTTTGCATCTGTCCGGCGTTTTGCATGCTGATCTGGAACGGTATGGAGGTGTGGTCCATCGTCGTTCCATCGGGCCTGGTTATTGCTTGCACCCGAGAAATTCCTGGAACGCGGAAAACACCCTTGACCAGCTTATCCAAGACCAGAAAGTCCGCTGGATTTCGCATATCATGATTCGACTCGATCATTAAAACCTCAGGCTTCATTCGGGCCTGGGAGAAATGGCGATCGGCGGCTGCGAATCCTTCATTGGCGGGGATGAATGGCGGTAGGTACGCCCGGTCGTTGTAGCTGGCCCGGTATCCGGGCAGCGTGAGCAGGCCGACGAGGGCGACGGCGAACGTGGCGGCGAGAACGGGCAGCGGCCAGCGAACCACCACGGTGCCTACCCGTCGCCATCCACGAACCTGGATCTTGCGCTTGGGGTCGAACAGGCCGAAACGACTGCCGACCGTCAGGACTGCCGGTCCTAGCGTGAGGGCGACCGCGACTGCGGCCAACATCCCCACGGCGCAAGGGATGCCCAGGGTATGGAAGTACGGCATTCGGGCGAAGCTGAGGCAGAAGGTGGCCCCCGCGATCGTCAATCCGGAACCCAGAATGACGTGGGCGGTGCCGCGGTACATCGTGTAGAAGGCCGTTTCCTTGTCCTCGCCGGCCTGCCGGGCTTCCTGATATCGCCCGAAGATGAATATCCCGTAGTCGGTTCCGGCCGCGATAGCCAGCGAAGTGAGCAGGCTGACCGCAAAAGTGGTGAGCCCGATAGCGCCGCTATGCCCCAGAAGCGCGACAACTCCACGCGCTGTCGACAATTCCACTCCGACCGTGACCAGCAGCAAAATCACGGTGATGATCGAGCGGTAGACGAGGAGCAACATAATGAGAATCACGGCGACCGTGGTCAAAGTGATCCTCATCATGGATTTGTCGCCGGCGTGGTGCATATCCGCAGCCAGCGCCGATGCCCCGGTAACCCATACCTTGACCCCGGGCGGCGGAGGTGCGCTGTTGACGAGCTTGCGGACTGCTTCGACGGATTCGTTAGCCAGCGGCTCGCCCTGGTTACCGGCGAGATTCACCTGAACATATGCGGCCTTGCCGTCGTTGCTTTGCGCGCCCGACGCGGTGAGTGGATCCCCCCAGAAGTCCTGGACGCTCTGCACGTGCACCTTGTCGGCTCGCAACCTGCGAATCAGGCCGTTGTAATACCTGTGCGAATCGTCACCGAGGGGCTGATTACCCTCCACGATGAGCATTGCCGCGCTGTCGGAGTTTCCTTCGTTGAAAACCTTGCCGATGCGTTTCATCGCCTCGAACGACGGTGCGTCGTTAGGGCTCAGGGAGACCGAACGCTCTTGCCCAACCACTTCCAGGGAGGGGACGGCGACACTCAGCAGGACGACAACTCCCAGCCAGCCCAAGATGATGGGCACCGCCAGCCGGTGGATGACCCTGGCGATCAACGGCCGTTCGGCGTGGGCGGCGGGCGGGGCGTCGTTGGCGAATTGTGTGCTCACGCGGACTTCACCACGCAGAAGGTATAGGCGTTGACTTCATTCGAGACTCGCTCAGCTTTGACCTCGTCGTCCACCGTGATCCGGCATCCAATGCTGTCGCTATCGCCTTGCGCCACAAGATTTCCCATCACTGCCGGTTTAGTCGTCGTGATATGCAACGACCATGGTAGTTGTGCCCCGTCAACTCGCTGCGGGTCAGAATTCACGTCGAAATAGCTGATGTCTGCGACGGTTCCAGCCGGGCCGAAGACCTCGTAAGTGATCCGCTTGGGATTGAAGGGTTTGGCGCTCTCCAGGTTGCTGTCCGCGTAGGATTCCCGTTTCTGGGAGCCGAAGTAGCCGTGGACCCGGTACACCAGGAATCCGCCGACGACGGCCACCGCCAGGACCACCATCGTAATCCAAAACCGCGACAGAATCCTGAAGATTGGAATCCCCTTCACCGGTTGGCGTTTCCCCCCCGCGGACGGTGCCCCGTCTGCTTGAAGTCCGCTTGAACGTGTTCAACTACAGATCGCTGGGTCGGCCCGACTGTCCCCGCGTCGACCTTGACGGGCGACTGCGCTCCGGCCGTCCCGAGCCGGTGGCGCTTTGGGTGACAGCGTAACCAAGCCTTACCTAAATACACCATGGCGCGGCCTAGCTTATGCCGGAAGTGTCGACTCCTTCCCCTCGGGCTCTTGAGTGTAACGCATATCACGTGCGTAACGGCAGGTGCCGCATCATTTACCCGCGCGCAAATCACGCGATGTGCGTTATACAAATCACACGATGTGCGTTATCCTCTGCCGGTGGCGCAACTCACCTTCCAGCGCGCCCGCACAGAGGAGAACAAGCGCCAACGTGCGGCGGCGCTCGTCGAAGCCGCGCGCTCGCTGGCGCTCGAGACAGGTGTTGCGTCAGTGACGTTGACCGCTGTCGCCGGCCGCGCTGGGATCCACTACTCCGCGGTGCGCCGGTACTTCACCTCCCACAAAGAGGTGCTGCTGCATCTTGCGGCTGAGGGTTGGGTGCGGTGGTCGAACACGGTATGCGACAAGTTGGACGAGGCGGCTCCGACGTCACCATCGCGGGTGGCCGAGACATTGGCCAACGGCCTGGCCGAGGACCCGCTGTTTTGTGACCTGCTCGCCAACCTTCACCTGCACCTCGAGCACGAGGTGGATATCGACAGGGTCGTCGAGATCAGGCGAACCATAGCCGCTGCCGCGGTCGCGCTCGCGGGCGCCATCGAGCGTGCGTTGCCCGCGCTGGGCCGTTCCGGCGCCTTTGACATCTTGATCGCGGCGTACTCTTTGGCCGCGGCTTTCTGGCAGATCGCCAACCCGCCCGAGCGGCTCACCGACGCCTATACCAAGGAGCCCGAGGTCCTCCCGCCTGAGTGGAACATCGATTTCGTATCCGCACTCAATCGACTGCTGACCGCCACGTGTATCGGCCTGATCTCCGAATCGCACCCAGCAGGAGAGAACGGTGGCGCGAAGTGAAGCGGATTTGGAGTGCCCAGCCCGTCCTGGCCCCAATGTTGGAGACCTGCCGCGCGCCGGCCACGGGGGCGAGTGCTGTCCCGAGGTTGCAATCAGACGGGCGGTGGTCGCTCGACTGGCGGAAGGTGATCGCTGGCGAAGATTCCAGTCGGTAATGCGGCAAAGAAAATGTGGGTCGCACTGGTCATCGTGCTGGTTGTTGCTGTAGCGGCGTTCTGCGTAACGCGGCTCCGCACCTTCTTCGGTTATCACGACAATCGCCCGATTGCCGGCGGCATTTCCGACGACATCAAACCGTTCAATCCCAAGCACGTGGTCTACCAGGTCTTTGGTGCCGCCGGAACCGTGGCCGACATCAACTACCTGGACATCAATGCCACGCGCCAGCGAGTAAGCAACGTGCCGCTGCCCTGGGCCCTTGCGGTCACTACGACTCTTCCCTCGGTGAGCGTCAACGTTGTGGCAGGGCGACAGTGACCAGATCGGCTGTCGGATCAGCAGGCAGAATCGATGCAGGACACCATGCCGGAATCAAGTCTGGAATTATCCGCTCGATGGCCGGCACCGGCGCTGTGGTGACGTCTGCGGGTCTGGTGTTCGCCGCCACTATGGCGTATTTCGTATTCAGCCCGCTGAGGGTCATGGGACAGGTCGGTATCACCATCGGTCTGGGTCTTTTGTTCGACACACTGGTCGTGCGTTCGTTCATGATGCCGTCGGTCGCTGCGCTGATGGGCCGCTGGTTCTGGTGGCCGCAAAAAGTACGCAGTCGTCCTGCCGGCCAGACGGTTCGACCCTACGGTTCTCGTACGGCCGTTCGTGCCTACATGCTTCCCGTTGACCCCGATTACGCCAAGCACGCGAAGAACGGCGACTCGCCTAATGGGGAGGCAGCGAACACCGATCGGCTCTCGGCCGGCGCGCCGCACTACTGAGTTCGCCCCTTCTGTCCGATCGGGGACATCCGTAGCATCCCGGTAGGACGTGAGAAGGGATCCGATTGATGCCTGACGGTAAGCCCAACATTCTGGTGATCTGGGGCGACGACATCGGCATCACCAACCTGAGTTGTTACAGCGACGGTCTGATGGGCTATCGCACGCCGAACGTCGACCGCATCGCCAACGAGGGCATGCGGTTCACCGATTCCTACGGTGAGCAAAGCTGCACGGCGGGCCGCGCTGCGTTCATCAGCGGGCAGAGTGTGTACCGCACCGGGATGAGCAAAGTCGGCGCACCCGGATTCGACATCGGCTGGGCTGCCGAGGATCCGACGATCGCCGAACTGCTCAAGCCGTTGGGTTACGCCACCGGCCAGTTCGGCAAGAACCACTTCGGCGACCTCAACAAATACCTACCGACGGTGCACGGATTCGACGAGTTCTTCGGCAACCTCTATCACCTCAACGCTGAGGAGGAACCCGAGCAATTCGACTATCCGCACGCCGATCGGTTCCCCCTGCTGCACCAGATGGCGCTGCCGCGCGGGGTGCTCAAGTGCAAGGCCACCGACGAGGTGTCTACCGAGCCCGACGACCCGAAGTTCGGCCCGGTCGGCAAGCAGACCATCGAGGACACCGGCCCGCTCAACAAGAAGCGCATGGAAACCATCGACGACGAGATCACCGAACTCACCGTCGACTACATCCAACGCCAGCACCAGGCCGGCAAACCGTTCTTCGTGTGGATGAACACCACCCACATGCACCTCTACACGCACACCAAGCCGGAAAGCCGGGGCCAGGCCGGGCTGTGGCAATCGGCCTACCACGACACCATGATCGATCATGACCGCAACGTCGGGCAGGTGCTGGATTGTCTCGACGAGTTGGGTATCGGCGAGGACACCATCGTCATCTACTCCACCGACAACGGACCGCATCGCAACAGCTGGCCCGACGCCGGTACCACGCCGTTCCGCAGCGAGAAGAACACCAACTGGGAGGGTGCGTTCCGGGTGCCGGAGATGATCCGCTGGCCCGCCAGGATCAAGGCCGGCTCGGTCTCCAACGACATCATCCAGCATCACGACTGGTTGCCCACATTGTTGGCCGCCGCCGGCGACCCCGACGTCAGCGACAAACTGAGGAAGGGCTACAAAATCACGCTGCAGGGCGAGGAAAAGCAGTTCAGGGTCCACATCGACGGCTTCAACCTGCTGCCATATCTGACCGGTGAGGTCGAGACCAGCCCGCGGCGCGGCTTCTTCTACTTCTCCGACGACGGCGACCTGGTGGCACTGCGGTTCGAGAACTGGAAGATCGTGTTCGCCGAGCAGCGCTGCGCGGGCACGCTTCGGATCTGGGCCGAACCGTTCACCCCGCTACGGCTACCGAAGCTGTTCAATCTGCGTACCGATCCCTTCGAGTACGCCGATATCACCTCGAACACCTATTACGACTGGTTCCTGCACCACGACTACTTCGTGCTGTACGCGATCGCGATGTCGACCAGTTTCCTCGACACGTTCAAGGAGTTTCCGCCCCGGCACCCGCCGGCCAGCTTCACCATCGATCAGGCGGTCGAGAAACTGCACCAGTTCCTGGCAAGGGATTAGTCGGTCTCGTGGAATATAGGGTCCTGGCGACGAATTCGCTGTCAGGCGGTCCAGTTCCAGACCGACATGTCGCCGGCCGGGTATCCGTTGCAGGCCTCGGTGGCCTTGGCTACGACACCCTTGTTGTTGAAGAAGATCTTTGCCCAGTTGCTCCAATGCGTCGCCACCTGCTCGTAATAGATGTTCGTCGCGGTGTCCTCGGAGTACTGCCTGCGGTCGGCGGAGTTCAACGAGTAGAACCAGTGGATACGGTCGATCGCGGCCTGCTGGATGTCGGCCGGTCTGTTGTGGAAGTCGATCATGTACCGCTGGTAATAGATCGGGCTGGTGTCCCTGGCGGCCGCCAAATACTGTTCAGCGTCGCAGGTGGTCGCGATCTGCCGGCGAGGAATCGGGAAGTCATCCGTGGAATCGGCCACCGCGGTCTTCGGGAAGGTCGCAGCGGCAATACTCAGAGCGAGAAAAACAGCGCCTGCACGCAGGCCGGAAGTCAGCCGAGACATGGTTACCACCGTAACACTTTCGTGACCCGCACGGGCGGGTGGGCCCAAATTCGTAGCCCATCTCACTATCCATCCCGATCAGGTACGATTACGTGAGTGGGATCAGGCCGCAGCTCCGGCGGAGCCTGGCTGTAGTCGCCGAAAGGACCGTCGCGGCGTTGCACCGCGGCCCGGACGCCCTGGGCCTCGGCGGTCTTGATGAAGTCGAGTGCGTCAGGGGTGTTGCGCATCAGCCCGTCGAGGATGCCGCCCAGCATCTGGGTGGACGCCAGGCCCATGTTCTCGTAGGCCTGGTTGACAATCAGCTTCTGCGCCCGCAACTGAGACAACGGGATTGTCGCCAGTTCGGCGGCGATCTCGGCGACGCGCTCTTCGAGGCGCTCGAACGGAACTGCCTCGTTGATCAGTTCGACGTCGGCGGCTTGGACGCCGGTCAGCGGGCGGCCGGTCAATGAGTGCCATTTGACCTTGGCCAGGCTCAGCCGGTACAGCCACATGCCGGTCAGATAGGCCCCCCACATCCGGCTGTAGGGGGTGCCGATCACGGCGTCGTTGCTGGCGATCACGATGTCGGCGCATAGCGCGTAGTCGCTGGCGCCGCCGACGCACCAGCCGTGGACCTGTGCGATCACCGGCTTGGAAGCCCGCCAGATGGCCATGAACTTCTGTGTCGGTCCCGTCTCTGGCGCGGTGACCATTGCGAAATCCTTGCCCGGATCCCACTGCCCGTCGGTCTTCATGTGTTCGTCCCAGTGCTGGAAGCCGCCGCCGAAGTCGTAGCCGGCGGAGAATGCCCGGCCGGCGCCACGCAGCACGATGACCTTGATCTCCGAATCCCGCTCGGCCAGGCCGATGGCGGCCTCGATCTCGTCGGGCATGGGCGGAACGATGGTGTTGAGCTGGTCTGGCCGATTCAACGTGATGGTTGCTACCGGACCGGCCGTCTTGTACAGGAGCGTCTCGAAGTGAGCAGTTGACATAGCAGAAGCGAAGTCATTTCTGCCGAAGCGGTCAACCCACAGCTGCGCGGCACGGCGAAAGCTCAGTCATCCAGTGTGTAGATAAGCAAAATGCGCAGGTAAAGGTAGTTAAGCCGATGAGGCGGCAAAGCAACTCGTGTCACCGCGGCAGCCCGGCGATCAAGCCACGCCAGCGCACCGCGATACTCAGCGCTGCTGAGCCTTCCGGTTGAGTAATAGCGGGCAAAAAGTGCAACGTGGAAGGCGAGCAGCGCCTTGCCTGGGCGGCTGTACGGCAGCTCTTCGAATACGATCACGCTGCGCCGAGCGACTCGTCGACATTCCTGAATCAGCGCCAGCGGGTCATCGGCGTGATGCAGGACAAAACTGAGTACAACGTGGTCGAAAGATCTGTCCGGGAACGGAATTGATGTGCCGTCGAAGCTACGGAAGGCGATCGGCGCCACGCGCGCATCCCGGATGTCCACACCCGTCGGCTCGACACCATGCATTTCCCGCAAATGGTCGGCGAGATACCCGGTCCCGCAGCCGACGTCAAGAATGCTGTCGCCTCGACCGAGGTGGCCTGCGAGCATCTCGGCTTGGCCTCGGTTTCTGGCCTCTGGGCACATGATGCACGATATCTGCGAAAGTGGTTGGCGTACTGCCGAGAAGCGCGTCCGAATTTTCTTCGCGGTCCGCTGTGCGGCGATCATTTTCATCCCATTTCCTGGTAGCTCAGGTCGGGGAGCGCCGTCGGAACGCCGGGTGAGCCAGTGTTCATCGTCGGGTGGATCGGGCTCCCGAGACGCACGGCTGATTTTACGGCTGCGCCGGGTCACTCCGGCGACGCCAACATCCTGTGCAGGAATGAGTAGCTCAGCGCTGACTTGAACGCAAGCTGTTCGTTGTCTGCCGCGCCGGCGTGCCCGCCCTCGATGTTCTCGTAGTACCAGATCCGATGACCCGCGGCCTCGAGCGCCGCGACCATTTTGCGGGCGTGTCCGGGATGCACCCGGTCGTCGCGGGTGGACGTGGTGAACAGCACTGGTGGGTACTTCCGGGTCGCCGAAATATTCTGGTAGGGCGAATATTCGGAGATGAACTCCCAATCGCTCGGGTTGTCCGGATCGCCGTACTCGGCCACCCAGGACGCGCCGGCCAGCAGCAGGTGGTACCGCCTCATGTCCAGCAGCGGCACGTCGCAGACCAAGGCGCCGAATTTCTCCGGGTATCTGGTCAGCATGATGCCCATCAGTAGTCCGCCGTTGCTGCCGCCGCGCGCGCCGAGTTGCTCGGCGGTGGTGATGCCGCGGTGCACCAAATCGGTGGCCACCGCCGCGAAATCTTCGGCTACCTTGTGCCGGCCCTCGCGGATCGCCTGGGTGTGCCAGCTGGGACCGTACTCGCCGCCGCCGCGGATGTTGGCCACCACGTAGGTGCCGCCGCGGGCCAGCCATAGCCGGCCCAGCACGCCGTCATACCCGGGTGTCCTGGACGTCTCGAACCCGCCGTAGCCGCTCAGCAATGTCGGCCCGGGTCCGACCGGATTGTCGGGCCGTACCACGAAGTACGGGATCGACGTGCCATCGTCGGATGCCACGAAATACTGTGTCACAGTGATATTTGCGGCGTCGAAGAACGCCGGCGCGGATTTGATCTGCTGCAGTTGTCCGCCGTCGGTACCGCGCAGCAGCCGTGACGGCCTGTCGAACCCGCTGGAGTCGAGGAAGAACTCGTCGCCGGTGTCGTCGGCGGCGACGACGACGGTGTTGGTCGCGGCTGGAATACCCGACACGGGCTCGCGCCGCCAACTGCCCGGTGTGGCGATTTCTACTCTGCTGGCCACATCTGCCAGCGTGACGACCAGTAGCCGGTCCCGAGTCCACGAATACTGGTACAGCGCGGTGTGCTCGTCGGGCTCGAAGACCACTCGCAGTTCTGCTGTGCCGGCGAGGAATTCGTCGTAGTTGGCAGCCAGCAGCGAGCCCGCGGTGTAGGTGGTGGTGCCGATGGGCCAATCGGTGCGCAGCTCGATCAGCAGCCATTCTCGGTGCATAGACACACTTGCGTCGGTGGGTGCGTCGACGCGGATCAGCTCCGAGCCCCGAATTTCATAGACCTCTTCGTTCCAGAAGTCCAGAGAGCGGCCCACAAAGGTCCGTTCGAAGCCTGGTGTGCGATCCGCATTTCCCCCTGCGCTGACGTCGGTGCGCGAGCCCTCGAAAATCGTCTCCGCGTCGGTGAGAGGTGTGCCCCGGCGCCACCGCTTGACGATCCGCGGGTAACCGGATTCGGTGAGCGAGTCAGCGCCGAAGTCGGTCCCCACCAGCACGCAATCCGGATCGGCCCACCCGATCTGTGATTTGGCCTCGGCCAATTCGAACCCGTCGGAGACGAATTCGCGTGTCACCATGTCGAATTCACGCACGGTAGACGCGTCCGAGCCACCTCGGGAGAGCTTGATCAGACCGCGCGTGTGTTCTGGTCTGATGACGCCTGCGCCTGCCCACACCCATTTCTCGCCGTCGGTGCGACCCAACTCATCTACGTCGATCATTACCTCCCATTCGGGGGAGTCGGTGCGGTAGCTGTCCAAGGTGGTGCGCCGCCACAGCCCCCGCGGGTTGGTGGCGTCGCGCCAGAAGTTGTAGAGGTACTCGCCGCGGCGCACCACATAGGGGATTCGGGCATCGGTGTCGAGCACCTCGAGCGCCTCGGTGCGCATCCGCTCGAACTCCGCATCGCAGAACTGAGTCGTTGTCGGTTCGTTGCGCGTGCGCACCCAATCCAGCGCCTCTTCGCCGGTGACGTCCTCGAGCCAGAGGTACGGGTCGTGGCTGTCGTCGGATCCGGCGGTGGCTTCAGATGTCATGGAGCCATTGTGGCCCCGGCGGTAGTGTGAGTTGTATTACATGGTTTGTTCGAAGGTCGAATGAGAAGGGCCGAGCAGATGACTGTTTTCGCACGTCCAGGCTCCACCGGGGCGTTGATGTCCTACGAGTCCCGATACGACAACTTCATCGGGGGCGAGTGGGTCGCGCCCGCCAAGGGTCTCTATTTCGAGAACCCGACGCCGGTGACCGGCCAGACGTTCTGCGAGGTGGCGCGCTCGGATGAGGCCGACGTCGAGAAGGCGCTCGACGCCGCGCACGCGGCGGCCCCCGCATGGGGCAAGACCCCTCCCGCGCAGCGCGCGGCGATCCTGAACAAGATCGCCGACCGCATCGAGGCGAACAAGGACAAGCTTGCGGTCGCCGAGGTCTGGGACAACGGCAAACCGATCCGCGAGGCGCTGGCCGCCGACATCCCGCTGGCGGCTGATCATTTCCGGTATTTCGCCGCGGCGATCCGCGCCCAGGAGGGTTCGTTGTCGCAGATCGATGAGGACACCGTCGCCTACCACTTCCACGAGCCGCTCGGAGTGGTGGGACAGATCATTCCGTGGAACTTCCCGATCCTGATGGGCGCCTGGAAGCTGGCGCCCGCGCTGGCCGCCGGCAACACGGTGGTGCTCAAACCCGCCGAGCAGACGCCGGCCTCGATCCTGTTCCTGATGTCACTGATCGGCGACCTGCTGCCGGCTGGGGTGGTCAACATCGTCAGCGGGTTCGGCGTCGAGGCGGGCAAGCCGCTGGCGTCCAGCGACCGGATCGCGAAGGTCTCGTTCACCGGGGAGACCACCACCGGTCGACTGATCATGCAGTACGCCTCGCAGAACTTGATCCCGGTCACCCTGGAACTCGGCGGCAAGAGCCCCAACGTCTTCTTCTCCGACGTGATGGCCGCGAACGACGACTTCCAGGACAAGGCCCTGGAGGGTTTCACCATGTTCGCCCTCAACCAGGGCGAGGTGTGTACGTGCCCGTCGCGCAGCCTGATTCAATCCGACATTCACGACGAGTTCCTGGAACTTGCGGCGATCCGGACCAAGGCGGTCCGGCAGGGCGATCCGCTCGACATCACGACCATGCTGGGTTCCCAGGCCTCCAACGACCAGCTCGAAAAGATCTTGTCCTACATCGAAATCGGCAAGGGCGAGGGCGCCAAGCTGGTCACCGGCGGCGAGCGCACCGAGCTGGGTGGTGACCTGGCCGGCGGCTACTACATGCAGCCGACGATCTTCAGCGGGAACAACAAGATGCGCATCTTCCAGGAGGAGATCTTCGGGCCGGTGGTCGCGGTGGCGTCGTTCACCGACTACGACGACGCGATGGGCATCGCCAACGACACCCTCTACGGCCTGGGTGCCGGCGTCTGGAGCCGCGACGGCAACACCGCCTACCGGGCCGGCCGCGAGATCAAGGCCGGCCGGGTGTGGGTCAACTGCTACCACGCGTACCCGCCGCACGCGGCTTTCGGTGGCTACAAACAGTCCGGTTTCGGCCGGGAAACCCACAAGATGGCGCTCGACCACTACCAGCAGACCAAAAACCTGTTGGTGTCATACGCGGACAAGGCGGTCGGGTTGTTCTGATGAATGCGCCGAACAGCGCTCCTCCGGAACCTCCTCCTGGGGTCGTGATCACCCCCGCGGCCGTCGAGATGCTGGCTCGACTGCAGGACCGTCACGGTCCGGTGATGTTCCATCAGTCCGGCGGCTGTTGCGACGGTTCGTCGCCGATGTGCTACCCGCACGGAGACTTCCTCATCGGTGACCGTGACGTCCTGCTCGGCCTGCTCGATGTAGGCGCGCGGCCGGACGAACAAAACGGCGACGACGGCGTGCCGGTATGGATCTCCGGTCGGCAGTACCAGACTTGGAAGCACACCCAGTTGGTCATCGACGTGGTGCCCGGCCGCGGCGGTGGGTTCAGCCTGGAAGCCCCGGAGGGCGTGCGCTTCCTCAGTCGCGGCCGAGTCTTCACCGACGCCGAAAAAGCCCTGCTACAGGCGATCCCGGTGATCACCGGCGCAGCGTACGAGCGCGGCGAACGCCCGTCGGTACGCGGCGAAATCATTGCCTTGGACAAAGCCTGCGCTAAAGCAGCCGCGCCGGAAACGTGCCGCCCTGGGAGTCGGCAACCGCAGTAAGGTCGTCACCGTGATCCCCCTCCCGCGTCCGTGGCTGCTGGCCAGCGCCATGCTGATCGGCAGCGCGGTCGGACTGCTGGCGGGCGTGGCCTTCGCCGGGCCGGTGCATGCGCGGATTCGGCCGGACGTAGCCATCGCGCTGGTGGTCGGGATCCCCAGCGTGATCGGGCTGCTGACGACCCTGCTTTCCGGGCGCCGATGGGTCACGATGGTCGGTGCGTTCATCCTCGCATTGGCACCGGGTTGGTTCGGCGTGCTCGTTGCTCTGCGGGTGGCGTCCGGTGGCTGACGACGATCCCCGGTCGAACCCGGGGACTGAGCCATTCGTGCCGGAGTTCGACACCGGCACCCACTCATTCATCCCGAACTTCGACGACACCGGCTCGCAGCCGTCGTTGCTGCCCCGCGTCAGCGAGCCGGACAAGTCGGGGAGCCCGTCGTCGGAGCTGAAGGAAAGACCTGAGACACCTTCGCCGGAGGCCGCTGCCGAGCAGGGTTCGGCCGCCGTGTCGGCTTCCGAGTCGGCTTCCGAGTCGGCTACAGCGCCGGTGCACTCGGTCACGCTTCCCGGTCGGTACCAGCACCTGAAGTGGTGGAAGCTAGTTTTGGTGCTCCTTGGCGTGTGGTTCGCCGCGGCCGAGGTCGGGCTGAGTTTGTTCTATTGGTGGTATCACGCGAGCGACAAGACGGCGGCGGTGTTCGTGGTCCTGGTGTATGTCGTCGCATGCGTCGTGGGTGCCGTGATGCTGGCGATGGTGCAAGGTAGGCCGGTGATTTCGGCGTTGTCCGTCGCCATGATGTCAGGGCCGTTTGCTTCCGTGGCAGCTGCGGCGTTCCTTTACGGCTATTACTACTGCGCGCGGACGGGTCACTGCATTGTCGGCCTCATTCCGTACTAACCAGCAGTGAGAAGTCACCGCCCACTAATGTGGGCTCGTGACTTCTCACTATGACGTCGTCGTCCTCGGAGCCGGTCCCGGCGGGTATGTCGCGGCCATTCGTGCCGCACAGCTAGGGCTGAACACCGCAGTCGTAGAGCCGAAATACTGGGGCGGAGTCTGCCTGAACGTGGGCTGCATCCCGTCCAAGGCATTACTGCGCAACGCCGAACTCGTCCACATCTTCACCAAAGAGGCCAAGACTTTCGGCATCAGCGGCGAGGCGAGTTTCGACTACGGGATCGCCTACGACCGCAGCCGCAAAGTGGCCGAAGGCCGCGTCGCCGGTGTGCACTTCCTGATGAAAAAGAACAAGATCACGGAGATCCACGGGTACGGCAAATTCACCGACGCCAACACGTTGTCGGTCGAATTGAATGAGGACGGTGGTGCCGAAAATCCGGTGACGGTCACGTTCGACAACGTCATCATCGCCACCGGTAGCAGCACCCGGCTGGTTCCCGGCACGTCGCTGTCAGCCAACGTGGTCACCTACGAGGAACAGATCCTGTCCCGCGAGCTGCCGGAGTCGATCATCATCGCCGGAGCCGGGGCGATCGGGATGGAGTTCGGCTACATCCTGAAGAACTACGGCGTCGACGTGACCATCGTGGAGTTTTTGCCGCGCGCGCTGCCCAATGAAGACGCCGAGGTGTCCAAGGAGATCGAGAAGCAGTTCAAGAAGCTCGGCATCAAGGTCCTTACCGGAACCAAAGTCGAGTCCATCTCCGACGACAATTCTGTGGTCACCGTGACCGTCAGCAAGGACGGTAAGTCCGAGGAGCTCAAGGCCGAGAAAGTGTTGCAGGCCATCGGGTTCGCGCCCAACGTCGAGGGCTACGGACTGGACAAGGCCGGTGTGAAGCTGACCGAGCGCAAGGCCATCGCTATCGACGACTACATGCGCACCAACGTGGGCCACATCTACGCGATCGGCGACGTCACCGCGCTGCTGCAGCTGGCGCATGTCGCTGAGGCGCAAGGTGTGGTGGCGGCCGAAACCATCGCCGGCGCGGAGACTTTGGCGCTTGGCGATTACCGGATGCTGCCCCGCGCGACGTTCTGCCAGCCCCAGGTCGCCAGCTTCGGGCTCACCGAGCAGCAAGCCCGCGACGAAGGTCACGACGTATTGGTGGCCAAGTTCCCGTTCACCGCCAACGCCAAAGCGCACGGCCTGGGCGACCCGAGTGGTTTCGTCAAGCTAATCGCCGACGCGAAATACGGCGAGCTGCTGGGCGGGCACCTAGTCGGTCATGACGTGTCTGAGCTGCTGCCGGAGCTCACCCTGGCACAGAAATGGGATCTGACGGCTAGCGAGCTGGCTCGCAACGTGCACACCCATCCGACGATGTCAGAGGCGCTGCAGGAATGTTTCCACGGCCTGACCGGTCACATGATCAACTTCTGAGCAGCGATGATTCGTACGGATAGTGTTTTTGGCGCCATCGGCGGTCTGGCCACCGGTTATGTCCTGTGGCTGGTGGCCAGCTCCATCGGACAAGACGCCGCGACGGCGGGTAACTGGGGCCCGATCGTGCTGATGCTCTCCGGTGTGCTGACGGTCTGCGCCGTCGTGTGGGGCTGGTGGCTGCGCCGGCGCGGTCAGCGGCTATGGGCGACATTCGCATTTTGCCTGCCAATACTGCCGGTAGTACTGACGTTGGCGGTGCTGGCCGACATCACCTTCTGACGGCTACCGCGGGCGGTCCAACGGGATGTCGAGCGCGGTTATCGTAGCGGCTAACCCGTCGTAGTGGCTTGCGAGCAAGCAGAATTCGATCAACTGTCGCCGATCCAGGTGACTCGCGAGGCGCTGCCAGGTAGTAGCGGTGATGGTCCGGTCGTTGACGAACTCATCCGTCGCCTGCAACAGCGCGTGCTGCCGGGCGCTGAGCGTCTGCTCGGTTCCCGCTGGCACGTCGGGCCAGGCGAAAATCGTCGCTTGCAGCTCGGCTTGCAGTCCGTTTTTGCGCGCCATCCGCCGATGGTGCTGCAGCTCGTATTCGCACGTGCGCAAATGCGCGACCCGCAAGATCACCAATTCGGTATCGACCCGCGGCAGCCGTCCCCGCAGTAGCCGGCCGCCGTAGATCGACCACGCCCAGAACAACACCTGGCGCTGACCCAGGGTGGCGAACAGATGCATCACCGGCACCCGCGTTGCGATCGCGGCCAACTTCGCCAGCACCCAGTTGATCGGCCCCAACTGACGCAACCCGCCCGGCGGGATACGGCCGACTTGACCGTTCGGGGCGGCGCTCATGGTTGCTTCACCAGGTACGGGGACACGGTGCTGCGGTGTTCGTCGAGATCGAGTGCGCGCCCCAAAGCCGGGAACGCCCGCTGCGGACAGTTGTCACGTTCGCAGACGCGGCAGCCCGCGCCGATGGGTGTGGCTGTGAGATTTGGGTCCCCCGACAAGTCGAGTCCTTCCGAGTAGACGAGCCGGTGAGCGTGGCGAAGTTCGCAGCCCAGCCCAATCGCGAAGGTCTTACCCGGCTGACCATACCGGGCGGCACGGCGCTCCACGGTGCGGGCAACCCACATGTAATTGCGGCCATCGGGCATCTGGGCGATCTGCACGAGGATCTTACCCGGGTTGGCGAACGTCTCGTAGACATTCCACAAGGGGCAGGTTCCGCCACTGGAGGAGAAATGAAAACCAGTGGCCGACTGGCGTTTTGACATGTTGCCGGCCCGGTCCACCCGGACGAACGAGAACGGCACGCCTCGCATCGACGGCCGTTGCAGCGTAGACAGCCGGTGCGCAATGGTCTCGTAGCTCACCGAGTAGAACGCCGACAGCCGCTCGACGTCGTAGCGGAAGTTCTCGGCGACGTCGTGGAACTGGCGGTAGGGGAGTACCGCGGCCGCGGCGAAGTAGTTGGCCAACCCGAGCCGGGCCAGCGTGTGCGACTCGTCGCTGGTGAATTTGCCCTCTTCGACCATGCTGTCGATCAGATCGCCGAACTCGAGGTACGCCAACTCGGCGGCCATCTTGAATATCTGCTGACCCAACGAGAGGTGATTGCTGATTTCGAGCGTGTTGGCTTTGGGGTCGTAGCGGTGTAGCACGGTATCACCGAGATCGATGCGTCTGGTGATGTGCACCCCGTGCACCTCGGTCAGCCGACGGGTTAACTCCTGTGCCAGGTCGCCGTGGTGCAGCCGCATCTGGACTGTGAGGTCTTCGGCGGCGGTGTCCAGCTCGTGCAGGTAGTTCTGGCGCTGGTAGAAGTAGTCGCGCACCTCTTCGTGGGGCATGGTGATCGAGCCGGTGCCACTGCCGTCGGTGAACCGCTCCTCAGTGGCGGCAGCCAGCTGTGCGGTGGTTATCCGGTAGCGCCGGTGCAGGTTGACCACCGCGCGGGCCAGGGTGGGGTGAGCGCTGACCATTTCGGCGACTTCGGGTGGGTCGATATCGATGTCCAGATCGCGGTCCATCGTCACCTCCCGCAGTTCAGCGACCAGGCGGGTGTCGTCGTGGGGCGCGAAGAAGGTCGCGTCGACCCCGAACACGTCGGTGATCCGGAGCAAAACCGCCACCGTCAGCGGACGAACGTCATGCTCGATCTGGTTGAGGTAGCTCGGCGAGATGTCCAGCATCTGGGCCAGTGCGGCCTGACTGAACCCGCGCTCGCTTCGCAGCTGGCGCACACGTGAGCCGACGAATGTTTTGGACATCAGCCGAGAGTACCCGCCGCTGCGAAGATGTGTTTCGCAGAGTTAGCATAATGCCAGGGTTGGTAGTGCGTTGGTGTTTGCGGGACACCGTTGGCATGATTTGCTGGGGGGCTCGGGGTCTAACCTGAGATACGGACGAAAAGGAACAGGGAGCGGAGCTGTGAGCCTGGACAAGATCCTGATGCCGGTGCCAGACGGTCACCCCGATGTATTCGATCGCGAATGGCCGGTGCGCGTTGCCGACATCGACCGCACCGGCCGGCTGCGACTGGACGCCGGCGCCCGCCACATCCAAGACATCGGCCAGGACCAACTGCGCGAGATGGGCTTCGAAGAGACCCATCCGCTGTGGATCGTCCGCCGCACCATGGTCGACCTGATTCGCCCGATCGACTTCCAGGACATGTTGCGATGTCGGCGATGGTGTTCGGCCACCTCGAACCGGTGGTGTGAGATGCGGGTTCGCTTAGATGGGAAGCGCGGCCGCGGCCTGATCGAATCCGAGGCATTCTGGATCAACATCAACCGGGAAACCCAGCTGCCGTCGCGCATCTCTGACGACTTCCTGGCGGGTCTGTACAAGACCACGTCCATTGATCGGCTGCGGTGGAAGGGCTATTTGAAACCGGGCAGCCGCGACGATGCATCCGAGATCCACGAGTTCCCGGTCCGGGTCACCGACATCGACTTGTTCGACCACATGAACAACTCGGTGTATTGGAGCGTGATCGAGGACTACCTGGCGTCGCACCCCGAACTGTTTCGGTGGCCACTGCGCACCACCATCGAACACGAGGCGCCGGTCGCCCTGGGCGACAAGCTGGAGATCATCTCGCATGTTCACCCGGCCGGCTCGACCGATCAATTCGGCCCCAACCTGGTTGACCGCCCTGTTACAACGCTCACATATGCCGTTGGTGACGAGACAAAAGCCGTCGCCGCGATCTTCGCCCTCTAGCGGGAGCGCTCAGTTCGACAGACCCGTCAATTGCTTGTTTGACCTGCGGGTTTGTGGTTACTGGTCGGTAGCTTCTGAAACGGTTAAGTTCTGCAATGGCTTCGCAAAATTTGCAAAATCGCCGAAAGTCATGGCCTAAATTGGCAATTGAAATGGGTGGACCGGCATCAACAGGCTGTGCCATGGTCGTGTTAGCACACCAGTGAAGTTGGAGCCCTCAGCTACCGCGGGACGGCGGCGAGGCTTCAGCAATTCAGTATTGAAGACCGTGAAGGAGTACGCCCGATGTCTGTCGTTGGCACCCCGAAGAGCGCCGAGCAGATCCAGCATGACTGGGACACAAATCCGCGCTGGAAGCGCGTCACCCGTACCTACACCGCCGCCGACGTCGTCGCCCTGCAAGGCAGCGTGGTCGAGGAGAACACTCTGGCCCGCCGTGGCGCGGAGGTGCTGTGGGAAGAGCTGCACGACCTGGAGTGGGTCAACGCGCTCGGCGCCCTGACCGGCAACATGGCCGTCCAGCAGGTGCGCGCGGGCCTGAAAGCCATCTACCTGTCGGGCTGGCAGGTTGCCGGCGACGCCAACCTGTCCGGCCACACCTACCCTGACCAGAGTCTGTACCCGGCGAACTCGGTGCCGCAGGTGGTCCGCCGCATCAACAACGCGTTGCAGCGCGCCGACCAGATCGCCAAAGTCGAGGGCGACAAGTCGGTGGAGAACTGGCTGGCGCCGATCGTCGCTGACGGTGAGGCCGGCTTCGGTGGCGCCCTCAACGTGTTCGAGCTGCAGAAGGCCATGATCGCCGCGGGTGTCGCGGGTTCGCACTGGGAAGACCAGCTGGCCTCGGAGAAGAAGTGTGGCCACTTGGGCGGCAAGGTGCTGATTCCGACCCAGCAGCACATCCGCACGCTGACTTCGGCCCGACTGGCTGCCGATGTGTGCGATGTGCCGACCGTTGTCATCGCCCGTACGGATGCCGAAGCGGCCACGCTGATCACATCGGATGTCGACGAGCGCGACCAGCCGTTCATCACCGGCGAGCGCACCCGGGAAGGCTTCTACCGCACCAAGAACGGCATCGAGCCCTGCATCGCGCGGGCGAAGGCCTACGCGCCGTTCGCCGACTTGATCTGGATGGAAACCGGCACCCCGGACCTCGAGGTCGCACGGAAGTTCTCCGAGGCGGTCAAGAGCGAGTACCCCGACCAGATGCTGGCGTACAACTGCTCGCCGTCGTTCAACTGGCGCAAGCATCTCGACGACGGCACCATCGCGAAGTTCCAAACGGAGCTTGCCGCAATGGGATTCAAGTTCCAGTTCATTACGCTGGCCGGGTTCCACGCGCTGAACTACTCGATGTTCGATCTCGCCTACGGCTACGCCCGCAACCAGATGAGCGCCTATGTCGAGTTGCAGGAGCGTGAGTTCGCCGCCGAGGAACGTGGCTACACCGCGACCAAGCACCAGCGCGAGGTCGGCGCCGGTTACTTCGACCGCATCGCCACCACTGTCGATCCGGACTCGTCGACCACCGCTCTGACGGGTTCCACCGAAGAGGGGCAGTTTCACTGAGCTGATCCTCTGCCGAGCAGTCGCAGAATCGCATAGTTGTGGCTGAGATGATGCGAGTCTGTGTCTGCTCGCGGTGGAGACGAAGTTGACAGCATAGGCCCCGCCCGGCCAACCTGGGCGGGGCCTATCTGCGGTGCACGACAATACGACTGGAGAAAATCTTGAGTGACTCAGCGATCCAGCGGGTAGGGGTTGTCGGGGCCGGGCAGATGGGGTCCGGAATCGCCGAGGTCTCGGTCCGCGCCGGCGTCGCCGTGACGGTGTTCGAGACCACTGAGGCCCTGATCACGGCGGGACGCAACCGCATCGTGAAGTCGTTGGAGCGCGGCGTCAGTGCGGGCAAGGTGACCGAGCGGGAGCGCGACCGCGCACTCAGCAAGCTCACCTTCACCACAGACTTGAATGACCTGGCCGACCGGCAGCTGGTCATCGAGGCGGTTGTCGAAGATGAGACCATCAAGGCGGAGATCTTCTCCGAACTCGATCGGGTCGTCGGCGATCCCGATGCGGTGTTGGCGTCGAACACCTCAAGTATCCCGATCATGAAGATCGCTGCGGCCACCAAGAACCCGCAACGAGTGCTGGGCCTGCACTTTTTCAATCCGGTCCCGGTGCTACCACTGGTCGAGCTGGTCAGCACGCTGGTCACCGACGAGGCCGCCGCCGCACGCACCGAGGAGTTCGCCAGTGCGGTTCTGGGCAAACAGGTGGTGCGCTGCTCCGACCGGTCCGGCTTCGTGGTTAACGCGCTGTTGGTGCCGTACCTGCTGTCCGCGATCCGGATGGTCGAGGGTGGCTTTGCCACCGTCGAAGATGTCGACAAGGCGGTTGTTGCGGGGCTATCGCACCCGATGGGGCCGTTGCGGCTGTCTGATCTCGTTGGCCTGGACACCCTCAAGCTGATCGCCGACAAGATGTTCGAGGAATTCAAGGAGCCGCAGTACGGTCCGCCGCCATTGCTGCTCCGCATGGTCGAGGCGGGTCTGCTGGGCAAGAAATCGGGTCAGGGCTTCTACACGTACTGACGCGGTGAGCCGCCACTGCCGCGGCGGTGCCGTGATCGTGTCGAGATTTGTCGATTGAGCGTGTGCGACAGCCGTTTCGGCGTTTCGGGTATTATGCTCGACATCAACAGATGAGAGGTATCCACCCAGCATGACGCAATTGAAACCCTATTACGAAGAGTCGCAGTCTATCTATGACGTCTCTGATGAGTTTTTCTCGTTATTTTTAGACCCGACGATGGGTTACACCTGCGCATACTTCGAGCGCGACGATATGACCCTCGAAGAAGCCCAAAACGCGAAGTTCGACTTGGCGTTAGGGAAGCTGAACCTCGAGCCCGGGATGACTTTGCTCGACATTGGCTGCGGCTGGGGTGGGGCGCTGCAACGAGCGATCGAGAAATTCGATGTCAACGTGATTGGAATCACGCTGAGTCGCAACCAGTTCGAGTACAGCAAGGCCAAACTTTCCGCAATCCCGACACAGCGCAACGTCGAAGTGCGGCTTCAGGGATGGGAAGAGTTCGAGGACAAGGTCGACCGGATCGTCACCATCGGCGCCTTCGAAGCGTTCAAGATGGAGCGTTATGACGCATTCTTCGATCGCTCCTACAGCGTCCTTCCCGACGACGGCAGGATGTTGCTGCATACGATTTTGACCTATTCCCAGAAAATGATGTTCGACCGCGGCATCAAGCTGACGATGCGCGATATACGGTTCGCGCGATTCATCGGCACAGAGATTTTCCCGGGCGGACAGTTGCCGTCGCAGGAAGATATTTTAAAATTCGCCCAGGCCGCAGGGTTCTCGGTCGAAAAGGTGCAATTGCTGCAGAAGCACTACGAGCGGACGCTGAACATCTGGGCAGCCAATCTGGAAGCCAATCGCGACCGCGCCGTCGCCATCCAGTCGCAAGAGGTCTACGACCGCTACATGCGCTACCTGACCGGGTGTGAGGACTTCTTCCGCAAGGGCATCAGCAACGTCGGACAGTTCACGCTGGTGAAGTAGGCGGGCGGGCAGGAACTGCCGGCCCGCCGTGTGTGCTGTTCTGCTCTGGTTACTTTTCCAAAGTGAATTGGTCGACGTCGGTGTACCCCTGGCGGAACAGCTTCGCGCAGCCGGTCAGGTACTTCATGTAGCGGTCGTACACCTGCTCCGGTTGGATCGCCAGGGCCTTGTCCTTGTTGGCCTCGAGTGCGGCAGCCCACGTCTCCAGGGTCCTGGCGTAGTGCAGCTGCAATGACTGGATCCGCGTCAATTTGAAGCCGGCCGCGCCGGCGTGCTCCTCGACCACCGGAACAGTTGGCAGCCAGCCGCCGGGGAAAATCTCGGCCAGAATGAACTGGGTGAAGTGGACGATTTCGCGAGTCAACGGCGTGCCCTGCGCCTTGGCTTGTTTGAAGGTGGGACGCACGATGGTGTGCAGCATCATCACGCCGTCGGGCGGCAGCACCTCGTAGGCCATCTTGAAGAAGCGAGGGTAGCGCTGGCGCCCGAAGTGCTCGAATGCGCCGATCGAGACAATGCGGTCGACGGGCTCGTGGAACTTCTCCCAGCCCTCGAGCAGCACGCGCGCGGAGCGCGGGGTGTCCATCTGGTCGAACATCTTCTGGACGTGTTCGGCCTGGTTCTCGGACAACGTCAGGCCGATCACGTTGACGTCGTATTTCTCGATCGCGCGTTTCATCGTGGCGCCCCAGCCGCAGCCGATGTCGAGCAGCGTCATCCCCGGCTCGAGACGCAATTTGGACAGCGACAGGTCGACCTTGGCGATCTGCGCTTCCTGCAGCGTCATGTCGTCGCGCTCGAAGTACGCGCAGCTGTAGATCTGGGTGGGGTCGAGGAACAGCCGGAAGAAGTCGTCCGATAGATCGTAATGCGCTTGCACGTTGCCAAAATGCGGCGTGAGCTGCACGGACATAGACTGTCGGCCTTTCTGTGTCCCGGAGGCGTTCAAGGCGCCGCAGACATGCACCTGGTTAACCCCGGATACATTCTAGGCATGCTAGCGGCTGGAACGGCTCCAATCGCAATTCTACCGAAGGGTGTAGGTCACACCCCGGGGACACGCCCGCGACCGGAAGCGCACCTGCCTTAGGCCTCAAAGCGATCGGGGCGGGACGATCGGCGAAGGATGCGGCTCCTCGCGGAACTTGTCCAGTGATCCGGCGACCTCGACGATCCCGCACAGTGCGCTCCAGCTCAGCATGGTCAGGTAGTCGATCAGCTCGTCGCGGCTCATCCGCGGGTCCGACATCCACGAGTGGGTGGCCAGTTGTACGCCGCCGACGATCAGGTAGCTCCACGGTTCCACGCCACCAGTGTCGATTCCCGCTTGGGCCATCCGGCGGCGCAGCATCACCGCGAGCATGCGGGCAATGATCCGCTCGGAGTCGGCGATCACTTTGCTTTTGCTGGCTGAGCTGTTAGCCATGACGAACCGATACGGCTCGGGTTCGTTCGCCACGGTGTCCACGTACACCCGGATGATCTCCCGGGCCAGGTCGAACCCATCCAAATTGGATGACAACGCCTTAGCCATATTGGGAATCAACGTGGTCTGCGTGAAGCGCATCATCACCGCGGTCGTCAGGTCGTTCTTGTCGACGAAGTAGCGGTAGAGCACCGTCTTGGAGACCCCGATTTCCGCCGCTATCTCGTCCATGCTCAGGAAGCGGCCGTGTCGGCGAATCGCCACAATCGTGCCGTCAACCAGCTCATTGCGCCGCTCCACCTTGTGTTGGTGCCAGCGCCGCTTGCGACCGTCGGTCTTCACGGTCCGAGCCGGGATGTGGTCTGCCACTGTCGAGGATTCCAATTCACTAGACGCCTTGCATACTACGGGCCGTCCGGCGTATCGGCGGCATGCGCTGGGAGGACCTGAACAGTGTCGTCACATTAACTGGTCCCGGCGATAGCGGATGATGGTGTGGTGGCACATAGAGCCTCACAAGCAGATAGAGCCTCACAAACGGGCGACGCACCGGACTCGCTGACGCCTGGGCTGGACTCGATCACGCCGCCGACCGTGGCGCGCCGGGTCCGGACGTCTTTCGCTGAATCGTTCGCCGGGGCAGATCCTGCGGCGGACGCGGAGCGAAGGGTTGCGCTGCGCCGGATGAAAGTGGTGGCACTGAGCTTTCTGATCGGTGCCATCGGCGTGTTTCTCGCCTGTCGATGGGCGCAGGCTCACGGCACTACGGCCACCTGGGTCGGTTATGTCGCCGCAGCCGCGGAGGCTGGCATGGTGGGCGCGCTGGCGGACTGGTTCGCCGTTACCGCGTTGTTCAAACATCCACTGGGCCTGCCGATTCCGCACACCGCGATCATCAAGCGAAAGAAAGATCAGCTCGGCGAGGGCCTGGGAACCTTCGTGCGGGAGAACTTCCTGTCGCCACAAGTCGTGGAGACCAAGCTGCGCGACGCGCAGGTGCCCAGCCGGCTGGGTAAGTGGCTGTCGGAGACCACGCACGCCGAGCGGGTGGCCGGCGAGACCGCAACGGTGTTACGGGTATTGGTGGAGTTGCTGAGAGACGAGGACGTCCAGCAGGTGATCGATCGGATGATCGTGCGGCGTATCGCCGAACCGCAGTGGGGCCCACCGGTGGGCCGGGTGCTCGGGACCCTGCTGGCCGAGAACCGGCAAGAGGCCCTGATTCAGTTGCTGGCCGACCGGGCGTTCCAGTGGTCGCTGAACGCCGGCGAGATCATCCAGCGGGTGGTTGAGCGCGACTCGCCAAGCTGGTCGCCTCGATTCATCGACCACCTGGTCGGCGACCGCATCCACCGCGAGTTGATGGACTTCACCGACAAGGTGCGTCGCAACCCTGACCACGAATTGCGCCGGTCGGCGACCCGCTTTTTGTTCGAATTCGCCGACGATCTGCAGCACGACCCGGACACCATTGCGCGCGCCGATGCGATCAAAGAGCAGCTGATGGCGCGCGATGAGATCGCCAGTGCCGCCGCGACGGCTTGGAAGACGCTGAAACGGCTGGTGCTCGAAGGCGTTGACGACCCGTCGAGCACATTGCGCAGCCGCATCGCCGATACGGTGGTGCGCATTGGGGAATCACTGCGCGACGACGCAGCCCTGCGCGACAAGGTCGATGACTGGATGGGGCGCGCGGCCAAGCATCTGGTCTCGCAATACGGGTTTGAGATCACCGCGATTATCACCGAGACGATCGAGCGCTGGGACGCCGAGGAAGCCAGCCGACGGATCGAGCTGCACGTCGGTCGTGACCTGCAGTTTATTCGGATCAACGGCACCGTGGTGGGCGCACTGGCGGGGCTGGTGATCTACGCCGTCGCGCAGCTGCTGTTCTGAGTAGTGCTAACAAGCGCTTGCAAAAGCAAGCACTCGTTTGTAATCTGGTGTCATAGCTACCCATCCGAACCAGGAGAATGCAATGGCACCCGAGGAGAAGCTCTCCGCCAAGGTGTCCACCGCGGCTTCTGAGGTGGCGTCCGACATCGGCAGCTTCATCAGAAGCCAGCGCGAGACGGCACAGGTCTCGGTACGCCAGCTTGCCGAACGGGCTGGTGTCAGCAATCCATACCTGAGCCAGGTGGAACGTGGGTTGCGTAAGCCCTCCGCCGACGTTCTGAGCCAGATCGCGAAGGCGCTGCGCGTTTCCGCCGAGGTTCTTTACGTGCGGGCCGGGATTCTCGAGCCAAGCGAGGCCGGCGAAGTGCGTGACGCCATCATCACCGACGCGGCGATCACCGAGCGCCAGAAGCAGATTCTGCTCGACATCTACGCGTCTTTTGTCCAGCAAAATGAAACGATCCGTGAGGAGTGTCCGAGCAAATCCGATAGCGACGAGTGACCCGCCGCTGATTGGCCGGCACCGTTACGCCCAAATATCGGCGAATGACGCGGGTGACGCATAGAAGATCGGCTGCCTGGTTACCCAGCAACAGGGGAAATCGTCCGTCGTCTGCTGGTTGAGCGAGCCGATATTCGCGCCGGCTGATCAACAGTCCCTCGAAGACTTGCAGCAAGGAGACATTTGATGACCCCACGTTCTATGACTGACCCGCTTGACTCCGGGCGCGGCTGACGCGCATCGCCGCGAACTCGATCATCAACCGACCCGAGCAACCAGGAGGTTTCCCCGCAAGTTGCGTGCCATGTCAATCCACGGGTCTTGACCATCCTCCCGCAGGAGCCGCGCTTGCCCCAACTTTCAGATCAGACACCTATTGCCGATAAACGAAAACAAACCAGAAAGGAAACACCATGGCTGAAAACCCGAACATCGAGGACCTGAAGGCTCCGCTGCTTGCCGCGCTGGGCGCGGCCGACTTGGCCCTGGCCACTGTCAACGAGTTGATCACCAACCTGCGTGACCGTGCCGAAGAGACCCGCACAGACACCCGTAGCCGCGTCGAGGAGAGCCGTGCTCGCCTGTCGAAGCTGCAAGAGGAACTGCCCGAGCAGCTCGGCGAGCTGCGTGAGCGGTTCACGAGCGACGAGCTGCGTAAGGCGGCCGAGGGCTACCTCGAGGCCGCGACGAGCCGGTACAACGAGCTGGTCGAGCGCGGCGAGGCCGCGTTGGAGCGGCTGCGCAGCCAGTCGGGCCTGGACGACGTTTCCGAGCGCGCCGAGGGCTACGTGGACCAGGCCGTCGAGTTGACCCAGGAGGCGCTGGGCACCGTTGCTTCGCAGACCCGCGCGGTCGGTGAGCGTGCGGCCAAGCTGGTTGGCATCGAGCTGCCCAAGAAGGCTCAGGCAGGAGCCAAGAAGGCGCAGAGCGCCGTCGCCAAGAAGGCTCCGGCCAAGAAGGCGACCGCCAAGAAGGCTCCCGCCAAGAAGGCTCCCGCCAAGAAGGTCACCCAGAAGTAGTCCGACGAACTACTCGGACCAAAGCAAGACAATCGACTCCGAGCCGCGTTGACGCGGCTCGGAGTCGACGTTTGGGACGGTGCCCGCATACGCTTATGACGTGAGCCAAGTCGTGAATACCGTCATGTTGGTTTTGCAGGTCGCCGTCCTGGTGACTGCGGTGTACGCGTTTGTGCATGCTGCGCTGCAGCGATCCGACGCCTATGCCGCTGCTGACAAGCTGACCAAGCCGGTGTGGCTAGTGATCCTCGGCGTGGCGGTCGCGCTGACCTCGGTCCTGGGTTTCGTTTTCGGTGTGCTCGGGATCGCGATCGCCGCCTGTGCGGCTGGTGTGTATCTGGTCGACGTGCGGCCCAAACTTCTCGAGATTCAGGGCAAGTCGCGCTAGCGCGATGAAAGCCCTGCTGGCCGCGCCGGCGGCGGTGCTTGGCGTCCTGCTGGGCTCGCTGACGGGGACGGCTCCCGCGTGGGCTGATCCCGGCGCCGGCGGGCCGGCCCTGGCCTATTCCCCGCCCTTCGTTGAGCACACCGAATGGGTGCACTGGGGACGCGAAAACCTGACCAGTCTGCGGGTCTACCCGACATCATCGGGGCGCGTTGCCGCCCGACAGCCGGGGGCGGCTGGCGCGGCCGACGAGGCCTGGGCCGAAGTGCTCGCCCTGTCGCCGGATGCCGACACTGCCGGCATGCGCGCTCAGTTCATCTGCCACTGGCAGTTCGCCGAAATCGCACAACCCGGTAAGGCCAGCTGGAACCTCGAGCCGTGGCGGCCGGTCGTCGACGACGCCGAGATGTTGGCTTCCGGCTGCAATCCCGGCGGCTCAGAAGAGCCTTTTTAGTGGTAAGTCAACTTACCCGGGGACAGCTTGCGGCACTCGTCGACCACACCTTGCTCAAACCCGAGGCGACCCATGCTGATGTCACCGCGCTGGTTGCCGAAGCCGCGGAGCTCGGCGTGTATGCGGTCTGTGTCTCGCCGTCGATGGTGCCGGTTGCGGTCGAAGCCGGTGCCGGACGTGTGCGGGTCGCAGCGGTGGCGGGTTTCCCGTCAGGCAAGCACGTCTCCGAGGTCAAGTCGCAAGAGGCGGCTGCGGCCGCTGCATCCGGTGCAACTGAGATCGATATGGTCATCGACGTCGGTGCTGCGCTGGCCGGAGACCTCGACGCGGTCCGGTCCGATATCGAGGCGGTGCGTGCCGCGGTAACCGGTACCGTGCTCAAGGTCATCGTGGAGTCGGCAGTGCTTTTAGACCGGGCGGATGGGCGCACCCTGGCAGATGTGTGTCGTGCCGCCGAGGCCGCCGGGGCGGACTTCGTCAAGACCTCGACCGGGTTTCATCCCGCGGGCGGGGCGTCGGTGCGTGCGGTCGCGCTGATGACCGAGACTGTCGGCGGGCGACTGGGGGTCAAGGCCAGCGGCGGGATCCGCACTACCGCCGACGCACTGGCAATGCTGGATGCCGGAGCCACCAGGCTGGGCCTGTCGAGCACCCGAGCGGTGCTCGACGGCCTCAGCTAGAAACGGCCGGAACCTCGCGCATCACGGTGGTGTCAGATAGGCGTCAGATGTTTGAGAAGCAGGGATCTTGGCCGTTGTCGCCGGTCGGGATGCTGGCGTTCTGGGTCGAGAAGTGGCTCACCACGCCGGTCGTGGTCACCTGCACGCTGTCCGCGTGAATGCCCAACGGGTAGTTCTTCGTCAGGTTGTCGGTGAATTCATCCAGTGTCGACTGCACGGTCTCTTTCGGCAGCATGAAGCCGAGCGCGTTGAAACTGACGATCTGGAGCTCCAGCCCGTTGCCGGAAACCACCGGCTTGGTCGTGATGTTGTCCAGCATTCCCTTCAATTCGATGGTGCCGTCGCTCGGGTGGGTGGTGACGGAGTTGGTGACAAAGGGACCAAGAACCGGGATCCCGGTCTGCACCGAGTCCTTGATGCCGTCAGCGGTCCACGTGATGGTCGCATCCAGTGAACCGATGGTGCCCTTGGACGTGGGGGTCGACTCGAGCTGGACGTTCTTGATATTGATGTCGATCTTCATGCCCTTGGCGTCGCGGATCTGGTTGCCGGCCGTCGACACCGAGATGTTGGTGAAGTGTTGCGTGGCGAGTTGCCACAGCAGCAGCGGCGCTACGCCGAACGATGCGGTGGCCTGATCCCTGACCTCGCAAGCCACCGCTTGGGCGACCTTGTTGTTCGCCACGTGCCGGGCATAGAGCTCGGCGCCGATCAGCCCGGCGACGACGAGCGCAAAAACGATGATGCATACCAGCAGGATGGATAGCGGGTCGCGAAGAAAACGTCGCCTCTTTTTCACCGGTGCCGGCCCTTCGTCTGGCGCAGCCGGCTGCCGCGACGTTCGGCCTGCGGACGCGGTGCGCGGAGGCCGCTGGCCGGGTCGCTGGGTACCCGCATGGGGCGCGCTGAGCTGCCCAGTCCGGTCCGCCCCCTGACCAGGCGTGGTGGGCGGCGCCTGAAAAGGGTCGCCGGTGCTTACCTGCTCTGTAGGTTGCTCAGTCGGAGGTTGGCCAAAAGGACCTTGGTTGCCGGGACGGGCCCACGTCGGCGGGCCCTCGTTCGGTGGTCCTTGTGGATTCGTCACCCAACCGATTCTGCCTCATCGACCCGAGCAAAGCTCGAGTGGTTGCGCAGCACCGCGATGTTGTCCCGCGCCGCGGCAACCTTATCGACATCGATGTCCGTGACCACCAGTTGCGGCTGAGCGGCCGCCGACGCCACCACCTCGCCGAGCGGCGAGACCACCAGGCTGCCACCCACTCCGGTCGGCGCGCCGGAGCCGGACCCCGGGCTGGCCGGGGTGTCGCCTGGGTCAGCCTGGCCGGCCGCCGCGACGTAGCTCATCGAGTCCAGTGCCCGGGCTCGGGCCAGTAATGTCCACTGGTCGAGTTTGCCGGGACCGGAACCCCAGGATGCACAGGCGGCGATCAGCTGGGCGCCACGCCGGGCCAGCTCGGTGTAAAGCGCCGGAAAGCGAATGTCGTAGCAAATGGTCAACCCCACCCGGACGCCGTCGACCGTGATCACCACGGGTTGGTGCCCGGGTGCGACGGTGCGTGACTCGGTAAAGCCGAACGCGTCATAGAGGTGGATTTTGTCGTAATGGGTGTCTGGCTGATTGGGTGTGCCCGGCCCGACCGCGATCAGAGTGTTTGTCACTCGTCCGTCACTGGCGGGGGTGAACATACCGGCAATCACGGTGATGCCGGCATTAGCCGCGATCCCCCGGACACCGTCTGCCCAGGGCCCGTCGACGGGCTCGGCGACGGGGCCGAGCGGGACGCCGAACCGGCACATGGTCGCCTCGGGGAAAACCACCAGCTTCGCACCAGCGTCGGCGGCCCGGTCGGCATAGACCCGCACCAGCTTCAGATTCGCCTTCGGGTCGGTACCGCTGAGGATTTGCGCCAACGCGATTCTCATGGGCGCCAGCTTAGGAGCCGATCCCATAGGCGCCCAAAAGCGCTGAAAGGCCCAAGCGCGATCTCGGACGGTTAGGCGCTGTTCGTGATCCACTCCGTGGTGAAGCTCTGTTCTCTTGCCACCAGGTCGGCCAGGCGGGTGGCGATGAGCTTCTCGACCTTGCCGCCGACAAGCGGGGCACGCACCTGGATGGTGACTTGGAACGTCTGTCTTGCGCCGCCCGACTCTGTGATCGGCGACAGCACGGCAGTGCCCCAAAGTTTCACCGGAGCGCCCAGAATCGATCCCGAAATGGACGCCGTCGCGACACCATCGGTGACTGGGCCCCAAGTCTCCTCGCGCCTGACGCAGAGATCGCCCCGGTGCAGCTGGGTGACCAGGCCCGGCAGGTTGTGACTATGCACCGTCTGCAGGGTGACCACCTCGATGGTGCCGTCGCTTCCGGACTCGCCGCCGACCCGCAGCGACACCAGCGTGGCAACGTCAACAGGCGTATCGGCCAGCCTGCCGCGCCAATACTCCGCCTCCGTGAAAGCCCGATGAACCGCTTCGACGTTGCCCTGGTAGTCGGCGGACATGTCGAATGAACGCGGCATAGCAGGTCAGGCTACCGTTACGGGCCGTGGTCGGTTCGCTCATCGCGGGTGCACAGGTCGCCGAGGCGGTGCCCTTGGCGCCGTTGACCACTTTGCGGGTGGGACCGGTCGCACGACGCCTTGTCAGGTGCACCAGCGCCGAACAGGTGGTCGGCGTTTTGGGACAGCTGGACGCGGAAGCCCGCAGCGCCGACGCTGACCCGCCACTGCTGTTTGCTGGCGGCTCCAACCTGGTGATCGCCGACACACTGACCGACCTGACCGTGGTGCAGTTGGCGAATAACGGCATCGCCGTCGACGGCAATCTGGTGCGCGCGGAGGCGGGTGCGGTGTGGGACGACGTCGTGGTCACTGCGATCGAGCACGGCCTGGGTGGGCTGGAATGCCTAAGCGGCATCCCCGGATCGGCCGGTGCCACCCCGGTGCAGAACGTCGGGGCGTACGGCGCAGAAGTGTCCGATACCATCACGCGGGTCCGGGTCCTGGATCGCAGCAGTGGTGCGGTGCGCTGGCTACCGGCTGAGAACCTGGGCTTCGGATACCGCACCAGCGTGTTCAAGCAAGCCGACGGGCTTGAGATTCCTTCCGTGGTGCTGGAGGTGGAGTTTGCACTGGATTCATCCGGCCGCAGCGCGCCGTTGCGCTACGGCGAGCTGACGGCGGCGCTGAATGCCACCAGCGGCGAGCGCGCCGACCCGCCCGCGATCCGCGAGGCGGTGCTGGCCCTGCGCGCCCGCAAGGGCATGGTGCTCGACGCGGCCGACCACGACACCTGGAGCGTGGGTTCGTTCTTCACAAACCCGGTGGTCACACCTGACGTCTACGAGCGGCTGGCCATCAAGATGGCGGGGGCGATCGATGGTCCGGTGCCGCACTATCCGGCACCGGACGGGGTCAAGCTGGCCGCCGGCTGGCTGGTGGAGCGGGCGGGCTTCGGCAAGGGCTATCCACACCGCGACTCGGGTGCTGGTGCGGCTCGCTGCCGGCTGTCCACCAAGCACGCGCTTGCCCTGACAAACCGCGGCAGCGCCACCGCCGAAGACGTGATAGCACTGGCCCGCACCGTCCGCGACGGGGTCCGTGATGTGTTTGGTATCACACTGAAACCTGAACCTGTGCTGGTTGGGTGCAGGCTGTAGCTGCTACTTTGCTGCAGGAGTGCCGCGTCGCGTGCGCTCGTCGCGGGGGCGGGTGTCCTTCTCCCGGTATCTTTATGTGTCGTGAGCACATCCAGCGCATTCGGGGCCCCGCCGCCGATGAACCGGCGCTTGGCTCTGACGGCCCTCGGGCTCGGTGTGTTCGCTCCGGGCGTTCTGGCTGCTTGCGCGGGCACGGTGAACAAGCAATCCGACACGAAGACATCACCCGCTCCGCAGCTGAAATTCCAGCCGGCCGATGCTGCCGCCGACGTGCTCCCGATCGCGCCGGTCAGCGTCGAGGTCGGCGACGGCTGGTTCCAACGGGTCGCGTTGACCAACTCGGCGGGCAAGGTCGTTGCCGGGGCATTCAACGAGGATCGCACCGTCTACACGGTCACCGAGTCGTTGGGCTACAACGGAACCTACACCTGGAGTGGTTCGGCCGTCGGCCACGACGGCAAGGCGGTCCCGGTCGCGGGCAAATTCACCACCGTGGCCCCCACCAAGAAGATCGATGGGGGTTTTCAGTTGGCCGACGGCCAGACCGTCGGGGTCGCGGCGCCGATCATCATCCAGTTCGATGCACCGATTGCCGACAAGGCCGCCGTTGAGAAGGCGCTCTCGATCACCACTAACCCGCCCGTCGAGGGCAGTTGGGCTTGGCTGCCGGACGAAACGCGAGGCGCCCGCATCCACTGGCGTCCCCGCGAGTACTACCCGGCGGGCACCACGGTCAACGTAGACGCCAAGCTCTACGGGCTGCCGTTCGGCGACGGCGCGTTCGGCCTGCAGGACATGTCGTTGAAAATCCAGATCGGGCGCCGCCAGGTGGTCATGGCCGAGGTCTCGTCGCACCGCATCCAGGTCGTCACCGACGCCGGCGTCATCATGGATTTCCCGTGCAGCTACGGCGAGGCCGATAAGGCGCGCAACGTCACCCGCAATGGCGTCCACGTGGTCACCGAGAAATACTCCGACTTCTACATGTCCAACCCGGCCGCCGGCTACAGCAATGCCCACGAACGCTGGGCGGTACGGATTTCCAACAACGGCGAGTTCATCCACGCCAACCCTTCGAGCGCGGGCGCGCAGGGCAACACCAACGTCACCAACGGCTGCATCAATCTGTCGACCGGCGACGCCGAGGAGTACTACCACTCGGCGATCTACGGTGACCCGGTTGAGGTGACCGGCAGCTCGATCCAGCTGTCCTACTCCGACGGCGACCTCTGGGACTGGGCCGTGGACTGGGACACCTGGGTGGCGATGTCGGCGCTGCCGCCCACGACAGCGCATCCGGGGGCGAGCCAGATCCCCGTTACGGCGCCGGCCACACCATCGGATGCTCCCACCTTGTCGGGCACTCCCACATCGAGTGCTGGGACCCCGACCACCACGACGCCGTCTAACCCTGGCGGTTGACCCGGCGGGTGGTCGATGCCTGATCGCGGGGCCGGATGATGATCTGGTCCAAGTTGACGTGCGAAGGCCGCGAGACGACGAAGCCGATCACCTCCGCGACGTCGGCCGCCACCAGCGGTGTCATGCCGGCGTAGACCCCGTCGGCGCGCTGCTGGTCGCCGTCGAAGCGGATCAACGAGAACTCGGTTTCAACGGCTCCCGGTGCGATCTCGGTGAGTCGGACCGGCTTTCCCAACAGCTCGCCGCGCAGCGTGCGGTGCAGTGCGCCCTGCGCGTGCTTGGCAGCCGTGTAGCCGGCGCCGCCGTCGTATACCTCAAGCGCCGCGACCGAGGTGACGGTGACGATGAGGCCGTCGCCGGAGTCGATCAGCTTGGGCAGTAGCGCGCGGGTGACTCGCAGGGTACCCATCACGTTGGTCTCCCACATCCACCGCCAATGCGCTATATCGGCGTCGGCGACGGACTCCAGCCCCCAGGCGCCTCCGGCGTTGTTGATGAGCACGTCAACCCGGTTCACGCCGCGCGCCAGCGCCTCGACCGCGTTATCGTCTGTGACGTCGGCCACAATCGCGGTGCCGCCGATCTCGTCCGCCAGTACGTTGATCCGGTCCGCTCGGCGCGCCACCGCGACCACGTGAAACCCTTGGGCAGCAAGGTTTTTGGCGGTAGCCTCGCCGATCCCCGAACTGGCGCCGGTGACAACCGCGACCCGTCGTTCCGTATTCGCTGAACTCACCGGGCCAACTCTAATAAACGTGCTACTTTTCTCGTGTGCACCACAGCGCTTTGTTCAACACGACCACCGCGTGTCTTTTCGCGGCTTGTGAGTGTTGTTGCCGCGCACTTTGCCGCGCCTGATTTTCAGGGGTGGCCAGGGACCCGGCCATTAGAACTCGGACAAAGGAACGCTCGTGCGCTCGACTACCCTCACTCACACCCATCATTCGCCCACCCGCAAAGGCCACCCGCGATTACACCGCCAGATCGTGCCGCCGTCGCTGCAGTTGTCTGACTCCGCGGCGGCTTCCGTCTTCCGTGCCGTACGGTTGCGCGGCCCGGTTGGCCGTGACGTCATCGCCGGGGTCACCTCGCTGAGCATCGCAACGGTGAACCGCCAGGTCATCGCGCTGCTCGACGCGGGCCTGCTACGGGAGCGCGCCGATTTGGCGGTCTCCGGGGCTATTGGTCGGCCCCGCGTGCCGGTGGAGATCAACCACGAACCATTCGTCACGCTGGGCATGCATGTCGGCGCGCGAACCACCAGCATCGTGGCGACCGACCTGTTTGGCCGCACGCTTGACACGGTCGAGACCCCCACACCGCTCAGTCCCGCGGGGGCCGCGCTGGCGTCGCTGGCCGAGAGCGCCTCCCGATACCTGAGACGCTGGCATCGACGCCGGCCACTATGGGTCGGGGTAGCCACCGGTGGCGCCGTCGACAGCGCAACGGGTCACGTTGATCACCCGCGGCTGGGCTGGCGGCAAGCGCCGGTCGGGCCGGTGCTGGCCGACGCGCTGGGGCTGCCGGTTTCGGTGGCGTCTCACGTCGACGCGATGGCCGGGGCCGAGCTGTTGCTCGGCATGCGGCGGTTCGCGCCGAGCTCGCCGACCAGTCTGTACGTCTACGCCCGCGAGACCGTGGGCTATGCATTGGTGATCGGCGGTCGCGTGCACTGCCCGGCCAGCGGCCCCGGCACCATCGCGGCCCTACCGGCTGTTTCGGAGCTACTCGGCGGTACCGGGCAGCTGGAGTCCACCGTCAGTGACGAAGCCGTGCTGGCTGCTGCCCGCCGGCTCCGGATCTTGCCCGGCTTGACCAGCGGGGCCCCGGTGACTCGCACGGGTGGATCGGCTACCGCCGTGACCGACCTGCTGCGGGTGGCTCGGGCGGGTAACCAGCAGGCCAAAGAACTACTGGCGGAGCGGGCCCGGGTGCTTGGTGAGGCGGTCGCTCTGCTGCGTGACCTGCTCAATCCCGACGAGCTGGTGGTCGGCGGCCAGGCGTTCACCGAATACCCAGAGGCGATGGAGCAGGTCGAGGCGGCGTTCGCCGGACGCTCGGTGCTGGCGCCGCGCGATATTCGCGTCACCGTCTTCGGTAACCGGGTGCAGGAGGCCGGGGCAGGCATTGTGTCGCTGGGTGGGCTCTATGCCGATCCGCTTGGCGCAATGCGCCGCGCCGGGGCACTGGACTCCCGCGTGGGGGATGCCGCCCCCGAGTCTTCTGCTTAACGCGCCCGGCGTGCGGCGCCCGCACGCGCTTGAGCCCACTTCGGGGCCGTCCAATCGAGATGACCGTGACTTTCTTGGGCGCAAGCCCCGGACCTTGGTCCGGGGTAAGCCCATCCCGTTTATCGCCGGGCGGAGCCCGGCGCTTGTCGGCGACGGCTGTCACGGTGTTGGCCACAACTGAATCCCCCGGAGAGATCCCAAGGTCACGACATCGACCGGCG
>Ga0209693_10000052_pt1 | contig 43455 bp, 27 predicted proteins | sample HubBroMetageWRM3_FD_188345 | JGI IMG/M metagenome (GOLD analysis project Ga0209693, IMG submission 188345) | Warmed soil microbial communities from the Hubbard Brook experimental Forest, New Hampshire - Hubbard Brook CCASE Soil Metagenome WRM 3... | ecosystem: Environmental > Terrestrial > Soil... | reverse complement strand
CTCTTGAACAATCTCTAATGCCTCGGCGATCTCGGTCAAGAAATACTGCGGGTTTTCTTCGGGATCGATGGTTTCCAGCAGCAGCCGCACCGGCTGGCCGTTGATCGACTTACCTTGTACGAGGTCGGCGGCGGCTTTCAGCGTGTCAACGCAGCTCCGATGCTGGACGTCGCGAGGCAATGCAGGAACGCGGTTGCCGGAGAGCAAAATCATGTTGGGGCAGTCTATTTTCTCCATGACGGGCAGGGCCTGCCGCAGTTCGTCGAGCAGAGGCTGGCGGTGGTCGGGCACACTTACGCCGTGCTTCAGCCCGGCAGTGCAGTCGAAGTTGATGCCGAGTTCTTTACGTTTGGCGTTGGCTCGGCTGAAATCTGCTTCTGTCCAGCGGTCGTATTCACCTACCAGCTCCACATTCTTATATCCAGCTTGCGCCACTTTTTCCAAACGCTGCTCGAAAGGGAGATCAGTGAAGACGGTCCACAGCATGACCGAAAGCTTGAAGGGCACATCGGTTGCTTCTCCGTTGTTCGTCGCCGATGTCGACTCTTCTTTGAGCAAGGCGGAGCCCTGAGCCAGCCCGCACGCGCCCACTACGGTTCCCGCAACGGTTTGAACGAAAGTTCGTCGATCCATACCCATGCTCTGGCGCTCGCTTTGACTCAGCGAAAGCTATCACATCTCGCGTGCGCGCGGAGGTCGATCTTAGAAAAGCGGAACGCTCCTACTAATGGGGGAGGCGGACGTTACATGTCATGGCTTACAATCGCCAGCTTTGACTAAATGCCCAACATCGGTGTTCCCGCAACGTGGTAAAAGGGTGAACACGGTTGAGAGGATGCGCGGCTTCGACTTCCAATTGTTTCCATCATGCAAAGACGAGATTTCATAAAGACAACCAGCACGCTGATCGCCGGAATGCTGGCGCAGCACGCGTTCGCAAAAACCTCCGGCCCGTCTTCGGCGCCCGCAGCGGTCGGGCGGCTTGTGCTTCCGATGAACCGGAATTGGCGCTTTAGCCGATCTGCCATTCCAGAGGCACGCGGCAAAGACTTCGACGATTCTAATTTTGAGCGGGTCGTGATTCCTCACACGAACGTTCGCCTGCCGTGGCACAGCTTTGACGACAAAGACTACGAATTCGTGTCGGTCTATCGCCGGCATTTCAAACTCCCCCCGGGGGTGCGCGATCGACGCGTCTTCGTAGATTTCGAAGGAGTGATGACGGCTTCGACGGTCTGGCTGAATGGAGTTCGACTGGGAGAGTACAAGGGAGGGTATACACCCTTCTCTTTTGAACTCACACCGCATCTCGACTTTGATTCTGACAACGTGCTGGCGGTCGAGGTTGATTCCACCGAACGGAGTGATATTCCGCCTTTCGGGCATCAGATCGACTATCTCACTTTCGGCGGGATCTATCGCGAAGTTGCGCTGCGCGTGGTTCCCGCAACTTTCATTGAGAACATTTTTGCCAGACCGCAAGATGTGCTGACTGCAAATCCAAGCGTTGCGGTGGATTGCTTTTTGCAGCATTTGGGGCCCTCGGGTGAAACGCTGTCGCTTGAGGTCACGCTGCGCGACGGCGACCGCGTCCTTGCTACGGGCACGCAACAGGTTGGGCCGGCCGAAGCCTCGAGCGAACCGGTGACGTATACCGCGCGACTGGAAAAACTTGGGCCTATTGTGCTCTGGGATTTGACGCGGCCCAAACTATATACGGTCCGGGTTCGTTTGCTGAATGGAGCGCGTCTGGTGGATGAGGATTTCCGCACCATCGGTTTTCGTGAGGCCCGATTCACTGGACACGGTTTCGAGCTGAACGGCAAGGTAATCAAGTTGCGCGGGCTCGACCGTCATCAAACCTTTCCCTTTGTAGGTCAGGCTATGGCTGGACGCGCGCAGAAGCGCGATGCACAGATCCTTCGCAAGAATTTCAAATGCAACATTGTACGCACCTCGCACTATCCTCAGTCGCGGCATTTTCTGGATGCATGCGACGAACTCGGCCTTCTGGTCCTGGAGGAAATTCCGGGTTGGCAGCACATTGGCGACGCAGCCTGGAAGGATATCTCCGTGGACAATGTACGCCGCATGATTCGCCGCGATTGGAATCGCCCTTCGATCATTCTTTGGGGAGTGCGCATCAACGAATCCGACGACGATCACGACTTTTACACTCGAACCAATGCGCTTGCTCATCGACTGGACCCGACGCGGCAAACTGGAGGTATACGCAACTTCGAGCAATCGGAACTTCTCGAAGACGTGTTTACGATCAACGATTTCGGCTTTCCACTCAGAGCGCCTAATCACCCTCTGTACCTGAATACGGAATTCATTGGGCATACCTTTCCAACCAAGAGCTTCGACAATACGGAAAGACTTACCGAGCACACGCTGAGGCATGCGCGAGTGCACAACCAGTTGGCGTCGAATCCGCAGTATGCGGGCGGACTGGGTTGGTGCGCGTTCGATTACAACACGCATTACGATTTCGGTTCGGGCGACCGGATTTGTTACCACGGAGTAGCCGACATTTTTCGTGAGCCCAAGCCCGCCGCAGGCTTCTATAAATCGCAGTGCGACCCGGAGGAGGAAATCGTGGTTGAACCCGCGTTCCGCTGGGCGCCTGGGGACGAATCGATAGGATTCAGCAAAGCGGTGGTCTGCTCCAATTGCGAACATCTGAAGTTTTATGTCGATGACAACCTGATAGCCGAGGCCGATCCCGACCGGACCGAGTTTGGCAACCTGCTCCATCCACCTTTCGTTGTTCACTTGCAGCCCTTCCACCACGCCTGGGGAGATCTACGGATCGAGGGCTACATTCGCGGCAAGCAAGTGATCGTAAAGCGTTACTCGGGCAAAGGGATTGATCAGCAGTTCTCGGTTTTGCCGGATGACAACACACTCCTGGCGGATGGCGCAGATATGACGCGTGTCGTCTTGCGCGTTACCGATGAATTCGGAGCAGTACGGTCCTTGGCCAGCGGCGCCATCCGATTGGAGATTGATGGTCCCGCCGAAATTATCGGCGACAATCCTTTTGCGTTAGTAGGTGGAACCGGTGCTGTGTGGCTGCGAGCGAAAGAACAGGCAGGGAGGGTGCGGCTGACCGCGTCGCATCCCGTTCTCGGCAAGCGGCAGGTGGATTTCAAGATTATGGCCGCACCAGCGGAGTCTGTGTAGAAAATCATCGTGTTCGATCAGAGTGACTGGTGTTTCTTTGAGTCGTATGAATTTCTCCATCAGGAATCGTCTTTGCGTCTACTTCTTCGCCGTGTGGACGTTGCTGTTCGCACCTGGAATGCTGGCTCAAACAGATCCCACCCTGCAGCCGTTTACGATTGACCATCGCAAAGCGTTGCTAGCGCCCTCGCCAGTGGATGTCTCGTTTCTTCTTGATGCACCTGCGGGGAAACATGGCTTCGTTCGGGCTCAGGGAGCGCATCTTGTAACTGAAGACGGAAAGCGCATCCGTTTCTGGGGAGTGAATATCACCGACTGGAGCAAGGGCTCGGTGATGGTTCCTTCCAAAGAGGACGCTCCGCTCTGGGCGGCGACATTGGCTCGGTTTGGAGTGAATTGTGTGCGGTTCCAATTTCTCGACCTGCCTACGCCGAGAGGGTTGATTGACGGAAGACGCGATGACACCCGCGCTCTTGACGCCGAGGCGTTTGACCGCGAGGATTTTTTCATCGCTGAGCTAGAGAAGCGCGGAATCTATATCAACTTCAATCTTCTGGTAGGCCGCCCATTCAAAGCTGGCGACGGGGTACAGGACTATCAGAAAATCCGTGAGGGTGCGAAAGGAATTAGCCTTTACGATCCCCGGATCATCGAACTGCAGAAGGAGTACGCCAGGCAACTGCTAGCTCATTCGAATCCCTACACAAAATTGGAATATCGCAACGATCCAGCCGTTGCCATGGTCGAAATCAACAACGAAAATGCGCTTTGGGTGGGCGCGCATGGGCCCACGCCATACTACGATCACGAACTTGCCGATCTGTACAATGCCTGGCTCAAAAAGAACCTTAGCGCTGAAGAACTGAAGAAGCTGAGAGAAATCGCCGGAGTCGCGGGGGATGATCCAGTCCCGCTCTTGCAGGGCAGGAACCAGATCGAGACAGCTGCAAAGGATCGATTTTATGCCGAGTCGAGGTTCTTCCTCGACACCCAGCGCGGTTATTGGGAAGACATGCGCGACTATCTGACGAAAACGCTCGGCGTGAAATCGCTGATTATGACCACTGCCGATCACGGGCACACCAGCAGTGGATATCCCTTACTGCTGGCGACTGCATCGTTTGACACGAATGATGGCCACACTTACTGGCAGCACGACTGGGAGAACAAAATCAAAGCGCCCATGGTGAATGACCCGTACAATTCGACCGTTGTTGAGCTGTCGCGGACGGCTGTTACGGGCAAACCCTACACCGTCAGCGAAGTAAACAATCCATTTCCCAATGATTGGGCTAGCGAGGGCATTCCGATTCTGGCTGCTTACGGTGACTTCCAGGATTGGGACGCCATTATTTGGTACACCTTCGAGCCAAAGTCATCGGCCGACTGGGAGCCTTATGTGGGAGACGCGTTTGACATTTCTCTGGATCCGGTGAAAATGCCACAACTTGCCGCCGGAGCTCTGATGTTTTTGCGCGGAGATGTGAGCGCCGCCAAGTCTACCGTCGAGCGCTCCTACACGCACGATCAAGTCTTCGACAGCGCACTGCTGCTGCCGGCGACGGATCGTCCCTACTTCACGCCAGGATTCCCGCTGGCTGTTCCACTGGAGCATGGCTCGCGGATATTTTCATTTGACGGCACGTCGGTTCCAACTCTTATGCCACTCAAGGTCGCGAATCCAATTCTCTCCGATACGAACCAGTTGGCGTGGTACAACTCGTCGGCGATGACCGGACTAGTGACGGTGGACACTCCGCGGTCTCAAGCACTGATTGGATTTGTGAAGGCGAACAGCAAGTCGGTCAGCAATCTGTCGGCGGAGGTGGAGAACAGATTCTGCACGATTGCCATTACGTCTCTTGAGATGGAACCGATTTCTGGCGCTTCCAGGTTGCTGTTGACGCTCGGCTCGCGCGTAGAAAACAGTGGAATGCGGTGGAACGACCGGCGCAGCAACCTTTCCGAATGGGGCGGATCGCCTACGCTAATTGAGCCCGTTGTTGGACGTATCACGCTGCGGAGTCTGGATCGCGCCAAAGCTGTTTCCGCGCAACCGCTGGACGGTTCGGGTCAGCCCATGGGTGGCGCGATCTCCGCAGAGAAGAAAAAGGAAGGATGGGAGATTCCATTAGGCAAGCCCGTCACGACCTGGTACGAAGTGACGGTCACGCATTAAATCGCGACGCGGTTTGGAGTCTACTTTTGTTCCAACACCGCTTTGGTTGCGCCGGTTGAGATGCCGCCGTCGACCAGCAGAGTTTGCCCGGTGACATAGCGACTGGACTCCGCTGCCAGGAAAACCACAGCCGCATCGAGATCGCTAAGCTCTCCCGGCCGTTTCACCGGAATCCTGTCGCGGAGATACTTCACCCATTCTTTATTCTCGTACAGTACTCTGTTCTGGTCGGTATGGAACCAGCCCGGCGCCAGACAATTCACGGTAATACCGTGCTTACCCCAATCATCGGCCAGGCTCATGGTCAACTGGCGGATGCCCCCGCGACTGGCGCCGTAGGGACCGAGGCCGGCATAACCCGCGACGCTGGTCACCGACCCGATGTTAATGATCCGCCCATAACACCGCGGAATCATGTGGCGCGCGACTTCCTGAGCGACGAAGAAGCTTCCGCGGAGGTTGGTATCGAGTATCAGGTTCCAGTCGTCCCAAGTGACATCTAGCGCAGGTTTGCGGACGTTGCAGCCGGCGTTGTTCACCAGAATATCGAGCCGCCCGTAGAAGGCCTGCGCCGCAGCCACCATACGCTTGATGCTCTCCAGGTCGCGCACGTCGAGTGCGAGTGAAAGGGCGCGGCGACCAGCGGCTTTGATCGCAGCTTCGGAAGCGGACAGGTGGCTTGAGTCGCGGCTGGTTATTACGAGGTCCGCTCCAGCCTTCGCCAGCGCGCAGGCCATATGTTGTCCCAGTCCTCGGCTCGAGCCGGTGACGATTGCAACTTGTCCTGTCAGATCGAAAAGTTCGGCGCTCATAAATAATTTTGAACCAGAGTAATTCGAACCAGAGTAATTTGAACTGGAATCAACCGCCCGTTTCAACTTTGCCGGGAGTGAGGATCACCTTTAGCAGGTTCGGTTCGCGGGAATACAAACGCTCGAACCATTGTGGCCCTTCTTCGAGTGGCGCGACCGCAGTGATCAGCGGTTTGACCTGTATTTTCCCACTGGCAACCAAGTCGATGGCTTGTGGATATTCTCCGGCAGAAGCGCAAGACCCCTGCAGCCGTATCTGGCGCGTGACCACTTTTTGCAAAGGCAAGGCCACCTCAGGTGAGACGTTGCCAACCAGGGTGACTCTGCCTCCCTTGCCGACGCAGTCTATCGCGGTGCGAACTGTTTCATCGAGTCCGACTGCTTCGACGGCCACATCGACGCCTTTTCCTTCGGTAAACGCGGCAACCTGCGAAACAAGATCTTTTCCCCTTGCCAGCAAAGGCTCCGCTCCCAGGCTGTCGGCGAGCTTTAGCCGCGAAGCGTCCACATCGGCGACATAAACGGTGGAGCAACCCGCGACCCGGAGCGCTTGCACGGTTAGCAGTCCGATCATTCCGGCGCCGAGCACGAGCGCTGCTTCTCCGGCAACGATGTTTGAAAGCGAAACCGCATGCAGTGCTACCGACACGGCTTCGAGCATCGCAGCATCAGAGAAAGACAAATTCTCCGGAAGACGGTGAACAACATGCCGCGGCACGGCGACGAACTCGGCAAAGGCACCAGCACAGCAGTAGTCTGCGCAGGAAACGCCCAACACCTTGCGCTTGTCGCAAAGATTGATTTCGCCCTGCAAGCAAAACGAGCACATGCCGCAGAAGATGGTGGAATCGAAAACCACGCGGTCGCCCTCGGTCAAATCCGTAACCCCGGCGCCCAGGGCGGCGACCGATCCCGCTGCCTCGTGCCCCATAACAAGGGGCGGTATGCGGCGGCCCGAGGATCCATCGTACCCATGCACGTCACTGCCGCAAATTCCGCAGGCCGCAACTCGCACGAGGACCTCATCTGGGCCTGGTCTGGGTGTCGGCACTTCCGCGATTTCAAGATGACGGTACTTTGAAAGTAGAAGCGCCTTCATTCTGCATCCTCAACTCGTCATGACTCATTATGGCTCGGGAATGGTTTCGATCCGGCCGAGCAAAAAGATGTAGGCGACGACCCCGACCAACAAGAAGGCGGCTGCCGCGCCGAAGGCCAGGAAGAACGAATGCGTGGCTTGCACGACGTAGCCGGTTGCGATTGGCGCCGCAATCGCCGAAAGTTGATTGCCAAAATTCAGGATTCCTCCGAGCGTTCCGACGCTCTCTCGCGGCGCTATGAGCGACGGAATCGACCATCCCACAGGCGACGCTGCGGACAAACCGCCGATCGCCAGACTAATCCACAGCAGGTCCATGACGATGCTGTGCGCGTAGGCTGCTCCAAGCATCCCGAGGCCGAGCGTGGTGCCCCCGACGAGGATTGCTTGCCTGACGAACGACGGGTCGCGGCCGTGCTGGATTAGTTTGTCGACCAGCCAGCCTCCCATGACAATGTCGGTGAACGTTGCAAACAGCCAGGGCACGCTGGTGTACAAAACTGAATGCAGCAAATCGATGTGATGGGCTGACGAGAGATACGAAGGCAGCCATGTCAGCAAGAGATAGAAGGTGTAGTTGTAGGACGCGAAACCTAGCACCAGCCCCCAAACTTTTCGCTGCCTCAGCAAATATTTGAGCGGCGCGCCCTTCGCAGCTCTGCCTCGATCCTCGGGCTGCGCTCCGCCCTGGAGGATAAAATCGCGTTCGGCAACGGAGAGCGATTGATCCTCGCTGGGATTCCGGTAAAAGCAGTAGAAAAGAATAAAGTAGAGCAGGCTGATCAATCCGGTCGCGGCGAAACTCCATCGCCATCCGAAGTACAGCAAGACCAGCCCCATGGCCGGGACTCCAAGGGCGGAGGCAAGCTTGGCAGCGGAATCGAAAATCGCTGTCGCCAAACTCCGCTCTTGCGCGGGAAACCAATAGCCGATCGCCTTGGCATTCGCCGGAAACGTGGGGGCTTCGCCTACTCCCAGCAGAAGGCGCGCTCCGAAGAAGCCCGCAAGTCCCGTCGAAATCGCCGCCGCGAACGAAGCGACGCTCCACAAGAGTGTACCGAAGCGGCCGATCAGCTTCACTCCGAACCGATCGAGGATGATGCCCGACGGAAGTTGGAACGCTGCGTAGGTCCAACTATAGGCGCTCAACAAGTATCCGAAAGTCACTGGGGAGATGCCGAACGCACTTTGCAGAGCTGCTTGCGAGACTGAGAGATTCACCCGGTCAAAGTAGTTTACCAACACCCCGAATCCAAGCAGGAAGGCAATACCCCAGCGCCGCCGCGGGACAGGCTGGGCTCCGATAGTTGCGACCTGCATTATCGTTTGCACTTAGATTCCGATCGGTTTCGCCTCACGGCAGTCTTCAAAAGACGCAATCTGCTTGACGGGTCCGCCAGCGTCCGCCACATCAATGTACGCTAACGGCATTGTTATGGTCTTGCGGAGCTGAATCGGTCGAGACGCTGTCCCCCGCTGACCTAATCTATATCTATATCCATCTCCATCGCCTGTAAGCCGATGTCAGGCTTTGTCGCCCGTGCAGATGATCGGGCGCTATAATGCGATTCGCGGAAGAGCGGGAACGTAGGCCATGCATTTCACTCGGATCATGAGTTCAGCGCTGGGCTTTTGCGTGCTGTGTGCAAGTGCTTCCGCGCTTAGCGACCCTCCGATCAACTACACCTCGCGGACTTGGCAGATGCAGGACGGTCTTCCCGAGGAAACCGTTCAGGCATTTGCGCAGACCAAAGACAGATATCTATGGATCGGAACGACGGGTGGCCTGCTGCGTTTCGATGGCGGCCGGATGGTTTTATTTGATCGTGATAACACTTCTGCTTTTACCGACAACAACGTCTTTGCCTTGACCGTCACAAGCGACGACGCTCTGTGGATTGCAACTGAAGGCGGTGGACTGATCCGCTATAGGAACGGTGCGTTTCGTTCTTTCTCTCGAAAGGACGGCTTGCTGAATGACTTTGTGCGAACCGTTTACCAGGACAGCAAGAGCAAAATATGGATCGGCACCGACGATGGCCTCTTTCAATTCTCGGCGGACCGGATTGTGCGCGTAGACAATCGCGACCGAGTGCCATCGGTTGCCGTCCACGCTATTCACGAAGACCACGCGGGACGCCTTTGGGCGGGTGGGTCAAAATTGTTCTGTCTGAGTGGAAATACCTTCCGTGAATATCGGCTGTCAGGTCAAGGAAGTCAGAATCGGGTTAAGTCCATAACCGAGACCAGTGACGGAACTATTTGGGTCGGCACTATCGGCGGTCTTTATAACATGGCTTCGGGTGTGGATTCTTTCCAGAAGGTTAATGAAACAAGCGGTACCGTCCGGTTTCTTAAAGAAACTTCCGACGGCACTCTCTGGATTGGCACCATTGGGCATGGAATCTACAAATACCGGAACCACGGATTTTCCCAGATGACTGCCCCGGAAGATCTGCCCAGCAACACCGCACTGAACCTGTTTGAAGATGTCGAGAGCAACATCTGGGTCGGAACCCAGGCTGGGATGTTGAGGCTGAGCAAAACACCTGTCCAAACCGTGACCCTGCCGGACGCAGGTGACTACGACGCGGAAACCGTGTACGGAGACCGTAACGGCGATCTTTGGATCGCAGCAGCCAATCTGTTTCTATTCCGTGATGGCAAAGCAACCCGCGTCCGCATACCAGGAATCAGCGGCGTCCGCATCCGAAATGTCTTTCGTGACAATGAAGGTGCGCTGTGGATCGGAACCGAAGGCCGGGGCGTGTTCCGCCAGGCAGGCACCAAGTTGACCCACTATATGGTGAAGGATGGATTGGTCAACAATTTTGTGCGTGCCTTTCTGCAGAGCAAGGACGGAAGCATATGGGTGGCGACCGATGAGGGAGTAAGCCATTGGCAAGACAGCCGCTTTACCAGTTACCAGGAGCGTGACGGGCTGTGTTATTTCAGTACTCGAAGCCTGGCGGAAGATCACAACGGAGGCATATGGGTTGGAACTGACCGTGGGATTAGCCATTGGGAAGGCGGTCGCTTCACCAAAGACGCGGTCACCGAAGCACTGCAACAAGAAAAGGTCTGGGCGATTCATGAAGACTCCGACGGCGGATTGTGGTTCGGGACCCGTACGGGAGGGCTTTACCGTTGGCGACTTGGAAAACTAACGCACTTTACAACCGCGCAGGGGCTCGCCAGCAATAGCATCTACGAACTCGTCGAAGACAGAGCCGGAAACTTCTGGATCAGCGGCCCCAATGGTATTTCCGTGATCAGTCGCCGAGAACTGGACGTCATCGCGGAAGACCCGGTGCATCCGCTTTCTTTGACTCTCTACGGCATCTCCGACGGTTTGGAAACAACCCAGATGTACGGAGCGGAGAAGCCAGGTGGAGTTGTAACTTCGCAAGGCGAGGTTTGGTTTGCCAGCAATAAGGGACCGGTCCGCGTTTCCTTGAATTCCGCTCCGCCGAAAGGTCCAGCGCCGGTAGTGATTGATTCTGTGCTGGCAGATGGTCTTCGCGTGCCCGACCTGAACAAAATTTCACTCAACCCGGACAATGCCAAAATCGAAGTTCATTACAACGTCATCCAGCTTCGCTCACAAGAGCGTGTGAGGTTTCGATACATGTTGGAGGGCTTTGACAAGAGTTGGACGGATGCGTCGGCGAGCCCCGCGGCTTATTACACGAACCTTCCATCAGGAAGTTATCAGTTCCGCGTGGAGGCGTTCGAGATGAGCGATCCGCAGCAGATCGCGGAAGCCGCTGTCGAAATTGTTCAAAGACCACACTTCTATCGTACTTCCTGGTTCCTGGGCTGTTGTGTGTTACTACTTGCGGCCGGTGTCTGGGGAGGCTATCGATTCCAAATGCGTCAGGTGCACTCGCGCTTTCAGGCAGTATTGAACGAACGGAATCGGCTGGCGCGGGAAATGCACGACACGCTCATTCAAGGTTGCGCGGGAGTTTCCGCCTTGCTGGAGGCTCACTCCAGCCTCGACGACAGCGAACCCTCCGCCAAGGAAGATTTATTGAGCTGCGTACGCACACAGTTGCGCACCACCATCAACGAGGCCAGAGAAGCTGTATGGGATCTCCGCCATGCCGATGGTTCCGCCACTGCGATTGGCCCGATACTTGGCACTATGGCCCACCAGGTCAGCCATGAGTTTGGAGTGCCGGTGGAATATCGAGTGTCGGGAAGACCGTTTGATCTGGACCAATCTACGGCTCACGAATTGCTCATGGTCGTGAGGGAAGCTCTGCACAATGCGATTCGGCACGGACAACCTAACAAGGTGCACGTAGACATTAGTTTCGAGAAGAGGGATTTTCGTGTGCAGGTGCGTGACGACGGATGTGGCTTCGATCCGGAAGTAGTATCGTCGCAGCCTAACGGGCACTACGGACTTGTCGGCATTCGAGAACGCGCAAAACGGATTGGTGGAGTGCTCACCTTGAATAGCGGATCTGGCGCTGGAACGAAGCTGACATTATCCGTTCCTCGCAAGCCATCCGCCACGGGAAATGGGGTCTCGCAGATATGAGCACGGTCAACGCTGACAGAGTCGCTGAGAAGATCAAGGTAATGGTTGTGGATGATCATCCGCTGATGCGAGTGGGTGTCGCTTCGATTGTGAACGCACGAGCGGACATGACGGTTGTCGCCCAAGCCGGCACCGGAGAAGAAGCTGTCACGCTGTTCTTCAAGCACAAGCCGGACGTCACCTTGATGGATCTGCGACTGCCGGGAATGAGCGGAGTGGATTCAATTCGTTCGATTCGCGAAACTCACCCACGAGCCCGATTTGTGGTGCTGACCACTTACGAGGGGGATGCCGATATCCACCGGGCCCTGGAGGCGGGAGCCCAAGGCTACGTCATCAAAGGGATGCCCTATCAAACACTGGTGGAGGCCTTGCAGCGCGTGCATACCGGCGGGCGCTTCTTGCCACCTCCGGTTGCCCGAGCCTTGGCATCGCGCATGCCCGATTCAGAACTCAGCGCAAGGGAACAAGAAGTGCTCACTCTGCTCGCAAGCGGAAAAAGCAACAAAGATATCGCTTCTACGTTAGGCATCACAGAGGCCACAGTGAAGTGCCATGTGAGTGCGATTCTTCTGCGGCTGAATGTCAGCGACCGCACGGAAGCTGTGGTAACCGCTCTCCACCGAGGGCTCATACACCTGGAGTAGCCCATCGTCACAAGCCACACCCTGTTGTCAAGATAAATACTTTTCTGCTTGATCCTACTTTTGGCGGATTCGCGGATGGTCGCAGGAGGATACGATTCCGCTTCGGTAGTGTGTTTGCATTAGGTGCTCCTGATCGGAAGCGCGGTAGCGCCGATAGATCCAAGATGACTTCGGGCGCTGCTCCGGCGGGGGTTAACTTTAGGAGGCTCCACGATGAGGCTCGGTACGGTTCGCCACTTTGGGCGCGTTTTTGTACTGTTGGTCGCCGGCTTAAGCGCTACGTTTTCTCTCGGACAGAACGCAAATACTGGAGAGATCAAAGGGACGGCCATGGACTCTACGGGCGCCGTTGTCTCCGCTGTGACCGTAACCATCACAAATGTGCAAACAGGAGTGAACATAGTTGTAAAGACCAACGCGGATGGCATTTACGACGTTCCTGCCGTTCCTATTGGCCTGTACAAGATCAGTTTCTCGAAAATCGGCTTCCGCAATTTTGTGCGCGAGGGTATCACTCTCGAGATTCAAACCATTGAGGTGAACGGGACCTTGCAGGTGGGCAGCACCAGTGAGCAGGTCGTGGTGACAGAGGATGCTCCACTCGTGGAAACGGAAACCTCGGACCAACACGTTAACCTTGATACCACCGCGGTTGAAGCCGCGCCCATCGTGGGCACGGACTGGCGCGCAGAGATGATTCAGCTTATTCCCGGCGTGAATACCGGCGGAGGAGCGGGCGAAATCAATGGCCAGGGAGTCGGAGTCAACGGCACGCAGTCCTACAACATAAACTTTCTGTCCGATGGTGGACCTGCTACAGCTCCGAGAGATTTTAACGGCAGCAACTACTATATGCCGGTTGACGCCATTGGCGAGGTAACCATCAATTCAGCCAATGCGAATGTGCAATATGGCGGCGGCCTCACCTCGATTAATGTGATCACCAAGAGCGGGACCAACCAGTGGCACGGCAGCGCGTATGACTACGTTCAGAATACTGCACTTAACTCAAGAGGCTATTTCAATCCTGCGCCCGAAGTGAAGTCTGTGGAACACTGGAATACCTACGGCGGCAGCGTGGGCGGACCGGTCATAAAGAATAAGCTGTTCTTCTTTTTCCTCTACCAGCGCAACCCTTCGTCGACTCCAACTTCCGGAAATTATACTTACCCGACCGCTGCCGAAGAAGCGGGGGATTTCTTCGGTGTCCCGGGCGCGACAGGTCCGGCTTTCAGCGCCTCGGGCACGCTGCTGGCGCCCATCGATACCGTGGCGCAGAAACTTCAGACCTACTTTCCCGCGGCAAACGCTCCGGGATGGGTTGCGGGATGTCCTGGGCCGGTGAATGTATCGGCGACCGTTGCCCAAACCTGCACCACACTGGCTAACAATTATGTGTTCAACGGCAGCAGTCCGAATACAGACACATGGTATACCGGCAAGGCCGATTACAATATCAACGCCAAACAAAGGCTTTCGTTTAGTTTCAACTATTTCCCTACCACGTCGACTTATGTGCCCGCAGATCCTTTATTTCCCAACGACGCTACTTCGACGCAAAAAGGGTTTACGGACGATCTGACCTCGCAACTCTCGGAGGTTTATACGATCAGCCCGACCGTGTTGAATGAGTTTCGTGTTGGCGCCAGCCGCGAGCTCGACCGATACACGCCGCCTTCTTTGAATAAGAACGACCCAACGACGCTTGGACTTGAGCCGACTTACGGCACCAACGCTCCGGCCAATGTGTTTCCGAAAATTCAGATCGATGCCCCTGGGGGAGGAACAGGGTCCGGATGCATCGCTGAGGGCGCCGGGTGCGGGGAGAACGGTAACATTTCTGCAGTGCTCGGCGAGGGAACCTACCTTGTTTCGGATGTCCTTACTCTCATTCGCGGCAGGCACACCATCAAAGTGGGTGGCGAATACGACCGGTCTTACCAGAACTATACCAACTGGGGCGACATCAGTTCGGGTAACTTCGAGTTCAACGGAAGCGTTACCGGAATCCCGTATGCCGACTTCCTTGCTGGTGACGTTTACGGATGGTTCGTGTACGAGTCAGACCCGACCAGCGCTCATATGAACACCACGGCCTTGTTCGGCAGCGACGACATCAAGGTCTCATCGCACCTGACGTTAAACCTGGGTCTCCGCTGGCAGAGGCAATCTGGCTGGGGTGTGAAAAACAATCTGTTCGGCAATTACGACCCGTTTCTGCCAAACCCGGCGGATGGCGGGCTCTACAAAGGGGCTATTCTCTTTGGCGGCCAGGGAGACACTGTCTATGGTGGCCCCACGACCAACATGACGACCATCCAAAACGCCGATGATAAAGAGTTCGCTCCGCGAATTGGCATCGCCTGGTCACCGCGTGACAAGTGGTCCGTCCGCGCGAGCTACGGTATTTTTGACGCGCCTCGTGATTCCGAAAACTATACCGATGGCTCGCTCGGCCTTGGCTTCAACCCACACCAAGTCGGAAACAACGGGTACAGCAATGGCAGTGCGGTATTCCAACTGGACCAGGGGCCTACTCCCGGCTCCGGCTTGATGGTCGTCTTCCCTACGCTGCAAACTCTTAGTTCGACCGTCTCGAACTTCAGCGGTGTGTCGTACTATCCGCGGAGTATGCCGACTACGTACGTTCAGAACTTCCTCTTTAGCGTTCAGCACGAGTTTGCGGGGAACCTGTTGTTGGACACGAGCTACGTCTATACCCGCGGCAGGAACCTGAACTTTCAAACCAATGTCAACCAGGCGCCTATCAGCGCATTCGGTTGCACGGGCTACAACTGCGGGAACCCGAACCCGATCTTCAACGATATCCAGGCGCAAATCTACGATGGATATTCGAATTACAACGCACTGCAATTGCGCCTACAGAAGAGGGTGTCGTATGGACTGAGCTTCCAGGTCAATTACGCCTGGTCGAAATGGCTCGATACCGGTACCGGAGGAGGTCACGGATCTGGCATCGACATTTACCAAAACGCGTTTGATCCGTCCGCCAATTACGGCTTGTCTGACGGCAACGCGGCGAATACCCTGGTCGGCCAGATCGTTTATGAAGTGCCGGTCGGCCGTGGACGCCGGTACGCGGTTCCCAAGTATGTTGAGCCAGTCGTTGGTGGCTGGCGCGTCTCCACTCTTTTCCAGTGGCACTCGGGAACTCCGTTTACTCCGGTAATCCAGTCAGGAATCGCGACTGCTCTTGATCCGGGGCTATCAGCATCCATCAACCAAGGAGGTTCCAGTCTATATCCGGATGTTGTGGGCAGCGCGAGCGTGTCGCATCGCACCAACGCAAACTGGTTCAACCCGGCGGCCTTCACCAACCCGGCGCCTGGAACCTTTGGAGATGCGGGACGCAACATCCTGACCGGACCGGGTTTCACGAACGTGGACTTCAGTCTCGCAAAGGAGTTTGCTCTTTACGAGTCCGTGAAACTCGAAGTCAGGGCTGACATGTTTGATGTGTTTAATCACATCAACTGGGCCAACCCGAATAACGACGTTGGCATTGGTTGCTCACTCGCGCTGAGCTCTCCGCCGCCGTGCGGAGCGGGTCAGGGCGTCCCCCAATTATCAAATTCCACCGCTGGCACCATCACCAGCACCGAAGGGGGTACGCGCATCATACAGCTGGGGGCTCACATCAAATTCTGATCCCGGCGGCGTGAGTTTGACGGAGACTCTGCGGGCTCGGAAGCTGCTTCCCTTCCGCCCCGCACTTGTTAACGCTTCGCCGAAGCAGCGAATTTTGCGATATCTTTCCTCCATGAAAGAGTCTCAACCCAGCAAGGTTCATGAATCCGCGTTTGTCTTTGACTCCTCTCCTGTTGTCGCCGCGAACCGGAAGTGTTTATGCATCGGGCGGCTAATATTGGTTCTCGCGCTTTTTGCGAGTGCGCTCGCCGGCGCACAAACCGGAGTCTCTCAAACCGCAGAGATTCGCAAACACCTCGACAAGGCGGCGCAGTATCTTAAGGCAAACGATTCGAGCGCCGCGGCCAGGGAGCTCGATGCCGTCCTAGCTCTCGATCCTAAGAACGCCGAGGCCTACGCAAACTTAGGGGTAATCGCTTTCTTCCGGCGCGACTATCGGAACGCTTCAGTGTATTTGCGCAAGGCCTTGGCGATCGATCCGTCTTTAACGAAAACGCAAGCTCTCCTGAGCATTTCGCAAAAAAGATTGGGGGATCCATCCGCTCGCGCGTTGTTGGAAAAGTCTTTTCCAAAGCTCAAGGACAAGTCGTTGCGTCTGCAGGTCGGCCTGGAGTTAGCGTCTGTCTATGAACAGGAGGGTGATCAGGGTGCAACGGCTTTGGTGATGCACTCACTGGTGGATCTCGATCCCGACAATGTGGATGTTCTGTTCATGGCGCAACGCGTCTACTCCGAGTTGGCAGAGGACACGCTGAACAAGCTCGCCATTCTCGCTCCAGCTTCCGCCCGCATGCAACAAGCGATCGCCGAACATTTGATTAACGGTGGAGATCTCCCACACGCGATCGAGCATTATAAGAAAGCTTTGCAGATCGACTCACGCCTGCCGGGCGTTCGTTTTGAATTGGGTGAAGCCGTCCTTCAGTTATCGCCTCACGATTCTGCAACGCAAGCGGAGGCGGCAAAAGACTTCGAAGAAGCCGAGGCGATGGACGGCGATGCCGCCAATGCAGAGTGCGGGCTGGGAGCGATCGCATTATCGCAGTCCGACCTGGACCAAGCGCTTCGCCACTACCAGCGAGCCAATAAACTCAACCCCAACGAAGTAGAAGCGCAGCTAGGTCTGGCAAGAGTTCTGATGATGCAGCAGAAACCAGAAGAGGCAGTCAACTATCTCCGGGCTGCAATCCAAGCCGATCCGCTGAATAGCGAGGCGCATTACCGGCTCGCCTCCGCGTATCGGCGCCTTCAGCTGGACGATCAGGCGCAGAAAGAAATGCACCTCTTTCAGGAGATCAAGAAGACTAAGGATCAAGTTAAAGAGCTGTATCACCAGATGAATATTCAGCCCAAGGCACAAGGCGATGAAATGTCGGACATTGGACCGCAATAATAAGGAAGGTCGGAAGACCAAGCCGACACTTTGGAGAAAAGTACATTCTGCATCGCTGTGTCTTGGCATAGTACTGAGCTTGCTCTGGAATACAGGCTGCGGCGGAGGCTCATCCGGATCCGGCACTCCGCCTCCTCCGGCGAATTTGCCGCCAGTAATCGCAAAGGTCTTTGGGGCGGCTAGCGTGTCATTAAACGGCACGACATCACTCACCTTTAGCCTGTCAAATCCCAACACGGCGATCTCCTTGAGCGGCATGGGCTTTACCGATGCTTTTCCGTCTGGGCTCACCGTAGCGTCACCCAATGGCCTGGCAGGAAGCTGCGGAGGAGGGACGATTACCGCGGCCGCCGGTTCGAACAGCGTCAGCCTCTCAGGAGGCAGCCTGGCCGCGGGTGCTTCTTGCACGTTCTCGGTCAACGTTGTAGCCACAACCAGCGGCGCGCAAAATAATGTCACTAGCGTAGTGACCTCGACGGAAGCAGGAAACGGCGGTACGGCATCGGCGCAGATCACCGTGGTCGGGCCGAGCCAGCAACCGCCGGAACCCACCGACATCACCCCAATCAATGGCCAGGTGTATTACGTCATAAATCAGCTGAGCGGCTTACAGGCCGACCTCAATAACAATTCGACGAGAGCTGGTGCCAACATCGTCCAGCAGCCGAGGACTTTCACCAACACGAGCCAAAGATGGGCCTTCACTACGCTTCCCGGAGGATCATGGCAGATCAGCAATATTCTCAACGGCCTTTGTCTGGATAGTTCGACTGTTTCGGGCGTGGTGTACGTAGTCCAAAATCCTTGTGCCGGTAACTCCACGCAGCAGTGGATACTAACTCCTGTAAGCGCAGGTTATTACACACTTTCTAACACTAATACAGGGTTATTGGTCGACTTATATCACGGCTCGATATCCGCTGGCACCCTGCTCGACCAAACCGCATTGAATTCGCCCGGCGTTCCTACCCAGAGTCAGCAGTGGCTGTTGCGTCCGGCTTTCTTCGGCGGCATCGACAATGCTCTTCTGGAAAAGCAGGAGGCCGCGCGGGCCTCGACAGGCTTGACCTGGTGGAAGGATGCTGGGCAACCGCTGGATTTGCTTGCCATGCTGAAGAACCATGGCATCAACATAGTCCGCTTGAGGCCGAGCTCGGCGCCTCCATATTCCAATCCTTCGCAGACTGGGTGCAGTGGAAACGCCTGTTATGCGGAGACCGATGCCCAGGATCTGGACCTTGCCAAACGCTCTAAGAATCTCGGCTTGAGTGTCGAGTTGACGCTGCTCTTCGACGGTGGAAGCTCTGTCAGCGTGCCACCGGCATGGGCGAACGACACACTCGCTCAGTTGCAGACGGATATTTACGCTTACGTCAAAGCCGAAATCATAACGTATCGCCAAGCTGGCGTGATGCCCGACTTAGTGGCGATCGGGAATGAAGTAGACACAGGGTTCCTGGGTTCGATCGGCAGTCCTACCGGAACCGACTTCAGCGGTTTTGCCTCTTTGCAGATACAGGCTCTGCAAGCGGTTGACGATGCGGCCGCGGACACGTCGATTGGCCCTGCGGTTCCGCCGCCGCTGACCTGCATCCACATCACTCCGGCTTGGAATCTAACCCAGTTCTTCACGCTCGCGAATCAGAATGGCATCACCTATGACGCAATATGCCAGAGTTACTATCCTTTCTATCACGGGCCCTTAACCGATGCACAAGCGGCGGAAAGCAATCCGCAGAGCCAACCCGTGGAGGAGGATGTACTTGTTGACGCGTCCAACAGCATAGGGAAACCGATTTTCATTATCGAGACGGGAGAACATTACGAGAACGGCTTTGACTCGAACGATCCCTGGTATTCGCCGCCAAGCATCTCGGAACAGCAACAGTTTCTGCTTGATTTACAAAGCGTACAGCAACGCTTGCCCAACAATCTGGGAATGGGCATCGAATACTGGGACGCGGCTGGGGTGAATATACCCAATTTGAGCGGGGGATTTATCAACGGGGACAATCAGGCAAATGCGATCTATAGCTGGAACGGCCTAACACTATTTAACAATGCCGATAGCTCGGGTACCACCAATGTGAGTGATCCCACTTATTCAGAATTGCTTCCAGGTATCGACGCACTCGGCGGCAATCTTGATCCCTCGTTGAGTTACAAGTTTGTCAATCGAAGTAGCGGGGAAATCCTGTCTGTCTATCAAGGCTCGAACGCGCCCGGCGCCCTGCTGAACGCCGTCACAAATAGTGGAAGTCCGAGCCTCAGCCAACAGTGGCGCGTTACGAGTGACATGGATGGCTACTTTCAGATCGCCAGCCTTAATCCAGGTGCAGGCAATACCACCAACGCCCTCGAGGACTCCGGGGCTTCCACGACTAGCGCGACAGCCATTGTTCAGTCGGTGGCCAACGGTTCAGCGGAACAGGAGTGGTCGATTGTTTCGGCGGGCAACGGATACTTCAACCTCGTGAATCATTCGAGTGGATTGGCATTGGACACAAGCGGCGGATCCGGCGCGTTGGCCGGATTTGTAGTACAGGAAACCCGATCTGGCAGCGCCCAGACGCAACAGTGGCAAATTGTCGCTGTGCACTAGACCATTCGGCGGTGCTGAAGGTCTCGGAAATACCGTTCTCTCACGGCTCGAAGGAGATGAGATGAAGAAAGTCAGCCCACTCAGCGGTTCTATGAATCGGCGCGAACTGCTGAAAGGTGTGGTTGGAACAGCGGCATTAGTCTCAGTGTTTCCGACCTTAGGTTCCTCCTTTGAGGAGTCGCGTACGGAAGACACTGGACAAAGACTCCGAGAGAATTTTGACCGCGGTTGGAGGTTCCATAAAGGCGACTTTCCGGGCGCGGAAGTACCAAGGTTGTCCGACGCAGACTGGAGAATTTTGGATCTGCCGCACGATTGGAGCATCGAAGGGCCCTTTGACGAGAAAGAACCATCCAGTTTTTGCGGTGCATATCTTCCCACTGGCATTGGCTGGTACCGAAAGAGATTCCATCTGCCTAATTCGTACAAGAATAAGAAACTCACCATAGAGTTCGATGGGATCTATGAGCTCAGTGCTGTGTGGGTCAACGGGCATTTTCTTGGCCAACGCCCTTACGGATACGTTCCATTTTTCTACGACCTCACGCCCCACGTAGCGCTCGGGGACGAGAACGTGATCGCGGTGAAAGTCGACAACTCACGCCAGACCAATTGCCGCTGGTATTCAGGGTCGGGCATCTACCGCCACACGTGGCTGTTGTCTACGAACAAAGTCCACGTCGCCCATTGGGGGACATTCGTCAGTTCATCTCGAGTATCGAAACAGGCAGCGGCGCTTCGCATCAGTACGAGGATTAGCAATGAAAGTGAGAGTCCAGCCGGCTGCACGCTCGTCACCAGCATTATTGACGGCAATGGAAATGTGGTCGACAGCGCCGAGGCTAGCCAGGACATTGCCACCGGTCAGGAATACGAATTCCTACAGGAAATAAAGGTGAACCTTCCACACCTTTGGTCGGTCAACGATCCGTATTTGTACAGAGCCCACAGCACGGTGCGGACCGGAGGCCGGACCTCGGATGAATACGATACGCCGGTCGGCATTCGCGAGGCCGTTTTCGATGCCGATAGCGGATTCTTGTTGAACGGCGAACGCGTGAAGCTCAACGGAGTTTGTCTCCATCACGACGGCGGCAGCGTGGGCGCCGCGGTTCCGGAGAGGATCTGGGAGCGGCGACTGGAGATTCTTAAGGAGATGGGGTGCAATGCCATCCGCACCAGCCATAACCCCTTCGCAGCAGAATTTCTGGATTTATGCGACAGGATGGGATTCCTTGTAATGAACGAGGCTTTCGACGAGTGGAAGGTGCCGAAGGGCCAGATTGGTCCCAACGGGTACGCCAAATACTTCGACGAATGGTACGAACGCGACGTTCAAAACCTTGTGCGGCGCGATCGCAATCATCCTTGTGTGGTGCTCTGGAGCGCTGGTAACGAAATCGGAGATCAGGGTAGTCCGCAGGGCGCGGAGACTCTGCAACAATTGCTCAAGGTTTTTAACACGGAGGACCCCACCCGGATGGTGACTGCGGGCTGCGATCACATTCACTCGGAACCTGCGTCGGAGGCCGCGCGACCAGAGTTTCTCGCTCTTCTTGATGTTGTGGGCTACAACTATGTGGACCGATGGCGGGACCGAAAAGAAAAGTATTACAGCATCGACCGACACGCCTTTCCGCGAAGGCGCTTCGTTGGGACTGAGAGCGAGGCGATGGGCGGTGTCCGCGGCGAGTACCCCGAACTGTTCGCCGCGAGTGCCCCTGTGGCAGGCTTCTTCCAGTTCTTGCGCGGAAGAAACGTCGATGTGGAGCAACTGTGGAAGTTTGTCAGCACTTATGACTACGTTGCTGGCGACTTTATGTGGACGGGTATCGATCACTTGGGCGAGGCACGATGGCCCATGAAAAGCTCGTCCTCGGGCGTGATCGACACCTGCGGTTTCAAGAAGGACGGCTATTACTTCTATCAGAGCCAGTGGACAGACAAGCCAGTCCTGCACCTGTTTCCCCATTGGAACTGGAAGGGCAAGGAGGGTCAGATCATCCCGGTGACCTGTTTTACAAATTGCGACACGGTCGAGTTGTTCCTCAACGGCCGGTCACTTGGAGTGAAAGGGTACGAGTTCCCTCGCCTCGGCATGGAGGTCAGGTGGGGCAACCTGCCGGATCGCGCAAAAGTCTTACGGACGACTGCTGACTTGCACTTGTCGTGGGACGTACTCTACGAACCCGGAGCGCTGAAGGCGGTTGGGACTAAAGACGGGAAGATCTTTGCAACAGATGAGGTTTACACGACGGGAGAGCCGGCGTCGATCGGCTTGTCGTCCGATCGGGCGTCCATTGGGACAGATCCAAGCGATGTGGCTCACGTCACAGTCCATATCTTGGACCAGAATGGCCGAGTGGTGCCCATCGCGGATAATGAAATTGCTTTCGAGATCGAAGGTGCAGGATCACTGCTTGCAACAGACAATGGAAACCCGGCGAGTCTCGAAGACTACAAATCGAATCGGCGCAGGGCTTTCAACGGATTGTGTCTCGCCATCGTGAAGTCGAATGGCAAAACGGGTGAAATTCAGGTCAGCGCTGTTTCGCCGGGACTCCAGGCAGCCCGTGTGAGTATAGGGACCAAGGTGTGAATGCTGATACGGTTCGATCGATTCAAGCGACCGATAATCGCGCTGAGGAGATTCAAGAATGGGCCTGACCAGCATTGACTGGGTCATCATGGCGGTGTATGCCGTCTTTGTTCTTGGGATCGGTGTAGCGCTGAAACGCTACATGAAGACCAGCACCGACTTTTTTCTTGCTGGCCGTTCGATTCCGGCGTGGGTTTGCGGCCTGGCTTTTATCTCGGCGAACCTGGGAGCGCAGGAAGTGATCGGCATGGGCGCCTCTGGCGCCAAGTACGGCATTGCCACCAGCCACTTCTATTGGATCGGCGCCATTCCGGCGATGGTATTCGTTGGCATCTTCATGATGCCGTTCTATTACGGATCGCGTGCCCGGTCGGTGCCGGAATACCTGCGGCTGCGTTTCGATGAAAAGACTCGCGGGCTTAACGCCATCTCTTTTGCCACGATGACGATTTTTTCGTCTGGCATTTCCGTGTACGCCATGGCGAAACTCATGCAGACTCTGCATATTCTCGATTCTCCCCTCAAGAAAATGGGCCTGCCGTTGTCGGCGGGTTTTCATATCAGCGTGATCATTTCGGCGATCGTCGTGCTGGTCTATATCTTGCTCGGAGGACTGGTCAGCGCAATCTACAACGAGGTGCTTCAATTTTTTCTGATCGTGGCCGGCTTTCTGCCTCTGGTTCTTTTGGGTCTGAAAGATGTCGGAGGGTGGAGCGGAATCAAGCAACAACTTCCCACAGCCTACACCCACTCCTGGCAAGGGATGAGTAATCCACACACCAACCCGCTGGGCGTTGAGTGGTTTGGTCTGGTGATGGGACTGGGCTTTGTTTCCTCCTTCGGTTATTGGTGCACGGATTTCTTGGTGGTGCAGCGTGCGATGGCCGCAGAATCCATGAGTGCGGCCCGCCGGACGCCACTAATCGCCGCTATTCCAAAGATGGTGTTTCCGTTCCTCGTCGTTCTTCCCGGATTAATTGCGATCTCACTCCCCGCACAACGCGCTAGTCTTCTCCCAAGTGCTCACGGGACGGACACGATGAAGGGCGAGATGGCAGTAAGCGGCCAGGGCCTCATTCCTCCGAAGATAAATGAAACCACCGGGCAGCCGATGCTGGACGCGAACGGTAAGCCTCTGCTTGACTATGACCTCGCTGTCCCTAACATGCTCGTGCACTATCTTCCCACTGGGTTGCTAGGCTTGGGCATAACGGCGCTGCTCGCCAGCTTCATGTCCGGCATGGCGGGTAACGTGACGGCATTCAATACCGTCTGGACGTACGATATTTACCAAGCCTATATCCGCAAAGGCGCGAGCGATCAGCACTATCTCTGGGTAGGTCGAATGGCGACTGTATTTGGAATTGCGCTTTCGGTTGCTGCCGCCTACGCCGCTACTCACTTCAACAACATCATGGATTTTCTGCAACTTGTGTTCGCTTTCGTGAATGCTCCTCTGTTCGCGACGTTTCTGCTGGGAATGTTCTGGAAGCGCACAACCGGGCACGCCGCGTTCGGAGGGTTACTATCAGGCACACTTGCGGCAGCGGTTCACCACGGGCTGACACTTCCCGCGGGGGCGGTCGCTGGGATCAAAGGAGGTTGGCTCGCAACTGTGCACGTTTATCCCAGCGAGATGGCTCAGAACTTCTGGACAGCCATCTGGGCGTGGTCTGTTTGTATGGTGGTCACCATACTGATAAGTCTGGTGACCCAGCCTCGCAAAGAAGAGGAACTCGTCGGACTCGTCTATTCTTTGACCCCGCGGATTTCCGAGGGTCATTCACCGTGGTACAAGAGGCCGGAAGCATTGGCGATTTTGGTCCTTGTCTTGGCTTTGATACTTAACATTATTTTTTGGTAGGAGCTGCTGCAATGGGACTGGATATTCGTTTGCCGATCGGCCTGCTCTTCAGCGTGATTGGGTTATTGCTGGTGGGATTTGGCGTTTTCGCTGACAAGGTGATCTACCAACGCTCGCTCGGGCTCAATGTGAATCTGGTTTGGGGGGCGGTATTGTTCGTCTTCGGGCTGATCATGCTGCTGCTGGGAAGGCGATCGAGTGCGAGTCATCCGCGCGCCGGATCGTCTCCAGACGGCGGGCGCCCGGCGGGTGGGCAACGATAGCTTCCCTTCCGCGACGATGAAGAAGAGTAAACGATGCGCGCTCGGGCCGACTTCAAATCATCCTGCGCTGCCTCGTCCCAACATCTCCCCGAATTTTGTCGCGATCACGACCTCTTGGCGTTGCTCGCGGGTCAATTTGCATAAGAAACTTCCGAGTCTCGCTTCACTGTATGCACAGGAAGGAGCTGTGTCGAAATATCGAATCCCCAGCTCGAATGCATGTTGCAGGAAACTGAACGCCTCCTCTTCCGTGGGAACTTCGGAGGCCACGAATCCCCAAGGTCGTCTGATTCCAAATGAGTCCACAACCCAGAGCTATTCGATACTTCTTCGAGGGCATATTTTAGCGGCACCTGCACTACCTGCCGGGGAAGGCCCCTCCATTTCCATCGTAGCATCCTGAATAAGCGCATCTCGGCCCTTCGATCCGATCGCTCCATGTTGCGCGGCTGGTGGCCCGTCAAACGAATTGCGCGACCGAATGCCAACTTTCTGTATCTAAATAGCTTCATCCAGCAGCTTCTCCCGGGGAATGCCGAAGTGTGGCATCATCTTCTTTATCTCTTGGGCGGGAAGTTTGCCTGGCAGTTTTCCTGGAATCGGGACCGAGCATGGCAAAACCAATCTTGCTGAGCGTGGATGACGACTCTGATGTTTTGCGGGCGATCGAGCGTGACTTGCGCTCGCAGTACGGCGCGGAATACCGGGTGATCGGCAGCGATTCGCCCGAGGGGGCACTTGAGCTGCTGAAGCAGTTGAAGGTGCGCAATGACAGCGTGGCCTTGCTGCTCGCAGACCAGCGCATGCCCCGGATGGACGGCGTCGAGTTTCTGCGGCAGGCCATGGGAATTTTTCCGATGGCGAAGCGGGCATTGCTCACCGCTTATGCGGACACGAATGCCGCGATTAGCGCGATCAATCAGGCCAGCATCAATTTTTTCTTCCTGAAGCCGTGGGATCCTCCGGCGGAGCACCTTTATCCGCAGCTTGATGATCTGCTCGATGACTGGCAGGCTTCGTACCGTCCAACCTTTCAAGGGATCCGGGTGCTGGGCACGCGCTGGTCGCCGCGCTCGTATGAGTTGCGGGACTTTCTGGCACGCAACCGCGTTCCGTATCAGTGGACGGACGTGGAGCTTTCCGCGAATGATCCAGAAACCAAGCAACTGCTGGAAGTTTTGGGGCCGGAGGCGGCGAATCTGCCGGTGGTGCTGTTTCCCGACGGGACGAAGCTGCTGGAGGGCGCGCCTGCGGAGGTCGCACAGAAAGTTGGGTTGCGTACGCGGGCTCAAACTGACTTCTACGACCTGGCGATTGTGGGAGGAGGTCCGGCCGGTTTGGCGGCCGCGGTTTATGGGGCCTCCGAAGGTTTGCATACGGTGATGATTGAGCGCGAAGCGCCCGGCGGCCAGGCGGGAATGAGTTCGCGCATCGAGAACTATCTGGGATTTCCGACCGGGCTGAGTGGAGCTGATCTGGCGCGGCGGGCGGTGGTGCAAGCGCAGCGCTTCGGAGTGGAAATTCTTGCGCAGGAAGTGGTTGGCGTCCGCGCAGAGGGGCCTTACCGGATTATCAAGATGGTGGATGGAAACGAGATCTCCTGTCACGCGCTGATGATCGCGACTGGTGTGCAGTGGAGGCGGCTGGAAGCTCCAGGCGTCGACCGGTTGCAGGGTGCGGGAATTTATTATGGCGGCGGTGCTACCGAGGCTTTGTCCTGCAAGGGTGAGATCGTCTATGTGGTCGGCGGGGCGAACTCGGCGGGTCAAGCGGCGATGAACTTCGCGAAATACGCGGAGCGGGTCATCATTCTGGTGCGCGGCGAATCGCTTTCCAGCACAATGTCGCAATATTTAATCGACCAGGTTAAGGAGACGCCCAACATTCAGCTTTGGACACATGCGAGCCTGTCTGAAGCGCACGGCGAGACGCATCTGGAGGAAATTTCTGTGCTGTGCTCCGATACCGGCAAGATTGAGCGGGTGCCGGCGAGTGCGATGTTTATTTTTATTGGCGCGCTGCCACAGACGGACTGGCTGGCGAGCATCGTGGAGCGGGATGAGCGCGGTTTTCTGCTGACCGGTCCCGATCTTATGCGGGACGGGCAGCGTCCGAAGGGATGGGCGCCGGACCGCGATCCATTTCTGCTCGAGACCAATGTTCCCGGCATCTTTGCCGTGGGCGATGTGCGGCACGGTTCGATAAAACGCGTGGCTTCCGGAGTGGGTGAAGGATCAGTTGGAGTGCAGTTCATTCATCAATACTTGAGCAAGGTCTAAATGGTCGATAAATCTGAACTACGTCATGTGCAGGAATTCGCTGATTTGCCGGATGATCAGCTCGACTGGTTCCTCAGCCGGGCACAGGAGTTGCACCTCAAGGCGGGTGATGTGTATGCGCGGCAGGGGGATCCGGCGGATACGATGTTTGTGATTCTTGAAGGACATCTTCAGGGGCGGGGCGAACTTGGAGGCGAAACGTTCGTGTTCGATCTGGAGCCGGGCGACGTTACCGGGGTGCTGCCGTTTTCGAGAATGAAGCAGTTCACGGTGAGCGGGCGAGCAATCACAGATAGCCGCGCGCTGCGATTTCCGGCTTCGTTGTTTCCGGAACTGGTGCAGAAAATGCCTGTGCTCACCCAGCGGCTGGTGGGATTGATGTCGGATCGAATCCGTGAGACTACCCGCCTCGAACAACAGCGCGACCGGTTGGCTTCCCTGGGCAAGCTATCGGCGGGACTGGCGCATGAACTCAACAATCCGGCTTCGGCTGCGAAACGCGCGGCGAGCCAACTGCGCGAGACTCTAAAGAAGATCAGGGACGCGAGTCTCGAGCTGGGTAGGCGCGATCTTTCTCTCGCACAGAAATCGGAAATCGAAAAACTGGAAATTTCGTTCACAGTGCCGGATGTTGTTCCGCCGGATCCGTTGACCATCAGCGACCTGGAGGACCAGATCGATTCCCTGCTCCGCAGTCATGGACAAAACGACTTGTGGATGCTGGCGGCCGGCCTGGCGCGGCGGAACATCAAGCCGGAGACGGTTGAATCGTTGTTCGCGATCCTCGATGCAGAGACGGCTCGGGCTGCGCTAGTTCGCATCGCCGCATCGGTGGAGATCGCAAGTCTATTGCACGAAATCGAGAGCAGCACTTCGCGGATATCGGATTTGGTGGGCGCCATCAAGGAATACACCCACATGGACCAGGCGCCGGTTTTAAACGTGGACGTGGTAAAGAGTCTGGAAACTACGCTCACGATTCTGAATCACAAGTTGAAGCAAGGTGTGGCGGTGCAGCGCGATTACAAGGGCGTTCCGCTGTTGGTGAATTCATTTGGCAGCGAGCTGAATCAGGTGTGGACCAACATTATTGACAACGCGATTGACTCGATGCATGGAAAAGGCGAGCTGCGCATCCGAACCTACAGTGATGACGGTTGCGCCGTGGTTGAGATCACCGATAACGGTCCTGGGATTCCCGAGGAGGTGCAACCCCACATCTTCGAACCTTTTTTCACCACCAAAGGAGTGGGGGAAGGCACCGGGCTTGGCCTGGACACGGTGCAGCGAATTGTGAAGAAGCACCGGGGAAATATTCAGGTTACCTCAAAGCCTGGTGAGACGCGGTTTCAAGTCTGGCTGCCGTTGGCCGGAACTGCGGCATAAGACGTTACTTCTCCGAATGGCGACGACGTCGGCGAGAAAATCGGCTCCCCTAAGGTAACTTTCGCAGTTTCCCCGCCGGACGTAGCCTGAAGAAGTTGAAATCCCAGGGATATAAACGAATACGGAAAATGACGTGCGCCGCCGTCCTTGCACTTCTCGCGTGCGGCATAAGTAGGACTGGGCAAGTGGTGTTGGCGCAAGACGCGCCCGCGCTTTCCGTGGTGCCCACTAAGGCAACTATCTTGGTAGGCGAGACGCGTACGTTCCGCGCTGTGGGCAAGGATGGACGCTTGCGGCACGATGTGCGCTGGGTTGTTTCTCCCGAACAGGCTGCCAAACTCACTGTGGCTGGCGATGAAGCGACCCTGCGGGCGGAGGAACCGACTGCAACGGTGGTTCTGACTGCTTCTGCCGAAGGCGATTCCTCTGAAGCCAGCATCGAGATTCGTTCCGGCTCTTCCTTGCCCACCGGAACGATAATGTGGTCCGTGAGCCCCCTACCCGGATGCAAGAGTATGAAAATGACCCAAGCGGTGCCGAGTGCAACCGGACCTGACATTTACGACGAGGAGTCGTGTCCTGATGGTAGCTATGTTCGCGCACTCACCGCTGATGGGCGCGAACTGTGGCGCAGAAAGCTCGGCGGCGCGTCGGCTCCCATGGCGCCTGGTCTCGAGCGGAAAGAAGAAAGCCAACCCGCGGAGCATATTAGCTTGAGTACTCGGTCCGTGTGCGACGAGATCTCTTCCGGAATGACCAAAGATGGCGTCTCAAAGCTCGCGCAAGACCGTAACCTTCGACTGGGCGAGAAAGAGGGGGAGAGTAATAGCTGGGTGTTCGAAGAGCATAACCTCCGCTGCACGATCTGGTTTGGCGAAGCCGGAACCGTGGTAAAGAACAAGAAGATCTTCATTAGCGACTAGCGAGGCAAAAGGAATTGCTGCGTGGAACGCAGTCCGTCGGCTTTTTCTCTCCTCCCCTTTAGCACCGCCTAGCGTTGAGAAATCCCGACAGCACGGAGACGTGCGTTTAAAGTACTCCGACGTCACTTGCCGGTGCGCCAATCCCACGCGGGTTTGCCTTTATCGTCGCGGAACATAAGGGTGTCGGAGCCTTTTACGAGCTCGCGCACGAGGATTATGTCGGACGTGTCCTGCTTGACTTTAGAACCGGTAACGGCAATCTCGTCACCCTTGGTGAAGGTGATTCCCATCTGCTCCTGGAACGGTTTGGGGCAGAGGTAGATGTGGATCTTGTCGTCTCCGCTCTTCAGGACAAGTTCGGTGAAGTCTTTCCTGGTTCCGAAAGAGAGAAGGTTTACTTCGTCCACTATCCCTTTGGTTTTTGTCTCGGTATGAAGGTCGTACGTTGGAGGGTTGCCGTCTTTTTGTTCCGCCTTTTGCGCGAGCGCTGGCGCGATGCACAAAAGTAGAAGTAAGGAGGTGCAGAAAAGCGCCTCGGTAGCATGGCGCGGTGGGATGGCGATTTCGCGACGGTGCGGCATGGTTCGTCCTCGAGTTGCCTGACAGTTTCGCTAACGATTAGGCCGCCGACTCAGTCGCTCTTTGTTCTATAGAAAGACAGGAGGATCGTACACCCTCGCACCGCAGACGCCAATAGCATCGCGGGATTCAGCGATGACATTCCTGTGCTCCGGTTTCTTAGACAGCTCTCAGGTTGTGACAGCGTGGTATGGCCCTTCCGTTTTTCATCCGAATTCCGAATCTGCCGATAGAACCAATATCTAAGGACACGAGAATCGGAAGGGTTGCTGGCGATGACCAAGATTCTGCTAGTGGACGACAGCAAGTTTCTGAGACTCGCCGCGGAGCGCGCGCTGGCGCGCGCCGGCTATGAGGTGATCAGCGCGACCGATGGTGAAAAAGCTCTACGCATGGCGCAAGAGGAATTGCCGGATCTGATTCTGATGGACATATTGCTGCCGAAGATGAGCGGCCGGGATGTTCTCGTCGCGTTGAAGAAAGACCCGTCAACGCAGGCGATCCCAGTGGTGGTGATGACGGGCCTATCTCAAAGGAATGCAGCCCGGTTGCAGGAAGATGGAGCTATCGCGTTCCTGGAAAAGTCTGCCCTCGATTTGGACAAAGGATCTGAGAAGCTATTGGACGCGGTGCAGGAGATTCTCAAGAAGCTTCCCGAACGCACGCGAACCACCACGGCATAGATTCCCGCGGCGGCCACGTCTACCGGTTCATCGGATCCGGTTCACCAGGCCCAGTTGCTTTCGAGACGTCCTCATTCACGGGATCGGGACGATTGCCCTTCTAGCCTTCTATTTGTTTCTTTTTCCTTGACAAACCCCAATAAACGAAAGTAACAATAATCATTCGTAATATCCCAGCCGTTGTTACGCGCGGAGGGTCCGATTCTCAAGGCGGCAAACCCAGAATTCCATCAGGAGGCCTTTCAATGCTTAATCGCTTTCACCGCAGCACGCAACCTCTATTGAAGCGTGAATTGATGCGCGCTCCGTTTCTATTTCTTTACTGCTTGCTCGCGCTTTGCTGTTGTGCGCAGGCACAAACCTATTACGTTGCCAAGAACGGCAGTGACTCCAATAACGGCAGTGCGAGCGCGCCCTGGCTCACCATCGGCCACGCAGCGCTCGAAGCAACGGCAGGCAGCACCGTCTATGTGGGAGCTGGAACCTACAGCGAGAGCGTGTTGTTCGCCAACTCAGGAACGTCCTCGGCTCCCATTGTGTTCAACGGACAGGGCGTTGCCATCGTGGATGGGACAAGCGTAGCCTGCTGCACCACTGCTAGTTTCGAAACTAGCAACGGGTTTCTTTGTTGCAATACGCAAGGGCTGTTTACGATTGGCGCAGCGAGCGGTGTGAGCTACCTGACCATTGAAGGGTTCACCGTCCAAAACTACAAGACTTCGAAGAAGGCAGATGTTCCCGCCGGAATTCTTGTTGCCGGCAGCGGAAGCGGCATCAACATACTCAATAACACGGTTAAGAACATTCAAACCACAGCGGGGAGGGATGGGAACGCTTATGGCATAGGCGTTTTCGGTACCAGTTCCACTCCGCTCAGCTTAACTGTCAGTGGCAACACGGTGACGGGATGCCTTACTGGGGAAAGCGAGACGACCACCTATAACGGCAACGTGCAGAACTTTGTCGTCTCGAACAATACGATCTATGACAATGACAATATTGGCATGGATGCAATTGGCTTCGAGGGAGTCGGTCCGACGGGCTACGATCAGGCCAAGAACGGAGACGTCTACGGCAACCTTATCTACAACAACAGCGCCTTCAAAAACCCTGGAGAAGGCAATGAATACGATGAGGATGGCCTGTACTGCGATGGCTGCACGGAGGTGACGTTCGAGCGCAACACGCTGTACGGCAACGATCTGAATATCGAGGCCGCCAGCGAAACCGCTGGGGAAGTCTCGAGCAACGTGATTATCCGAAACAACCTCTCCTACGCCGCAAATTCGTGCGGCGTTTCCGTGGGTGGATATGCCAAGACCGGAACGGGCGGAAGCACCAACGTCACCATTGTGAACAACAGTCTTTACGACAATGACACGCAAAAGACCGGCAGTGGCGAGTTCCAGATCCAGTACCGCGCCACCGGTATTGTGTTCGAGAACAATATTGTCTATGCCGGTGCGCAGGGCCTGTTCATTCACGGTTTCACGACGGGCAGCAGCGTTACTTCAAACTACAACGACTTCTACACGACGAGCTCGACTACCACTTTTGAGTTGAACAACAAAAGCTACTCTTCGTTCGCATCGTACAAGTCAGCGACCGGACAGGACGCGAATTCGGTGTTCGCAAATCCCGACTATCTGACCGTACCCACATGCACGTCGACCGTAGAGAGCGGGCCTCCGACGCCGATCACCACCTGCTCGCCCACGCCGAACTTTGACATCCCGACCACTTCCCCGGCTGAGAACACGGGCAACGTCAGCCTGGGTTCGGCCGATTTCGGCACGGTGGACTTCAACGGCAATCCGCGGGTCAATGCTAATGGGCAAATCAACATGGGAGCCTTTGAGCAATGACAAGTGGGTTGATCGGTTGGTAGATCAGGTTCAACCGGGGCACGCGGCCTGCCTGCGTGCCCGTTTTGTTTGCGCGGAAGCATCGGCAACGGGGATACTGAGACATGCGCTTCCTGTGTCTTGCGGGTCTGATCTATCTCCTGCTCGCCCGCCTGACCTATGGGCAAGGTGTGTCACCGGCTACAGTTCCAGCCGGAGAAGCGCCGGTGACGGTTGTCGCCCCCGACGATCCGGTAATCACGGTGAATGATTTCTGCGGTGAACCGGCTCCGCCGCCGGGCAACGGCTGCAAAACCGTGATTACTCGAGCACAATTTGAAAAGCTCTGTGAAGCGCTACAGCCGGGTATGTCGTTGTCTCTTCGGCTCAATGTAGCAAACGCTTATGCACGCAATCTGAGAATGTCGGCGGCGGCGGAAAAACTCGGCCTCGACAAAACGCCCGCGTTCGAAGAAGAGATGCGCTATGCGCGCATGCAACTGCTTTCTCAAGATCTGAGCCGCGCTTTGCAAGCTGACGCCAACAACATCACCGACGCCGATCTTGAGAACTACTATAAAAAGAACGGGGCCTCCTTTGAGGAAGCCACTCTGGCGCGGATTTTCGTCCCCCGCACAAAGGAAGGCGGAGCTGCGCACGGGGATGGTGAAGACGCGCAGACCAAGGCTGATGAAGACGCGATGACGAAGGTCGCCGCCGATCTCCGGGCGCGCGCGGTTCAGGGCGAAGATCCCGACAAGTTGCAAGTCGAGGCCTACACGGAAGCTGGAATTCCGCGAACCAGTTCCAACACGAAGATGGAGAAGGTGCGCCGCGACGCGCTGCCTCCGCAGCACGAGGCGGTGATGGATCTGAAGCCGGGAGAAGTTTCCGAGGTATTCTCCGACCCGGGGGGCGCTCACTTCATTTACAAAATGATCAGCAAGCACACGTTGACGCTGGACGACGCGAAAACCGAGATCCGTACGGCAATTTCCAGCCAGCGCTATCGCGACGGCATGAAGAGCTTTCAGGGCGACGTCGTGTTTAGCGATGCTTACTTCAATCCCCCTGGCAAGCCGGTCCCAGAGCCGCAGCGAAATCGGCGAGAGAGAAGAAAAAAGCCACCGACCTCAGCAGAGAAAGACCACGACTAGTTAGGTCTATGTAAATAAACCACTTACAGGATGGAACCTAAAATGGTTGCGCGGAGTCTATCTGACTAGAGTGTGCGCCAGTAACATGCGAAAGTGACCTCTAATCCGTAAACCGGTGGTGACGGGCGATTTTTCGGTTGGGGATGAGGTGGGAAATTCTATAATCATCTTTATAGTCACGCAGTACGCGAAGTAAGGCGGGAGTGACCACCTTGGGAGATCTGGCGAGCGCAATCGGAGCACGGGCCCAGGAAGCGGCAATTGTCGCGGACCTGAAGGCCGGATCGGAAGAGGCCTACGCTTGGCTGATCGGTGAATTTCAACGACCAGTGTATGGGTTGGTGTACCGCATGGTGAGCGATCCGACGGACGCGGCGGATACCACGCAGGACGTTTTCCTGAAAGTGTTCCGCGGGATGAAGAGCTTCCATGGCCAATCGAGTTTGAAGACCTGGATTTACCGGATTGCATTGCATGAAGCGGCGAACCGGAAGCGGTGGTGGTTCCGGCACAAAGCGCACGAGACTTCGATCGAACCGGTGGAGTCGGACGGACTGGCGAACGGGGATGGGTCGATGCAAAATATGGCGATGCAAAACGCGCTGACCGACCGTAATGATTCGCCGTTCGACAGCGTGGCGCACCGGGAAGTGCAGAAGCGGGTGGATGCGGAGTTGCGGCAGGTGGCGGAGCCGTACCGGACGGCGCTGATTCTGCGCGATCTGGAAGAAATGTCCTATGAGGAAATCGCCGAGGTTCTGCAGCTTTCGCTCGGAACTGTGAAATCGAGAATCACGCGGGGGCGGCAGGCGTTGAAGCAGCGGCTGGCTCCCTATGTGCGCGAGGTGGGGGCAGAATGGGGACTTACTGCTCCTGATGACGGGGAAGAAGAAGAGAGAAGTTTGCGGTCCCAAAGGTTGCAGGACCAGGTTGCTGGAGGGGGAAGAAGGGTCGAGGTGATGCCATGAGGTACGTGGCCATGAATCCGGGTTCGCCGAAGGTGGGGATGAAGTGTGCGGACGTGAAGGGATTGCTGTCTCCGTATTTGGATGGAGTGGTGACCGGGACCGAGATGCAGGGGTTGCAGGCGCATCTGGAGGTATGTTCGGGGTGCGCGCAGGAATACCGGATGCTGCGGCAGACGCAGCAGTTACTGATGAGTGTGAGGCGTGTGCAGCAGCCGGCGGATCTTGGGCTGAAGCTGCGGCTGGCTATTTCGCGGGAGGCGGCGGAGGGACGGCGTCCGCGGTACGAAGGCTTGCGCATGCGCATGGAAAATGCGGTGAACGCGTTTATGGTGCCGGCTACGGCCGGCCTGGTTTGTGCCTTGCTGATTTTTGGTTTAGTGACTGCCATTCTGGCGATGCCGGGAGAGGTGCAAGCGAATAATCAAGATGTGCCGCTGGTGCTGAATACTGGTCCGGAGCTGCAGCAGAGCGCCTTTGGCACGACGCTGAGTTCAATGAATACAGATTCGCTGGTAATTGAGGCACATGTAGATTCGCGCGGGCGAGTAGACGATTACAAGATCCTCTCGGATCCCGGGGAATCTCAGGAGTTGCTGCCGCAAGTGAAGAGGATGCTCATCTTTACGACGTTCCGTCCGGCGATGTCGATGGGACGGCCGATCTCATCGCGGGCGGTGTTGTCGTTCTCGAGGATTAGCGTGCGAGGGTAGGTGAAGTGGTTTCCGGTTTTCTGGCCCTCGCGCTACGTGCGAAAATTCCCTTCAGCCACTCTTTGCTGCGTGTTCGCTAGACCCCCTGAGGGTTTGACCCTTCGCGCGGAAGTCCTTACACTTGAAGGTGTTCTCCGCTTGGTACACCGGTAATCCCTTGGAGGGTTTCCTGAGTCTGCGATTGCGCAGCCTGTGGTTTGCGGCCCTGTTGGCGCTGCTGGCGCCGTTGTGCGCCGGGCAGGACCCGGTTCCGCTTCCGCAAAAACCGCCTCCGCAGAACCCCGCTCCGCAAGGGCAAGCTGCGCAAGACCAACCGGCGGCGCCAGACCAGTCTTCGCAAGGGCAGTCATCTTCCAAAGATCAGCCCACTTCGGAGGAAGATGTTCCGACGAAGCCGCCAGCTACAATTCAGCCTCCGCAGGGCCAGACTCCGGCGAAACCGGCCCCGCAAAATCGAGCGCCGCAGAATCAGGTTCCGCAGAATCAATCTTTGATCGAGCTGGACAGCAACGAGACGATTTTTTCGATGCTGGCGGCGCTCAACACCTGTGGCTACGATCAGGATTTGACCATCTCAGACGCGGTCCGGAGCAACGTGCGGGCGGATCTGCAGAAAAATCTGCTGAATTCGCCGGAGGCCGAGTCAGCGCGCTCGGCGCTGTGCGAGTTCTACCAAGGCCACGTGGCGTCGAACGACCCGAACCGCAACCTGTCGCAATACATCTCATTGGCGTTGTATGTGGACGGACCGCCGCATTTTCTGCCGCGAACGAAGGAGGAGGATCTGCCCCCAGATGCCTCCGCGATTGCGCTTTTCGGAAAGCTGCTCGAGCCCTTTTACGAGAAGGCCGGGTTGCATTCGATCTGGGAGCGGCACCGCAATGATTACGCGGCGGCCATGAAACGCTACCACGAACCACTGCAAAAGATGGTGTTCGATACAGAGATTTATCTGAAGCTGCCTTCGTCGCAATATCTGGGGCGGAGGTTCACGATTTATCTGGACTTCATGGGTTCTCCGAACGAGACGGATGCGCGAAATTACGGGCCGGATTATTACGTGGTCGTGTTCCCCGCTCCGAACGCGCCTTCAGGAGAAGCGCCGAAGTCGGCGCTGAAGATGGAACAGATTCGGCATACGTTTCTGCACTACGAACTGGATCCGCTGGCGGAGAAGCACTACAGCTCGATCAAGCGGCTGGAACCGCTGCTGCAGTCGGTGAAGCGCGCGCCGCTGGAAGAGAGTTTCAAGACCGACATCTCGCTGCTGGTGACGGAATGCTTGATACGAGCCATCGAGATTCGCACAGCGGGAGGCAAGCAGCCGGCGCAGGAGGCAATGCGCGCGCAGGCCGTGGATGACGCGGTGAAACAAGGATACATTCTGACGAAATACTTTTACGACGCGGTGGTGGCGTTTGAGAAAGATCCCACAGGCATTCGAGCAGCGTACGGCGATTTAATAGCGAACCTGGACCTGGGCAAAGAAGAGAAAGCCGCGGCGGCAGTGCAGTTTGCCAGCGCGACGTCGCCGGAGCTGGTGCAGCTGTCGCGTCCGGAAGATCGGCGGATGCTGATAACGGCGGAAAAGCGGCTGTCCGCAGGCGATCCTAAAGGAGCGCAGGAACTGGCGCAGCAGGCGCTCGATAGGAAGATCGGCGACCAGGGCCGCGCGCTGTTCATTCTGGCGGAAGTGGCTGTGGCCAACAAGAACCGGGACGGAGCGCAGGATAACTTCCAGAAGGCGATTGCGGCGACGCAGGATCCCAAGGTGGTGGGATGGTCGCATGTGTATTTGGGTAGGATTCTGGATATGAAAGAGGATCGGGAGGCCGCGTTGCAGGAGTACCGGGCGGCCCTGAACGCGGGGGGAGGATTACCGGAGGTCAAGGCGGCGGCAGAGCGGGGGTTGCAGCAGGCATATGAGCCCCCGGCGAAACCACAGTAGTGTGGGCCTCGCGATTACAATTCGAGTACGGTTACAATGCGACCGGTGGACCGGGGTTGCAGAAAATTGGAAGTGGCGAGTTTTGAATCAGGCGGCACAAGCCAAGGAGAAAGCATGAAGCGAGCAGCGATCATTACCGCAGTGCTGGGAATATCGGTCTGGGGTTTCGCGGCGAACGGGTTTGCGCAGAGCAGCGACAAGCCTGCGGCGCAGAACGCGCCGGCCGGACAAACGGCGGGACAGGCCGCAGCGCCGGCAGGCAAGCGTAAACCGATGGCCAAGACGCAAGAGGAGTTTGCGGCATATAACGCGGCGGTAGCATTGACCGACCCGGCGGCGCAGGAGAAGGCTGCCAACGATTTTGCCACGAAGTTTCCCGACAGCGAATTGCGGCAACTGCTTTACACGCAGGTGATGCACCGATACCAGCAGGCCAACAACGCCGACAAGATGATGGAGATGGCACAGAAAATCTTGAGCTTGGACGCGGACGATCCGGAGGCGCTGGTGAGCGTATCGCAATTGCTCGCCGAGCGGACGCGCGAAACTGACCTGGACAAGGATCAGCGTCTGGCGGAGGCGAGAAAGGATGCGCAGCGCGCGCTGGTCACGGTGGATACGGACGTTCCGACCGGTTACCCGCCCGAGCAACTAGAGGCGTTTAAGGGATACGTGCGTTCCGAGGCCTATGCGATTCTCGGGACGCTTGATTTCAACGCCAAAGCTTGGGCGAATGCGGAAGGGAATTTGAGGAAGTCGATTGATGCGTTCCCTCAGGAGCCGGATCCGATCGCGGTGTTCCGGCTTTCCGTGGCGTTGGACATGCAGAGTAAATATCCTGAAGCCATGAAATATGCCAATCAGGCGGTGAGCATGACCAAGGAAGGAACTCCCGCGGGCAAGGCTGCGCGGGATGAGAAGGACCGTCTGACGCAGTTGACTGGCGGCAGTAGTACTCCGGCGCCTGCGCCTCCGAAGAATTGATTCGGGACCTCCGGCGATACAATCATGAAAGAACGGGAAATCACCGCGCTGGAAACGGCGTTGAACTACCACTTCCGCCGCCGGGTGGTGATCGAGCAGGCCCTGACCCACAGCTCGCAAGCGCGGGAGCAGGAGGCCCAGCAGGCGGGAGAGAGCAAGTACAAGGTCAACGACAACGAACAGCTGGAGTTTCTGGGAGACGCGATTCTGGCGTTGGTGACCAGCGAGGAATTGTTCCAGCGCTTTCCGCAGTTTCGCGAGGGTGAACTCTCAAAATTGCGCGCCCATGTGGTGAGCGAGCGGCACCTGATCCGGGTGGCGCAGCGACTGGAGCTGGGACACTATCTGCGCCTGGGCCGGGGAGAGGAGAAAAGCGGCGGCCGCAGCAAGACGGCGTTGCTGGTGGACGCGCTAGAGGCGATTCTGGCGGCGATCTACCTGGATGGCGGAATGGAGCCGGTCCGCGAATTCATCTTGCGCGAAATTCTGGCGCCCGAACTGGAGCGGATGGAGCGCGAGGGCGGTACGCTGCCCATGACCGACTTCAAGTCGGCGCTGCAGGAAACCTTGCAGGGGCTGGGAATGGCCCAGCCTTCGTATGTGCTCGTGCAGGAAGCAGGACCGGAGCACAGCAAGACGTTTACGGTGGAAGTCCGTCTGAACAATAAGAGCGGTGAAGGCCGCGCGGAATTTGTGGGACGAGCGCAAGGTACAACGAAGAAGACAGCGGAGCAGGATGCGGCGCGGCAGTTGCTGTCCCATCTAGCGTCGCGATCGCAGTCGGCGGCAGCCAGAGCGGCGCGAGGGTCGAGGTCTGCAGATAAGTAGAGACGCTGGATAAGTGAGTGCATGAATCTCCCAGACGAAAATTTTGCAAGCGAAAATCCTTCGGGCGGAGTTTCTTCGAGCGAGCTGTCTTCCAGCCAACATGGCGGGGAGGAACCGTCGGCGGTCGATCACTCTCTGGAACGCCATTCTCTCGAGGCTCATTCCCTAGGGAATCAATCTCCGGAGGATCGTTCGCCCCACGATCAGCTATCGCTCGATAGTTTCTCGGGCAATCGAACGGCGGCGTCGGCAGCTGGAACGGACGTGACCAGCTCGATACAATCGCTGCTGGGAACCGTCGTGATCGCGGTGTTTGTGATCACCTTCATCGTGCAGGCGTTCCAGATTCCTTCTCCGTCAATGGAGAACACGCTGCTGGTGGGCGATTACCTGCTGGTGAACAAGCTGTGTTACGGCGAAGGCGGCGTGGGAGACTATTTCATGCCCTACCGCCAAGTGCAGCGTGGCGACATTGTGGTGTTTCACTATCCCGTAGACCCGGCACAGCATTTCGTGAAACGGGTGATTGGTTTGCCTGGCGATCGCGTACGGATGGTCAACAAGCAGGTGCTGGTGAATGGCGTGCCGTTGAAGGAACCGTACGCGCACTTCAGCCACCCCGCGGATGACGTGTTCCGGGATAATTTTCCGCGGCTGGATGTGATGTCGGGCCCCACGCCGGAATGGTGGCTGCAGTTACGCAAACTGGTCGAGGACGGACAATTGATTGTCCCCGAGGGGCATTATTTTGTGATGGGCGACAATCGCGACAATAGTTCTGACAGCCGTTACTGGGGATTTGTGCCGCGGGCCAATATTATTGGGCGCCCGCTGGTGATCTATTGGTCGGTGCAGGGGGCTGAGGGCGATGGAACGGCGCCGTCTTCGGTGAGTGCTAAACTGTACCACTTCGCCTACGTGGTAACGCACATCTTTCAGATTACGCGGTGGCACCGCACGCTACGGCTGGTGCGTTAAGACTGCCGGTTTGCGAAGGTGCACACTGCTGAAAAAACAAGACTGGACGGATTGAGCACATTGGCTAATAAAGGCAATAAAGAACAGAACGAGGCCGAAGAGAAACCGCGCGAGACTCCGGTAGAGTTTCTGTCGTCGCTGGCAGCTGTGCTGGTAACGGGATTGTTCATCATCACCTTTGTGGTGCAGGCGTTCGAGATCCCATCCAGTTCAATGGAGAACACACTGCTGATCGGGGATCACGTGTTTGTGAACCGCATCCAGTTTGCTCCGAGGACCTCGTGGGTGGGACCGCTGCTTCCCTATCGTACGGTGCGGCGCGGCGACATCGTCGTGTTTCTGCATCCTGATCCGCATGATGCGGGGCTTTATGTGGTCAAGCGGATCATGGGAGTGCCGGGAGACCGCATCCATCTGCGCAACGGCGTGGTCTATCGAAACGGGGAGGCGCTGACTGAGCCCTACATAGATCACGATCAGGAGAATTTGAACGATTCCTACCGCAACGACTTCCCCGCGGTGCCACCGTCCGATGAGAATGGGGTGTATCCGAACTGGATCGACAGTCTGGCCTCGCACATCGAAGGAGGAGATCTGGTGGTACCCCCCGGGCACTACTTCGCCATGGGCGATCACCGCGGCGTCAGCTTGGACAGCCGCTACTGGGGCTTCATTCCGCAGGAAAATGTGATTGGGCGTCCCATGTTTATCTACTGGTCATTTGATACCCCGGCCGACCAATACACCAAGACCGGAATGGCAGACCGGCTGGGATTTCTGGCGCATGTGGTGTTGCACTTCTTCGATGAGACGCGCTGGGCGCGAACGCTGAAAGTGGTACGGTGAAGCTTCTTTCTTCCAGGCGGCGGGCGGTGACCGTAGCAGTGGTGATTCTGCTGGGTCTATTCCTGGTACGCCCGGGCGGTGCCGGCCTGAAGGCCCGCATTGCAAATTCGATCAGTCTCGCGGTGGCACGTCCCGTCGAGATTGGCGCGGTCCACCTTCGATTCCTGCCGCAGCCCGGGTTCGACCTGGAAAACCTGGTCATCCATGAAGATTCGGCATTCGGCGCAGAGCCCATGCTGCGTGCTCCGGAGGTGACGGCCGTGGTGCGGCTGACCTCACTGGTGCGCGGACGATTGGACATCTCCCGACTGGAACTGACGGAGCCTAGCCTGAATCTGGTGCGGCTGGCGGACGGCCGCTGGAATTGGCAAGCGCTGCTGGAACGCTCGGAGCGCACACCGCTTGCCCCCACAGCGAAGTCGAAGTCGGAAGCGCGCCCTGGCTTTCCCTACATTGAAGCCAGCTCGGGGCGCATCAATTTCAAGGCAGGGCAGGAAAAAAAGCCTTACGCGCTCTTGAATGCGGACTTTGGGTTGTGGCAGGAATCAGAAAATACGTGGGGAGCGCGGCTGAAAGCAGAACCGCTGCGCACTGATATGAGTTTGAATGACGCCGGCCTGCTGCGGATGAACGGAACGTGGCGACGGGCTGGAAGCCTGCGTGAAACGCCGTTGCAGTTCAGCCTGGAGTGGGACCATGCGCAGTTGGGGCAACTCACGAAGCTGGTGTCGGGAAACGACAAGGGCTGGCGGGGAGAAGTCCGGTTGGACGCGACTTTGAGCGGCATCCCGGCGGCGATGCGCGTCGCAGCTGATGCCGCGATACAAGATTTCCGCCGCTACGACATTTCGAGCAGCGAGGGATTGCGTCTGGCGGCGCACTGCGACGGCCGGTACAGCTCAGTGCAAGCGATGCTGCATGAGATCTCGTGCAGCGCTCCGGTCGGCAACGGCACGATCACGCTGCATGGCGACGCCGGGCTGCCGGGAGTGCATCGCGTCGATTTGGCGATGAAGCTCGAAAACGTTCCCATGAGCGCCGTGGCGCAAGTCGCTCGACGCGCAAAAAAAAGTCTGCCGCCGGACTTGGTGTCTGCGGGAAATGTGGACGGCAATTTTACGGTGAAGGAAGAAGGAGCATTGCCAACGGGACCAGAGTTTCAGGGCCGGGGCGAGATTACCAACCTTCGTCTGCGGTCAGCAATCACAAAAGTGGAACTCGCTGCGGGGAGCATACCGTTTGTGCTGAGCCCGGGACAGGCCAAGGTTCGTGCGGCTGCGCCGGGCAAGCTAGCTCACGTGCTCGACATTGATGGGTTGCCGGCTCCTGACCAGTTGCACGTTGCGTTCGGCCCTTTCCCGGTCGCGCTGGGACGTCCCTTGCCAGCGCAAGCTCTTGGCTGGGTAGGTCGGTCCGGTTATGGCTTGGCGATCCATGGAGATGGAGAGGTATCGCGCACCTTGCGCCTCGCCGGTCTGCTGGGTTTGCCGGCAGTGAACGCCAGCGTGGAGGGCGCGGCTGAGATGAAGTTGCAGATCGCCGGATCGTGGGCGGGGACCATTTCTGGGAGTTCCTCCGGCTTTTCTTTGCCGCTAGTGACCGGGACGGTGCAACTGCACAACGTGCGCGCCGCGGTACGAGGACTAAATGCACCGGTAGAAATCTCATCGGCAGACTTGCAGCTTTTGCCACTTGAAACACGCATGGAGAAGTTGAACGCACAGGCTGCGGATACGCGCTGGACGGGGTCTGTAGCTTTGCCGCGCAGTTGCGGAACGCCCGGTGCCTGTGTGGTCCGCTTCAATTTGAATAGCGAAGAGATTGGGCTGAGTGAACTGTCGAAGTGGTTGGGTGCGCGACCGAACGAACGCCGGTGGTACCAGATGCTTGCGTCGGAAGAACCCAAGACACCAACGTTTCTTGAAGACCTGCGGGCGTCGGGAAAGGTAAGCATCAGGCGTTTTCGGATTCACAACCTGGTTACAGAAAGGGTTTCTGCTTCCCTCGACTTGGAACGTGGGAAGCTGAAGGTTTCGGACTTGCGTGCTGATCTACTGGGCGGTAAGCATCGTGGCGATTGGCAAGTGGATTTTATGGCCGTGTCTCCGGTCTATACCGGGAGCGGAACTCTGATGGGGATTTCACTGGGACAAATGGCGACGGCGATGCAGGACCCGTGGATTGCAGGAACGGCAGAAGGGACTTATCAGCTCACGGCGTCGGGCACGGATTCGGCCGCATTCTGGGATTCGGCCGAGGGTGGCTTGCAGTTCGATATGCGAGATGGCGTTTTGTCGCACATTTCGTTGGCGAGCGATGAGGGGCCTTTACGGGTGGCGCGCTGGCTGGGGAGGGCGCGTTTGCGGGACGGGCAAATTGACATCGAGAAGGGCAAGTTGCTTTCTGCTGCCGGAGCTTATGAGCTTAGCGGCACCGCTTCTTTGGGACAAGTATTGGACCTGAAGCTGGAGCGAGGC
>Ga0209693_10000051_pt1 | contig 43511 bp, 36 predicted proteins | sample HubBroMetageWRM3_FD_188345 | JGI IMG/M metagenome (GOLD analysis project Ga0209693, IMG submission 188345) | Warmed soil microbial communities from the Hubbard Brook experimental Forest, New Hampshire - Hubbard Brook CCASE Soil Metagenome WRM 3... | ecosystem: Environmental > Terrestrial > Soil... | reverse complement strand
GCCCATCTGGAGCAGGTGCGCGAGGATTCGCAGATTTCTTCCGGCGGCAAGCCTTCCGGCAAGCACACGCCCGCCGGCTCCAAAATCACCGCGTAAACAGATATTCGTAACCAGGCGGCAGTTGAGGGAGCGGATGGCGAAACTCGGATTTATCGGTCTTGGTGTCATGGGCAGTCAGATGGTCAACCGGCTGCTCAGCAAAGGTCACAGTGTCATTGGCTACAACCGCACCCGCGCCAAGGCGCAGTGGCTGGTTGAAAAAGGCATGCAGTGGGCCGACTCCCCGCGCGCCGTCGCCGGTGCCTCCGATTTCACTTTCGCCATGGTGACCAACGCTGCTGCCATCGCGGCCGTTACCGAAGGTCCCGACGGAATGCTGGCGGGCCTGACCTCGGGCAAGATTTTCATCGACATGAGCACAATCAGTCCTACCGTGAGCCGTGGGTTGGCTCTCAGGGTGCGGGAAAAGGGCGCTGACATGGTCGACTCGCCGGTTTCCGGCAGCGTGATCACCTTGCAGGAAGGGAAGCTGTCGGTGATGGTCGGGGGACGCCGCGAGACATTCGAAAAAATACAGCCCTTGCTGCTGGATATTGGCCCGAAGGTCACTTACGTCGGCGACAACGGTCTCGCGCTGGCCATGAAGATCGCAGTGAACTTAAGTCTCGCGGTGCAAATGCTGGCGTTTTCCGAAGGAGTGTTGCTGGCTGAGAAGAGCGGCATTGCCCGCGAAACCGCAGTCGACGTGCTCACCCACAGCGCGATCGCGTCACCCATGATTCAGTATCGCGGACCCTTCGTGCTGCAACAGCCGGAAGAAGCATGGTTCGACGTTAACATGATGCAGAAAGATATGGTCCTCGCGATGGAGCTGGGCCGCCAGCTCGACGTGCCTTTGCCCTCGACAGCTGTGAGCAATGAGATTCTAACTGCGGCGCGCGGCATGGGCTGGACGAAATACGATTTCGCCTGCATGTTCGACGTGCTGGCCGCGATGTCCGGAGTGACCACGCCAGTGACCGCAGGACCCAAAAAGAAATGACAATCGCTACTTCCAATCCTCAATCTGGCCGCGAAACTTCCACCGAAAAAGAGAAGTGGCTGCGCGCTTATCGCCAGATGGTTGGCATCCGCCTGTTTGAAGAACAGGTGAACGAACTCTACACGCGCGCCCTGATGCCCGGACTGGCCCACTTGTACAGCGGCGAAGAAGCCGTCGCCGTGGGAATCTGCGAAGCCTTGCGCCTCGACGACTACATCACCAGCACGCACCGCGGCCACGGACATTGCCTGGCCAAAGGTGCGTCGCCGGATCGCATGTTCGCCGAGTTGCTGGGCAAGGAAGCCGGCTATTGCCGAGGCAAAGGGGGATCCATGCACATAGCCGATCCCGCCACCGGCAACCTCGGCGCTAACGCCATCGTCGGCGGCAGCGTGGGGATCGCCACGGGTGCGGCCTTCTCAGCTAAGACTCTGGGCACAGGTCGGGTAGCCGTCTGCTTCTTCGGAGAAGGCGCGCTCGGCCAGGGATCACTCTACGAAGTGATGAACCTGGCGCAGTTGTGGAAGCTGCCCGTGATTTACGTTTGCGAAAACAATCAATACAACGAGTACACGCACTACGCCGAAACCACGGCGGGGAGCATTCTAGGCCGCGCGACAGCCTTCGGCCTCGAAGCCGCGAGCGTCGATGGCCAGGACGTGCGTGCCGTGAACGAAGTAGCGACGCGGCTGGTAAAGCGCGCCCGCACCGGCGGCGGACCGGCCTTCCTGCAATGCGACACCTACCGCTACAGCGGCCATCATGTCGGTGACATCAATCGCGAATATTATCGTTCCAAGCAAGAAGAGCAGCATTGGAAGACGGATCGCGATCCCATCACGGTCTTGTCGAAGTGGTTGCTCGAACAAGGCTATGCCGATACTGCGTTCCTTGATCGGATCACGTCGGAAGTTCGCGCCGTGATGGAGGCAGCGGTAAAGTTTGCCATTGCTGCGCCCTATCCCAGCGTGGACCAAGTGGAGAAGCACGTCTATGCCTGAACGCGAGCTGACGTTTGCGCAGGCGGTGCGCGAGGCGCTGGCTGAGGAAATGCGCCGCGACTCCCATGTCTGCATTTTCGGTGAAGATGTGGCTGAGGCCGGCACGCCCTTCAAAGTCCTCTCGGGATTAGTCGAAGAGTTCGGCGCCGGCCGCGTGGTGGACACCCCGATCTCCGAGGCTGGCTTCACAGGTGTAGCCGTGGGCGCGGCGATGACCGGCCTGCGGCCGGTCGTCGACATCATGTTCGGCGACTTCATCACTCTCACTATGGACCAGATGGTCAACCAGGCAGCCAAAGTTCATTACATGTCAGGCGGGCACTGGAAAGTTCCCATGGTGATGCGCACTACGCTGGGCGCCACGCGACGTTCAGCCGCACAGCACTCGCAATCGCTGCACGCCTGGTTCAGCCACGTGCCCGGATTGAAAGTGGTTTTGCCCTCGACCCCCTATGACGCCAAGGGCCTGCTGAAGACCTCCATCCGCGATGAGAATCCCGTGGTCTTCTTCGAGGACAAGATGATGTACAAACTGAAGGGCCCAGTTCCAGAAGAGGACTACACCATCCCGCTAGGGGTGGCCGATGTGAAGCGCGCCGGCGATGACATCACCTTGATCGCTACCAGCAGCATGGTGCAAGTCGCTCTCGGCGCGGCGATCCTGTTAGAGAAGGAAGGTATCAGCGCGGAGGTCGTCGATCCGCGGACGACGTGGCCTCTGGATGAAAAGACGCTGATCGACTCGGCCAAGAAGACCTCCCGAGTCATTGTGCTGGATGAAGGCTACGGCCGTTACGGAGTCACTTCTGAGCTTGCCGCCGTGATCGCCGAAGGCGCATTCTACGATCTGGACGCTCCGGTGAAGCGAATGGGCGCAATGCATGTCCCAATTCCGTTTTCTCCGCCGCTAGAAGATGCAACGGTGCCGACGGAACAAACGGTATCAGAAGCAGCAAGGCAACTATGCAATAAAAAGTAGCGCCGGCATCCTGTCCGGCTGTCCGGAGGGCACCCCGTCATCGGCGCGACGGGCGAAACAGTCGCCAAGACGGCTGCGCTACCTGAACGCGGGAGGTTCGTTATGGCATTAAAAACTCACGGAACCATGGCAGTCGATTGGGAACAGCGAATCGATTTAGATCGCTTACGTCGCGAGCGGCTGGCGAAGGCGAAGGCTCTGCTGGCCAAGTCCGAGATGGGCGCGCTGCTCTGCTTCGACATGAACAACGTGCGGTATCTCACCTCGACGCACATTGGCTCGTGGGCCCAGGACAAGTGCAACCGCTTCACCCTGCTGCCGCAGAACGACGAGCCCATCCTTTGGGACTTCGGCTCCGCCGCCAAGCACCATCAATTAAATTGCCCGTGGCTCGGCGAGCGCTCACGCGCAGGAATTTCCATGCTGCGCGGAGCCATGACGCCGGAGATGGGACGCGCCGAAGACGTTGCGAAAAAGATTCGCATCGAGCTCGAAATGCGCGGCCTGCACAAAGAGCCTCTCGGTATCGACATCATCGAACTGCCTGTGCTGTTCGCGCTGCAACGCGAAGGCATCAAGGTGGTCGATGGCCAGCAGCTCATGTCGAACGCCCGCGTGATCAAAACGCAAGATGAAATTTCGCTGCTCAACACCTCCGCCATGATGGTCGACGCCGCCTACGACGAGCTTTACCGCGCCATGAAGCCTGGCCTTCGAGAGAACGAAGCCGTCGGCCTCGTGAGCAAAGTGCTCTATGACCTAGGCTCGGAATACGTCGAGGCGGTAAACGCAATTTCGGGGGAGCGCTGCAATCCGCATCCCCACGTGTTCTCCGATCGAGTGCTGCGGCCCGGCGACCCCGTCTACTACGACATCCTGCATTCCTATATGGGATATCGCACCTGCTATTACCGCTGCTTCACCGTAGGCTACGCGTCGCATGCTATGGTCGATGCCTACAAGCGCTGCCGCGAATATCTCGACGCGGCGATCGAACTGGTGCGGCCAGGGCGCACGACCGCCGAGATCGCCTCTGTGTGGCCGAAAGCCGAAGAATTCGGTTTCCCCAACGAAGAATCCTGCTTTGCGCTGCAATACGGCCACGGCATCGGCCTCGCGATTTGGGAGAAGCCGGTAATCAGCCGCCTGGTTTCGTTCGAGCATCCCGTCACGATCGAGCCGGGCATGGTGTTCGCGCTGGAAACTTTCTGGCCCTCGACCGACGGCTGGAGCGCGGCGCGCATCGAAGAAGAAATCGTGGTCACGCCCACGGGGCACGAAGTGATAACCCGCTTCCCAGCGGAGGAATTGCTGGTTGCCGGCGCGCACTACTTCACCGTCAATGGACCCCTTCCCACGACACGAGAAACGGAAGCTCCGGCCAGCGAGAAGGTGTTGGATATGATCGAAGCCAGCTCGAAAACTGAGCGCGTGGGAGTTTCGGACTGAGAACCATCGTGTAGCCTCCCCGAATAAAATATTATGGCCTTCAGTGTTGTGATGCCCGCTCTCGAGATGGCGCAAGAAACCGGCAAGCTCATCGCCTGGCGAAAAAAAGAAGGCGACCGCGTCAACAAAGGCGAGCCGCTTCTCGAAATAGAAACCGATAAAGCCGTGCTGGAGGTAGAAGCGCCCGCCGACGGTATCCTCGCCGGAATCACAGCCGCGGCCGGGGCCGACATCCCCGTGGGGCAGACCATCGCGTGGATCGTGGCTCCCGGCGAAAAGCCTCCCGCAGAGAACGAGCCTGCAAAAACGATCACCGCGTCTCCAGCGCGGGCTGGTCTACAAGGAAAGACGGGATCACACCCAAGCCCCGTCGCAGTGAGCACTTCGGAGGTCTCTGCAAGTCAAGGCGCGAGGATTTCTCCGAAGGCCAGGCGTCTCGCGAAAGAATTGGGCGTGGACCTTGCCGCTGTGCGCGGTTCTGGTCCCGGTGGCGAGATTCTTGCGTCCGACGTGCATGTAACGGTCGTGCCTGCTTCTTCGAGTGCAGCCCCCAAAAAGTCAGGCAGCATTGAGGTCCCCAGCTCGATAGGGCGACTCATGGCTGAACGCACCACGCAAAGCTGGGCCTCTGTTCCACACTTCTTTGTTACGCGCGAAATCGAAGCCGGCGCGCTCAATGAATACCGGGAGAAGAGGGCGCCGGAGATCGAGCGCACGCACCATGTCCGGATCACGCACACGGATCTGCTGATCGCACTGACGGCACGCGTGCTGCAGAAGCATCCGCGGTTGAATTCAAGCTGGACTGCGGAAGGCATCCTTCTTCACGATCACGTGAACGTGGGCGTTGCCATTGCGGTGAACGACGGAGTGGTCGCGGCGGTCATTCCCAACGCACACACCGCCGTCTTGGCGGAAATTGCCGCGCATCGCCGCGACGTCGCTGAGCGCGCGCGGGTGGGAAAGTTGCGCCCCGCCGACATAGCCGATGCTACATTCACGATCAGCAACCTCGGCATGCATCACGTGGATCAGTTCACCGCGATCATCACGCCCCCGCAAGCGGCAATTCTCGCGGTGGGCAGCATCGCCGACCGAGTCGTTGCCGTCGAAGGTAAACCCGCCGTTCGGATCATGATGTCGCTTACGCTGGCCTGTGATCACCGCACCGTGGACGGCGCGCGGGCAGCGATGTTCCTGAACGACCTGGCGGATGCGGTTCGCGAACCTCAAAAACTGTCTTGAAGCGACGGAGGCCGACTAGCGAGAAATCCCGCTATAGGTGATTCGGCGAAATTCGTCGAGCGCTTTGCGACATTTCTCTCGTGAATCTGTGTAAGCTGCTCACATGAAGGCGCACCAATCACTCGTTATTCTTCTGCTTTCGTTCGCCGCTCCGTTGTCGCATACTCAACAATCAACTATAAACGCCTCTCAAGTGGTGGCTCGATGGCGGACTGCCGTGCATTCCGGCAAGGTTTCGCGCTCGGCAGTGATCATGGCAGTGTCGACTGAGGACGGAATTCCAGGAACGGTGCAGGATTGGATCTCGAATACAGATTTTCGTCGCGAAGTTCAACGTAATTTCGACGAGTCGCAACTGCTGCTGACGAAGCAGCGCAAAGAGCGTCGCGACTGGAACGGCTGGGTGCGAAAAGTCGAAGGACAGGAGCTAGAGCGATTTACTACAGGAGTTAATGAAGAGAGGGTCATCGCTTTCGGCCCGCCGCAGGAGATGGGATCGGCGGAAGTGTCGGAGAGCAGCGATCATTCGGCTTATCTACTGCGGTACAAACCCGAGGGCGGCTGGACGACTACGTGGTACATCGACGCGAAGACGTTTCTGCCGCTCAAGTCCGTGCGTCCTGGAGAAGATAGCGAGATCACAACCACGTATTCAGATTGGCGCAATGCCGCTGGATTAATGACCCCATACCATGCGGTTGTCGCCGAGACGGATAAGCTTGCCTACGAGTGGAACTGCAAAACCGTTCAGCACAAGAGCACGCTGTCGAAAGAGGCCTTTGCGCCGCTCGTTCCGGGGCCATCGGACCAGACGCTGGCTCCCAATGCGCCCCCTATTCCGTTCACGATGGAAGCAAACCATATTGTATTCAACGTGTCCGTCAATGGACGGCCTCCAATCGGATTCCTCCTCGATACGGGGGCGGACCAGAACGTTATCAACTCGACTCGTCTCGAAGAGTTTGGTCTGAAGACCTATGCCAAGACGACCACGACCGGCGGCGGAAACTCAGCGGAGTACGACTATGCAGCCGGAGCCACTTTCACGCTTCCAGGAGTTGAACTTCGCAACCAGCATGTATCGACCATTGACCAGACGGGTTTGGAGCGCGCATTGGGGGTGAAGTTCGGGGGAATTCTTGGGTATGACTTCATCAGCCGTTTCGTAATAGATATTGACTACGAGAATCAGCGAATCACGCTCCACGATCCTGGGACGTGGAAGTATTCAGGAACCGGTGTCATGGTGCCGGTGATATTCGACAATGGAATTCCACACGCGCATGGCTCGATTGGAGTTCCGACTAAGCCGGAAATTCCTGCATATTTCGTCGTGGACTTCGGAGCGGCCGAGACTGCGACCTTGACCTCGCCGTTCGTCAAGTCGAACGATCTAACGCGGCTCGCACAGACAAATACGATTGTGAACCGGCCAGCGGGTCTCGAGAGCCAGTTCTTTGCACAGAATAACGTACGTGGCAATCTGCAACGACTTTCTATTGGGCACCTGACCGTGAACAACGTTCCCGTGAACATGTCGGTCAACACGAAGGGAGCGTACGCGAGCACTAATTTCTCAGGAACAGTGGGTGAGAGCATCTACTCGCGATATCACTGTTATCTCGAGTATTCGAATTACCGCGTCATCCTCGAGCCAACACCGGAAGCGAAGAAGCCATTCCCCGAGCGCGAGACCTATGGGCTGACGTTGCTTGCATCCAGTGCAGACTTGCACACGTACACGGTCGCGGCGGTGCGTCCCGGGTCGCCGGCGGAGGCCGACGGCTTCGAGAAAGGTGATGTGATCTCGGGCGAGGACGGCAGGAATGCCAGTGAGTTCACGCTTCGCGAATTGCGTGACAGCCTGAGCCACGCGGGACAGCATCACGTTTTCGACGTCCAACGCAGCGGAGAGCGGTCGACGAAAAACCTGGATGTGCGGCTGGTTTCAATCGAACATTGAGTTTTGTGCCATCTTCACGGCCGGGCTCACTTGGCGACATTCTCAATGTCCGAATGCTCGCCACCTGGAAGTTGGCCGGAGGCGTAGCGCTCTCAGCGGGAAACAGGTCACGGCCGCGGTCTCGGTGAAACGTTTCGGTCCCGGATCGTAGCGGCTGCAAACGGCTGGTAGCGAGAGAACAAATGGGAGCGGCCGCTACCAAGATTGTCCGCGCAAGAAAGCCCCGCTCGCGAGAGCGGGGCCTTCGATTTAGCGGGGGCGACTATACGAAATACTTAGCGCTTGCCGCCGTGTCCGCCGCCGCCGTGACCACCACCGCCACTGTGCGCGCCGCCGCTGTGACCGCCACTAGAATGTCCGCCGCTGGCATGCCCGCCGCCGCGCGAACCGCCGGAGCCTGCATGCGAAGAGGATCCGCGCGACTCACCGCCGCGGTTGCCGCTGAAGCCACCGGCGCGCGGCGCGCTTGATCCGCGTCCCGCGAAACCCCGTTGGCCGCCGGAGAATCCCCGATTGCCTGCGTAGGCTCGGTTGCCTTCAGCGCCCCGGTTAACGGCTGCGCCGCGATTACCGCCGGCGAAACCTCGAGATGCGCCCGCATATCCGTGACCCGCGGCTGAGCCAAATCCGCGCGCGCCGCGATCCGAAAATCCCCGCGCTCCGAATGCGCCATGCGCGGAAGAGAATCCTCGATAATTTCCGTGCGCAAACGCGGCATGGTTATAAAACGCTGCGCCACGGAAAGCGTAAGGATGTCCGCCGAAGAAGATGCCACCGTGGAAGCCCCATCCGAGGCCCCACCCATGCCATCCCCAACCGAAGCCGAAGAACGGCCAGAGCGGGAAGCCAATGCCGAACGAGATGCGCGGGCCGCCGAATCCCCACCAGGGATAGAACCCAGGCCACAGGCCTACGGGATATCCGTAGACATACGCCGGGTTGTAAGCGGGCACATACACGACATCCGGATCAGCTGGCTGGATGTCTACATTGGGCCCGTCTTCATACACGCGCTCTTGAGGCGTAGTCCGCAAATTGCCCGCGTCGTAAGCCTTGTGACGCATGTACTGGACCGCCTGCATCACGTCATCCTGCTGGTTCTGATAGGCTTGGCCGAGCTCGGAAGTCCACGACAAATTCCTGTCCAGGTTCGCCAGCACCGTGGGGAACTCCACCAGGGCCTTCACGCTCGGATCCCAATCCTGCTGTTCCGCTTCCTGGGCCAAATCTTTTCCCTTCAATTGCGGGTACTCCCGTACCATCCGGTCAGCCTCTACAATCTGGGTTGGATACGCTGACGCGGCCAGTATCTGCGCGACGAGCGCATCGGGATACAACGCGATCGGAGCGACCAGCTTATTTAGCTGATCCGGAGGCAACGATGCGTACTGCGGTTGAGCCGGCCCCGTTGGAGGCGGAGGCGCCTGCGCCTGGTCTTGGTATGTATTTTGATTTTGCGGCGGGGGAGGCGCGACATTCTGGGGCGCACTCTGGTCGGGCGCATTGTATTGCGGCGTGGTCTGCTCTGGCGGAGGTCCCTGATCCACCTGGGCGCTCCCCGCTGAGGGCTTGTCCGTCGACTGGTCCTGCGCCCTCAAGGAAGTGCCAGTCGAGAGCGCCAAAGCGCTCGTCAACACCGCGGTAAGAAGCGTTCTAGATAATTTGGTTTTCATAAAGTCCCCCAGAATTCCTGCTAGTAGATCGAACACCGGGAGTGGGGAAGAGTTCCGTTCTTTTGATTGACTTAGACCGGTTGATTTCAGCCACGCAGTGGTGGATTTCACCCAGTCAAAACACTTGCGAGACGACAAACCGCCGCATTAGTCCCGGGCACCGTATTTTCTATTGCAGATTCGACGCGGCCGTTGTAGTTGTAGTGAGTCGTATGAAGTTTTGGGTAAACTTCTGTATTCGCCTTTATTGTCTTGCCCTGCTGCTGCAACTCGGCCGGGCGCAAGAAGTCAGCTTCCGTATCGCACCTCTGCGTCCGGTGCCGGAGTTGCGCGCAGAGGCGCTTAAGGCGCAGCCGCCACGCGAGCAGGGAAGCTTTCGCGAACCTGACTTGGTGGAATTGGTCAAACTCGATTCCGCGATCAAGCTCGACGTCCGTTACGCCACCACGAACAATTTTCTGGGTACCCCGGTGTACACCCAAGCGCGGGCTTTCCTTCAGCGGCCCGCAGCAGAAGCACTGCTTCGCGCCCACCGCGACCTCAAGGCTAGCGGATACGGCCTAATCATCCACGATGGCTACCGCCCGTGGTACGTCACGAAGATGTTTTGGGATGCTACGCCCGACGACAAAAAGATTTTCGTCGCTAATCCAGCGGAGGGTTCCAAGCATAACCGCGGATGCGCCGTGGACCTGTCCTTGTACGATTTGAAGACGGGTATCGAAGTGAAGATGCCCAGCGGATACGACGAGATGACCGATCGCGCCTATGCCGACTACGCTGGGGGCACGGCCGACGAACGCGCTCGCCGCGCCTTACTGCGCCAAGCCATGGAAACGCAGGGTTTCAAGGTCAACCCCACAGAGTGGTGGCACTTCGACTATAAGGACTGGAAAGAGTATGCAATCCTGAATGTGAAGTTTGAAGACCTCGGACATTAGAGATTTCGCCGCTTCTCAACGCGGATGAACATTGATTAATGCCGGCAATTTCCAGCGATCGATCAGCCGCCCATATTCCGACGCTGGCAGTTGTACCAGCAGCGGTTTGCGTTTTGGATCGAGCCAGGTGAGCAGAGTTTCCAGTTCGACTTGCGGCATGGCAGTGCATCCGACCGTCCCCTGGCCAGGGCTCCGCCAAATGTGAAGAAAAATACACGAACCGCCTCCTGGTGTAGACGGATTACCGTTGACCTCCGAGGCCATTCCGTTGTGACCCACGACGATGCCCCAGCGGTACAACTCGCCAGTGCTCCTCATGTGCTCTGAGCTGTTCCAGTCGGGAGCGACGGCGGAGCGATCAACCACGCGGTTATAGTACTTCGAGCCAGCGTCGTCTACGCATTCGATCGACGCGCTCAGGCTTAGATAGCGCATCTTTAATCCCGGCAGTGGCTGGGACGCATAGCCGAACGCCGCGCCGAGGGTAAAGACTCCGGCTGGCGCCTTGCCATCTCCTTCCTTTTTGACGGGGTCGGAAGCGCTGCGAACTTCTGGGTCATCGGTCGCAAGGACGCCCATGCCCCAGCCCAGGCCATTCTTGCCGACCACAATGGAGATCGGTTCGCCTACCCGCGACCATGTCTCGCGTGGAGTGGCGCGCTCGTATCGCTGCAGCTGTCCTTCGACCGCGTTCCAATCCGGCGTGGTCACCACGATCATTTGAGTTGATTGCGCGAAAGGGTCGGCTTCGGAAGCATCGACCTTAACCGGCACAGCGATAGCCACACTCCCGGACGCGACCAAGAGTAGGCAACGGAGAAACGACATAGCTTTCATAATGTGGTATGCAAACGTGGAACCGGTCGGTAGCCGTTTCCATTAGTATGCACTTTTGTGATTCGGAAACGAAGGCAATTGGGTGCTGTGTAGGAGTCAAAATGTGTTCGTAGCCAGACGCTCTATCCAGACCGAGCTAAGCGCGTTTCGCGGGAGGTTAACGGTCATTGACCGTCAATGAGCGTAATCGGGCGTTACGCCAGTCAACTTTGTTACGCCAGTCAACTTGCCGAAGGTTAGGACTCTGCTCTACTACGTGACCGTGAACCTCGCTTGGCCCCCTGGCTCAAGCTGACTCCCAAGTAAGCCGTGTCCCAGGCGCGGAATGGATGCATCTGGCATCGCCGGAGCAAGTGGACTGGTCCGCGAACGAGGCAGAGCTAATCAGGCGGCTTGCGCGTATCGGCCATCGGCACAAGCCAGGAGAGCCATCATTTCGTCTAGGCTCGCGATGTCGAACTCGCGCATCGAACTGGCGTGCTCCAGCCTGTCGCGCACAGATTGACGGGGATTGAACAACTTGAGTCGAATGTCGTGGTCGTTAGCCCATCGCTGCAGAAATACGAGCATGCCCAGACCTCCGCTTTCGATGGCGGTGACTTCCGAAAGATCGAGGACAATGATGCGGGCATCGCTTTGTAAGTTGACCGCTTTGCGTAATTCGAAAGCGGCTTCGCTCCGGACGATTCGGCCTTCGCACTCAATGACTGCCATTTCGCCGATGTTCTCAGTACGGATACTTAGCATATTCCCTCTCCGGACTTAGTCGCCCGTTGTGACTGCACGTGTCGGGCCATTGATCTGTAACTTGTATTCTGAGCGGGTGAGCGACAGATCAGTGGAACGACCAAGAGTATTCTGCGAGTGACCGAGCAAATTTGCGTTACAGCAAACGCTGTATCCGACGTAGATCAAATCCTGTATCCGACATTGTTGTAATTCAGGCGGCCGATGTGGGGCCGAGAACTTTTTATCCACTTTCAGCTCGGACAAGCTGTGTAGGCCCATTCGCCCACTCTCCAAAGTCAGCCTTCTGAATAGTTTCGGTGGACCCCCCGTCTGGCCTTTCGATTGCGAGTGCACTGGTACGCTCGCAGTCTGGAGGCTTGTGATGAGGAAAAACCGTTTCTGGATCGAGGTCATCACGCTCTGCGCGGGGGTTGCTTTTGGCCTCGCGTTCGCGCTTGCGCTCGTCGGGGCCGTTGTTGTGGCCTTCGGACAAAGCGCCGAGCCGCCGCAGTCGGCAGCTCAAACTGACCTTCTGCAAACCGTAGCTCAGGTAGCGCCACCTGACCGTCAGCAAACCTATGTTGGCATGGTTACCTGTTCACGATGCTTCGCCAAACATTCTGCCAAGATCGGGGGAACGGCCACGGACTGCGCACGCAGCTGCATCCGTGACGGAGCCAATTTCACCTTCGTCAATGGGGATCGGACTTATCTTCTGGAAGGAGATCCGGCGGAGCTGAAACGGGTGGCTGGACAGCGCGTGCAAATTGTGGGCGCTCTTAACGGCGGTACGATTACTGTCGCATCCGTCGCCGCAGGGACATAGGCGCAGGAAGTTTCGCTTGTTCCACGCGGCTTGACTTTTGTTTTTGGCGAAGGTCCTAGCCGGGGATTTTGAAGTGTAATTGCCCGTTACCAGCCGTTAACTCCGGGTTTGCTCGTGATGCATCTTGAAACGGGGACCCGTCACTTCTTGGGCTTCGAAACACTCAGCGGAAACATCGCGATCTGGTAGTTTGCTTCATCACTATCGACGGGTGCGAGAAGCAGATTGCCGCCGGAGATGTATCGTGAGCGAAAGTAATAAGTCTTTTCAGCTTCCGCTGTGAAGTGCGCAAACTCTACAGGATTTCCGAGCAATTCGGAATCTAAATTCACGCAAATATGGTGTTCCCCTGGCTCGAGGAACACAGAAAGATAGGAATTGTCCTTGATTGCGCCGACCCATGACCCGTCGACGCCAACCCTGCCCGTCCGATGCACTCCAATGCCGAATGTCTGTGCGCCAAAGTCCTGAATGAAAACGACAGTCGCTTTCCCCGGCTCTGCCTTCGGCAGCGAGGAGTGAGACTTGTCGAGCGTCACGTCAAAGCTGACCTTCTCAGATCCGCACGCTGAAGAGGAATTTTGAGCTAATGCGGATGCTGCAAAGAGGAAGGCAACAAGAACCATTCTCACCATAAGTGTTTTGTCCGGTCACTCCATTATCGTCGGCAAATTCCACGGCGATGATACACCTGGAAATGTCCTCAATTGGCGATAAATCTCTATTTCGCTTATTGACGCCCGGTCGGCGCATTCTCAACGAGTGTTATCGCGTACACTCGCGAGAGCACATCGTGAACTCGGTGAATTCGGCCAAACCTATCTTGCTTGCATTCTCACTTTTCTGCGCCGGAAATGCCATCGCGCAGGAGGTTGAGAAGGAGCCCACTGCCATTGTTGAGCTGGGCGGCGCAACCGATTGGAGCATCACAGAAGGCGGATCAAGCTTCGGTCCCACCGTCGCGGTTGAAGTTACGCCGATCGAGAATTGGCTGGAGCTTGAGGCTGGAGTCACGCCGCTGTTCAGGCGTCACTCAACAGGATGGGATATCGACCTTCTTTTTAAAAAACCTTGGACGCTCTCGAAAAAAGCGGATTCGACGGCCATCTGGCCTGGATTCGTATTCTTCCTGTTTTCCCGCTGTCAAGGCCTCCGCTCGCTTGCGGCTATGCGTGCGGCCCGAAAGGTTGCGGGCTACCCGTCCGATTGACAATTCTTTTTCGCCGTCCTACCGTTCGTTGAATGGTCGAGGAGGCGTTGTCATCATGCGCAAGCGCATCGTCGGATCGATGTCTTTATCCCCATACTCGTTAGGCTGTATCGTCGCCTTCCTTCTTCCGCCAGCCTGCCTGCTCTGCGCGCAGACTGCCCCACCCGCCCTCGGCCTATTCCAGAGTCACGCCGACATCGGTACTGTGTTGCATCCCGGCTCAGCCCAATACGATGCCGTGGACAACTCCTACAGTCTCACAGGTAGCGGCGAAAACATGTGGTTCACCTACGATGAGTTTCAATTTGCATGGAAGCAAGTGACCGGAGATATAGCGTTAACCGCCGACATCGCTTTCCCGGAAAAAGGTGGCAATCCGCATCGCAAGGCAGTGCTCATGATCCGTCAGAGCCTCGACGCCGATGCACCCTATGCTGATGTAGCCCTGCACGGCGACGGCCTCACCTCGCTGCAGTTTCGCGAGGCCAAAGGCTCGACCACGCACGAGATTCAATCCAATCTTTCCGCACCTCATCGTCTGCGCCTTGAAAAGCGCGGCGACTTCATCTACATCTTCGCTGCCGGGGAGGCGAGAGAGCCACTGCGTCCCTCCGGCGCATCCATCAAACTTCCGTTGCAAGGCTCGTTCTACGTCGGCATAGGAGTGTGCTCGCACGAGAAGGACGCGGTCGAGAAGGCCGTCTTCTCGAACGTCGCGCTCTCGGCTCCCGCAGCAAGTTTCACGCCACCTGTGCTCTACAGTACGCTCGAGACAGTGGCGATCGCTTCCACCGATCGCCGTGTGGTTTACAGCGCACCTAGCCACTTTGAAGCGCCCAACTGGAGCCACGACGGCACTTACTTCCTCTTCAATCAAGAAGGCCACATTCTGCGACTGCCGGTCGCTGGCGGAATGCCAACGTCTATCGACACGGGCGCAGTCACGCATTGCAACAACGACCACGGTATTTCGCCGGATAGCACGCTGCTGGCCATCAGCGACGAGTCGCAGCCCGACCGCCAGTCCAGCGTTTATGTCGTGCCCATCGGGGGCGGCACACCGCGACGCGTCACCCGAAACTCTCCGTCCTACTGGCATGGGTGGTCGCCCGACGGAAAGACCCTCGCCTTCGTCGGCCGGCGCAATGACGATTTCGACATCTATACCATCCCCGTCACCGGCGGTGACGAGACCCGCTTGACTACCGCCAAAGGGCTCGACGATGGCCCCGAGTATTCGCCCGACGGCAACTACATTTACTTCAACTCCGAGCGCACCGGCCACATGCAGATCTGGCGCATGCACGCCGACGGCAGCGCCCAGGAGCAGGTTACCTTCGACGACTTCAACAACTGGTTTCCGCACATCTCTCCCGACAGCAGGTGGATGGTCTTCCTGTCGTACGGGAATGATGTCAACGGGCATCCGCCAAACAAGGATGTGCAGTTGCGTTTGATGAATGTGAGTGGCGGAAAACCCGAGGGAAAAATCACGGTTCTAGCCACTCTCTTCGGCGGACAAGGAACCATCAACGTGCCTTCATGGTCGCCGGATAGCCTGAAGGTCGCGTTCGTGAGTTACCAATTGCAGGCGGCCGAAGAGGCGGAGACACAATGAGCGTCGCCGCATCGCTTAGGCCGTGAGTCTGCGCACGTTCGTTCGAAAGGCCAGCGATGAAAGCGCACAAGGTCGACGCCGACTATCGACACAGCGTAACGCCGCTCGCGATCTTAGGGAAGCGCGATAATCTTTGCCTCTTCACAAGCTTTCAGATAATCAGCAACAACATCGAGTGGGATCGGCCCAATCTCCGCGGCCACGGCGTCTCGTATCTCGCCGACCGATCTCTTTCCATCGACGAAGTTGACGATTTCATAGGCATAAAGCTCTCCTTGGTCCTGCGCGCGCAAAAGACGGTTCGATCCGCCGCCTAGCAGTTTGATCTTTCCGACCCGCTCGCTCCCCAGTCGGTCCAACAGCACGTCATCGTTTTGGTAAGCAAGTGGTCCAAACTCGGCCGTGCGCACAGGAACCCGGGACGCGCCCGGCTCGGCGTGCCATGGTGGCAGCGCCTTGAAGTCGTGAACCCCTCGCTTCTCTGCACTTTGGTCGAGCCACTCATTCAGCATCGCAGCCTGAGCAACCAGAGCCTTCCCGAACACCGCAGCCTTGTCCGGATCGCTCTGCGTGTACGTGGAGAAGGAGCGAAGCTCAGCCTGTTCGCGCCGCAGCATCTGTGTCATCAGATTGCGGGCCTCATACCAGGCCTCCTGTGGCTGCAATTGGCTGTCTTGCACAAGACCCTGCGCTCGCTCGAAGCCCTCCGCCAATCGCCCTTGCGCGCGCGCCGCGAAAAACGGAAGCAGGGAACTGGCCTCATCGGCATTGACCGTCGCGTACGTGTATCCCGAAGCCGCACCCAGCAAAGCGACCCGCCGTAGCTTGGTAGCGTCGATCTGCTCCAACGTGTCGTGATCAGTGTGAATATAAATATCTGGCCAGTCCCGCAGGTAAAGCGACGGTACCGCGATCGACGACGAGTCATAGTCGTCGTGATCACTGCCCTCGGCATATGGTGTCCGGTCAGCCAGAAACTCGTTCCTCGTACCGAGAGCTCCGTTACGATCTTCGAGCACCGCGGCCTCGGCATGGGTACCACCCGCGGCATATGCTGTCGCCCCAGCTCGAATCGCCTCCGCAAACAACTGACCCACATCGGTCACGAAACTCGGAAGTGACCAGGGCGTTTCCGTCACATGCAGGATGGATTTGTTCTTGTAGGGATCTCCGCCCACCATGTCCATGTGGACATCGGCACGCAGAGAGCGCCGAATGTCAGGGTGCTCGCTCAGGAAGGCCATCGTCCCCTCAACCTCCGGCCCCCAGATAAAGCGCAAGGTCCGGGCAGGCCGCGGGAGCTTGCCGCTTCCGATCAAGTGGTTGAGCACCCGGGCCGACTCAAGGATCGTCACGCACCCGCTCGCATTGTCGTTCGCCCCTGGCCGCTGATGGTCGAGATGGCAGCTATAGACCACCTCGCCCGCGTGAGGGTCTGTGCCTGGTATGGTTGCCGTCACAACCGTCCAGTGCCCGTTCGTCACCTCCGCCTTCACGTGCGCGCTCAGCATCACTGGTTGGCCACTGGTGAGGTGCGTCCGCAACGCTGTCGCTGTTGCTCGTGACACCATAAATGCAAACCCGCTCGGCAGCAGCGCATCCAGGTGGCCCCAGCGCACAATACTAGTGTCGAGCCCCGACCACGCCGTCGCCTGGTTCGGCATGTCGCTCACGATCCCCACCGCCCCGTGTTGCTCCACCGCCATGCGCTGCACCGTAGCCAGCACTCCATCGGCAAGAACAATCTTTCCCCGCACATCCTTGTCGTCGTAGTCGGCTTCGCTCGTCCCCTGACCTACGTCGACCAGTGGGGTGTCCGCGTCCGAACTGTGGCTGTAGTCCGCAAGCCGGATCGGCTCTGTCGACCAGTCGCCCAGCAGCGTGTGCTCGGGTACAAGCTCCCACAGACTGGCCGCCTCAACACGCCAGGCGAGATGCGAGCGCATCAACCCATAGTGAATCTTGCCGTCGATCGGGAACTGCTCCGTGTGCGCATCCTGCAGCCCGTATTCCCTGGCGCGCATCAGTATCAACTCTGCCGCCTGGTCGAACTCGGGCGTCCCTGGCACTCTGTGGAGGCGTGTCAGGCTACGCAAGTTCTCATACGGAGCCATGCCGCTCGTCTCCTCGCGTATCTGCGTCCACAGGGTTTCCGTAAGAAAGGGTTGCTGCGCACAAAGCAGGCAGCCATGAAGAACTACCGATGAGGCCACAAGAAGCCGAAGACGTTGAGGCGTTCTGAGAGATCGCATAAGTCGGTGATCGTCCTAAGCGGAGTGGGATCCGTTGAAGCCGGTCCACCGACACTAGCTGGTGCCGACTATCTCACCGATTGTATTACCTATCGACGATCGGCTGTAATCGCATCTGAAAAACCATACGAGAGATGCGTTGGCGCCAGCAGACTTCAATCGCCGCGCGAGAGGCGAGTGCGGATACCTCGCGGTGCTTCAGCTCAAGGTGATGCTGGGGCTCCAATCAAAAATAGAACTTGAGCGCAAACATGAGGTTCCTCGGATCCTGACTGCCGGTGATGTTCCCGAAAGTGTTAGCGGTTGGGTTGTAGAACATATTCGGCGCGGCCAGGTTCGGATGGTTGAATGCGTTCAGGAAGTCGGCGCGAAACTGTAGGCGCATTGATTCGCTGAAGCGGAAGTTTTTTTGCAGACTCAGATCCACGTCGACGTAGTGAGGCCCGATAACCGGGCCCTGCGCTGGGCAGGTACCAAAGGTCCCGGGGGCCTCCGGTGTGAATGTGCCATTTGCATTCGAGAACCATTGGAGTTGATTGCCCACGCCTGGAACGTCGATCAGTTGGCGGGTGTACTGGACCGGACCATTGCAGTTCGGGCGAGCGGAACCAGGTCCTGCCCCGTCATTGCTCGTGAAGGTCCCCGAGCTGTCCGGTCCGAAGACGGCAAGGGGGAATCCAGCGTGATAGGAAACTATTGGATCAATCGACCAGTTTCCAACCACTGCATCAACTGCCGCAGGCAGATCATGCCCGAAGGATTTTCCTCGTCCTATCGGCACTTCGTAAAGGAGGTAGCCGCTCACGACCTGGCTGGAATCATAGTAGCAGCGCGCCCAATTCGATTTGGGATCATAGAGATTCTGCCAATAGGGGAAGGAACTTGTGGTCTCGGAATTCGAACTGTAGGTGCCATAATACCCGCTGTTGTCCGTCATGCATTTGCCCCAGGTGTAGGCAATCTGGCCTTGCAACCCTCTGCTGGCGCGCTTTTGTAATACTGCTTGCAACGCGTCATAGCGCATAGTGCCGACCGATGCCGTATCGTAAACATCCGCGAAGCTGTTCGGGCCATAGCCGACTCCGTTGAAACCGCCGATGAAGGGGGTGTTATCGGTTCCAAGTTGCAGTTGACCGAGGTCCAGGGGCACGACGAGGTGCGTAACCTTTTGACCAACGTAACCAATTTGCGCCGTGAGTGTTTTTGTCACCTCATTCTGGATCGAAAGATTCCATTGCTCTCCGATCGCCGGCTGTACGACTGGACCCCAAGCGAACATAGTCGCTCCGTCAACCGATTGCGGTTGTGGTGCGAACCCTCCCGTAGCTCCAGCCTCGGTGGTATAAGGTGTGGCGCCCGAGGTGTAGTTATTCGTTCCCCCAATCTGCGTTGGTGTGTATGGGGGATTACGAGGCAGGCGCAGATTAGTCCCCGTACCCTCGAGATAAGACGAGACGCTAAAAGCCCCACGGATAACAGTTTTTCTTTCTAGGGCCGCTGGAGTCCAGGCGAATCCAATGCGGGGCTCAAACTCGCCCAGTCCATCATATTTGCTACTGTAGAGTCCTCTACTGAAGCCGTTCTGGCCGACAACGCCGTTGGGGACGGGGCTGCTTCCGGGAAACTCCACGATGCCGGTCGCCTTATCGACATTCACCTGACGGTTGTTGGTTTCGATCCACGGAGTACGTGCCTCATAGCGCAGTCCGAGATTCAAGGTTAGGGTATCGGCTATACGCCAATCATCCTGTACGAACCCAGCCAGCAGCCAGTCTCTTTGATGAAAACCGAAGCCTAACGCGCCTCGAGAAACGGAATCGGGCAGGCCCAGAGCAAAGCTTGCCCCCGCATCTCCGCCGGATACTCCATCGCCTGCCTCAGAGGTGTAGTTGTTAGTGAAGCCGATGTCGCCCAGGACTCCGGCATTGCCCGGATAAGTAATATTTAAGCGGTACCGGCCCATCTCGAAGCCAAATTTCACATTGTGGTGTCCGTGACTCCACAGCACATTGTCGGATATCTGCCAAACGGTAGAAGCGAACTTTTGGATGATCGCGCCGTTGCCCAAACCGGCGTAGTTGCCTATGCCGCCCCCCGTTGCCGCGCTTGCAAAGGTGATATTAGGCAGTCCGCTGATGCCGCCTTCGCTAGTACCGGCGATGCCAGTGCTGGCCGCGAGCGTGGCGACGGACGGAGCAAAGGTCGTGTTCGGGCCATAAGGCAAGACGTAGTTCACGCCAACTCGAAAATCGTTGAGCAGTGACGAGGTGAACGTGTGCGTCTCATCAAAAGCCGTGTTGTCGATGTGCGCTTCCGAACTCGAGTTCCCCCCCAGTAGGTAGGAAGTCGTTAAGGGATCAATTTCCTTGGCCCGTGAATAGCGGGCGAAAAGGCGATCCTTTTCGGAGGCGTTGAAGTCGACTTTGACGTCTTCCTGGTCGTCATTGTTCTGGCTTCCATTAAGAACTACGGCGCTATTGGGCGCACTGGGAGTGGCTTGTGGATAGAGTGACGATGCCATGAGGACCTTGAAGGCGTTGTCCAGTCGGTTGGGAGGAATAATGTTGCCATGGAAAGGTACCGGGTTTCCCGACAAAACACACGGCGTGCCGCTAACTCCTGTACCCGCCGTGCAGGGGTCATAGATTTGCACGCCATTCGCCAGCAGCGCACTAAAATCTCCTCCGCGTTCCGCGGTAGACAACACAGTGAGGTCACCGGCCGCAAGGGGATGGTCGAAGCGGGAGCCTTCATAATCACCGAAGAAGAACAGTTTGTTCTTGATGACGGGCCCGCCGATGGTGCCGCCAAATAGATTCCAACGCATCTTTCCCTTCGGGAGACCGATCGTTCCTTGCGGATTCGCTGAGAATCCGTTTTGCCACGAGTTTGCATTGAGCTTATCGTTGCGGATAAATTCAAAGAGATCGCCGTGGAAACTGTTGGTGCCCGATTTGATTGAGGCGCTCACTACCCCGCCTTGAAAATTGCCGAATTCCGCCGATGCGTTCTGGGTGATGACATTGAATTCTTCAATGGCGTCGGGTGATGGGGTGAAACCCACCGCGTTTTCCGATACTTGACTGTCGTCCACGCCGTCGAGCAAGAAGTTGTTCGACTCTTCGCGATTGCCGTTGATATAGGGACGCCCGCCACCGTTTCCCGCGATCTGCTGCGAGGTCTGGGATCCGGTGTTCATCGTCTGCGGGTCAATGGTAAGCGCGCCCGGAGTGAGCAAGGTCAATTGGACGAAATTACGTGAGGCCAGCGGAAGACTGTCGTTTGTCTTGGCATCGATCAGCGTGCCCACTTGCGTGCTATCCGTCTGCAGTGCTGGTGCCTCATCGACAACTTCGACGACCTGGTTCGCGCCCTTTACCCTGAGTTGGAAGGAGAAGCGGGCGATCTGGTTCAGCACAAGTGTGATCGCGCGTTGTTCTGCCGTTTGAAATCCTGTCGCCTCTACCTTGATTTCATAGTTGCCAACCGGCAGGCGTGCGAGATTGAAGACGCCGACGTCGTTGGTTCGAGTCGGGTAGGTGGTGCCGCGCTCCACATCGTGAGCCAGCACCGATGCGCCAACCACGGGCGCTCCGGAAGGATCAGTTACGCTTCCGGTGATGGCGGCAGTAACTTCCTGCCCCCAAGCGGGGCTCAAAGTGAAGAATGTTGCGAACAAGTTTACGAGCAGCGCGAGCACGATTATCAAGGACGCCTTTGACCGTGTCATTTCGTCTCCTTTTGAATCCATCGCCAGTGTGGCCCCGGATCAACCACCGACTACTCCTTCATAGTTCCGTACTGAAAACGAGGGGGCAGCTTCGCTCCAAATTCTTCGGCCATCGCCAGAGTCAGCGCTTGCGGCACGATGAGGGAAGTGATTCCTTCCCATGGTTCCGCTACCGCTCCGATCGTTACCGGCAAGAGCCTGTCAGAGGCCTGCCGCTCATCGGTTCCGACCAGAATCACTCTGCCGCCACGGGCCCGACAATCGTTCGCGAGATCGATTCCCAACTCGGCGGTCCGTCCGAGCGCCGAAATGATGGCGACATGCGATCCATCGACGTCAAGGAGCGGTCCATGCCGGAATCCGCCTCCCGAGTGAGCAGCGGCACGATGGCCGGTCATCTCGCGAATGCACAACGAACCCATGATTGCGCCTCCGTATGCTGGACCACGCCCAATGACCTCGATGTTCTTGGCTCCGCGACAAAATCCTTCTAGTTCTCTCCGCAGACCAAATACCTTATCGAGGGCGGCGGCGTAGGTTACGCCTGCTCGCTTGGCATCTTCCCGCCATGCCCGCTCCACCATGTGGGAAGCCAGCACGATGCACGCAGCTGTGGCATTGGTGTAGGTCTTGGTCGCATTGCCGTATTCCGGACCTGCCAAAATCGGCAGTTTGATCTGAGCTAACGACCAGCACGCGCTTTTTTCGTTATTGCAAAGCAGTGCGATCGGTTTGTCGTTACTTTGTTTGCAAAGTTGTACAAGTTCCGCGCTCTCGCCGGAAGTGGTCAACAGCATGGAAACGGCGGCCTCGTCCCATACGGGCTGCGAGTAGTGCAGCCACTCACTCGCCTCTACGGAGAATGATGATCGCCCGCAGGATTGCAGGAAAGAGGAAGCCGTAATAGAGGAGCAATAGGAAGCTCCCATTCCGGCGAATACTACGGGGCCTGCAGAAAGCGATAGATTTCGCAGTTGTTCGAGCGCTTGCCTAATCGACTGATCCTCGTCGTAAGCCTGCAACAATCGAGCCAGACGCGCCGGTTGTTCTCGACATTCCATTTCATAAATGGACGTCATACTCCGGGTCAGCATCTCTTTCGGCGGTTCGACCCCTGCGATCCAGCGCAACTCTTGGTTTCCTTGGTTCTCCATAATTGCCCGGTAAACTTTACGACCGATGCGACCGAGTCAGAGGTTTGTAATGAAGGATTATCAACTATACGGTATTATGTTGTCGAGGAAAAAACATGTGGCCGATCTCCCCGTACTTGCTCCGGCTCGCGTGAATCGCGGATTCATACTGCGTATTTCGTCGATTGCCGCACTGGGAGGTGTGCTTTACGGCTACGACATGGGCATCATTGCTGCCGCGGCGATCTTCGTCAAACGCACATTTACACTCTCCACGTGGATGGAGGAATGGGTCGTCAGCATTGTGCTGGTGGGTGCCATGATTGGAGCAATCGTGGGAGGAGCGGTCGCCGATCGCATCGGCCGTCGCGCTACGCTGGTGTGGGCTGGAGGCATTTTCATTGTCGGCTCATTGCTGGCGCCTCTGTCTGCCAACGTTTTCGTTCTAATCGTGGCGCGCGCGATCATCGGAGTCGGAATCGGTTTCACCTCAGTCACCGCGCCGGTGTATGTTTCCGAACTTGCGCCGCCGCAGTCGCGCGGCATGCTCATCGGGCTTTACCAGTTTGCGTTGACCGTCGGCATCGTGCTCGCAAACCTGGCCGGCTACTGGCTCGCCGGGCAACAGGCGTGGAGACTGATGTTTGGCATCGCCGCAGTACCGACAATCTTCTTCTTGGCGGTAATTCTTACTGTTCCCGAAAGTCCACGCTGGCTGTTCGCGCACGGCCAAGTGAAGGACGCCGAAGCCGTACTGCATAGCTACACGGACGATATTGGAGCGCAACGGTTTCTCGACGATATCGAACAAGGGCTAAACACACCCATGGAACAAAACTGGAGTGCTCTCTGGAGTCCAGCGGTGCGAAGGGCGCTTTTCATCGCCGTAGGACTTACTGTGCTGCAACAGGTTACCGGGATCAATACCATCATTTACTATGGACCGCAAATTTTCGAGCTCGCGGGAAGCGCGTCGCACGCCAATGCGATCTTCGCGACGCTGATCGTCTCTATCGTGAATGTGGTTGCAACAGTCGTGGGTATCGCGCTAGTTGACCGGATCGGACGCAAACCACTGCTCTACGTGGGCGTGAGCGGCATGACAGTTGCGCTCTTCGCGCTTTCCTTCGCGTTTGGTCATCAGGGAGTGCTCAGGGCGTCACTGGGGTCAGTAGCGATTACTTGCCTTGTGGTCTATATTGCATGTTTCGCCTTCAGCCTGGGCGCAATCGCGTGGATCTTGGTTGCTGAAGTTTTTCCCTTACGCGTCCGGGGGCGGGGTGTCGCAGCTGGAACCTTATTCTCAGGCATCGCAAACTTTGCCGTGTCGTTAACATTCTTATCCCTGATTAATATCCTCGGCAGCGCTGGCACATTTGCGATCTACGGAACGCTTAGTATCGTTACCCTCGTCTTCGTGCGATTTGCCGTACCCGAGACGCGCGGACGCGATTTGGAGAGTATCAGCGTTCCCAGGAAAGGCTGAGTCGGATTGCCTGAAGTTTGCTCGTTTGTTACACCGCTTCGTGATCCGCTTTGCTGAGCGCTAATCGAATCGCTCCCACCAATTGCGCGTCTTGCCCTAGGCTACTGACCATCAGTTTTGCCTGTACGGGCTCGCGGTATTTCTCGAGAAAGCGCTGCGTGGCATCCCGTAGAGGAGTGCTCATCCCTACGCCTCCTCCCAATATAAAGAGCCTGCAGTTTAGAACCAGTGAAATGTTGTATACCGCGTAAGCCAATAGTTTCGCCGAACGATTCAGGACGCCCTTGGCGACCAAATCTCCTGCGCGCGCCTGTTCGAAGATTTCCGTCGCGGTAAGGTTGCGGGTTGCTTCAGTACCGGTTCCGTTCCGAGAGCGCAGCCATTGTTTTCGAATGCCGTCGCCGCCGATTACGCTTTCAAGCGATCCCGGCGCGCCACGCCTGGCAGCCTCTTCCGGGGCTCCCGGAACATGCATGTAGCCAACCTCTCCTGCAGTCCAATCGGTGCCATGGATCAACCTGCCGTTGGCAAATACACCCGCGGCAATCCCCGTTCCAATGGCAAGAAACACAAAATTACCGACGGCCCGCGCGGCTCCCTTCCAGTTTTCGCCGATGGCTGCCATTCTCACATCGTTCTCCACTGCCGCGGGAATGCGCAAGGCGGACTCCAACAACCTACGAAGCGGGACGTCTTTCCAACCTTTTAGATAGGATGTTGTGACCACGACACCTGCGTCTCCGTCGGTAATGCCGGGTGCTCCAGCAGCGACGGCCAGCAGCGAACGGCGGGACACGGAGGCATGCTCGAGCAGAAACGTAACGCCTTCGGCGATTTGTTTGATCACCATGCCGGGAGAAGACGTTCTTTTGGTGGAGGTGGACCATTTGCCCAATACGGTTCCGTTCATGTCAGCCAATGCGATTCGTAAATTGCTTCCGCCTATATCCACGCCGACCACGTACCCGTAGCCCGCATTAATGCGAAAGGCATTGTTTCGTCGACCGGCGTTGGATTTGCCACTGGACGCCCTTTCAACCAACCGTGCCTTTACCAGGATTGAAACAGCTGCTGAGAGCCGGGAAGAAGATAGTCCCGTGTGTCTTTCTAATTTGTCGAGGGAAGCGAAATCATGCTCCCGCAGGTGGAGCAGCACTTTCCGAGCGTCTGCTTGTTTCAGCAAATGCGGCTGCCGGGCTCCTCTCGGGACTGAGATGGCTGTGGGCGTTTTGGGCATATCTAGCGCGCATTGCGCACATCACTAACTTATCTTTCTTTATGAAGTCAGTCAAACCGGCATTCCCAACTGTGAGGGAAGTATAATTCCAGTGTGCGATGATGAACTTGTTGAATCGGATGGCCGCAGCAAGCCCAGAACGGCGGGCTCAAGCGCAGAACAGATCGAGCCCCACAACACAGCGGAAGAACCCAGCGCGCCCAATCCCACGCGCACGATCGCGAATTCACTCCCCTTCAGGAGGGCTTCCACCTCTTGCAATAGACGCGGATGATTACCCACTTCTCCTCCAAGCAGGATCACGCTCGGATTGAGAATGAGAGCTAAGTCCAGCACAATGTCAGCCAAAAGGGTGGCGCGTTGCTTTAGGAGTCGTTTAGCTTCAGCATTTCCCGCCGCAGCCAGATCGAAAACGTCGGCAGCGCAGGTCACCTTGGGATGTTTGTGTGATCCCCGCCGATTGGCCTGCCAGCTTTTCAGAATTCCTGGAGCGCCCAGTAACTTTTCAAGCTTCCCATAATTGTGGATGGTCGGATGCTCCCTTGAAATGTTCGGTACCCGGAGATATCCAATCTCTCCCGCCGTCCACTGCGATCCTCGATAAATGCTGCCGTTCACAAAAATACCGGCACCAACCCCCTCGCCAATGGTAATAAAAACAAAATTCTTTTCCCCTTGTGCCGCGCCCCGATAATGTTCGCCTTGGGCCGCAAGGTTGGTATCGTTTTCTATCGTTACATTGCATTTAAACTCCCTGGCCAGCATGGCTCCCAGAGGTACATTGCTCCAATCGTTTAGAGCACTCAGCGCCATCACGATTCCGTCTTGCACATTGACGATCGCGGGCACTCCCACGACAAGTTCCAATAGTTGATCCTCGGGCTGGCTCAGTTTACGCAACAAGTCGCGCACTTCCTCGCCGATCCGCTTGCAGACTAAAGGTGGAGACGATGACTGCCTCTCCAGTGAAACTCTGGTTTTTCCGATTTCCCGTCCGTCTAAGTCGGCAAGAAGGAAGCCAAGAGAGTCAGGCCCGATTTCGACCCCCGCCACGCAGCCTCGCTCAGCCCTGAATCGCAATATGTCAGGCGGTCTGCCGCCGGTCGAATCTCCCTCACCAATGGGCTCGACCAGGCCCGCAAGCGCCAGGTGCGCTACCACATTCGTCACCGACGGAGCGCTCAATCCGGAAGCTCGAACAAGATCCGCCTTGGAACACGGACCCGCCTCGCGAAGAAGCCTCAACAGGATTTGAGCGTTAGTTTGGCGCAGCAGCGGCGGCCTTCCGATCCGTACGGGTTCTTTCGTCACTGTGAGATCACCTGCGCCCCTTTAATCCATGGGCTGGATCTGATGTGCATCATCTTAAGGCAATTCTGCATTTTGCGGCGCAAATCAAGGCTTTGGCAACGTTGGTCCTTAAAAGGCAAAATACCGGGGAGCCTGACGTGGTTAAATCAAAACATTCATACATTGTAATGCTTAATAACTATCTTTGACGTACAATGTGCACGAATGGCTCCGGCGGCCCGAGCCCGCCCAGCACATTGGACGGGCGACCCATAAACCGGAAATGGAGGGCTGATGTCGCTTTCGAGACTGATTTCAGGTTTCCGCTCTGGCCCTTGCTTATGGGGCGTAGTGGTCCTCGCGCTCATTTTCCCCAGCGCGGGCATGGCCCAGAGCTCCAAGCCTAAATTCAGGATCATTGCTCTGGCGGAAGCCGGCGGCATCCACCGGCCGTTTGTCGATGCTGCCAAAGTATGGTTGCAAAAGCTGGCCGTTGAGAACAATTTTTCGGTCGACTACATCGAGAATACTGACAAGATAGACGATGCATTCCTGGCTCAGTACCAGGTATTCATCCAACTGAACTACCCCCCCTACGGCTGGACACCGACGGCGGTAGCCGCATTCACAAAATACATCACAGAAGGCCGAGGCGGGTGGATTGGATTCCATCACGCCACCTTGCTTGGGGAATTCGACGGATACGGGATATGGCCCTGGTTTTCCGAGTTCATGGGCGGAATCAGATTCACTGACTACATTGCGAAGTTCGCCAACGCGACCGTTATCGTGGAAGGTCCTTCGCATCCGGTGATGAAGAATGTGCCAGCGTCCTTTGTAGTGGATCAGGAGGAGTGGTACACATGGGACAAATCGCCACGTCCGAACGTTCAGGTCTTGGCAAGAGTCGATGAGACGACGTATTCGCCAGACACCCGCATTAAGATGGGAGATCATCCTGTGATCTGGACAAACGAGCACTATCGGGCTCGGAATGTTTATATTTTCATGGGTCACCATCCCGAACTGTTCCAGAATCCCGCTTTTACAACGATTTTCAGAAATTCCATCTTCTGGGCCGCCCGGCAATGAAGAGTAACTCAATTCTTCCGCTCTTGCTCTTGGCAGTTCTGTGTAGTGCTATTCCGTGCGGCGCTCAACAACCACGGTTCAAGGTGCTTGCCTTTTATTCTACGAGCGTCGAACCCGACCACGTACAGTTCGCGGAGGCCGCGCTGAAGTTCTTTGCCGCGCGCGCCGCCAGCGACAACTTTACATTTGACTCGACAACCGACTGGGAACGAATGAATGATGCGTATTTAAAAGCGTACCAAGTGATTGTTTGGCTTGACGACTCGCCGACGAATGGAGAACAAAGGCTTAGCTTTCAGCGCTACATGGAAAATGGAGGCGCATGGTTGGGTTTTCATGTCTCTGGATATAACGACAAGGATACGAACTGGCCCTGGTTTGTCGATTTTTTAGGGGGTGGGGTATTCCATATCAACAGCTGGCCGCCATTACCTGCAAAGCTCGTTATCGATGACCCTACTCATCCAGTTGCCAGGGGAATCCCTGACGCCTACGAATCGCCGGCCAATGAATGGTATGTTTGGAAACCGAGCCCCCGCCTTAATAAAGATGTGCGTGTGCTCGTTACATTCGATCCTTCAAATTATCCAATCGGATTGAAGGATGTTCTCACCGGTGGCGACCTCCCCGTCGTGTGGACAAACACGAAATACAAAATGATTTATATGAACATGGGGCATGGAGACAAGATCTTCACGAGTCCCATTCAGAATAAGCTCATAGAAAATGCAGCAAACTGGCTCGGCATGGGAGCCGGCAATGCACAATCTCCGCCACCGAGCGGGACGGAAATCAGTCCTCGCGGAATCGTGTTAAATCCACGAACCCACAAAGTGTATGCGGTGAATACCGCTGCCGGCACTGTGACTGTGCTGGCCAACGATGGCCGCTCCGCCACCCAGATAAAGGTGGGCATGGAACCCGAAGCCATCGCGGTGAATCCAACGACGAACCGGGTCTATGTGGCAAATTCTGGCGAGGGCAACGTTAGCGTGATTGATGGAGCAATCGACCGGGTCGTTGCTACCGTAAACGTAGGAGATCTCCCTTATGTGATTGCGGTGAATCCAGTCACCAACAAGGTGTATATCTCAAGAACCTTCAGCAATAGTATGACGGTCATCGACGGAGCAACTAACGTGGCGAGCGCTCTGAAGGTTGGCGTGCAGGCAGACGCGATCGCCGTAAATCCGGCGGCAAACCGACTCTACCTGACAAGCTATGAGAGTAATAAGGTGACCGTAATCGATGGCGCGAACGACAGCACAACAACAGTAGATGTGGGCAACCATCTCTGGGGAATTGCGGTGAATTCCGTAGGCAACAAAGTTTATCTCAGCAATACGGGCAGCTCGAACGTCACGGTGCTTGATGGGAAAACGAATGGGACCACGCTGGTGAATACCGGAGACATTCCATGCGCGCTGGTTGTGGATTCGTCTACCGGCCGAGTCTATGCCGCGAACTATGGAAGTGATAGCGTGACCGTGATAGATGGCGTCAGCGACTCAGTCATAACAACTATAAAAGTAGGAGCACGCCCTCAGGCTGTTGCGGTTGACCCAAACACTCACAGGGTATTTGTCGCGAATACTCACGACAATACTGTTTCCTTGGTCGATGGTGAGACCAACGCAGTGGTTGCGACGATAAAGGCCGGTAACGGGCCCTACGCAATTGCCGTGGATAGTGCGACCCATACTGCTTTCGTATCTAACATGGCTGGACCAAGCCCGACGGTGATCGATGGACGAACGTTGACAGAATCAACTGCAGCGGTGTCAGTGCCGTAAAGGATCATTTTCTATGAAACTTGTACATTCGGGTACTGCCCTTTTCGTTCTCGTGTTGTGCAGTCTCTGCGTCAGCCACGCACAGGCTCCGGTACAGACCAGGAAGAAACAATTGCTAGTCCTCGGTGAGGAGAAGGGATATCGCCACGATTCCGTTTCCCACGCCATGGCCACGATTGAGCGCCTGGGCCTGAGCACGGGACTCTGGGATACGACAATCCGCACCGATACGGAAGCGCTCACCAAGAAGAAGCTCGAGTTCAATGCCAAGAATCTTAATGATTTCGACGCGGTTTTCTTCTTCACGGGCGGTCAACTTGAGATGGACGCGCAACAAAAGTTAGACCTTCTATCGTTCGTGCACGATGACGGGAAAGGGTTTATTGGTGTCCATAGCGCTGCCATTACTTTCACGGACTGGCCGGAATACGGCGAGATGATTGGCGGCTACTTCGATGAGCATCCGTGGGGCACATTCGAGGCCCCCATCATTGTGGAGGATCCTGCGTTTCCGGGCATGGAGCAGTGGCCGCGGTCTTTCGTTCTTAGAGATGAAATTTACCAAATCCGAAACTACTCGCGCGACAAAGTGCGGGTGCTGATGCGCCTCGATGCCGGCAAACTTAACTTGTCGAATCCAAAAGTTCACAGGACCGACCGCGACTTCGCGGTAACTTGGGCCAAAATGTATGGTAAGGGACGCGTCTACTATTCGACTCTTGGTCACCCAAAGGAGAACTGGGACGATCCTAGACTGCAAGAGATGTACACGGAGGCGATCAAATGGGCTACGGGATTGGTCGATGCAGATGTCACCTCACGCCCGCTTCCGCCTAACTAGGGATTTGCAGGAGGGAAAGCATGTGCAGACTTTTCGTGTTCGTTCTGCTTGCGCTGACCACGTGGGCGCAGGAGGCGCACCCGATCCTCGCGCTGGGTTCGCCCGCGCCAAACTTTGAACTCCCGGGCGTTGATGGAGCGACTCATAAGCTCGCCGACTACTCCTCAAGTCAAATCCTCGTAGTCGTGTTCACCTGCAATCATTGTCCTATCGCGCAAATGTATGAGCAGCGTATCGCGCAACTTGCGGCGGACTACAAGGATCGCGGCGTTGCTGTGGTTGCGATTCAACCAAATGATCCAAAGGCCATCACCATCGATGAACTGGATTCCTCCGACATTAGTGACAGCCTCGAAGAAATGAAAATCCGGGCGCAGTACAAGCACCTGACATATCCATATCTTTACGATGGGGAAACACAGTCGGTCACGGACGCCTACGGTCCACAAGCCACACCGCACGTATTTGTTTTTGACCATGATCGCCGCCTCCGTTATGAAGGACGTATGGACAACAGCTACCGTGCGGAACTAGTGAAGACTCACGAAGCGCGCGATGCTATCGATGCTCTCCTGGCGCATCGGGAGCCGGCAGTGACACATACGGGCGTTTTCGGCTGTTCGACCAAGTGGAAAGAGAAACAGGCGGCACGTCTCGAGACGTTGCGGAAAATCGAATCTCAACCGGTCCAGCTGGAGATGGCATCGGCTGCGGATTTAAAGATGTTGCGAACCAATCCGACGCACAAAACGCTGCTGATCAGTTTTTGGGCCACGTGGTGCGGCTCATGCATTCACGAATTCCCGGATTTTGAAGATACTTTCCGGATGTATGGCGTGCGTGACGTCGAGTTAGTCACCGTGGCAGCCAATATGCCGGACGAAAAGAACACCGTATTGCGTCTGCTTGAGAAGATGCACGCCACAAGCCGCAATCTGCTGTTTGCGTCAGACGATACCGCGGGGCTGCAGGCTTCCTTTGATCCGAAGTGGGAGTCGGCGGTGCCCTATACCGTCTTGATCGCCCCGGATGGCAAGGTCTTGTATCAGAAACAAGGGTCAGTTGACATGTTGGAATTGAGAAGAGTCATCCTGGCAAGCTTGCCCTCGGACTACGAAGGGTTCAACAAGTACTGGTCCGTGCCATAAGTGGCGTCATAAGGGCCCATTGGTTGCATGATCGATTTATGAGAAAGAATACTCAACTGAAGTTGGCGAGCTTGACACTTGTACTGCTAGCGACTGCAGCGTTCGCCGCAGACGCAATACCGAAAGCCGCGTGGCGACGCCCCCTCGGTCTTCCACTGGTGAAACCGGGGGTTACTCGAGTCCCCGGCAATATCGACGACGGGTTTTGGCAAGGGGCGCCGGTGGGCGGTTTTGGTTCTGGAACGTTCTCGCGTACTTACCGGGGAGACTTCGCCCGCTGGCATATAAAAGCGGGAGTTCACAAATACGCGCCCGTTTATGCCAATCAGTTTGCCATGTTTCAACAGTCGGAGGGTGAGACTCAAGGCACAGCGCGAGTTCTCATGACGGATCATCCAAACGACGGAACGCTCGCAAGCTGGCAATGGGATTATCCGGTGGGCGCGGGGGAATATGCGGCGTTGTATCCGAAGTCGTGGTTCGACTACAAATGGGATAAATTTCCTGCCCACGTCGTGCTCGAACAGTTTTCTCCGGTGTTGCCCAACAACTACCGAGAGTCAAGCTACCCGGTGGCCGTTTATCGCTGGCATGTGGAAAATCCTACTCAGCACGCGGTCACGGTTTCCGTTCTCCTTTCATGGACGAACATGGTCGGCTGGTTTCGTACGTTTACCCGGGATCTTCAAGGAGCGCCCAGTCAGGGAAACCACAATCAGTTCGTAAGCGAGAACGTCGATGCTGGAACGATGAAAGGCGTGGTCTTCGAGCGCAACCGCGCGAGCGCCGCTCCTCGCGAGGCTGACGGACAATTCGCAATCGCGGCCCTGGAGTCGCCCGGCGTTGAAGTAAGTTACCAAGCTACGTTCCCCTCCGAAGGAGATGGAAAAGCTATTTGGACGCACTTCGCCAAAGATGGCCGACTGTCAAACAGCAATCTGTCGTGGGTAAGCGATGGCGAGAAGTTGGCGGGCGCGGTGGCCGTGCGCTTCACGCTGCAACCGGGAGAGAAGAAAGTCATTCCCATGGTCATTGCATGGGACTTTCCTGTGGTGGAATTTGGCGAGGGTCGCCAGTGGAATCGCCGCTATACGGATTTCTACGGAACTAGCGGGAACAATGCCTGGGCAATCACGCGCGACGGATTGCGTAACGCCTCTGCATGGAGCGATGCCATCGACGCTTGGCAGGCTCCATATGTGAATGATGAAAGCAAGCCCTTATGGTATCGAGGCATGCTCTTCAATGAACTTTATACCCTGACGGATGGCGGATCGTTCTGGGGACGGCCAGTTGGCGGCGATAGCAAAGCTCCTGCTTCGTTCGCATTACTGGAATGCTTCGATTATGCGTATTACGGAACTTTGGATGTGCGGTTCTATGCTTCGATGCCGCTATTAAAGTTCTGGCCTGACATCGACAAGCAGGTGCTGCGCGAGTTCGCAGCGACCGTCCCCAAGGAATGGCCGGAAAAAGGGCAGTGGGTCTGGAAGTCGCAACTGACGGGCGAACCCAGCTTGCACATGCGGAAAAAGAAAGGCGCGGTGCCGCACGATCTCGGCGTCCCTGAGGGAGATCCTTTCATCGCGGTAAATGAGCCCGGCTGGCAGGATACAAATGATTGGAAAGATTTGAATTCAAAATTTGTCTTGATGGTCTATCGCGACTACGTCCTGACGGGCAGCAAAGACACAACTTTTCTCCGCCAGATGTGGCCGGCGGTGCGGGAGGCCATGGTCTATCTGCGGCAATTCGATCGTGGCGGAGGCATTCCTGAAAATGGCGGCTATCCCGATCAAACCTACGACTCGTGGGTGGTGCGAGGAGTAAGCGCGTATTGCGGCGGGCTGTGGCTCTCGGCATTGCGGGCCACCGAAGAGATTGCACGCACGCTGGGCGAGAACGACGCGGCCACCGAATATCACGAGCTATTTCTCAAAGCCCAAAAAACCTACGTCGGCAAGCTTTGGAATGGCGAATATTTCCGTTATGACACGGATAGCGAATATCGCGACGCCGTCCAAGCTGATCAGTTGGCTGGGCAGTGGTATGCAAATATGACGGGCCTAGGCGACTTGGTGCCTCACGAAATGCAGTTGGCAGCGTCCAGGAAAATATTCGATTTCAACGTCATGAAATTTGGCGGTGGTCAAATGGGGGCGGCCAACGGCATGGCTGCCGATGGCTCGATTATTCGCGATAACGAACAAGCGCCGGAAGTATGGGTGGGAACCAGTTTTGGATTCGCCGCACTCCTGCTCAGCGAAGGCATGCGGGACGAGGCTTATCGCACAGCTTGGGGTTTGTACCACGTGGTCTACGAGAGTAAAGGATATTGGTTCCGCACTCCGGAAGCGTGGGACGTGAACGGAAATTTTCGGGCCTCGATGTATATGCGTCCTGCAGCAGTGTGGGCGATGGAGATGATCCCGCAACCTCGTGTTGAAACCCTGCCGGTCCCGCAAACAATTCAGCGCGGGCCTGATGATGCAAATAAATAAAATCGACCGGGAGGGATTGCTAGCGATTGATGAGCGACTCGACAACCAGCGCAACAAGAACGACTTTATCGTCATCACTCCCCGCAGCAGTTGTCCTCAAATCGCCGGATGAAACTAGTCCCTCCGGGCCCCGTCTCCTTTGCCGGGAGGATCTTGCCCAGTGAGAGGACGGAGTCGACAAGCGGTCTTGATTCTTGGGGTCACAGCCTACGAGTCCGTTTCTGGCGAGCTTCCGGGTAGCCGACCATTCGGGAGGTAATCGCCGGCCAGGCGTGCTGCTTGCGTCAGTAGGTAATTCCTTTCCGGCATACTCGTCGTCCGCGCCGCCGCAATTCGGTAGTGTTTGATGGCCGCTTCGTGATCGCCCATCTTTTCAAAAAAATGGGCGCGAACGGCGTCGAGACGATAGTGACCGGCAATACGCGGATCGCGGTCGAGCGCCCTGAGCAGTTCGAGGCCTCTGGCAGGGCCGTGCACCATAGCGGCTGCGATGGCGAGATTGAGAGTAACCATCGGACTGGGGGCGACTCGTTTTAGCAACTCGTACAAGGCCAGGATCTGTGGCCAATCTGTATCCTCTACGCTCTCGGCTTCGTCGTGAACAGCGGCAATCGCGGCCTGAAGCTGATACAAGCCGACCGACCCCTTCGATAGCGCATCTCTGAGAAGTTCAATTCCTTCCGAGATCTCCGAGCGGTCCCACAACGTTCGATCTTGGTTATCTAAGGGAATCAATTCCTCATCCGGCGTGGTCCGGGCGGCGCGACGCGCGTCGGTTAAAAGCATCAGCGCCAGAAGTCCTGCAACCTCGGGATTATCGGGGAGTAGCTTTTTCGTGTTCCGCGTCAGGCGAATCGCTTCACACGCCAGGTCGAACCGTTGCAGATGCGACCCGATGCTGCTTGTATATCCCTCGCTGAAGATCAGGTAGAGCACGTGCAGAACTGCGGGCAATCTTCCAGTCCGCTCGTGCGGAGAAGGGAGCCGGAATGGTACGCCAGAATTCTTAATGGTTTGCTTCGCGCGGCTGATCCGCTGCGCCATTGTGGCCTCGGGAACCAGAAAGGCGTTGGCGATTTCAGCCGTGGTCAAACCGCCAACCGCCCGTAACGTCAGCGCGATTGCCGAGGACGGAGAGAGCGCGGGATGACAGCACATAAATAATAGAATCAGAGTGTCGTCTGGATCCATGTCGGCCTCGACCACAAGGAGGGATGTTAAGTTTTCCGTTTCCGCAGCCACTGCCGTTTCTCTCTCGCGGCGCGCAATTTCGCTGCGCAGGTGGTCCGTCATGCGGCGGGATGCGACCTGAATCAGCCAGCCGCGGGGATTCTCGGGAACACCCTGCTGCGGCCACTGGGTGAAAGCGGCAATCATGGCTTCCTGCACCGCATCCTCTGCCGAGGAGAAATCCCGGAAACGACGGGCGACGGCGCCGAGCACCTGCGGCGCAAGTCCACGCAACAGATGCTCGGAGGTCGCATCCCATTTGTTGGTCATCGGAACTCCCGTTACAACATGTCCGGCGGCGGCCCGCCCATGACTGGGCGTACTTCGATCAGCATGTTCAACGGCGCACCACCGGGGCCCGGCGCGGCGGACACCTTGGCGGCGATCTCATATGCTCGCTGTGGGCTGTCGACATCGATTATCCAGAAGCCGGCGAGGAACTCTTTCGATTCGGGAAAAATGCCGTCCGTGACGGGTTGGCCGTCCTTGCCTGCGCGGACCAGTTTCGCTTGGTCGGGAAACGACAGCCCTTCCGCCGACACCAATTCTCCGCGCCCGTGGAGTTCTTTATTGACACCCATCATAAACGCGATGTGCGCTTGAAGATCCTTCTTGGGCCAGCTCGGGATATCGTGGCCGGCCTTCATCGTGTTCATCATCAAAATGTATTTCATTTTCTTCTCCTATCGAGTTCGTTCGCGCTGTCCTCTCGCACTTTTGTCACTTAGTCGGAACCAAGACGGTGTTCTCGACAGTTGTTTATCGGGATCTGCCTTCATGGGTTGCGAATTGCCGCACCTCGATCGGAATGTTTAGGGATGCTGCGGAAATCTGTCCCGCGATGGCATAAGCCCTCTCGGCGTCGGCCACGTCAACGATCCAGTAGCCCAGCAGAAATTCCTTCGATTCGGGGAAGATACCGTCGGTGACTGGGAGGCCGTTTTTCTCTCCACGGACGACCCTGGCTTCCTTCGGTCCGGTCAAGCCCTGGGTGGCGACAAATTCTCCGGACTCGGCAAGATCCCGACTGATGCTATGGAGAACCGCCATATGTGCGTCGATACCGTGTTTAGGCGAGGCTTGATAAGCCTCAACGCCTGCCCTCGTGCCCGACATCAGTAAAATGTATTTCATATCCTTTTCTCCTGTTCTCGTCGTCATAGCGCTCGCGATCTGCGCCTTCATCCTGTAGTCGGAGCTGTCCTGTCATTCTCTACATCTTCGTCGGAAATATTTCATGGCTAAAGTCACCACCCGATGTCGATTTCGGAGCGACAGAACCGACATACAGGCGGAGGCAAGAATGATGACCAACGAAATGGTAGTGGACGTTAGCCAGGACTGGGTACTGGCTTGCGATGTGCAGCAGGGCTTTATGCAGGCACCCTGTACGGTTAGCAATTCCTTCGACTATAGCGCCCGCTGCCGTCAGGTTCGGGCGCTCGGCGGCGATTGCTACAATTTTATCGCGCCCAAGGACGATCGCCTGGCACTGGTTGTTGCAGATGCATCGGGCAAAGGTCTGGCCGCGGCACTCATGATCGCAAATGTGCAGTCTTCCCTTCGGACCGCGGCATTGTTCACCGGCGACGACTTGGCCGCTCTGCTCAAGGTCGTGAATCATCAGCTATACACATCGTCCTCCAAGGACCGATATGCAACCTTGTTCTACGGAGTATTCGACAGTTCGACCCGCATTCTGCGCTATGTAAATGCCGGACATAATCCCCCGGTCATTATTCGGCGAGATGGCTCAATGCATTGCCTCGAAATCGGTGGCGCGCCAGTCGGATTGTTCGCTGATTCGGAATATGGACAGGGTTCCGCTCAGATCGAAACTGGTGATTTAGTGATCGCCTTCACTGACGGACTCATCGAAGCGACAAATCAGGACGGCGAGGAGTGGGGAGTTCAGCGCTTATTGAAAGCAGCCGCCTCCGCGGCACAATGCTCTCAAGACGCGGGAGACCTCGTCAATTTTAGCTTCAATTCTATGGATGACTTCTCCAAAGGGCATCAGACCGATGATGCGACATTGGCGGTGGTACGGGTGATCTGAAGGCCCTCTACTTGCCGGTTGACGACCTACGCGGAAGTTATGCCCGGGACAAGCTTTCCGCCACCCGGGCCAGTTCCGCGGACCGGACAATTAACCAAGCTTAAGCAACTTAATTCTCAACCGCGCGCCGGGTGAGTACCACCTGAATGCCGTGCCTAGGCCGGAGTGTAATGGTTGGTAACGGCTCGACCGCGCGATCTTGCGCAACCCGGATCTGAAACTTCTGCGCGATCGCCGCCAACACTAACGCAGCTTCCATCGCGGCAAAGGAGGCGCCTATACAAGTGCGCGGCCCCCCGCCAAAAGGGAAGTAAGCAAACTTGGGGGCAGGTTTGGCTTGCTCATCCAACCAGCGGTCTGGATTGAACCTCTCGGGCTGTTCATAGTATCGAGGGTCGCGGTGCATCACCCACTGGCTCACCACCACAGTCGCTCCAGCGGGCACTCGATAGCCGCCAATCTCACAGTCTCTCAAAGCGTTTCGAACAACGGCCCAAGCTGGCGGATAAAGACGCATGGCCTCTTTTACTACTCGCTCTGCGTACGGCAGTTTGGGCAGATCTTGCATTCCTGGGCTTCTGCCGTTCAACACCAAGTGAAGTTCTGACCACAGCTTTTTCTCCACCTCCGGATACTGCGCCAACAGATACCAGATCCACGATAACGAGACCGCGGTGGTTTCGTGACCGGCCAAAAGCAGGGTCATCACTTCATCGCGCAACTGCCGGTCCGTCATCCCACCGCCTTCGTCTTGAGCCTGCAGCAATTCAGACAGCAGGTTGTCTGCAATCTGGCCACTCGCTCGCCGCTGGCGAATAAGACCGTACACGATGTCATCCAGCTGGCGGGCGGCGCGCCGGTAACGCATGTTGTCGGGCGTCGGCAAGAGGCGAAGAATTGGAGGCAGGAGCATACGTCCCCCCGAGCCCAACTCCATCACCGTGTTTAGTGCCTCTGCAACTCGGTCTCGCTCGGCAGCGACCTCAACATTGAAGAGAACCTTGGCCACAATTTCCAGCGCGAGACGCATCATGTCCTGATGAATGTCCCGCACTTCACCATCCTGCCAGGCCGCCATCATCCGTTCCGTGTAGGCCACGATGGTGTTGCCGTAAGACGTGATTCTCTCCCGGTGAAAGGCCGGTTGGATAAGGTGTCGCTGCCGCAACCACGAATCTCCTTCGTTGGTTAAGAGGCCGTTGCCAAAGATCCGGCGGTTGGATTGGAGAGCCTCGCCTTTGATGAAACTTCGGTAGTCATTAACCAGAACCTGTTCGATGAGATCAGGCCGGTTCAGGAAATAAATGTGGCGGTTAAACGCCCGGTAATAGAAGATGTCGCCATATTGACGCGCCCACTGCGTATACAGTCCGAGCGGGTCTCTGCTTCCCAACGGGAAGTTTCCGATTATCCCGCGATTCCTAGGACCGGGCGGACGAACCAAAGGCATCATAAGCTGATAGCCAATACTTCTCTTACCGATCTTGAATGATACTGCACAGCTGCCTGCCTAACGGCTCAAGGTGAGGGAATAAGGCTGGCATGATTGCTGCCGCACCGACCTCGCATGTTAGCTGGCGCCGGGGTGCTTTCCGCCAGGTCGTTAACAATGGTAAAAGGACAATTAAACGGTGATATCTTCGGAGTCAGTGGAGGCTTATGTCTAGTGGACGAGCGGTTCGGCTTCTAGCGCGTTTTGGCTTTACGACGGCGCTTCTGGCATCGACTTTGCCGGTGCTTGCAGCGAAGGGCGCGAAGCCTGCGCTCGGACCTAATGTTCTGATCTTCGATCCCTCGATGCCATCGCAGATGATTCAGAAACAGATTGATGCGGTGTATGCGATACAGCAACACAACGAGTTTGGGCTACAGCGGAACGCGCTTTTGTTCCTGCCCGGAAGCTATGCGGTGGACGTGCCGGTGGGTTTCTACACTGAGGTGATAGGGTTGGGCGCGTCGCCCGATGCCACGCGGATTGAGGGCAGCGTGCGTGTGGATGCAAACCTGGAGCACAACAATGCGACGACTACCTTCTGGAGAGCTGCGGAAGGACTCTCGACAGCGCCGACGGGCGGCGCGATGCAGTGGGCGGTCTCGCAGGCGGTGTCGCTGCGGCGTATGCATGTGCGCGGTGACCTGGTGCTGCACCAGAATCACGGGTGGGCAAGCGGGGGGTGGATGTCGGATTCGCTTGTGGACGGGAATGTCGACTCCGGCAGCCAGCAGCAGTGGATCTCGCGCAACTGCGATTGGAAGAGCTGGACGGGCGCGAACTGGAACATGGTGTTCGTCGGTGTAGTGAATCCGCCGGAAGGCGCATGGCCTTCGCCGCCCTACACGAAAGTAGCGCGGACGCCTGTAGCGCGCGAGAAGCCGTTCCTGCAGGTGAATGCTGCGGGCGAGTTCAGCGTGCGGGTTCCGGAGGTGTACAGCGACAGCGTCGGCATTACGTGGCGCGGTGGAGAAACGCCGGGACAAACGATTCCAATTGAGCGGTTTTACATTGCGCGCCCGGATGTGGATACCGCGGAGACGATTAACGCGCAACTTGCCTTGGGCAAGGACCTGATTCTTACGCCGGGGATCTATGAATTAACGGCTCCGATCCGTGTGACGCGGCCGCGTACCGTGGTGCTGGGGCTCGGCTTTGCGACGCTGCGTCCGGTAAAAGGCACAGCAGCGATGACGACGGCCGACGCGGACGGCATCGAAATTGCCGGACTGCTCTTCGATGCGGGGCCGAACGAATCTCCGGTGCTGCTAGAGGTCGGGCCCGAGGGAAGCCAGGCGCGCCATGTGAAGGACCCGATCACACTGCACGATGTTTTCTTTCGCGTGGGCGGCGCGGGGGCGGGCCGAGCCAAAGTGAATTTGAGGATCAACAGCAACGACACACTGGTGGACCACACTTGGATCTGGAGAGCGGACCACGGCGCTGGAGTTGGCTGGGAGCTGAATACCAGCGAGAACGGCCTGGTCGTGAATGGAAACGAGGTCACGATCTTTGGCCTGTTTGTGGAGCATCACCAGCAATTCCAGGTTCTGTGGAAGGGCAATGGCGGGAGGGTGTATTTTTATCAGTCCGAGATTCCTTACGATCCTCCGAACCAGGCGAGCTATACGAGTGCGCCGGGAGTGAACGGCTGGGCTTCGTACAAGGTGGCGGATGGAGTAACGAGTCATGAGGCGTGGGGGCTGGGTGTGTACAGCGTCTTCCGGCATCCGGATGTAGTGCTGACCCGGGCAATCGAGACGCCGGTTCCCGGCAATAAGAGCCCGGAGATACGATTTCACGACATGATCACAGTGGCGCTGGGCGATCACGGGGCGATCAGCCATGTGATCGACGACACAGGCGAGGCGACCGCGATGCATCCTCGGGTGACGCCGAAGGTTACGAACTTCCCCTGAGCGGCTGCGCTCAATCCGCGCCAGGGATAGGCGCTGGGCCGAGCGGATATTCCGCAGATCAGTACCGATAGGTCGGCTTCGGCTACATAGGCGGGACGGCGCAGGCTCATACAAACTCGGTCTCATTGAAGGTGGTTTTCTGAATTCTCTTCGTGACGTACGAGCATTGACTTCACTCCACAGGGACCGTCGGCGGTTGTGGGTGGTTGCGGGCGTGGCCGGCCTTATATTGCTCTTCGCCGTCCATCTGGCACTGATCTCACGCGCCAACACCATCACATGGGATGAACCCGACCATATCTATTCTGGATATATGTCGTGGCGCGGTGACTTTGGCTTGAATCCTGAGCATCCGCCGCTGGTCAAGTTCGTTGCCACTGTGCCTTTGCTTGCCATGCAGCTGAACGTTCCAGAGATGCAAGATCGGCCTTACCGGTTACAGGCGGTTCTCGGTGGAAGAGATTTCGTCTTTCACAACGACGCCGACAAGATGGTGTTTCGCGCGCAGATGGCGGCCTCAATCTTCACTCTGATGTTGCTGGTGATCGCGTTTCTCGTGGCTCAAGAAATGTTCGGAACAACCGCGGGCTTCCTTGCGCTCGGGCTTCTGGTGTTCGATCCAACTCTGCTCGCTCACGGAGCGCTCGTAACCACTGACGCGGCGCAAGCCTGCTTTTTACTGGCATCGATCTATGCGTTCTACCGCTATGTGCAATTGCCATCCGCGGGCCGGCTGATGATTACTGCGGTTGCCGTCGGACTGGCGTTGGCGTCCAAGCACAGCGCGGTCCTTGTCTTCCCCATGCTCCTGATTCTCGCGGGAATCGAGATATTCCAGCGAGAATCAGCGGACAGCGGATCGCAACTTTCTGTCGGTAACCGCGCCGCTCGCCATGCTACGGTCCTAGTGATCATCGGCCTTGTATCAGTCGCAATTCTATGGGCGGCCTATGGCTTCCGCTATGCGGCACGCGGGAACGGGCTGCAGTTGAATCCGCCGATGGATGCGCAACTTGCCAAAGTTCCGAGTCCTACGCAAGCCAAGGTGCTTCACGAATTCGCCCGTTTCCATTTGCTGCCCGAGTCTTACATCTACGGCTTTGCGCACGTATTGTTCAGCGCCGACAGCTTCAACAGCTATCTCTTCGGCAAATCCTATCCACATGCCGTCTGGTTTTACTTCCCAGTAGCCATGCTGGTGAAATCGAGCCTCACATTCCTGATCGTGCTGGCGATTAGCGTTTGGGTGATCGCTAGCGGGCAGCTGCAAAAGAGGCGCGAACTCTTGTTTCTGCTGATCCCGCCGCTCATTTACTTGGCTGCGTCGATGAAGGGCGGAATGAATATCGGCATTCGGCACATTTTGCCCGTCTACATCTTTCTTGCGATCCTGATAGCGGGCGCGGTCTCTGTGCTGACTAAGAACAGCCGCCGCTGGCGGTATGCGGTCGTACTCCTGCTGGTCTTTCAGGCAATCTCGGTGACGCGCGCATTCCCCGACTGCATTGGCTATGCGAACGAAGCCTTTGGTGGCCCAAAGAACGCCTGGAGGTATGTGAGCGATTCGAGCGCGGACTGGGCGCAGCAATTGCATGCGGTGAAGCAATACACCGACCAGCGCCACATACAAAATTGCTGGTTCGTTTACTTCGGAACCGGTGTGATTGATTATGACTACTACAAGATCCCATGCAAGCTGCTTCCGACCATAGAATCTATCTGGCTGGGTACGCTCTCCGACGCTACTCCCGTGATCGATGGTCCCGTGTTCATCAGCGCAGTCAATCTCACGGGATTCGAATTCGGCCCGCCTCCGCTCAATCCGTATGAGCAGTTCAAGACCTTGAGAGCTGTCGATGCGATCGACTCTAGTGTCTTTGTGTACGAGGGACGCTTCGAGATTCCACTTGCGGCGGCGTTGGCACACGCGCAAAAGGCGAGTGTGTTTCTCGCAAGCAAGCGATTGCCGGAGGCACTGCAGGAAGCACAACAAGCTGTGGCTCTCGCCCCCGACTCGGCCGGAGTGAACATACGGATGGGCAACGTGCTGGATGCGCTCGGCAGACGAGAAGAGGCTCGCCCTTACTACGCAACCGCGCTGCAGCTAGGTCTTACCAGGCAGCCAGCGTTTCAGCACTCGCTGATCGCCCCGCTCAAACAGCGTCTTGCAGCAAAAGACGACAGTGCAACATTGGGCGCCGCGCACGCTGCAAAATGAGACTGCCTCAAGGGAAGATAAAACCGCTGCTCGAGAAGTTGAAGATCGGCCAGCGTGGTTTTCCTGCCTTCCGGCACTTCAATCAGTCCTTGCTCGATGCCCTCGGTGTGCCGTTAAGAGTCCGCGGGGACTCTTGAAAATGCAGTATGAAATTGGTCGCGCGGAGTGGCCCAGCATCGGCTGCAACAGCTTGCTCGGCGGCATTCCCAAGCCATCATGACTGCCCGGTCATATGCCCACCCAAGATGCGGTCGATCTGCCGAAGATGGTTCAAGTCGTGTGCCGCTTCCAAGCGGACGAACTCCTCGACCGTTTGCCGTCCGCGTAACTCGTGGACCCCATAGCACTCCACCCACCGTGCGCGCGGGACCGACTCCAACAGTCGCAGGTTGCTCTCGCGCAGCGCCCGAAACACCCCTACCGAAACGCTCACATCTTGCTGCGCGTAACCCAGGCGCTCCGCCCATACGTCCTGATTCCACCACGTTAAGGCCACGCCCGGATTCGCCAGCATGTTTCGCAATCGCCACCCCATCGCCAGCTCCGCGTCCGCCAAGTGCGCTACGATCTCGGCGAT
>Ga0209693_10000050_pt1 | contig 44149 bp, 37 predicted proteins | sample HubBroMetageWRM3_FD_188345 | JGI IMG/M metagenome (GOLD analysis project Ga0209693, IMG submission 188345) | Warmed soil microbial communities from the Hubbard Brook experimental Forest, New Hampshire - Hubbard Brook CCASE Soil Metagenome WRM 3... | ecosystem: Environmental > Terrestrial > Soil... | reverse complement strand
AACTCCGCGTCCAGCCAGTCGAGAGCGGTGCGAACATCTTCAACTTCGCCGTTGCCGTGATCGTGTTCGCCCTGGCTGAGTCCGGCGCCGCGAAAGTTGAAGCGCAGCACGGGAAAACCAAAACTGTTCAGCGCCTTCATGGTATGGAACACAACCTTGTTATGCAGTGTTCCTCCAAACAGCGGATGCGGGTGGCAAACGATCGCGGCGTGAGTCGCATTCTCCGAACCGGCGTTGAGCAGTGCTTCGAGTCTTCCCCCTGGGCCTTCAAGGAAGAGCGATCGGATAGTTGAAGATGGCACGATCACAGTATTCAGATTACATGATCGGTTCAAATCGCAGCGGCCGTGAGTGCGGTAGGTTATTCTCTTCCCATGGACGCTATCACGCTTACCCGACAACTGGTCGACATTGAATCCATTTCGAGCAATGAAACGGCGGTCGGAAACTATCTCTACGGAGAGCTTTGCCGCATTGGCTACCAGACGCGGCGCATGCCGGTCGAAGGCAATCGCTTCAACGTTTACGCCACATTGCCGGAGCAGCCGAATCCGGCGGTTGTTTTCTCCACGCACATGGACACGGTTCCTCCGTTCATAGCATCTTCCGAGGATGCGGCTCGAATCTATGGACGCGGCTCCTGCGATGCCAAGGGCATTATTGCGGCGCAGATTGCCGCCGCGGAACGATTGCGCCAGGAAGGAATTTACGTGGGACTGTTGTTCCTGGTGGGTGAAGAACGCGACAGCCTGGGCGCGCAAGCGGCTAACGAATATGCGGCAAGTCAGCCAGCGCACGGATGCAAATACATGGTCAATGGCGAACCGACTGAGAATCGCATTGCTCTCGCTTCGAAGGGAACGCTGCGGGTTGAGGTTACTGCTTCGGGGCGCATGGCGCATTCGGCTTATCCAGAACTCGGTGAATCGGCCATCGACAAGCTGCTTGCGGCGCTCACGCGGCTGCGCGCGATGCCTTTGCCTTCCGATCCTGAGGTTGGTGCTTGCACGCTGAATATCGGATTGATCGAAGGCGGTCGCGCGCCCAACGTGATTCCTGATTATGCGCATGCCGACTTGCTTTATCGCCTGATTGGTCCATCGCAGGAATTGCGGCGGCAGATTCTTGCAACTGCGGGTGATTCGGTGAAGGTCGAATTCCCGCTGGAACTTCCCTTCCTGCGCTTTCGTACGGTTGACGGATTGCCGACGATGATTGCAGCGTTCACTACTGACATTCCTCGGCTGACGAATTGGGGCGAACCGCTGCTGATTGGTCCGGGATCGATTCACGTCGCGCATACTGATGGCGAGTTTATCGAGAAGAAGCAACTGGCTGAGGCGATTGATTTGTATTGTGCGATTGCGAAGGCAGTTCTCAGTTCTCAGGTCTCGGTTCTCAGTTTGTAGCTTTCGGTTCTCAGTTCTCGGCTTTTGGCTTTTCTTTCTAATCTGGCTTGTGGAAATCCGCTTTTAATATTGTCAGAACGGTATGGTTTCGAGGGGCTTGAGCGGGCGAGATTTTTCACGGATTCTGGTTACTCGTCGATACCCCCCTCCCCCCGGGGTCTAGTGGAATCATCGGGTTAGCACGAAATTCCTCGCAAAATCCGGAGTGCAAAAGAGTTAAAGGTCAAAATCTAGAGAACACGGGACTTGCGTCCGTCGGGTTCTCTGTCGTTCCTACCGCCTCCGCTTCGACCATTCTGGTCCAGTTCAAAGCCGCGCGCAAGGTTGGATGTCACAGGGCAGCTGTGGAAATCTTTGCGACGCTTCTTGCCCTACTCAACGTTTTAATCGTAGTCGGTGTCAGGAGCAGCAACACGGGTCAATAAGTGAAAATGGCGATGTTACGCCAACTGCGTCGCTTCCGCAGCTGGCAGGTTTCCCTTCCAGTATCGTACTGAGTATCATGTCCAACGAACCTTCATGACCGACCCACTCCCAACGCGCTCCCGCCTCGCCACCTGCATCGGTCTGTTCCTCGCCTTGTTCTCGATGATCATCATTCGCGACATCTTCCGGCACTTCGCGCCTGACGCCGGAGCCGGTCTCAACATCCTCAAAGAATCCCTGATGTTCTCCAGCGCCGGAACTGTCCTCTGGCTGCTCCGTTTCCGCGAAGGACAGTTCCTGCGATCCATCGGCCTCGGCACTTCTCCCTGGTGGAAGTCTCTTCTCTGGGGACTCATCATTGGAGCTCTTTGTCTCGGCATCGCCGTGGGCCTCGCTCTGCTCACACACTACGGACAAGGCACAAGCTACCTCGACAAACTTCCCGTTTCCGTCGTCACGCTAGTCGTCCTCCGCGCAGGCATTGTAGAAGAGCTCTTCTATCGCGGATATGCCATTGAGCGCCTGCAAGCCGTAGGCCTCGGTCGCCCCGCCGCCGTCGCTTTGCCTCTTATCGTCTTCTCCATCGCCCATTGGACCGGAGGCTGGGCCAACATTCTGATCGCATTCGTCACAGGAGCCATCCTGACCGCCTTCTACCTCTGGCGAAAAGACCTTGTCGCCAACATGATCGGACACTTCCTCGTGGACTTCACTGCCAACGTTCTCCCCCGCCTCGTGGGATAGCTCAAACTGAGGGAGTGGATTGACGCAATCAGGCGTTTACACTCATTGACTTCGGTGGAGAGATGCGACACCCTCAGAGGCGGTAGGCGGAGAGATCACATGGAAAAGTTGAGGCTGGTCGCAAACTTCGGCACACTCATTCTCGTTGCTGCTGCCCTTGGTCTCGGAGCGCAGGCTGCAGGTCAAGAGGCTGCTAAGCCGGAAGACACGGAGATCTGGCAGCCAGAGCCGAAAGTGGTGACTCCGGGCGCCGATTGCGGCGCGGCTCCCTCTGACGCGATCATATTATTCGACGGTAAGGGCCTGAATGAGTGGGTGTCTGCGCAAGACCGGTCCGCCCCGGCGAAATGGATTGTTGCCAACGGCGTGGTCACAGTGAATAAAGCAGCGGGGAATATTGAAACCAAGCGCATCTTCAAGAACTATCAACTCCACATGGAGTGGAGAGTTCCCGAGAACGTCACCGGTTCCGGTCAGTTGCGCGGCAACAGTGGATTGTTCCTGGCTTCGACCGGCCCTGATGACGCAGGATATGAATTGCAGATTCTCGACTCGTACAACAATAAGACATACGTCAACGGCATGGCGGCGAGCGTTTACAAGCAAAGCATTCCGCTGGCGAACTCGATGCGCAAGCCCGGGGAGTGGCAAGTCTACGATGTGGTGTGGACGGCTCCTATTTTCAACGCGGATGGTTCGCTGAAGAGTCCTGCTTATGTCACGGCGTTCCTGAACGGGGTGCTGGTGCAGAATCATTTCGAGTTGAAGGGGGAGACGCGATACATCGGCCAGCCTTTTTACAAGAAGTTCGACGGTGCACCTATCAAGCTTCAGGCTCATGGCGATCCGAGTCCGCCTATTAGCTTCAGGAATATTTGGGTTAGGGAGCTGGAGTAGGGTGCAGGGCGGCGCGATTGGGACGAAGTCGTCGGCTCGCCTCGGCTACCCTCGAAGACCGCCCGCGGTCCGCACCGAAATGAGCGTCTGCAGAAATGCAGGGATCCTTCGTTGGGAGTCGCTCGCTTCGCGTGCGACTCCGCTGCCTCAGGATGACAAAGGAAGAGGAATGTAGTCTCAGGTGCCGTCAGGGACGCTGCGGGTCTTCCAATTTGGGGTGCTCCTGGTCGCTTTCTTCCGTGGCCGCTGCCATCCGCTTTGATTTGCGATAGACGTTTGCGACCGCCAGCGTCCAGAAAGGAACTAAGTCGACACCGGGCACGAGCTTAGCCAGGAAAGTGGGCAAGAACTCCCAATGCCAGCCGAGGAGGTTGATCATTGCGGCTCCAATGCCGAGATCGAGGATGTCGTCGGCTGGGGAGATGGCTCCTTCAATGAATACAGGGAAGACGATGATTTGCAGTGCGTCGGCAATGACGGCCAGGATCATGGCCGTTCGAAAGCGCGGCCCGGGCGAGATCGTGATGGCGTCGTCGGTCATGGGGATGATTACATGTCGCTTGAGTCTTCATTCTAAGCGATGTAGCCGGGCAAAGCTGAACACGATTCTTTGTCGTCGGGTGGCGGCAAAAGAAAATGTCGAGCTGCGCTCGACGGACAGCCGAGGACGGCTATCCCCACATTCAGTTTGCCTGGTAGAGCCTTAACGGGATAACTGAGGCGTAGCGGGTGAAGTCGTGGTCAGTGGAGAAGATCTGCCAGTCGCGACGAATGGCGGCGGCGCAGATCAGGAAGTCGGTTGGCGATCCAGCGATACCTCGGGTTCGGCAGTAGTTATGAGTGTGTGCAGCGTCCTCGTAGTCGGCAGCTTCAAGAATCGGCTCGTCGAAAGCACGCAACTGCTCGCACACTTGTTGGAACATGGTTTCGAGGCGGATGCCGGAAAGAAGCTCCTGGCGAACCGGGCCTATGATTCTTGCGCGCCGATCGCGGATCAGTTCTCGAAGGGCCGCGGTCAGGATCTGCTCTCGGGGATTCAAGGCTGAGACGCTTCGCCGAAGAGCCAGCGACCAGATGGGCGTGTCGACGAGGACCATCATGCTCAGAAAACCAGCTCAGAGAACAAGCTCGAAGAACCAGTCAGGAAACTTATGTTCGGGAACGCTTTCGGCGGCGCTCAGCCTTGTAATCGTAAGTGGGATCGAAATCGACGGTGCCGAAGGATTTGAGAATGCGAAGCTGCTCGCGGTGCCTGACATACTCCGCCAGAGCGGCCGTGACCGCCTCCTTCTTGGTCTTGTGACCGCCAGCGCGGCAGGCTGCCTCAATCAAGGTGTCATCCAGGGCCAGATTGGTGGGCATGTGTGGATTATTACACATTAGAGTGTGTAGAACAAGCATATTATTGCGGGCGTCACGTCTATCCTAATGATCCACTGCGCAGGATGTCCGACGGCGGTTCTAATCCGCGCGAGATCCCCTTCGGCAAGCTCAGGGCAGGCTCTCGCCCCGCTGGAGGAAACGCGGGGCTTCGGGATGACGCCGCTGAAAATCTCCGAAACGACCAGAGTAGAATCGTGATGATGATCAAGTTCGCTGGCGCGCTGTTGCTGCTTGTAGCTGCCTCGGCTGCCGCTGGGGCCGAAGATGTCCATTCCATCGCTGCTGCTGTGGATGAGCATTACAACCACCTGCGCACCCTGCAGGCGGAGTTTACCGAGGAGTATCGCGGGGCGGGGATGGAGCGGACGGAGGCGGGGACGGTTTGGTTGGCTAAAGGCGGGTCGAAAAAACCTGGCAAGATGCGGTGGGAGTACCGTTCTCCCAGGGAGAAGCTGTTTGTCAGCGACGGGAGAGATGCGTGGTTTTACGTTCCGGACGACCGGCAGGCGCGTAAAACTGATGCCCGGAAGCTGGACGATGTTCGCTCTCCACTTGCGTTTTTGCTCGGTAAAAGTAAGCTGGAAAAGGAGTTGCAGGGGCTGTCGCTGGCTCCCGATGTAGTGCCGGTGGCTGTCGGGGATGTAGTGCTGCGGGGTGTGCCGCATGCCTTGGCTGACCGGATCAGTGAGATTTTGCTGGAGGTGACTCCGGAGCATCAGATTGTGCGCATTGTAATCAACGACGTTGACGGATCGGTCACGGAGTATCGGTTCAGCAACCAGAAGGAAAATGTGAGCATTCCGGAGGGGCGGTTCGGGTTTAGTCCTCCGGCGGGAACCGAGACGGTTGAGGGCGAGCTGGGGCCCTGAGGTTTGTACTGGAAGAGTTCGAGGCCGTGGTAGTCAAAGTTCGGACCGGAAGCAAGAATGTTAAACTGGGGCAAGACCGCGTGCGCGGCTCTTCCCATAAAAAGCACTTGCTCGGAAAAGCATAAATGGCGGAATTCGTCGTAAAAATCGCGGACGAACGAGGTCACACCCACCAGCAAGTGGAGCAGGGATATTCCGTTGCCGAGGTACGAGACCGCTTTGCCGCGCAGGGCTATCTGGTGCACTGGGTAAAGCCGCAGGGACTGCTCACCGGCGGTTTTGGGGGTGGCGGGCGCAAGCTTAAGCAAGGCTCGTTTCTGGTGTTCAACCAGCAGTTCCTGACGCTGATTAAGGCTGGACTGCCGATTTTGAACTCGCTTGATCTGCTGATCAAGCGGCAAAAAGACCCAAATCTGCGGCAGATTCTCGAGAACGTACGCGAGCGGGTGAAGGGCGGAGAGTTGTTGTCAGCTGCCTTCTCTACCCATGCCGCAGTGCCGAAAATTTATACCACTACGTTGATGGCGGGAGAGAAGAGCGGGAACATCGATGAAGTGCTGACCCGCTACATTAACTTTCAGCGGATGACGATGAGCTTCCGCAAGAAGCTCGCGGTGTCGTTGATCTATCCCGCATTGTTGGTGAGCGTAGTAACGATCATGGTGATGTTTCTGTTCACTTACGTGGTGCCGAAGTTCGCGGAGCTGTTCAATAGCCTGGACGCGAAGCTGCCGGCGATCACGCTGTTCATGCTGGCGGTGGGAGTGAATGCGCAGAAATACTTTCCCTTTTTCGTGGTCGGGACAGTGCTGGCTGGGTTTTTGTTCTGGCAGTGGCGGAAAACGGATAGCGGCGCCGACCAGATTGACCGCGTGATTCTGAGCCTGCCTTTGCTGGGCGGGATCCGGCTGAAGCATCAGGTGGCGACTTTCTCGCGGATGCTCTCTACGCTGCTGCAGGGCGGGATGCCGCTGGTGCCTTCGATGGAAACCGCGGGCAGTTCGATGTCGAGCCGGCGCATTCTGAAGGGCGTGATGCGGGCGAGTGTGAGAGTTCGCGAAGGGCAAGGTTTGGCTGCGAGTCTGGAGGAACAGAGTATCTTTCCCGACCTGGCGGTCGAAATGCTCGAAGTGGGCGAATCCACGGGAGCTTTGCCGGCGATGCTGAATTCGGTGGCAGAGTTCTATGAAGAGGATGTGCAGACGGCATTGGCCGCTTCCATGGCACTCATTGAACCGCTGATTCTGATCATCATGGCAGTTTTTGTGGGCGTGGTGATGATTTCGCTGTATTTGCCGATCTTCAGCTTGGGAATGCAGGGAGTGCACTGATACTGATAAGGAAGCGAGCCAAACGCGCCCCTTCGGTGGCTAACGCTCCCTCAGGGCAGGCTCGGGTAGACTCTGCGGCGACGAAAAACATGTCGCCTCAGGAGGACAACAAGGATTTGAGAAATGGCAATGGCGGAAAAGAAATCACTTTTCGTGCACGGTGAGAACGGCGGGCAGGTGGTGACGACGGGGAATCCCATCACCGACCTGGATCGCGCTCAGGACGTGGCGCGGCGTTATCGCTGCGAGTTCGTGGATCTTACCGACTTCCAGCTTCACCATGAGCTGTTCAAGAAGTTCTCTCCCGAGCTGATGTTCCGCTATAACTTCGTGCCGCTAGAAGAGACAGCGGACGGGAAGCTGGCCATTGCGATAGCCGATCCCAGCCAGCTGATGATGATCGACGAGATCAGCCTGCTGCTGCAGAAGCGGATCCTCACCAAAGTCGCGACGCTGAAACAGATCTCGGACATTCTCAAAAAGACGGAGCAGTCGCAGCGCGTTCTCGAAGAAGCCAGCGAAGGCTTCCAGATCATCCGGGAAGACGAGAATACCGGCGCCGAAGAGACGCTGACCATCGACAAACTGACCTCGGCGGGCGACACCAGCCCGATTATCCGGCTGGTCGACACGACGATCTTCACCGCGCTGCAGCGGCGGGCTTCTGACATTCATATTGAAACGCGCGACGATTCCGTGGTGATCAAATTCCGCATCGACGGCGTGCTGACCCAGGCTATGCCGCCGATAGGCAAAGAACACCACTCGACGGTGATCTCACGCATCAAGGTGATGAGCGAACTGGATATTTCCGAGCGCCGCGTGCCGCAGGACGGCCGTTTCCGGGTGAAGTATAACGGGCGCGCCATCGACTTCCGCGTCTCCATCATGCCGTCGATTCACGGCGAAGACGCTGTACTCCGCGTTCTCGACAAAGAATCGATGAGCGAGAAGTTCCGCACGCTCACTCTAGATGTGGTTGGTTTTGATGAGGATGACTTGCGCAAGTTCCGCCGCTACATCAAAGAGCCCTACGGCATGGTCCTGGTCACGGGGCCGACGGGCAGCGGCAAAACCACCACGCTGTATGCCGCGGTAAACGAGATCAAGACCGATGAAGACAAGATCATCACCATCGAAGACCCGGTCGAATACCAGCTGCGCGGCATTACGCAGATTCCGGTCAATGAGAAAAAAGGACTGACCTTCGCCCGCGGCCTGCGCTCGATTTTGCGCCACGACCCGGACAAAATCATGGTTGGCGAAATCCGCGACACGGAAACGGCGCAGATCGCCATTCAGTCCGCGCTCACCGGCCACCTGGTTTTCACGACGGTCCACGCCAACAACGTGGTCGACGTGATCGGACGTTTCCTGAACATGGGCGTCGAGCCTTATAACTTTGTTTCGGCCCTGAACTGCATTCTGGCGCAGCGCCTGGTGCGCTTGATCTGCGAATCGTGCCGCACCCAGGTGAATTATCCTCCGGAAGTGCTTGAGGCCAGCGGACTGGATTATGCCCAGTGGTCGAAGGTGGCTTTGTATGAAGGACCGGGGTGCATCGAGTGCGCGGGAACCGGCTTCCGCGGGCGAACCGCGATTCACGAATTGCTGGATTTGAGCGACCGCATTCGGGAGATGATTCTGGGGAAGCGGCCGACGTCGGAAATCCGCCGCGCCGCCCGGGAAGAAGGCATGCGTTTTCTGCGCGAATCGGCGTTGGATAAAGTCCGGCTCGGCCTGACCACGTTAAAAGAAATTAATAAGGTCACCTTCATCGAGGCAATGCGGTAAGAGCAGTGGCCAGTGATCAGTGATCAGTGGCCAGTTCGTGCGGAGTCTCGCTGATCAGCGGCAACTGACTACTGCTTGAGTGCTCTGTCAGGTATTGCAATTAACGTGCGATGGCGTTTGAATTATTCGTAGATGTAACGGAAGGGTTCAGTGTTCAATGTCGGGCGCCCGGGTCCGATTTGCTGGCCACTGAGCACTGGCCACTGACCACTGAGTTAAAAAAATGAGTTCTGGTTCCAATTCGGCGAAACCTCGGCTGGCGTGTGAGATCGCCGCCGACCGCGTGCTGGTGGGGCGGCTGGCCGAAGATGGCCGCAGCCTGGAAGCCAGCGCGGCCCGCGAACTGGCGCCGGGTTGCGTGATTCCCGACCTGGTCGAGGGCAACTTGCGCCAGCGCGATGCGGTGCGTGACGCGATACAAACCGCGCTGAGCGGTGTGGCGGGACGCTCTCATGATTTGATTGCCGTGGTCCCGGACGCGGCCGTGCGGGTCGTGCTGCTGGAGTTCGATATGTTGCCCGGCGACTCCGAGGAAGCGGCCAGCGTGGTGCGGTTTCGTTTGAAGAAATCTTTGCCGTTCGATGTGGACAAGGCCAAAGTTTCCTACCACGCGCAGAAGGCGAACGATGGAGTTCGCGTGGTGGCAGCGGTCGCCCTGGCCAGCGTGCTGGAGGACTATGAGGCCGCCTTCCGCGATGCCGGGTTCAGCCCTGGCGTGGTCTTGCCGTCGATGCTGGCAGCACTGGGCGTTGCGGAGGGACAGCGTCCCACGCTGGTGGTGAAGGTGGATGCGCGCACCACCAGTATCGCCATCCTAAATGGAGAACTGCTTCAGCTCTTCCGCACCCTTGAAAATACCCGCGGGATTACGATCACGGGCGAGCAACTGGCGGAGGAAGTTTACCCTTCGGTGGTGTTTTTCCAGGATACGTATCATCTGAATATTGAAAAGATATTCGTGGCGGGAGTCGCCGACATTGGCAGCGCGGCACCGGCGCTGCAGGCACAGACCGGAGCGGAAGTGCAGGAACTGGTGAGATCCTCGCAGTTGGGAGCGAACAATGGAGGATCGGTGCCGCCCTGGAGAATGGCCGGCGTGGTGGGAGCGTTGATTTCGTAGGTGCAGGGGCTAGGGATCAGGGGCCAGGGGTGAGAAGATCTGCTAACCACCGACTCCTAGCGCCTGGCCCCTGACACCTGGTCCCTGAATTTAAATATGCGTCTCGACATCAATCTCGCGAGCCAGCCCTATGAAGACGCTCGGCAGTTCTGGATGCGTTGGGGAACGGCTCTGGCGGTGGCGGCGATCCTGACACTCGCCCTGCTGACGGTCACGGTTACGGATTGGTTCGCAGCCCGGCGCGACCACGCCCAGATCGCCGTTTTGCGCACCCAGATCGCGCAGCGCGACCGGACCCGGCAGCAGGCCGAGAATTTTCTCAGCCAGCCGAGCAATCGGACCACGCGCGACCAGTCGCAGTTTCTCAATGAATTGATTGAGCGCAAGTCGCTTTCCTGGACGCATGTTCTGGAAGATCTCGAGAAAGTGATGCCGTCGCGGGTTCACCTGGTTTCGATTCATCCCGAACTGGACGCGGACAATCAGCTCACACTGAAGATGGTGGTTGCAGGCGATCGCGACCGGGCGCTGGAACTGGCGCACCGCATGGAAGATTCGCGGCACTTCGCACAGACCTACGTCGAGGCGGAAGCTCCGGCGACCAGCGGCAGCGGCGACAGCGTGCAATTCGCGATCGATGGGATTTACATTCCCGCGCCGGCCCCGGCGCCCGCGCCCGCGCCGACTCCTAAGACGGAGGCTCCCAAGCGGAGCGCATCCTGATGCCAGACCTGCGCCAAACTCGGAAAAACATCAAGATCGCCCTGAGCGTCTTGCTGGGGGTGGACATCCTGGCCACTGCCGTGTTGTTTTCGCCGCTGGTGGGCTCGGCAGATTCACGCCGACAGGAACTGACCCAGTTGCGCACTGAACTGCAACTGAAGACTCTTCAGGTCACGCCTTTGAAGGATCTGGACAAGAAAGTAATTACGGCGAACCGGCAGATCGTAGACTTTTACAAGAACCGCTTTCCCACGCAGGACTCGCAAATCCCCATCCAGTTCGGCAAGCTGGCTGCCGCAAATGGAGTCACGATTGAACAAGCCAAATATAAGGTGGACGACGACAACGAGGCCGGGGGGTTGCGTCCCGTGGAACTGGAAGCGAACCTGGCGGGGAGTTACGTTTCGCTGGCCAAGTTCATTAATGCCCTGGAGCGCGATGATATGTTTTTCATCATCAGCAGCATTACGCTGGCCGGGGAACAGAAGGGCCCGATCAAGCTGCAAATGAAACTCGAAACCTATCTGAAGGCAGGCGGGTAGTGAACCTGGGATTCGAAAATCGGAAGCAGATGATGGTTGCGGTCGCGCTCGGAGTGGTGGCGCTTCTGGTCATCGCCTACGAGTTCATGCCCTCTTCTTCGACCATCGCTTCTACGACGCCAGTGACGACGGCGATCGACCCACACTCTCTGGCGTCCAATACCTCACATCCCGGGACGCGTCACGGTTCCGTCTCGACGGCGAAGAAAGTGCGCCCCGCGCCGGACCTCGATCCCACCCTGCACTTGCAGCAACTGGCTTCAGCGGAACAGGTGACTTACGAAGGCTCGGGTAGAAACATTTTCATATCGCAGCCGGACGCCGTGATTCCCATTCCGCAAGGCAACGGCACGACGGACAAGGGCAAGCCTGGCGACAAGAAAGATCCGCCTTGGCCGATACCGCAGCCTACGCCACCACCGCCGATTCCTCTGAAGTTCTTCGGCTTCGCCAGCCAGCCCGGAGAATCCAGAAAGGTTTTTCTTTCCAAAGACACCGATGTTTTCATTGCCGGAGAGGGCGAGATCGTCGACCGCCGCTACAAAGTTGTGCGAATTTCCGCGACATCGGTTGAGATCCAGGACTTGGTGGTCAGCGGTCCGCCGCAAAGCATACCGCTGACCCAGGGGAATCCGTCGTGAACCCGTCATGAGAAAGCGTGCTGCGCAAATCCGCGAATCGCTGCACCCCGCGCCCAGTGCGGCTCGCCCTCGACCTCGTTCTGGGGAAAAGGGATATATCCTGCTCACGCTGCTTCTCGTGATCGCGCTGGCAGCCGTTGGCGTCATGTTTGGAATTATTATTCCAATTCAGGCTGAGTATCAGCGGGAGCAGGAAACGGAAATGATCCACCGCGGTGTGCAATACTCGCGGGCTATCAAGAACTACTACAAGAAATTCAGCCGCTATCCCACGAAGCTGGATGATCTCGACAACACCAATAACATGCGCTACCTGCGCAAGCATTACAAAGACCCACTGAACTGCAAGAACGGCAAGTGCCAGGACTTCAGGCTGCTGCATTACGGCGAGCCCGGGGTGACGCTGGGTGGCGGGTTCAGCATTGGTGGCGGAAGCATCCCCGGCGCGAGCGCGGTCGGTTCCCCTGCGGGACAGACAAGTTTTGGCGGGAGCAGTTCGAGTTTCGGCAATTCTGGATTTGGCGCTTCTGGCTCTGGCAATTCCGGCTTCGGCGGTTCGGGATCGAGCGGTTCAGGATTTGGTAATTCTGGGTTTGGCAACTCGGGAGTTAACAGTTCCGGCGTGTTTTCGCAGTCGAACGGATCAGCGTACGGATCCGGGGGAAACTCTAGCGGGGGATTCGGGGCAGGCTCCAACTCGCAGACCGGCTCGGATCAACAGGCTACGGGTCAGCAGGGGACGAATTCCGCTTCGGGACCAGATTCATCTCAAGCTCCCCAGACTCCGGGAGAGCAAGGGGACGCGAGCTCTGGAGGCCAGCAGCTCGTAGTCGGCGGCCCCATTGTCGGCGTGGCCAGCCTTTGCAAGAAAACCACGATTCGCGAATACAACCACAAGAAGAAATATAACGAGTGGCAGTTTCTCTACGATCCCAGCCTGGACCGCGGAGGAATCATCACCACGCCTTATCAGCCATCATTGCAAGCATTCGGAGCCCAACAGAATTTGAACGGTGCACAACCGGCAGCTGGAACGAACGGCAGTCCACTCGGCGGTTCGAGCAGCAGTCCGTTCGGAGGTACAAGCGGAAGTTCGTTTGGGAATTCTAACGGCAGCTCGTTCGGGCAGTCTTCCACGTTCGGCAATAGCGGCTCATCATCGTCTCCGCCGCAGCCTCCCGCTAATCCGCCGCAATAGCAGAGAGAAGGTTCAAATCGATCGCGTCTCCTAATCATCTCTGCCAAACATGCTCGCACTCGCAAAAGTGGAACGGCCTCATCCTGGGATGAGGCCGTTTTCTTCCACGAGATTTGCGTCAAGAGTCTTCCCGCGCGTCGCGGAAAAACTTCCCTGCTGAAATTTAAACGCTGAACGAAGATCCGCAGCCGCAGGTGCTCTTCACGTTTGGATTCTCAAACTTGAAGCCAGCGCCTTCGAGGGTCTCGACGTAGTCGACGATGCAGCCGTTCAGATACATCACCGAGGTCGCATCGACGAACACTTTCAATCCATCCATGTCGAAAGTCTTGTCCATCATTCCGGCAGCGTTTTCAAACTGCATGGAATAGGAGAACCCGGAGCAGCCGCCACCGACTACGCCAATACGCAGGCCGGCGGGCACGGGAGTTTGTTGTCCCATGATCTCCTTTACCTTGGAAACCGCGCTGGCCGTGAGCGAAACCGGCGGAGTCTTCTTCACTTCCGGGACGTTGATGTTCACATTTGGGACGGTTGTCGTGGCCATTCGTATCTCCTTGGCTTTAAAGTACCTACATTATACCAGAGCCTGGCAAGCTGTCGGCATCGTAATCAGCCTCAGCTTACCTACACCAGTGCCAAACTATTGGATGTCAGGCTTCCCGGCGACGATTCCTCCCGCCGCACTTGCCAACTGGTCTATAATGCTCCCGTTAGGCCCTTCCTCCGAGTTGAGGATTGCGCGGCTAAGGCCCGCATCCCTCTATGTGGTGGATTCGCCCAACGGGCTTGGAAACTGTCGAGGTGGTTTATGACTTGGACGTGGACTCCTTTAACGCTTGGCTTGGCGGTCGTGTGGGGTGTTTTCACTGTCGGCCTGATCATTCTGCTCATCTACCGCAGCACGCTGACCATGCACGAGGAAGAGTCGTTATATCTCGACGACGCGAGCCAGCACATGCAGCAGGAACAAACGGAACTGCTGGTGAAGGTCAACCGCCTCACGGTCCCGGTCTGGGTAGCAGGCGCCGGTTCTGGCGTGCTGTTGCTGGTGCTCGCCGGCATGTTTATTTATCAGGGACTCAACGCAGTGCAGTAGCCTGCTTGGCGGGCGCGCCCTCGCAAGCGTATCGCCCCGGGGGAGCTGTGTTTTCGCTACTGCTCAGATGCAAGCAGCAGCGTGCATTCTAAGTACTCCATTCCACCGGACACTCCAAGAGAACTCTCTCCACTTTGTATAATTGTGGGCATGCGAAAGTGGCGGAATTGGCAGACGCACCAGACTTGGGATGCGATCTATCGTCGGCCACTGCGCTGGCGCATAAAGCCGCACGGAACGGCAGACAAGCGAAAACGCAGCGAAATCAGGGCCTTCGCGCCAGACTGGCTATAACAATTTCTTCGCACTAACGCGCACTAGTCCGCACCAATATCCAAGTCCACCCCGGTCAAGGAGGTAGGGGCGTTTTCCGGCTAGCCCTTTCGCAATTTCCTGAATCTACGCAAGCTTTTTTGATTTTTTTCCCCGGCGAGAATCACGCTTACCAGCATGATTTGTTGGAGCTGCCCGCACCGAAAACCACCGATTCCAGATTTGCGGCACTCCCTAGATCGGCATGGCAACGATCCAGCCTGCCCGCTTGGCTGACCGAGGAAGTCCATGCCAACAAGATTCAGCCGCTACTCTCTGGCATTGCAAACCCGACCATCATGTCGGCGCTTGGGGTTTCCGTCACATATGCCGTTGCGATCCGCGCGGGGCGATGCCAACCGTCACCAGAAACCCCATGGCCTGGAAAGTGCTTCCGAAATTCACCGACTACGCGAAACTTTTCCCCAACCATTGATTATTCCCCGGCATCTTTTACCGTCAGCTGCATGTGGAAACCAGGTTTTGATAACCAGGGCAGAACGGAGGCTATTTCGCCGACTAGAGGTCCGATCTACAATTCATATTTCGTCCTGCTTGCGTTGTTGGGCTTGTCAACCCTAGGTTGGACACAAGATCAGCCCCATGCGATGGTCCTACGTTCGCAGTGGCATGCTTCCGTCCCGCCACTGAGCCAGTTGCTTCCTGTGCCTTCGAATTCGGCGAGCGCTCGTTCTGCGGAACCGGACGAAGCGGAACCGGATGAAGAAGACCAGCTATTGGTTCGCGGCCTGACGCCCCCGGCTGACTCCGGGCTCCAAGCGGGAGACGACGATGCGACCGCGAACTCACTTGCACCATTCTCGGCGATTTTGGGCCTGAATATCCTCGGGCTGGGCACGGGATTCTCCGGCTATTCGCTGCAGGCGAACGTTCCTGATACCAATGCCGCTATTGGCCCCACACAGATTGTCGAGTGGGTGAACGAAGCTTTTGTAGTGCTAAATAAATCCGACGGCCGCGTGGAGTATGGTCCTGCCAACGGAAATACCCTGTGGCATTCTCGGGGTGGACCATGCGCAACGTACGACAACCTTGATCCTATTGTTCAATTCGACAAGCTGGCGAAACGTTGGGTAATGATGATGCCCGTCTTTCGTGAGCCTTCCTACTTCTGTGTTGCGGTTTCCACCGGCTCCGACGCGGTGAATAGCAGTTGGAACCTCTACGCCTTTGAGGAACCGGGTGGCAACCCGCTATGTGGTGGTTGCAGACCAGTTCCGGATTACCCGAAATGGGCCGTCTGGCCCGACGGTTATTACGTGAGCTACGTGCAGGGAGGTGTGAACGAGACTTACATCGGAGCAGGCGTTTGCGTGGTCGAACGAACTGCCATGCTGAAGGGTGCGGCAGCCGCCAGGATGCAATGCTTTACACAGACCGGAACGGATTACGGAGCCATGCTGCCTGCGGATCTCGATGGCACCACCCTGCCTCCTTCCGGCTCTCCGGAATACTTCATGGCGTTCGACTATAACGATCAGTCGCTGGACCTCTGGAAATTTGTTGTGAACTGGAGTAATCCCTCTCTGTCGAAGTTCACCGGTCCAACCAACATCCGTGTCGCCGCTTTTGCCGAACCGTGTGGGGAAACCCGAACCGAAGTTACCTATACAACCGGACACTGCATCCCACAGCCTGGCACGTCGGAACGACTTGATTCTTACGGCGACCGTCTCATGTATCGACTCGCCTACCGCAACTTCGGCGGGCATGCGTCACTTCTCGCGAACCATACTGTAAGTATTGGCAACGGCACGTCGCAAACCGGCATTCGCTGGTACGAATTGCGTAATAGTGGCAGCGGCTTCGGCCTCTATCAGCAGGGTACGTACGCTCCCGACTCCAATTATCGGTGGATGGGCAGCCTCGCTATGGACAAAGTGGGCGACATCGGACTAGGTTATAACGTCTCTGGCGGTGCAATGCACCCCTCCATTCGGTATACAGGCCGTGTATCCACCGATCCGTTAGGGCGAATGGAAAGCGAGTTTGACGTACTATCTCATGCCGGTGTTCCGCTCGGTTCCCAGACCACCACTTTCCGTTGGGGCGATTACTCCAGCATGGCCGTCGACCCCAGTGACGATTGCACGTTCTGGTATGCCACGGAATATATTCCCAGTTCGAGCAGTCCCAACGATCACTGGGCTACCCGCATCGCATCGTTCAAATTCCCGGCGTGTAACTGAACTAGTCTTCAAAATGGCGGAGCCGATGAGCAACCTTGGGTTTCTTCCACTGAGGCGCGCCAACTGATCGCGGTTGCCCCGACGTTCAACGGCAGCACGTCAGTTATCGCGCCGATAATGCCGCACTGAGCTTCGCAAACTGACCCGCCGATTTCGCCTGACACTCCCGCGGGAGCGCTGACCATCGCCCACAGTTTCGTCAACACCGACGGCGGATACCCGGTAGCGGCGCTGGTGCTCGCGGCCAGCTTTGCCGAAAGACCCCGAGAACGCAAGGTAGGAACAAAAAATCCCCGCGTCTCCCAAAATCGGCGCGACCTAGGGGAGGATTTCGTCTTACTGGCTGCGGGTGGCTCTCAAGCTGAAATCAGGGTGCAACTGATTCAGATCAGGTTTGCCTGCCGAGGCGCTCGTGCCAGCACTCGGCAAGTTGAAGGCGTACAGAGTATTCTCATCGGTGGCGTAAAGGTGGCCATTCACCACGATAGGCGACCCTACGATTTGGGTGCTGGTTACGTAACTCCACAATAATGCACCCGTAGTTGCATTCAAGGCATAGACGGTGTCGTCCGTTCAAGTCGCATAGACAACTCCATTGGCAACTGCGGGCGAGGAGACGATTTGATTACCGGTCTTGAATGCTGGTAAGCGCGCTCGTAAAAATCCGGCACAGCCGACACGCCGAGGTGCCTGGCTCAATGCGTCGGCCTTCGCGCGGTCCGGCGTCGTGCGATGGGGAACGGTCTAGCATATTCGCTATCTGTTCGCCTGTGACTTCAACTCGCACGGGAGGGAGCGGCCCAGCAAACTGCCACCACGAATGCCACCGACAACGCACTGGTTATGATGACGGCCTAGCAAAACAATGTAAATCGTTTACTATATTTATGATACGAGAGTTGCGAAAGTGGCGGAATTGGCAGACGCACCAGACTTAGGATCTGGCGGGTAAAACCGTGGGGGTTCGAGTCCCCCCTTTCGCACCAGACGTTCAGGGCCGATCTGGAATCGGCCCTTTTCCAATTGTGCCTCACTTTGTGCCCACTCGGGTTTCACCGTGCACGGCGTGATCGTCGTTTCGCGGTAATCGTTCCGCAATTATTGGTTCGGCTGCGGTTGACAGTTGGAGCAAAAAAGGGCACACTCGGCGGTTCGCCGCCAGTCAGCGGCATCAAGGATGCGTATGAAGACCCGTCTTTCGGTTGTGATTATCATGCTCGTTGCGTCACTGGCAGCACAGGACGCCACGCAGCCAGTCAGCTCTCAGAAGCGCTCCCTCACTGAAAAAGATCTCTTTGACTTCGTCTGGGTGGCCAATCCTCAACTGTCACCCGATGGCGCCCGCGTCGCATTCACGCGCGTGACTGTCGACGAGAAGCGCACCGGCTACGAGACCTCGATCTGGATCGCGGCCACCAATGGCAAGGAAAGCCCGGTGCGGATGACGAACGGCAAGCACGATGCACAGCCGCGCTGGTCGCCCGACGGCAGGCACATCCTATTCGTTCGCGGCGGTGACAAAGACGAAAGCGGCAAACCGAAGCCTGGTCAACTCGCAATGCTGTCGCTCGCTGGAGGGGAAGCTTCGACGATTACCGATCTCCCCAAAGGAGCCTCGAACCCGGTCTGGTCTCCCGACGGCAAGAAGATCGCCTTCGTGAGTTCGACGACGCAAGATGACATCCAGAAGGCCCAGCGCAAGAAGAATGCGAAATCCGGTGATAATCAGGCCGAGAGCGAACACGAGACCGACGTACACGTGATCAATCGAGCCGTCTATCGGAGTAACGATGAGGGCTATCTTGACCCCAAGCGCCACGCCCATATTTGGCTAGTCGAGATACCGACGTCCGTTGATGAACTGCCCAAGCCCGTGCAGCTTACCAACGGGAATTTCGACGAGGGTCAATTGGTTTGGAGCCACGATGGCTCGCGCATCTACTTCCTCACGCGACGCATCGACGAGCCCTATTACGAACTGCCGAGCACTGATATTTACTCGGTGTCTTCCGTGGGTGGAAGCTCAGAAAAACTGGCCACCATTCCGATGGGTATCGGCGATCTCGTCCTCAGCCCGGACGGACGCCAGTTGGCTTTTCACGGCTCAGTGGCACAGCCGGTTCGCTCTTATTCGCAGCCTGACCTCTGGGTCATGGACGTCGCGCCCGACGCGAAGCCGCGAAACCTGACCGCCGACTACGATTTCGACATGGGCAGCGCGGTTGGCGGCGACAATGCCCCACCACGCGGCGGGCGCGGACGTACGCTTTACTGGTCGCCTGATGGTCGCTCGCTGTTCGATATTGTGGAAAAGCAAGGACGCACGCCCATCGTGCGCGTCGACACAAAATCCGGCGCCGTGAGCGAAATCACGCGCGGCGACGAGGCTGTGCTTGAATTTTCCGTGAACGCGGACGCCAGCACTATGGTCGCACTCGTCTCCTCTCCGGTGATGATCGGCGACCTCTTCGCCATCGCCGGCGACGGAACGCAAACCCGCATCACCGACTCTAACCAGAAACTCTGGTCGCGACTCAATCTGACGTCGCCAGAGGAAATCAATTACAAGAGTTTCGATGGCAAGAACATTCAGGGCTGGATCCAGAAGCCGCCCGACTTCGATCCGCAGAAGAAATACCCACTGATTCTCGACATCCACGGCGGCCCGCACGCAGCCTACGGCTGGGTCTTCGATCATGAATTTCAATGGATGGCCGCCAAAGGTTACATCGTCTTCTATCCCAACCCGCGCGGCTCGACCAGCTATGGCCAGGAGTTCGGCAACATCATTCAGTATCACTACCCGGGCGACGACTATCGCGATCTGATGATTGGTGTCGACGAAGTTCTCAAGCGCGGCTACGTCGACCAGAAGAAACTCGGCGTGACTGGCGGCAGCGGTGGCGGCGTGCTGACGGACTGGACTATCACGCATACGGATCGCTTCGCTGCTGCGGTGTCTCAACGGGACATTTCCAACTGGGCCTCATGGTGGTACACAGCCGATTTCACGCTCTTCCAGCCCAGTTGGTTCAAAGCGCCGCCTTTCGAAGATCCCCAGGACTACAACAACCGTTCGGCAATCACGTTTGTGAAGGACATCCACACTCCGGTGCTGTTCGTGCTGGGAGAATCCGATTTCCGCACTCCGCAAGACTCAGGCGGCGAACAGTTGTTCCGGGCGCTCAAATACATGAAACGACCAACGGCCATGGTTGTTTTTCCACGCGAGACGCACGAACTCTCGCGCTCGGGTGAGCCTTGGCATCGCATCGAACGCCTTGAATATATTGTGGGTTGGTTCGATAAATGGATGATGGGCACTTCTCATCCTGAGTTCGATCTTAATCCGACGCCGCCGGCAGCTACATCGGCTCCTTAGCGTACGGCCAAATGACATTCACAGGTACGGCACGAAGCCTTGTGTCTTCATCTGCAGGCGGTAGACCGACGTTGTGGCGGTGATGTAAAGAGTTCGATAGTCTTTGTCGCCCCAGTTCAGGTTTGCGGGCTGCTCCGGCATGATGATGGTGCCGAGATGGTTCCCAGTAGCGTCCCAGACCCAGATGCCCTTGGGGCCGGTGACAAAGAGGTTGCCGTTCTTATCCACCTTCATGCCATCGGGCACGCCATCGCCCTTTCCGCCCGGCTCGTCCCCGAAGATGCGGCCATTGGCGAGGGTTCCGTCGGTAGCGACGTCGTAGACACGGATGTTTCTTTGCTCGCTGTCATCGACGTAGAAATGTTTGCCGTCGGGCGAAAATGCGAGGCCATTCGGCTGCGTTAGATCCTTGGTAAGTAGCTTCACATTGCCGTTGGCGTCGAGACGATAGACGCCTTGAAACGGGATTTCCTGCTTTTCGCCCGCTACCAGATCCAGGGTTGGGTCCGTGAAATACAGAGATCCATCCGGACCCGTGACAACGTCGTTGGGACTGTTCAACTTTTTGCCTTCGAAATGGTCTGCCAGAATTTTATATTTCCCGTCGGGCGTTACTGCGATGATGGCGCGCAACACGCTGGCGCAGTCGATCAGGCGATGCTCGCGGTCGAAGGTGTTGCCGTCGGGATCGCCGAGCGCGATCACTTCTTCTTTCTTGCCATCGGGGTAGAGGCGGAAAATCTTGTTGATGGTTTCGTCGCTCACGTAGAGGAACCCGGCCTCGTCCCACACCGGACCTTCGGTGAACCCGAAGCCCGTGGCTACTACGCCGAGCTTGGCATTTTGATCGAGCAGGTTCCAGAACTGCGGTGATTCGGCTTGCAGCTTAAAATCCCTCGGCTCGCGTCGGGCAGCCAGAACACCTGCTCTGGGCGCCACGAGCAGTAAGGTCCCGACGATGAAGGTTTGCAGGATTTTGGTTCTGCGATTCATGAGAATGCCTTTCTTTGAACGCTCCTCTGAATGAAACTATTGATTACGTTTCGCAGACCATTCGTCATGGAGGAGCCGACCCTATTCCTCCCATTCATCCGTTTTCTTGGGAGTTCGCGACCCGTCCACGTTCGCAACCTTCATCAGGTAACTTACGACATCATTCAATTCATCGGGAGTAAGAGTGGAACTGTAATCGGACGGCATCAGGGGTTGCGAATTGTATTCGAGGCTTTCGAGCTCAGATTTCGTCACAAAGTAGAACGCTCCGTCTAGAGTCTGGAGTTGCAGAGAGAAATTGTCTTGGTTGCGAATTCTGCCGACGACTTTCTCGCCGCCGTGAATGGTCGCGGTCACGAGTCGTGCCTGGCGGTCGGTGGCGAGAGCAGGAGTGGTGATCGCGCTCCGAATCTGCTCCACGGCGTGCGTGCGAGCGTAGCTGGAGAGATCGGAGGCGATGAAGCCGCCTTTGCCGGCAATAATGTGGCAGCTGGAACATCCCGCCTTGCCGAAGAAAATCGTTTCCCCGCGGTCCGGGTCGCCGGGCACCTTAACGGTTTGTCTTGTCCCTTGAAGAGTGCGTAGGTAAGTTACTACCGCTTTGAGGTCGGTAGTTCCGAGGGAGTGGAAGGCGGGCATTGCGGTACCCGGAATTCCATTCTCAATAATGTGTTCAATCTGCGAATCGGAAAGCCGCTGGACTTTTGGATTTTCGGCAATGTTGGGGGCGCGTTCGCCGCCTCGGCCGTCGAGGCCGTGGCAGTTGGCACAGGTTGAGGTGAAGGTCTGCTTGCCGCGGGTTGAGAGCAGATTGACGTTTTTCTGCGGAGGCGGTTGCTTCGGCGTTTGCGAAAATGCGGTTCCGCCGCAGGCGGACCACAGGGCCGCCAGAACCAATGCCAGCCCGAACTGAGATCTGGAGCTTGGGAGCATCGGCGAAACACGCTCAGAACAAGAACTTTAGGGCGAGTTGCATGATGCGTGCGGGTTGGGCGGAAGTCACAAACCCGAACTCCGTGTCGTTGATGTTTCCGTCTGGATTGTTGAACTGCGCATGATTAAAGACGTTGAAGGCTTCTGCGCGGAACTGCGCCGATACGCCTTCGGTGATCTTCGTGTCTTTCAGCAAAGCCAGGTCAAAGTTATACAGACCCGGTCCGACGAAATACCGGCGCATGGCGTTACCGACCTGCCCGGTTGGTTCAAAAGTGAAGTAATTCGGGTTGAAATAGGGTTGCCCAGCTGAATTGCGTGGATTCTTGTTGATAAACAAAGGGCCGTTGCCGGGGTTGTAACTGGGTATGTCGATGGTGTCAGCGAAGGTTCCGCTGAGTGAGTTGTCGTCGCTCTCGTTCAACTGGACGGGCTCGCCTTTAGCCAATGTCATGATGCCGGACAGCGCCCACCCTCCGGTGAGTCTCTGAGCGGAACCACCCGTGAGTTTGTCAAAGGGCATCTGGATGGTATAGCTCACCGTTAAATCTTGTGGAACGTCGAATACAGACAGGGCGCGGTCTTGTCTTGGGTTAAGAGGGTTGGTTGCGTCAAATGAGGTCGAGCCGTTGTCGATCGACTTTTCGTAAGTGTAGGCAATCAGGAAGTTGGCATATTTCTCGGTGTGTTTGACACTTACCTGCAGGGAGTTAAAGCTTGAGCTGACGGCTGTGATCATGTACGGGTTGCTGATGAAGTTGTCACTCGTCGTCGAACTCAATCCCGAGATCAGGCGGGTGGTGGCGAAGGAAGTGACCCCGGGGAAGCCGGGAGCGGACACGCCGGCGCCCAGCAGAATGGGCGACCCCGGTCCTGGATCCTCGTTGCCTTGGCCGCACGCTGGGCTGTTGGGAGCAAGATTAGCCGGATTGCTCAAGAACAGGCAAAGCGCTTGATTACTTGGATTTGATTCTTCGAACGTCAAGAGGTGCCGGCCTACCGATCCTACGTAGCTGATGCCCATGACCGTAGACGAGCCCAGTTGGCGCTGTAAGGAGAATTCAAATTGCTGCACCTGCGGTATTTTGTCGTGAGGATACAGGTAGTCAGACCCGGAAAGGGGCGTGGCTTGCGCCCAATTAAAGTTTGTGTCCGGATTGCTTGGCGAAGAGTTCACTGGCGGAAACGTAAAGGGAAATTTTTGTGTCTCGACGGTTCCGTTGGAGCGAGCAACAAACGGAGTCGCGAGCAGCGTTGACTCGGCAGAGTAATACAAACCATAGGGCGCGTCCCCAACCTCGACGAAGCCGGTTGCGTCCTCAATGGCGCTGTAGAAGATGCCGTAACCGACACGAATGCTGCTCTTTCCGGGCCCGCCAAACAGTTTGCCGAGCAAGCCCTCAGTATTATCCGGCGAATAGGCAAATCCAATTCTGGGAGCGAAGTTGTGGTACTGGATGGGGGCTAAGGTTCGGGGCACATGGGGATCTTCAGGAACTACCAATCCTTGCGGCGCTGTGGGGAAAACCTGGGACTGTTCGCCGGGGATGACGGTCTCCAGTTTGTTCTGCGTGTCGTACCAGGGAGTCATGATCTCATAGCGCAGGCCGTAATTGATGGTCAGGGTTGGGCGTGCGCGCCAGCTATCCTGGGCATAAACTCCGAGATATTTGTCGCGTGAGTCGAGAAGCTGCTGGCTGGCCTGCGTGAAACTCTGCGGAGCGCCAATCAGATAGTCGGCAAAATCTACACCGGTCTCTTCCCCATTGAAGGTATACGCCCCGTTGGCGTCATCGTAGTTTCGCTCATTGATCTGATCGTAGTGTAAATCTGCACCGAACTGGAGGGTGTGGGTGCCCACAATTTTCGTGAAATTATCGATAATCTGGTAGGTGTTGTTGAATTGACGCAGGGCGTCCTGGGGAAGTCCGAATTCGTAGTTATTGAAGGCGAAGGACGGGACTCCTTCCAGCGCCGGATTGATTGGTGCGATTCCTCCGTTGAAACTGGCACCTGAACCTGCAGGAGCCGTGAAGCCTAAGGAGGTCAGCGGAACGTTTGTGCCACCGATTGGAATTCCTCCGAAGTAACGATTCCGCAGATAGACAAGACGAACATCGTTGACGGTGGAGTTATTGATGGTCGTGGTCAGGCCGAGGTTTATCATCTCCGCGCGACCCAGAACGCTGCTGTCAAAGCCCGGGACGGTGATGCCCTGAGCATAGGGAGTAGTCACTGAGAATTGATCGAAAAAGTAATATCCGAACAAAGTGCCGAAGTTTGTGTTCGTATCCAGACGAGCTCCGAATTTGTTGTCAGATAAGCGTTGGTTATAGGCCGAGGTTGCGTAGTAGGGCTGCCCGCCAAGAGTCGTCGTCGGCTGTGGGACGTATTGCAGCGTAGCCGTCGCAACCGGGGACCAAGCGGTCATCGGAATGTTCCCCCCGGGGAATACGCAGGGGTTTGAGCCGGTGGCCGCGCAGCCTGGGGCATAGTAGGGCTCGTTTTGTGACACCGGGTACCCGAGTTCGTTCGACAGTGTCGTGGCCCAAGCTGGCCCTTGCACTGAACCAACGGCACCACCTGCCGCGGCCTGGCTGAATAGATCGTTTAGATTTCCGCCGCGATCCAGCGCGGATGGAACCTGGTAGTTTTGTGGTTGACCCTTGATTTGTCTGTTTCCCTGATAATCAGTAAAAAAGAACGCTTTGTCCTTCTTTATCGGCCCACCAAAGATTCCACCAAACTGATTTTGAATAAAGTCGCCGCGCCCCACGAAGTATTGTGAGGCGTCAAAATCCGTATTGCGCAGAAATTCGAACGCGTCTCCGTGAAATTGATTGCTTCCGGACTTGGTGACGACGTTGATTTGGCCGCCGCTGAAGTTTCCGTACTCCGCGTTGAAATTGTTGGTAATGATGCGAAATTCGGAGATGGAGTCGAGATTGGGAAGGATGGCCGCTCCGTTGTGGACCCCTTCTTGCGCGTCAGCTCCATTCACCATGAAACCGTTCGAACCGAGCCGGCCACCGTTTACCGACTGAGTTCCGTTGGTTTGATCGCCCGATACCGTTGTTTCATCGACGCCGACTCCCTCCGTTGTATCATTGCAATTGTTCGATGTGCACTGATAAGGCGAAACGCCTGGCTGTAGAGCCAGCAGATCAATAAAATTGCGGCCGTTCAGGGGCACAGAGGTCATCTTGCTGCCCTCGATGACTTCTCCCATCTGGGTGCTCGTGGTCTCCACCTGCGCTGCGTCTGTGCTGACCTCGACCTTCTCGCTGATCGAGCCGACGGCGAGAGTGGCATCAACCCGAAGAGCCGAATTGGCGTCGATCACCAGCCCAGTCTGCCGATAAGTCTTGAAGCCTACCTGGCCGATTTCCAAGTTGTAAGTGCCGACGGCGAGCGTGGGAAGATTATAGAAACCCTTGGCATCGGTCTTTTGCGTGGTCTGGACGCCGGTCAGCGTGTCGGTCGCAACCACCGTAGCGCCGGCAACAACCGCGCCCGACTTATCCAAAACCACGCCGGAGATGCTGCCGGTGATGCTTGCCGACGCCAACGCGAATGCGAAAAGCACGAACGCAAATACCGCGACCACAGAACACCGACAATCACTCATAGCTGATCTCCTGCCCGAGGCCTTCGCGAGATTCGACACTCAATACCGTACTTTCATCTAGTGAAACTAGTTGCTGCGTTTTGAAAATACCCCGCACAGCATGGATGTCGGTTTATCCCAAGCGGAGTGGGACTGTCAACCTTTTTTGCGTTCCAGGCCGGATCAAGAAAAACAATTCACGCTGCAGGAGTCACACTTTCTCGTTCTCCAGTTGCGGACCGGGAACGCATGCTCTTACAACTAGACAACCTACTTCTGTTTCACCGCGACAGCTGAGATTTCAATTCGGGCATTATTGACCAGGGCTGCGGCTTGAATGGTCGCGCGAGCCGGTTTGGGGTCAGGCATGACGCTCTTGTACACCTTGTTCATGTCGGGGAATTCGTGAATGTCGGCGAGATAGACGGTTACGCTGACTACGTCTTTCAGTTCGAAGCCCGCAGCTTTGAGGACTTTCTGGATATTGTCGAGGGCCGCGGCCGTCTCGGGGCCGATGCCACCTTCCGTAAGCTTGCCGGAATCGTCACTACCCTCCTGGCCTGCTACGTAGAGAGTGTTGCCAGCCACGATGCCGTCGCTGAAAGGAAGTCCTTTGGCGGAGGATAAGTTGATTGCTCTGCGCTCTTGGCCGTAGCCCGACTGCACGGCAACGCCCACCACCATAGCGATCGTGAAAGCCCACAGAAACAACCGGAATGCTCTCGTTTCGATTTTCATTTCATTTCCCCTTGTGACAAATGGATTGGCTCTTCCAACCGATGAAAAATGGTGTTAGAGTCCGCGCACATATATACATCCGGGAGGACGAAATGAACAAGTTTCGCAGCTTTGTGAAATCGCACACCGTTGCGGCATCGCTAGTATCCATCGTGGTTTTGTGCGCACTTTTGTTCGGAGCCAGACTTCCGCGGGCGCAGGCGGTTGCCGGAGCAAATGCTTCGGAATCCGAGGAAGCCTTGATCGCGGATTTTCGTCGCGTCGAGGTGGCTTCGGTTTCGGATGCACTGGAGCAACTGACCGGGAAGCGCATGTACATGAGTCACCGCATGCATCCGATCTTCACCACAAAGTTTGCCGGCTTGGCGCGGACGGTTTTGCTCAAGAAGGAGGAAGGCAACAGCGACCCGGCTGCTTTGAATGGAATGCTGGAGGCCATCGATCAGGGGTCCACTAATTCGGTTTACGTGATGGTGGTCGAAGGCGGAGAGGATATTGCGGGAATGGGCGGACTGATGGGCACCGCCATGGCTGCGCGAGGGTACGCGGGAGCCGTGATCGATGGCGGAGTTAGGGACGTGGCGTACCTGCGCAAGATCGAGTTTCCGGTGTATGCGACCGGCATCGTGCCGTCGACCTCTGTGCATCACTATCGATTTGGAGGATCGCAGATTCCGGTGACCTGCGACGGCGTGACCGTCAATGCCGGCGACATTATCGCGGCAGACAGCGATGGGGTCGTGGTTGTTCCCAGGGCGAGGGCGCAGGAAGTGTTAACCCTCGCGCAACAAATGGATTTCAAAGAGCATTCGATGTATGCGGTGATCGAGCAGATGAAATCGATCGTGGAGGCGGTGAAGAAGTTCGGGAGGCTGTAGACGAAAGACTGCTATTGCATTAAATGGACTTTCATCAGATAATTCGCACTTTCATTTTGTAAGAAGCGGATTTCTTCGACTCCGATGGTTGCTACTCCAAAGCGAAGCTACAACATTACGGCGCTGCAGCGCGGGCTGCGTCTTCTGCAGCTTTTCAGCGAATCACCGCATGGGCTGACTGCGAAGCAAGTTGCGGGCCGGTCCCGGTTGCCGGTGAGCACCGTCCACCGTTTTCTGGCGAACCTGGAAGGTAGTGGCTTTTTGAACTGCAGTGGGGACGGTATGTATCACCTGGGAATCGCCTGTTTCGCGATCGGCCAGATGGCTCTGGGCCAGCTCGATATTCGGCGGGTGAGCCAGCCTTATCTTCAGGAGCTGAACCGGCAGACGCGCGAAACCATCCATTTGACGGTGCGGCATGGGTTATCCGCGGTTTACGTTGAGAAGCTGGATTCGCCGGAACAGTTGCGCATTCACTCCCGCATCGGCGCGGCGGTTCCGCTGTACTGCACTGCCGTGGGCAAGATTATGTTGGCGTACATGCCGGACGGTGAGCGCGAAAAGGTCCTGCCCCAGCTGTCGCTGCAGTGTCCGACACCGAACACTGTGAGCAATCTTCAGGAACTGGATGCGGAACTGTACCGGGTCCGAAAGAACGGCTACGCTTGCGACCTGGAGGAGCACGAACTCCACATCCGATGCGTCGCAGCACCCATTTGGGACCACACGGGCAGCGTGAACGCCAGCCTCAGCATTACTGCACCAGTGGTACGCATGGCAGTGACTCGCTTGCGGCAGCTCGCCCCGCTGATTCAGACGGCTGGATTGCAAATCTCGCGCGAGTTGGGCTACCGGAGTGCTAGTTACCATGCGCCAGTGAGAAAGAATAGTTCCGGGGAGGCAGCGCTTGCGAAACCTCTCTAGGCATGGCGCAAGCCGTTTCGAACTTGTGGCCTGGGCTCTCGGCAGCGGAAGTACTCGCGGCATGCGGTTGGTAGCGCTTGCCGGAATCGTTTTCGCCTGCGCGGCTGCTCGGGCTGGAACTGATCCGCCGGCAAGCATATCTACGGTCATCGATGTGCGCGCTGCCGATCTTCTGGTTCAGCCCGCATCTGCCAATTGGATTTCCTATAACGGAGACTACTCTGGTCAGCGCTACAGCAGCCTTGCCGAAATCAATCCCAGCAATCTCGCGGGACTGCGGGCGGCATGGGTTTTTCACGCGCGCGACTCGAAGCGGCTTGAGGTTACTCCGCTGGTGGTGGATGGAATGATGTTCGTGACTGCGTCGAATGATGCCTTCGCGCTCGACGCGCGCACGGGACGAATGGTGTGGCGCCATTCGTGGCCGATTTCGGAAGGATTGATCGACGATGCGGCGGGGCACATTAACCGGGGTGTCGCGGTGTGGCGCGACCGGATTTATATGGAAACCGATAACGCGCATCTGCTGTGCCTGGACGCGCGCTCGGGCAATCTTATCTGGGACGTGGCTTACGCGGATTGGAACAAGAATTACGGCGCCACCAGCGCGCCGCTCGTGGTCAAAGACAAAATTCTGGTAGGGACTTCGGGCGGCGATGACGGAGTGCGGGGCTTTGTTGCGGCCTACGACGCTCTGACGGGAAAGATGGCCTGGCGATTCTGGACGATACCGGCTCCGGGCGAGTTCGGTTCTGAAAGCTGGCCCGGAAAACTGTATCTGCATGGAGGCGGAACTACGTGGATGCCGGGAACCTATGATCCGCAGCTGAACACGATCTATTGGGGCACCAGCAATCCCGCGCCGGATTTCGAAGGCAGCGTGCGACCTGGGGATGATCTTTACACTGACTGCGTGCTGGCGCTGGATCCGGATACGGGGAAGTTGAAGTGGTATTTCCAGTTCACGCCGCATGATCTGTTCGACTTCGACGCGGTTGAGACTCCGATCCTGATAGATGCGGCGTATCGGGGCGAGCCGCGAAAACTGCTGGTACAGGCAAACCGCAACGGCTACGTCTATGTGCTTGATCGCACGAACGGAAAATTTCTTTCTGCGACGCCATTCGTGGAAAAGCTGAACTGGGCGAAGGGCATCGATGCGCAAGGCAGGCCCATCACCACCGGCGTCCAACCGACGGCGGACGGAACGCGGATTTGCCCCGGCTTCGCCGGAGCCACGAATTGGTTCGCGCCTTCCTACAGCGAATCTACTCGTCTGGTTTATTTCCTGGCCCTGGAGGAATGCGAAAACTTTTTTTTCAAACCGCAACCTTTTCAAGAGGGTCAAGGCTATTACTCGACCGGAGCGAAGCGCATTCCGAGCGAAGGTTCCCAGAAGGTTCTAGTCGCGTTCAGCCTGGACACAGGTTCGATTGCTTGGAAATATCCGCAGAGCGGCGGCGGACGCTCTTCGGCTGGAACCATGGCGACAGCCGGTGGTCTGGTGTTCTTCGGGGACGATGCAGGTTCCTTTGAGGCCGTGGACGCGCAAAGTGGCAGGGCGCTATGGCACTTCAATACCGGGCAAGACATTAACGCGTCCCCAATGAGCTATGCCGTCGGCGGCAAACAGTATGTGGCAATTGCCGCAGGTAGTGACGTATTTAGCTTCGCGCTGCCTTGATCGGTGCGCGAATGCCGAAGGCCAATTTGAAAGGAGGAGACATGAATTCCACTTTCACGCGCAGAACGTTTGCCGCACGGTGCGCTTCCGTGCTTTCCGCCTTAGGTGTAACAGCCGCCGTGTTGCCGAATGACGCATTGGCGCAGGGTTCCGCCGCGCAGGATGCGGGCGCAATCCGCAAGCTCAATAGCGAAGGCAAACCGGGCAGTGAGAAAGACATCATTATGCCGGTGATTGTCCACAATGGGTTGATTTATGTCGCCGGGCAGGGCGCACATGACACCCGAGATGCAAAGGAGTGGACGATTGAATCTCATACCACGATGGTCATGGACAAAATCAAGAAGCACGTGGAAATTGGCGGAGGGACCATGGAGAGCATTCTTCAGTTGAATGTTTTCCTGGTGAAGATCGAACACTGGGATGGAATGCATAAGGTGTTCTCGACATACTTTCCGCATGGCGGCCCAGCGCGAACGACCGTGGCTGTGGCTGCGCTGCCAGGAGACTCTCTGGTGGAGATCAATTGCATCGCCGCCGCCGTGGCGAAGTGAGGGGATGGACTTAGGGGACTCTTGAAACTCAGCAAATGCAGCGTTCATGAGATCGGATCAAGGCCTTCACTGCACCGGCAGGTGGAGTTTGGATCCTTTTTTCTCGAGCCACGCGTTGAATTGCTCGACCATCTCTTTGGTCCACTTGGCGTCGATTTGACCTGGAGTGTATTTGCCCTCGCGAAGCATCGTGTGACCCCATTCGTCGATCAGGTGATCCATTTCTGTTTCGTCAGCCAGTTTCTCTGCCAGTTGCGGGGGAACGAAGGTCACGCCTTCGGGATCGCCGATCGCTATGTCGCCCGGCATCACGGTTACGTCTCCGATCCGGATGGGGACGTTGATTCCGGTGAGCATGACGTTCTCAAGAGCGGAGGGATCGACGCCGCGCGTGTACACCTGGAAGCCGGGAATTTCCTGAATACCGGTGACGTCTCGAACTGCTCCGTTCACGATCAATCCATTGTGACTCTTGGCGTAAATGGCGGTCGAGAGGTTGTCGCCGACGATGGTGCCGTTGCGGATTTTTCCGAACAGATCGACGACCAGAACGTCGCCCGGTTTCAGAATGTCAATGATCCAGGAGTTCTCGTCTCCGATGCGGTTTTCCTTTTTGCCATTGGCTTGGATCACGGAATCGACGTCGGGGCGTCGCGGCATGAACACGGCGGTCACGACGCGGCCCACGAGCCTTTGGCCGGGATTGATCACCTTCCAGCCGCCTTCGAACTGGTTGCGGTAGCCGGCGTCTTGCAGAACGTCCCAGGCTTCGTCGGCGGTGACGTCTTTCAGGCGGGACAGAACCGAATCCGGAACATTCGGTCGACCGTCCGGGAAACGGTCGCCGTACCAGTCCGGAGTGAATTCGATGCGCTGGTTTTTCGAGAAGAGGTCGAGTTGTGCGCTGGCCGGCGCGGAAAGCGCGATGCAACTTATAAGAACTGCAACGAAGACGGCTTTTTTCATAGGACTCCGAGAACGACTTCAAGACAGAAAACGAGTTACGTCGCGAGCGCGAAAATATCATATGGTCGTCGGCGCCGCAAGACGGAGAGTCAGTGATGAACGGTGCGAGAACAAGCCATGTCCGCTGGTTTCTGGTGTTCTGGCTGTTCGTGCTCAGCGCCGTATCTTATCTCGACCGGGTGAACATTTCGATCGCCGTGGGGCCTATCGCTGAGTCCTACCATCTGAGCGATGTGCAGATGGGCCCGGTGTTCAGTGCCATGCTGTTCGGCTACGCGCTGTTCCAGACGGTTGGCGGCAGGTTAGCCGACCGCTTCGGACCACGCCGGGTGCTGGCTGGCGGCGTTTTGTGGTGGGGAGTGTTTACCTCTCTTACCGCGATGGTCCCGGCGAAGATTACAGGCGCTATTTTTATTTTTGTCGTGGTCCGATTTCTTCTGGGCGCAGGCGAGGCGGTGATTTATCCTTCCGCCAATCAATTTATTGCGCGCTGGATTCCGACCTCGGAACGCGGCATCGCGAACGGCTGGATCTTCGCCGGGGTAGGAGCGGGCGCGGGTCTCACCCCGCTTCTCATCACACAAATCATGGTTCGTTACGGCTGGCGGACATCGTTCTGGGTGTGCTCCATCATTGGATTTGCTGCCGGAGTGGTCTGGTTCGTGATGGCTCGCGACTCGCCGGGGGAACATGCTGGCGTATCCGCCGCTGAGTTGGCCGTCATTCGCTCCGGGCTGACGCAAGATGGTCCGAGGAATGACCCGAAGGCCCTCGTGCCCTGGCGGCGCGTGATCCAGAGCAAAGAAGTCTGGGCCATTACGCTGAGCTATTTCTGCTACGGCTACGTGGCTTGGATTTTCTTTAGCTGGTTCTATCGCTATCTCTCCAAAGTACGGGGCCTGGATTTGAAAGCAAGCGCGCTCTACACCATGCTGCCCCCTGTGGCCATGCTGGCGGGCAGCGTTGTGGGAGGAGCTATCAACGACCGGCTCAGCAAGCGGCTGGGGCCGCGAGTTGGCCGATGCGGCGTTGCAGTTTTCGCGATCGCCGCAGCCGGGGTATTCATCGCCTGGGGTTCGCAGGTACAAAGCGCACGGCTGGCTAGCGTGGTACTCGCGGGCGGAGCTGGTTCACTTTATCTCTCGCAGAGTTCTTTCTGGTCGGTGACGGTCGACATTGCCGGGGCGTCCGCAGGTTCTGTGTCAGGTTTCATGAACATGGGAAATCAGATTGGAGCCGCGATCACGGCTACTCTCACTCCATGGATCGCTGCCCGATTCGGCTGGACGACTTCATTTCTGGTGGCAGCTGGATTGTGCGTCGTCGGGGCGGCGAGTTGGCTGGTGGTGGATCCGACGCGACGACTCAGAGTTTTTCCGGTGGACACTGGCGCGGCGCAGATTCAGGACTCTAAACGTACGCCCGACAAGACCCCATCGACTGCGGCGCGCGCGAGTTCGTAAAGTCAGATTATGGCGAAGCTGAATATCAAATCGAAGAATGGCTGCCTGTGGGATCTGGTTAGCCTTGGTGAAGTCATGCTGCGGCTCGATCCAGGTGACGAGCGTATTTCGACGACCCGCCATTTTCGTGCATGGGAGGGCGGAGGCGAATACAACGTTGCTCGCGGCCTGAGGCGCACCTTTGGGATGGATACGGCGGTTATAACGGCTCTTGCGGACAATCCGATTGGACGACTGGTTGAAGACTTGATGCTGCAGGGAGGCGTTAGCCAGAAATATGTACGCTGGGTGCCTTTCGACGGCGTGGGGCGGACAGTCCGCAACGGGCTGAATTTTACCGAGAGAGGCTTCGGCCTGCGCGCGCCGCTGGGATGTTCGGATCGTGGTCATACCGCCATCTCACAACTGAAACCTGGCGAAATCGATTGGGAGCAAATTTTCCGTAAAGACGGCACGCGCTGGTTTCACACTGGGGGAATCTTTTGTGCGCTTTCTGCGACCACTCCACTCGTCGCTCAGGACGCCATGGCAGCAGCAAAGCGGGCTGGAGCGATCGTTTCCTACGATCTGAACTACCGAGCGTCACTGTGGAAGTCCATTGGGGGAAAAGCCGAGGCCGAGGAGACGAACCGGCGGATTGCGCCGTTGGTGGATGTGATGCTCGGAAACGAAGAAGATTTCACCGCCGCTCTGGGATTTGAGGTGAAAGGTCTCGACGAACAGCACTCCAAGCTTGATCCGAACAATTTCAAAAGAATGATCGAAAGAGTGGTGCAGGAATATCCCAACCTCGCACTCATCGGGACGACTCTTCGCCATGCGAAATCGGCGACGCTGAACGACTGGGGAGCGATGTGCTACTACGATGGCGAGTTCTACGCGGCACGGGTTCGCGAGAATCTGGAAATTTACGACCGCGTGGGCGGAGGCGACTCTTTTGCGTCTGGGTTGATTTACGGATTTTTATCGGGGAAAGGCCCGCAGTGGGCCGTCGATTGCGGTGCGGCGCATGGCGCGCTGGCTATGACCACGCCCGGCGACACTACGATGGCGACGCTAGATGAAGTGTTGCAAGCGATGAATGCACAAACGGCACGAATCGCGCGCTGACAGCATTGCAGATCAAGAATCAGTGTTGGAACAGATTTTTGAGCGGGCTCTTGAGCGGAGTGGGCACAAGACGAAAATATGACGATTGAGGACGTGATTCGCAGGATCGGCGAGATTGGCATTGTGCCGGTGGTGCGGGCAGCAACGGTTGAAGACGCGACCCGGGCTGTGGAAGCCATCTGCGCTGGCGGCATTCCAATTCTTGAAATAACCATGACGGTTCCAAACGCGACCTCAGTGATTCGCCACGTGGTGCGTGAGCATGGAAACAGCGCGCTGATCGGGGCGGGCACGGTTACGACGGGCGAACAAGCCGAGCAATGCATTCGCGCCGGTGCCGAGTTTCTGGTGAGTCCGGGAATGTCGACCCACGTGCTTGCGGTGGCGCAGGCGTGCGCCAAGTTGGCGATCCCCGGAGCACTGACTCCCACCGAGCTCATGCATGCTCAAGACAACGGAGCGAAACTGATCAAGATTTTCCCTTGCGGCAATGTCGGCGGCGCCAAGTATTTGCAGTCGTTGAGGGGGCCGTTTCCAAACGTGGCGCTGATTCCGACGGGCGGAGTGAGTGCCTCAAACGCGACTGACTACATTGCCGCCGGAGCATTTGCACTGGGCGTGGGTGGAGATCTGATCAATGCAGCGGCTCTGCGCGAGGGGAATCTGGCGAAGATCACGCAAGCGGCTCGCGAATTGGTAGAGGCGGTGCGTGCTGCCCGGGGGCAAATCCTGGAAAAAGCCGGCCTTCCGCGTTAGAGAGTGAATATCTTTCCTGAGGTAGGCAACAAGCTGGAGGAGTGCGATGCGGCTTGATTTTTCTACGAGGTGGAAGTTGCTACAGAGCGAGGCTGAAAAGCTTTTGAGCAGGTCTGTCTTTGCAGTCGCTGTGCTTTCTGTGGTCGTGCACGGCGCTCCTGCGCCTGCGCAATCGGCGTCCGCCGCGGAACCGCAGATGGCGACTGTTCACGTCGATGCTACGCCTGGCCACGCCATTAATTCCTTCGATCCCGACAGCGCTCTTGGCAGTTCCATCGATGTTCTTTCGCACGACGGGATCGACAAGGTTTATACCCCGCACATCATCGAGGAGTCGCTTTCGGCGGGCTGGGGTCCGATTACTTATCGCAACAATTCTGAGCTGCGGATGGCGGCGTGGCATTGGACGGAGAACGGCACATGGAGCGATCCGGCGCACAAGAGCGGGTATTTTACTGGGAGCACTGAGCTCAAGGAGCCGCTGCGTTACATTCTCTCTTACGCGCTGCCGCATCGCGGTTTTTCGACCAGCGGCGACCGGCCGCTGCAAGGACCAAATCTCAGCTACTGGAAAAGCAATCCGTATCTCACCAGCAAGTTCACAGGAGAAAGCGACGCTCTGCATCCGCAATGGGTGATCGTCGATCTGCAGACGGAGAAGCCGGTGAACGCCGTCCGCATCGCCTGGGCCAGCCCGTATGCGACGACCTATCAGGTCGAGTACTGGGTGGGAAAACGCGCTCTCGACTTCGATGAGGGACCGCAGGGCGAGTGGAAGACTTTTTCTGCGGGAGCGATAAAAAACGCGCCAGGCGGAACGGTGAATTTGAAGCTCGCCGACGCGCCCGTCGACACCCAATATGTGCGCGTGTTGATGACGGAATCTTCGAACACCTGTGATCTGCATGGATCCGACGACGTCCGCAACTGTGTGGGATACGCCATTCAGTCGATCCGCGTCGGAACTGTCGATTCCAGCGGCGCGTTTGCCGAGGTCCAGAAGAGTATGAGTGAAAGGCCGACCACTTACGGCTCCTCTTCGATTGATCCCTGGCACTCGGCTCCGGACGTGAACGCGACGGGCGGTTATCAGCACAGCGGCTTCGACCTCTTCTTCACTAGCGGACTGACCAACAATCTTCCCGCGATGATTCCGGTGACGATGCTTTACGGCACGCCGGACGATGCTGCCGCTGAAATCGCCTATGTCGAGAAGCGTGGCTATAACCTCGGATACGTCGAACTGGGTGAGGAGCCGGATGGCAAGCACGCCATGCCGGAAGACTATGCCGCGCTATACATTCAGTGGGCTGCGGCGATTCACAAGGTCGATCCGAAACTCAAACTGGGCGGGCCAATCTTCGAAGGGGTGAATGAGGACATTCGCGTCTGGCCCGACGCGCAGGGCCGGATTTCGTGGATGGGACGCTTCGTCGATTACTTAAAGGCGCACGGCCGCATCTCCGACCTGGCGTTCGTGTCGTTTGAGCACTATCCGTTTGATGCCTGTACGATCACCTGGAAAACTCTTTATACCGAGCCTCAGTTGATGAAGCACATCCTGCAGGTGTGGAGGGACGACGGCGTTCCCAAAGAAGTTCCGCTGATGGTGACGGAGAATCATCTCGCCGCCGAACTCACCGGGCCCATGACCACAATCTTTGCCGCGCTGTGGCTGGCAGACAATGTGGGCTCATTCTTTGAGGGTGGAGGGGCTGCGTTCTATCACTCTCCGATTCAGCCGCAAGGTATTCAGAAAACTTGCTTAGGCTGGGCGTCGTGGTCAAATTTTGTTGCCGATGAAGGCGGTTCTGATCAAGGCTACGACATCAAGGGATACACATCACCTTACTTCGCGGCTCACATGATTAACCTGGAATGGGTGCAGCATCGCTCTGGGGTGCATCATATGTTCCCTTCTTCCGTTGCTATTGCGGACTCTCAGGGCAATGCGCTGGTTACTTCGTATGCGGTGCATCGTCCCGACGGAAATTGGTCTCTGATGCTGGTGAACCGCGACGAGACCAATCCACACACGGTGCGAGTGCAGTTTGAGGATTCCAGGAGCAAACAGAATGTTTCTTTTTCCGGACCGGTCACATTCGTGACTTTCGGAAGCGAGCAGTATGTGTGGATTAACGACGGCCCCAACAGTCATGCAGACCCAGATCATCCGCCAGTCGCGACGATTATCGCAGCCGCACCGCAGACTTCGTTTACTCTGCCGAAGGCTTCAATCACCGTCCTGCGCGGAAAAGTAACCGGGCTCAAGGATTAACACCACTAACTGATTTCAGCACTACAAGAGCTAAAAACAAAAGTGGCCGCCGACCCATCGAGGCGGGCGACCACTTGAATTTCCGAAGCCCCGCTTTAGTTCTCGAGCATCACCGGCGAAGCAGCCAGCACTCCGGCGGCGAGTTCCAGATCGTGGAGATCCTCGCGGCTGAAATCCTGCGTGAAGCGCGGATCCACTCCCTTGCGTGAGATTTGGATGACGCCCAGCACCGTCGATTTGTGATCCAGAATCGGCACCGACATCAGCTTCTGTATAGGCGCGGGCGGCGCCAGTTCTTCGGTTTCGGAGCCAACCGGCTTGATGGTTTCGAAGATACTGGCATGCTTTACCCGGGCAAAATTGTTGAAGATCTCGGCCTTCTTGCTCAACGCGGTGTGGGCCGCGACCGCTTTGCTCGAAATCGGAATCGCTCCGGTGGTTCGCAGGTGCTCGGGAAAAATAAACTTGAGCAGGCCGCCCTCAAGGCGCAGCAGAGCGACCTCCGCGTACTGTACCTTGAACACTTTTGCCAGCACCATGCTGACATCGAGCGGGGTGACTCCCTCGCCCAGCACAGATCCCAGAGGGAGCAGGTTGTCGGGGAGAATGATTTCTTCAGTGACCCCGTGATCGGGATTATGAGTCATAGAGTGCTCGCCAGAAAATCCAATTTAGGAACGCTTCAAGTCTCGCACTTTGAACGCCAGACGAGACCTGTAGTGACATCCTACAACTCCTTTGGTTTCAGCAAAGTAGCTAACGTCCATGACCTTTCGCGGCACCCTCTTCGGGGCCACAAAGCCAGAAAGATGTAAACCGAATGACATTTTTTGTCGGTCGGAGGTAGCCCGGGTCGATCGCTTTCACCCGTAGTCTTCTCCTCAAACAGAGAATTTCCAGCGCCCGCCTTCCCTTCGCGCCCCCTAAGTCATTACACTGCTTTTCTATGAGCCTTCCTGCGCAACCTAATGTCAAGCTGGTCAATGCTCCCGACTACCGCGAGGCCTATGCCAACAGCGTGCAGATGCGGGTGAACGTCTGGGACTTCTTCATGGTGTTCGGCACCCTGCAACAGCAGACCGAAGCTCAAGTCGAGATTCGCAACTTCCAGGGCATTTACCTCAGCCCGCAGCAGGCCAAGGCACTGCTGGGACTGCTCCAGCAGAACGTGGCCGGCTACGAGAGCGCTTTTGGCGAGATTAAGCTCGACCCGCGCCTGACTCCTACTGGACCGGTGCACTAGGGGGGATTCTGAGAGATTACCGGTCTGACCGGAGTAGCCCAGTTCGATGGTCGGGCGCTTACCTGGCCCTGGTGTTTGCCGTCATCTTTGTATTTATCTTTCTGCTTCACGCGCCTCTATTGCGCTTGCCTTACTTCTGGGACGAGGGCGGTTACTACGTTCCAGCCGCACGTGATCTCCTGCTCACGGGAAGTCTGACTCCCCAATCTGCGGTTTCAAACGCGCACCCGCCGCTGGTGATGGCTTGGCTTGCGCTCTGGTGGAAGGTGGTGGGCTACGCTCCTCTGGTTACCCGGACTGCGATGCTGGTGATCGCGGCCTTCTCGCTTCTCGGTTTGTTCCGACTAGCCGAGCGCGTCGCCAACACGCAGGTTGCGATCGCATCGACGCTCTGTACTGCTCTGTATCCTGTGTTCTTCGCGCAAAGCTCTCTGGCGCAGGTAGATCTGGCCGCCGCTGGGTTCACCTTCTGGGGTCTCGCGGCGTATGTGGAAGGTGAAACCATCGCGACGGCGTTCTGGTTCGCGCTGGCAGCACTGGCGAAAGAGACTGCGATTCTAGCCCCCATAGCCCTCGCGGGATGGGGGATCCTAGGCCTGCTCGCTCATAAGAGCTCGCTGCGCAAACTTTGGCTGGAGAACGAGGACCTCGAATCGACAAGCAGCTCCGTGCGGCGAATAGTCTCGCTGCTGATCCCCGCGATGCCGCTTGCTCTTTGGTATGCCTATCACTACGCGCGCACCGGATACGTCTTCGGTAATCCAGAGTTCTTCCGCTACAACGTGGCTGCGACTCTCAGCTCCACGCGGTTTCTTTTTGCGCTGGCCATGCGGCTTTGGCAGATCAGCGGATATCTCCACTTGTGGCTTTTGACGCTGGCGATGCTGGTGGCGATGTGTCTGCTGCCACCACGGCGCGATTCGTCTGGCGAGCGCCCGCGGATTAGCATCCCGGTACAAATGGTTTTCTATGTTGTCATGCTGGCTTATGCGGTTGCGATGGCGCTGATCGGCGGCGCCGTTCTGGCTCGCTATATGCTTCCAGCCGTTCCTCTCGTCATCATTGTTTCGGTCTCAACGCTCTGGCGCAGGGTGCATTATTGGCTGACGGCTGTTGCTTGTGTGGCGATCGCTTTCGTTGTGGCCTGGTTCTGGAACCCTCCGTATGGCTTCTCACTGGAGGACAATCTCGCCTATCGAAACTACATCGTGCTGCACGAAGATGGCGAGCACTTCCTGGAGGCTCGCTACCCCATGGCGCGGGTGCTTACGGCATGGCCTGCCTCGGACGAAATATCCCGGCCCTGGCTTGGTTATATTACGCGGCCGATGCGCGTCGTTCGTGTAGAGAACTTCTCGATCGATGAAGTGCTTGCCGCCGCCTCTCGCTCGAACTATCAGGTAGCGCTGGTCTTCTCCACGAAATACGAGCCCGGACCGGCAGTATGGGATCACTGGCGGGCTTGGACGGAACTGAAGACTCGCTTCTTCGGATTTCACCGCGACCTCCCACCTGCCGCCGTGGCGCAGATTCTCGGAGGCCACATCGTATTTTCCGAACAGCGGCCGGGCCAGTGGGTTGCCGTGATTGAGATGGACCGGGTGGAGGAAGCTTCCGGCTCTCCGCTTAGTTGGGACTCGCTTCGAGGCGAGCGTGGTAGCCCTTACGAGCGCGGACTTGCAAATGCTTGCCGTTTTTCTCGGCGATGATGCTGATGGTGTGATAGTTTCCGTTCGGCTGGAAATCGGCGGGTTTGTAAGCAATGAAGTAACGGCTCCGGATCAAATCGCGCAGCTTGTCGAGGGACGAACCCAGGGTGCGCAAATCTCCGGGAAACATCGCTTCCCCTCCGGTGCGTTCTGCCAGTACTTCCAGCACCTTGTCAGCATCCGTCTTGTCGCCAAGGCCCTCTTTCGTGCTAACGGTGTAAATCGTCACGCCCGTTTTCTCTGCAACTCTTATGCTTTGCTTCAGGGTGCCATGGCTGGAATTATCCTCGCCGTCGCTCAGGATCACCAGGACCCTCGCCACCCGCTCATCATCGGGATATGCTCCCAGCTTTCTGCACGCGAATAAAACTGCATCAAAGAGGGCCGTTCCGCCTCCGTTTGCGAGATTGTCGATCCCCTTTCCCAGTTCGATTGGGTCCGCACTGAAATCCTGGGTTACGCTGGGCTCGCTGGCAAATCCTGCTATGAACCCAAGGTCGGCGGGATTGCTTAGCACTTTCTGCACGAACTTAGTCGCGGCGCTCTTTTCGAAGGAGAATCGGTTATGCACCGAACCACTGGTATCCACTAGCAGAGCCAGACGCAAAGGAAGTTTGGACTGGGGTGCAAATTGCACGACTCTTGCCGGAGGTTTGTTGTCATCGCGGATCTTAATGTTGGACGCTTCCAAATCGTTCACCATGTGTCCATGGCTGCTAACGGAGAAAAACAGGGCCACATCGTCCACGTTCTTGCGAATGGTCCAGACACCGCCAGCCCCCCTTGCTACGTTCCGGGGCGCATCCGAGACGGCGCCACTGTCGCCTCCCAATTTGGGAGCGTCTGCCTCGGCTAAGGCGCCGCAGTCGTCGCAGGAATCGGATTCATCGCCCAATGTCGCGAGCTGCGCCTTCAATCTGTCAGTGTTGGGGAAGGTTTGTTGCGCCTGCGAAACGGACACTGTTGTTGCGGACAGAGAATTGGCGGCACCTGCCGCCCGAACTGCCTTGTTATGCTCAAGGGCAGCCAGATTCTTGCGCGCAACTGGAGCGAAAGCATTGGTGGGGTCCTCGCTCAGGAAGAGTTTCAGTTCGCGCTCCATGGCTTCGAAATCCTTCAGAGACATGGCGGCGGACGCAGCCACGTAGTGCACATTCGCCATTCCCTTGTGGTCAAGCGTATGCACCAACTGGGCCGTTTCCAAAGCGTGCCCGTATTGATGGGTTCCGTTTTGCGCATACGCCAGAACCGAGAGAATGTTGACGTCTTTGGGCTGTAGAGCAGCAGCTTTTTCCAGTGCGGATTCCGCAGCCGGAAAATCGTTTTGCGACAAGGCTAGGCGACCGAGATGCAGGAACGATCCGGGAAATTTATCGTCCAGTTTGGCAGCTGTTTCAAATTCACTCTTGGCTTTAACCGGGTCTTCCTGATCGACATAAGCGAGCCCCAGACCGACATGGGCTGAAACAAATTTGGGATACCCCGCAATCGCTTTTTGCAGCTGCTTGATTGCCTCTTTCGAGTTCTGCGCCTTCAATAACGTGCGAGCGCGGTTGAAATCCTCTATCGCGCCATTCGGGGCATCGAGATCGAGCGCTGACACGACGCCGGAATCGATCAGTTTCTTATCTGCTAATTTTTGCTCCTCCAGAAACTTGGTGTGCTTGTTTTGTTGTTCGACGTACAGTTCCACCATGTCGATTTGTGACATCACGGAATCCGCACCTGTGTTGAGAAAAGGCAGTCCCTGCGAAGGCTGTGAGGAATCTCCCTGTCCCTGCGCGAGGGGGCTGCTACAGAAACAGAATGCGACAGCGCAAGCGAGCAGGCGCCCGGAAGAACCAATTGAGAGAAGTTGAGGCGTAGATTTCAAGAAACAACTCCGGCAACCGATGTAGGAGACTGCTGCGCGCCTGGACTCGGTGGGCTTGCGCCACCTTCGCTCCAAGCCAGCGGGCGCAACGGCATTATAAGTCAGCGCCGCATTAAATGACAGGAATGAGTTTTGATCACCAGCCATACCTCGCGGCCCTCGGCAAGGTCCAGGGCGTCACGCGCCGCAAGCGTCAGATGGACTTCCATCTCTATGCCGGAATCCACGCGCGCGCCAATCGTCATGTCGCGCCGTTCCATGGACACCAGCCGCCCGGGAAGGATATTGCGCGCGCTCAGCCCCACCGGCTTAGCGACGGCCAGCAGAATGTCGCCGGCACGAATTCCCACCCGCAAGCGTGCGCCTGCCTCTGCCCGGATCAAGGGCGTCTCCAGCAGAACGGATCTGTCCTCATGGCTGCCAGGCAGACGAGAGGTAGTGATTCGACAAAGCATTGTGCCGCGATCCTCATGTACGGATTCAACGACTGCGTCGAAGATGTTCTCAAAACCCGCCAATTGCGCCACGGTCTCCTGGAGAGGAGCGCCCAGCACCTCATGCGGTGCACCTTGCGCGATGATGCGGCCTTCTTCCATCACCAGCACGCGTTCGCCGAGCGCCAGCACCTCCTCGCGCGCGTGCGTGACATAAAGAATCGGGATGCGATGCGCCTGATTCCACCGCCGTAGATCCTCGATGATCTTCGATTTGGTAGGGGCGTCCAGCGCCGCCAGAGGTTCATCGAGCAGGAGCACCCATGGGTCGGTCACCAAAGCTCGCGCCAGGGCCACACGCTGGCGCTCGCCGCCCGAGATCTCTCCAGGAGGCTGTTCGCGTAAGTGCTCGATCTGGAACTCCTGCAGCATCGTCGCGGTCCGCTGCCGGCGCTCTGTTCGCGGCAAATGCGCCAGACCGTACTCCGTATTCTGCTCGACCGTCAGGTGCGGGAATAGTGCCAGATCCTGCAAGACGTATCCCACGCCGCGTTTAGCGACCGGAATGCTGACGCGCGAGCCCGCGTCGAATAACACTCGCTCACCCACGACAATTCTCCCTGCATCGGGAACAGCCAGACCGGCCACACAGTCGAGCAGCGTGGTTTTGCCCGATCCGGAAGGACCGAACAGTATGTTGAATCCGGACGCGGCGCTGAAATCCACGTCGAGCGAGAACGGGCGCTCGGTGGCAGAAAAGCTCTTGCGAATGCGTGCGCTCAGGGTTGGATTCGCGGGTCGTGGTTTGGCTGGTCGTGGTTCCGCAGGAGTGGGCATCGAGGTTCGTTTATTTGACTGGACCCATCGCCCATACTTCGCGGTTCACCGTTGCTTGATGCAGGGTCCTCCGGTGCATCCCGTAGACCAAAGTAAGAACCCCAAAACAAAAGACCAGCAGCAACAACGCCATGGCATTCGCTGAAGCGTAGTTGGAAGCTTGTACTTGATCGTAGATTCCGATGGAAACCGTGCGCGTCACACCGGGAATGTTGCCTCCAACCATCAGCACCACCCCAAATTCACCCATGGTGTGAGCAAACGCCAGGGCTACGCCCGCGACCAGACCAGGCACGGAGAGCGGAACTACCACTCGGAAGAAGGTGCGCAAGGGTGAGGCTCCCAGTGTGGCCGAGGCTGCCAGCAGTTTGCGATCGACCGACGAGAACGAAGCCGCGAAAGGCTGCACCGCAAACGGCAGGCTGTAGAGAATGGAGCCGATCACCAGTCCTGTGAAAGTGAAAGCCAGAGTGTGTCCCGTCATAGACTGCCACCAGCGGCCCAAAGGGCTCCGCGAACCGAGGGCGACCAGCACATAAAACCCGAGCACAGTCGGCGGCAGCACAATGGGCAAGGCAACCAGCGCCTCCACAAGAAATTTCCAGCGTCGGCGCGAGAAGGCGATCCAATAGGCCAAAGGTAGCCCGACCACCAAAAGGAAGGCTGATACCACCACCGCCAGTTCAATCGTGAGTCGAAATGCCTGCCAATCGATAGCCATTGTTTTGTGGTGCAGTTCCCTACTTCAGTTTGTATTTCAGGTCAGGCGAGGTGAATCCATAACGCCGCAGCATCCCAGCCGCTTCCTCGGTTTTGATAAACCCCAGGAACGCCGCCGCATCCTCCGGATGAGGTGAGCGCGAGATCAACACCACACCTTGATCCAGCGCCGGATATGCCTCGGCCGGTACGACCCAGTATTTTCCCTTGCCCTGCATCGCGGGCGCTATGGCATGAGCCAGAGCCACGAACCCTACCTGCGCATTGCCGGACTCCACGAACTGTGCCGCCTGCGAAGCATTTTCTCCCAGCACCAGCCGGTCGGCGACTTTTTCGTACAAACCATAATGCTTCAGAGCGGCGGCGGCG
>Ga0209693_10000049_pt1 | contig 44569 bp, 36 predicted proteins | sample HubBroMetageWRM3_FD_188345 | JGI IMG/M metagenome (GOLD analysis project Ga0209693, IMG submission 188345) | Warmed soil microbial communities from the Hubbard Brook experimental Forest, New Hampshire - Hubbard Brook CCASE Soil Metagenome WRM 3... | ecosystem: Environmental > Terrestrial > Soil... | reverse complement strand
ACGGCTGAGAAGGAGCCGGGCCGATCAGGCCCGGCCTGGCGACGATGCGGCCGGAACGGCTGAGAAGGAGCCGGGCCAATCAGGCACTGCGGCGGATGCCGTGCGTGCGCCCGATGTCGCCCTTCAGCAGTAGGTCGCGCTCGGATTCCGACAGGCCGCCCCAGACGCCGTAGGGCTCACCGACGCCAAGCGCGTGGGAACGGCATTGCTCGATCACCGGGCACTGGCGGCACATCTCCTTGGCGCGCTGCTCGCGTTGCATGCGGGCCCGGCCACGCTCCCCGTCGGGATGGAAGAACATCGATGAGTCAACCCCGCGACAAAGGCCTTGCAATTGCCAATTCCAGATGTCGGCGTTGGGGCCAGGTAGCTGCTCCGGCTGTGGCATTGCTTGTTCCCTCTCTGCAAGGCACGCCCATGTGGGATCACGTTCGCGAAGCGAGTGTGCCAGTATTTTTTGGGGTCGCGTCGCCGATGACTACCCGTCGACAATAGACGTTAGGGCGGACGCCGAAATTCAGTCAATAGCTGCCTTCTTCGAGCAAATATCTAAGCGTTGCGGGTAAATTTACGTTGCGTTCATCTGCAGCGCATTTGGGGAGCGAGAACGGTGCTACCGCGACGTGGATCGATGCGAAAGCTTCCCAGTTCAGGGCCCCAGCACCGGGATTGGGTGATTGGCGCCGAGGTCCTGCCGCTTAATATCTTGGTAACACAGAAAGCACAAACTGTTTACTACAGATATCGTCCTTATCACAGTGACTCAAACTCGGCACAGTTCAACGGTTGAGGCGACGCTTGCCGCTGCCGCCTTCGGAAACGAGCCGGGCAGCTGGCCGCTACCGTCGGCGACCACGCCACAGCAAACGTGGCTGCGGGCCGTCGCGGCCGGCGGGCAGGGGCGCTACGCCAGTGCTTACCGCGACTTGGCATTGCTGCGTCGAAGCGTTCCGGCCGGCCCGTTGATCTCGCTGGGCCTCAGCACACAGGGATCTTTCCTGCGCCAGCTCGGCTGGCACACTCTGGCGCGGCGCTGGGACGGTCGTGCCCTGGCGCTGGCCGGCGGCGATCCCGAGGCCCGTGGCGACGCACTGATCGGGCTGGCCGCCGACGCGCTGGGCGTCGGCCGCTTTGCCGCAGCGGCGACGTTGCTGACGCGGGTGGACCCGGTGCCGATGCAGCATGCGCCGGTGCCCGACCGGCTCGCGGTGCGCCTGCGGTGGGTGGCTGCTGAGTTGGCGATGGCCTCTGGCAACGGGCCGGGCGCGGTCCGCCATGCCGAGGAAGCCGTCGAGCGGGCGCAGGCCATGGTCGTTTCGTCGGCGCGACACCGGGTCAAAAGCGACGTGGTGCTGGCCGCCGCGTTGTGCAGCGCGGGCAGCGGCGAGCGCGCACGCGCGGTCGCCGAGGCCGCATTGGACGCCACCGGCCGGTTGGGGCTGATCCCGCTTCGTTGGGCACTGGCCTGCCTGCTGATCGATATCGGAAGCGTCACGTTCGCGCCACCAGAGCTGTGTGAAATTCGGGATGTCTGCGCAGGCCAAGTGCGGCGCGCCGGTGGAACCTGGCGTTCCGCCTGAAACGGCCTTTCGGCCGTTATGGTCGTTTCGTTGGTTAGGTCCTTGATGTGTCCGGTTCGTAACGTTGGAGATACCGCCGTCGATGACAATTCAAGGAGAACGTCTCGACGCTGTGGTTGCGGAGGCCGTGGCAGGAGACCGGAAGGCGTTACGGGAGGTGCTGGAGACCATCCGTCCGATTGTCGTGCGCTATTGCCGAGCGCGAGTTGGCACAGTCGAGCGGGGAGGACTGTCAGCGGACGATGTGGCTCAGGAGGTGTGCTTGGCCACCATAACGGCACTGCCGCGCTATCGGGATCGAGGACGCCCGTTCCTGGCCTTCCTGTACGGCATCGCCGCCCACAAGGTGGCTGACGCCCATCGGGCCGCGGGCCGCGATCTTTCCTATCCCGCCGAATCACTTCCCGAGCGCTGGTCGCGCGAGGCCGACCCGGAGCAGAGGGCCATCGAAGCCGATTCGGTCAGTCGGATGAATGAGTTGCTCGAGATCTTGCCCGCCAAGCAGCGCGAGATCTTGATCCTGCGGGTCGTCGTCGGTCTGTCCGCCGAGGAGACCGCCGCCGCCGTCGGCAGCACCACGGGAGCGGTCCGGGTGGCCCAGCATCGTGCGTTGTCACGGCTGAAGTCAGAGATCGTCGCGGCAGGTGACTGTGCCTGAATTCGGTTCTTCACACTCAGACCGACCGGCGTTGGACGAGTTGGCCCACACCGATCTGCTCCTCGACGCGCTCGCTCAACGTCAGCTGGCTGATAGCCCGCTTGGTGTCAAAGATCCTGACGACGTCGCGCTGGCCGCCTTGCTGGAGGACTGGCGCGACGAGTTGAGGTGGCCGCCGGCCAGCGCACTGGTTTCACCGGAACAGGCCGTCGAGGCGCTGCGCACCGGATTAGCGGACCGTAGGCGCGGTCGTCGCGGCCTGGCGGCGATCGGATCGGTGGCCGCGGCGCTGTTGGTCGCAAGTGGGTTTGGTGCTGTGGTGGTCGAGGCCCGTCCCGGAGACGCTTTGTACGGCCTGCACGCGATGTTCTTCGACCAGCGCCGCGTCAATGACGACTCGATCGTGTTGTCCGCCAAAGCCGATTTGGCGAAGGTGCAGCAGATGATCGACGAAGGCCAATGGGACCAAGCCCATAATCAACTGGCTGAGGTCAGCAGCACCGTGGAGTCCGTGAACGATGGGGCCAGCAGACACGACTTGGAGGACCAGGTGAATCTGCTGAACACCAGAGTGCAGACGCGGGATCCGAATGCGACGCTGCCGCCCGCCGCAGGACCGGCTCCGAAAGGCAAACCGCGGAATCCTCCGGCCGCCTCGACTACTCCGCCGCCGCCCAGCCAATCCGCGAGCCCGTCACCGAGTCCGTCGGCGAGCCCAGCAACGACCACGCCGTCTGCGGGTCGGCACCGGCATCACGCGCCGTCGCCCATTCCATCTTCGGACGTGCCCAGCACGACACCCTAGCCACGACGGGATCGTCACCTCGGCAGGTATGCCCGGCGGCTCGCGAGGTATTTGCAGAGCAAGCACCGCGCCCGTGCTGGCAACCCCGCAAGCTGAAGCTGTCGACAGCGACCACTACGGAGTTGAGGGCGCACCGGGTGGTGCACCGGGACCAGACGGCGGGCCGTTCGGCGAGGGCGGTGAAGGCGGCGACTGATGTGCACAGTCGGGTTCGTAGATCCATGCTCCCCCCACCCGCGTTACGGTTATCCGGCACGTCAGCGGCAGCACGGTAGGTGTATCAGCTGGAGCAATCAGAGCCGCCATCATCCCGGTGACTATCGTCGGGCGAATTAGACGGGAGACGAACTTCAACGCGACCCTGCCCGGCGATCGGCCGATCCCGGGTCGTGTCGCGATCGGGTCGGCCATTTTCGGTTTCTGCTCGTGGTAGCTCTCTGCGGCGCTCAGTAGCGGCGGTGATATCCGTCGGCGTCTGACGTCGCTTCATTGAGCGAGGCGTCGGCATATCCCCGGCAGTAATCCCAGGTGACGTAGGCGTCGGGTTCGGGGTCGTAGGCAGGTTCGTGCGGGCGGACGGTGCCGTCTATCAGCAGTTGCAGCAGGTTGGCGCGCAACATGTCCCAGTCGTGATAGTGGTCTTGCTGGCACTCGTCGCAACACACCACAAGTCCGCGAATTCCCTTGTGCGCCAACAGGGCTTCGTAAACGGCCAAGTCGGCGAGGTCGGCCTCGACCGCCATCCGCTCTTGCTGATCCAGCGGTTGTCCCGGCTCGACAGCTTCCAGGGCCGCTGACGGGTCACAGGGGTCGTCGGCAAAAGGGTCGGGCGGCAAACCCGGCGGGAGGTGGTCGCGCACGCCTCTAGCCTACGCAAGCGGGCCGTCATAACGCCAGCGCGGAGCTCCCGCCGTTCGGTATGCGCGGCACGCCAGGAGAGACTCAGTCCAACAGAATCCGGTTGCACCCCCCACTGGCGCCGGTCCACGGCGTCGTTACCCGGTCCGGTTCGATCGCCCGGCTCTACCTCGCGCCGATCCACGGCGCGCCCGGACGTGGCGAGTCACCGAGGGCGCGCGAGCCGATAGGATAGGTGTCTCACTCCGCATGCGTATGGAGGGCCGCACCGATGTCCCGTGGCATGTCCCACCTGGAAGACAGTTCCGACCTGGTCGGCAGTCCCTACATGCGCGACGCTCCTATTTCAGGCCTGGCGGACGACCCGATGCCGACCGGGGGCGATAACCCGCACAAAGTGGCAATGCTGGGGCTGACCTTTGACGACGTGTTGCTGTTGCCCGCGGCTTCCGATGTGGTGCCCGCCACCGCGGACACCTCCAGCCAGCTCACCAAGAAAATCAGGCTCAGGGTGCCACTGGTCAGCTCGGCAATGGACACCGTCACGGAGTCGCGGATGGCCATCGCGATGGCCCGGGCGGGCGGCATGGGCGTGTTGCACCGCAACCTGCCTGTTGCCGAGCAGGCCGGCCAGGTCGAGATGGTGAAGCGATCCGAGGCCGGCATGGTCACCGATCCGGTCACCTGCCGGCCGGACAATACGTTGGCGCAAGTCGACGCGCTGTGCGCGCGGTTCCGGATCTCCGGGTTGCCCGTGGTCAACGATTCCGGTGCGTTGGTCGGCATCATCACCAACCGCGATATGCGGTTTGAGGTCGATCAGTCCAGACCGGTCTCCGAGGTGATGACCAAAGCCCCGCTGATCACCGCCCAGGAGGGCGTGAGCGCCGACGCGGCGCTGGGGTTGCTGCGCCGAAACAAAATCGAGAAACTGCCCGTCGTCGACGGTCACGGCCGGCTGACCGGGTTGATCACCGTCAAAGACTTCGTCAAGACCGAGCAGCACCCACTGGCCACCAAGGACAGCGACGGCCGGCTGCTGGTGGGCGCGGCTGTCGGCGTGGGCGGCGACGCCTGGGTCCGCGCGATGATGCTGGTCGACGCGGGGGTTGACGTGCTGATCGTCGACACCGCGCACGCGCACAACCGGCTGGTGCTCGATATGGTCGGCAAACTCAAAGCCGAAGTCGGCGACCGGGTCGAGGTGATCGGCGGCAATGTCGCCACCAGGTCCGCGGCCGCGGCCCTAGTTGAGGCCGGTGCCGACGCGGTGAAGGTCGGTGTGGGTCCGGGGTCGATTTGCACCACCCGGGTTGTGGCCGGCGTCGGGGCGCCACAGATCACGGCGATCCTGGAGGCTGTCGCGGCGTGTGCACCGGCGGGCGTGCCGGTGATCGCCGACGGTGGACTGCAGTACTCCGGCGATATCGCCAAGGCGCTGGCCGCCGGCGCGTCGACGGCCATGCTGGGCTCGTTGCTGGCCGGCACCGCCGAGGCGCCCGGTGAGCTGATCTTCGTCAACGGCAAGCAGTTCAAGAGCTATCGCGGCATGGGGTCGCTGGCCGCCATGCAGGGCCGGGGTGGGGCTGGGGGGACAGGCAAGTCGTACTCCAAAGACCGCTACTTCGCCGACGACGCGCTCTCGGAGGACAAGTTGGTACCCGAAGGGATAGAGGGCAGGGTGCCGTTCCGCGGTCCGCTGTCGTCGGTGATCCACCAGCTGACCGGGGGTCTGCGGGCCGCGATGGGTTACACCGGCGCGCCTACCATCGAGGTGTTGCAGCAGGCGCAGTTCGTCCGGATCACCTCGGCCGGCCTCAAAGAGAGCCACCCGCACGACGTCGCGATGACCGTCGAGGCGCCCAACTACTACGCCCGTTAAGGCGCGCTGGGATCCTGCCATGGTCGAAATCGGGATGGGCCGCGCTGCCCGTCGCACCTACGAACTCAGCGAAATCGGCATCGTGCCGTCGCGACGCACCCGCTCGTCGCAGGACGTGTCAACGGCGTGGCAGCTGGATGCCTACCGGTTCGAGATCCCCGTGCTGGCCCACCCGACCGATGCTTTGGTATCGCCGGAGTTCGCGATCGAGCTGGGCCGGCTCGGTGGGTTGGGCGTGCTCAATGGCGAGGGACTGATCGGCCGGCATGCCGATGTCGAGGCCAAGATCGCGCAGCTTGTCGAGGCCGCCGAAAAGGAGCCCGAACCCTCGGTGTCGATCCGGCTGCTGCAGGAGCTGCACGCCGCACCGCTGAACCCAGACCTGCTGGGCGCCGCGGTCGCCCGCATCCGCGAGGCGGGCGTGACCACCGCGGTGCGCGTCAGCCCGCAAAACGCCCAGGCACTGACGCCGGTGCTGCTCGCGGCCGGTATCGACTTGCTGGTCATCCAGGGCACGATCGTCTCGGCTGAGCGGGTAGCCAGCGACGGCGAGCCGCTGAACCTGAAGACCTTCATCTCTGAGCTCGATGTTCCGGTGGTTGCCGGCGGTGTGCAGGACCACCGCACCGCGCTGCATCTGATGCGCACCGGCGCCGCCGGGGTCATCGTCGGCTACGGCTCCACCAGGGGAGTGACCACCACCGACGAGGTGTTGGGCATCAGCGTCCCGATGGCCACCGCGATCGCCGACGCCGCCGCCGCGCGCCGCGAATACCTCGACGAAACCGGCGGTCGCTATGTGCATGTGCTGGCCGACGGCGACATCCACACCTCCGGCGAGCTGGCCAAAGCGATCGCCTGCGGTGCCGATGCGGTGATGCTGGGCACGCCGCTGGCCGAGGCCGCCGAGGCGCTTGGCGAAGGATGGTTCTGGCCGACCGCGGCCGCACACCCGTCGTTGCCGCGCGGGGCATTGCTGCAGATCGCCGTCGGTGAGCGCCCGCCGCTGGAGCGGGTTCTGAACGGGCCGTCCGACGACCCGTTCGGCAGCCTCAATCTGGTGGGTGGTCTGCGCCGATCGATGGCCAAGGCCGGCTATTGCGACCTCAAGGAATTTCAGAAGGTCGGGCTGACGGTCGGAAGCTGACGCCTACCTCGCGAGCAGGCGCAGAATCGCACTTCTGCCGTGCAGTTTGTGCGATTCTGTGTCTACTCGCCGTAGGCTGGTCGGATGCAGCCGGATTACGACGTCCTGATCATCGGTTCGGGTTTTGGCGGCAGTGTCAGCGCGCTACGGCTGACCGAAAAGGGCTACCGGGTAGGCGTGTTGGAGGCCGGCCGCCGCTTCTCCGACGAGGAGTTCGCCAAGACTTCCTGGGATCTGCGCAAGTTCTTGTGGGCGCCGAAGCTGGGCTGCTACGGCATCCAACGCATTCATCCGCTACGCAACGTCATGATCTTGGCCGGTGCCGGAGTGGGCGGCGGGTCGCTGAACTACGCCAACACGTTGTACGTGCCGCCGGAGCCGTTCTTCAAGGACCAGCAGTGGTCGCACATCACAGACTGGGGGGCTGAGCTAACGCCCCACTATCAGCAGGCGCAACGGATGCTGGGCGTGGTGCTCAACCCGACGTTCACCGACGCCGACCGCCTCATCAAGGACGTCGCCGAAGACATGGGGTGCGGGGACACCTGGGTGCCGACACCGGTCGGGGTGTTCTTCGGCCCCGGCGGCACCAAGGCGCCCGGTGAGACGGTGCCCGACCCGTATTTCGGTGGCGCAGGACCGGCGCGCACCGGTTGCCTGGAATGCGGCTGCTGTATGACGGGCTGTCGGCACGGCGCCAAGAACACTCTGGTGAAGAACTACCTTGGCCTCGCGGAATCAGCAGGCGCACAAGTGATTCCGATGACGACGGTGAAAGGTTTCGAGCAGCGTTCCGACGGGCTGTGGGAGGTCCGCACCGTTCGCACCGGAAGTTGGCTGCGCAGGGACAGGCGCACGTACACCGCGACGCACCTGATCCTTGCCGCGGGTACCTGGGGAACGCAGCATCTGCTGTTCAAGATGCGTGACAAGGGTAAGTTGCCCCGGCTTTCCCAGCGCCTGGGCGTGCTGACCCGGACCAACTCCGAGTCGATCGTGGGCGCCGCGACATTGGAGGTCTTGCCCGAACTGGACTTAACCCATGGGGTGGCGATCACGTCGTCGATTCATCCGACGTCGGACACCCACATCGAACCCGTCCGCTACGGCAAGGGTTCCAACGTGATGGGGCTGCTGCAGACCTTGATGACCGACGGGCCAGACCCGGAGGGTCCCCCAGGCAGCGCAGTGCCGCGGTGGAAGCAGTTGTTGCGCCAAGGCGGCGAGGACCCGCGCGGCATACTTCGGATGATCAATGTCCGCCAGTGGAGCGAGCGCACGGTGATCGCGCTGGTGATGCAGCACCTGGACAACTCGATCACTACGTTCACCAAACGCGGGAAGCTGGGCATCCGCTGGTACTCCAGCAAGCAGGGGCACGGCGAGCCGAATCCGACTTGGATCCCGGTCGGCAACGAGGTCACCCGGCGCATCGCCGCCAAGATCGACGGCGTGGCCGGCGGGACCTGGGGCGAGCTGTTCAACATCCCGCTGACCGCACACTTTCTCGGCGGCGCGGTGATCGGCGACAGCCCCGAGCACGGGGTCATCGACCCCTATCACCGGGTCTACGGCTATCCGACCCTGCTGGTGGTGGACGGCGCCGCGATCTCCGCGAACCTGGGCGTCAACCCGTCGCTGTCCATTGCCGCGCAAGCCGAGCGGGCTGCCTCACTGTGGCCGAACAAGGGCAAGAACGATCAGCGGCCGCTGCAGGGCGACGCCTACCGCCAGGTGGCCCCGATCGCACCGGAGCACCCGGTGGTGCCTGCCGACGCGCCGGGCGCGCTGCGCTGGCGGCCGACCAAGCCGGTCAGCAGCGCCGGCTAGCTCGCGATTGCTTCCAGCGGCGCGCCGTTCACCACCCGGCTGCGCTCCCCGTGCACGTTGACGGGCACATCGCCCATCAAGGTGACCCGATGCATGAGGCGCGGTTGGCTGTCGTAGTCGTCGATCGCCCGGTGCTGGGTTGCCCGGTTGTCCCAGATGGCAACGTCACCCTGTTCCCAGTTCCAACGAATAGTGTTCTCGGGCGTGGTGATTCGTCGCTGCAACAATTCGTGCAGCACGTTTGACTCGTGACTGTCCAGGCCGACGAAGTTGCGCACGAAATCTCCGGCAAGCAGGGTCCGCTCGCCGGTCTCCGGGTGCACCCGCACCACGGGATGTTCGGTCCGGAAGTCGGCCTTCTCGAACGCTTGCCGAAACGCGCGCTGCGCATCGGTCAGTGCCGCGGCTGCTTCAGTAGTCACGTAGTCGTATCGATTGGTGTGCACTGCCCACAGGTTCTCGACGAGGTACTTGAGCGGTTCGGGCAGCTCCGCGTACGCCGCCGCCGTAGAGGCCCACAGCGTCGACCCGCCGTAGCTGGGCAGGGTGACCGCGCGCAGGATCGAGGCTGCCGGGTAGTTCGCGGCGAACGTGACGTCGGTGTGCCAGCGCGTCGCCTTGCCGTATTCGGAGTTGATCGGGGTGATGATCGGTGCGTTCTTGGCGGCGAGGACAGACGCGGCCGGGTGGCCGATCGGCGTACCCAGCAATCCGGCGAACGCGAGCTGTTGCTGGTCATCGAGGTGGTCCTGGCCGCGGAAGAAGATCACCTTGTGGGCCAACAGCGCCTGGTGAATCTCCTCGACGGTGGCCGGGTCGAGGTCGCCGCCGAGGCGTGCCCCGTCGACTCGGGCACCGATCCGGCTGCCCAGCTTGGTAACGGTTACCGGGTGTGTCATCTCTGTTGTCCTTTTTGAAATAAAACCAGTGTATCCAGTTGACTACACCGTAGTGTATACGCATGACTACAGGGTCGGCAAGTATTGCGCGTCGCAAGATTCCCACCGGGCGCGAAGAGGTGGTCGCGGCGATCTTGGAGGCCGCTACCGACCTGTTCGCCGAGCGCGGTCCGGCCGCAACCTCGATCCGCGACATCGCCGCCCGATCGAAGGTCAACCACGGATTGGTGTTTCGGCACTTCGGTACCAAGGACCAGCTGGTCGGCGCCGTGCTCGATCACCTGGGTGCAACGACGACCGGCTTGCTGCAGACCGACCCATCGGCCGCGGAGGCCGAATGGGCGATGGACCGGCATATGCGGGTGATGGCCCGCACATTGCTCGACGGCTACCCGGCGGGGCAGTTGCAATCGCGGTTTCCCGGTGCCTCGCAGTTGTTGGACCATATCCGCCCGGGCCACGACAACGACCGCAGCGCACGTCTGGCCGTCGCCAATGCTTTTGCGCTGCAGTTGGGCTGGCGGCTTTTCGCGCCTTTCCTACGCTCGGCGTCCGGTCTGGACGAGCTGACCGATGTTGAACTCAAAGAGGTATTGGGCGCGGAGATAGCCAGGATCGTCGAGCCGCACTGACGTTACCCCGATGTCACCGGGCCCCGCCGCCCCGCCGGTGTAGGGGCTCCCGGCCCGGCGGCTGCGGCGGTGGCGGCAGTAGTGCTTTGCGGGGGCGTACTGCAAGGGTCGTCGGCGACGCCGTCTTCAGCGTGAGCTCTTCACCCGCGTGCCGGATGACCAGCTCACCATCGGACCCGTCGCTCAGGGTGTAAGTGACATCGGAGTGGTTGGCGTCGACAATGAGCCGGAAATCTCGCCACCGCAGCCGGAATCGCAACCGCGTAATGCCATCGGGCAGTGCCGGATCGATGTCCAGGATGCCCTCGTCGTCGCGCAGGCCGCCGAAGCCGGCGACTATCGCCGTCCAGGCGCCGGCAAGGGAGGCCATGTGCAGCCCGTCGCGGGTGTTCTGGTGCAGATCGCGCAGGTCGATCAGCGCGGCCTCATAGGCATAGTCGTGGGCCAGCTCGAGATGCCCGACGTCGGCGCACATCACTGCCTGAGTGCAGGCCGACAGCGACGAGTCGCGCACCATGCGCCGCTCGTAGTAGTCGACGTTGCGGGCCTTCTGTTCGGGCGTGAACGCGTGGCTCTGCCACTGCATCGCCAGCACCAGGTCGGCCTGCTTGATCACCTGCGCGGAGTAGAGCCGCACGTAAGCCTCGTGCAGTAGCAACGGGTAGGTCGTGTTGGCCTCAAAATCCCACTCCGCGAACTTGGTAAAGCCTTCACACTGCTGATGGACGCCCAGCTCCTCGTCGTAGGGAATGTTCACTGCGTCGGCTGCGTCGCGCCAGGCGGCCGTCTCTTCGGTAGTGACACCCATCGCTTCGGCCGCCTCGGAGTGGCGGGCGCAGGCATCGGCGGCAGTGCGCAGATTGTGTGCGGCCATCAAATTCGTGAACACGTTGTCGCGAACGATCGCCGTGTACTCGTCGGGGCCGGTGACCCCGTCCAGGTGCCAGACGCCGTGCCGGTCGTGGTGCCCGAGCGACAGCCACAGCCGGGCGGTCTCGATCAGCACGGTAAGGCCGCATTCGGATTCCAGCGAGTGGTCTCCGGTGACGACGCGGTACCGCTCGAATGCCATCGCGATGTCGGCGTTGATGTGAAACGCCGCCGTGCCGGCCGGCCAGTAGGCCGAGCACTCCTGCCCGCGGATGGTTCGCCAGGGAAAGCTGACACCTTTGAGGCCGAGTTCGGCTGCCCGGTCCCTGGCCATGTCCATTGTCGACGCCCGCCACCGCAGCGCGTCGGCGACCGCGTGCGGCAGGGTGTAGGTGAGCACGGGGAGCACATAACCTTCGGTGTCCCAGAAGGCGTGGCCGTCGTAGCCAGTTCCGGTGAGCCCCTTGCTGGGGATCGCGCGGCGCTCGGCGCGTGCGCTGGCCTGTATCAAGTGGAACAGCCCGAAGCGCACCGCTTGTTGGGATTCCGGGTCGCCTTCCACCTCGACGTCGGCGTTGTCCCAGAAGTCGTCGAGGTACTCCCGTTGGGACTGCAGCAGTCCCTCCCACCCGCTGTAGCGGGCCCCGTGCAGTGCGGCGGCGACCTGGTCGCGCAGTGCCGGCCGGGAGCGCTGGCTGGACCAGCCATACGCCAGGTATTTGACGATGCGCAGCTTCTGTCCGGGACGCAGCCCGCAGATCACGGTGGTCCGCGCCAGGTCGGCACGTGCGTCGCAGGTGACTTCGACTCGCCCGGGAACCTCGACCTCGTGATCCATCCCCGCGGCCATCATCAGCGCGCTGGCCCGGGTCCGGTGCATGAGAACTGCTCCGCGCTCGATGGTTTCGTGCTCGACGGCCTCTAGCGGGTTGTCCAGGATGGCTGACACCCGGGGGTCTCCCGAGGTGGTCGGCTGGTCCTCATTGGTGACCAGTTCGGACTGTACGGTCACGCGGACGAATTCCTCGACTGCCTCGACCACGTACTCAATGGCGGCGACACCGCGGTGGGACAGCGACACCAGCCGGGTGGACACCACTTTGACTTGCTTGCCCACCGGAGACTTCCAATGTGCGCGCCGGGTCAGCGTGCCTGCGCGCAGGTCGAGGACGCGCTCGTGGGAGATCAGTTCGCCGTACCGGACGTCGAACGGCTCGTCCTCGACGAACAGGCGAATGATCTTGCCGTTGGTGACGTCGACGACGGTCTGGCCGGCCTCCGGGTAACCGTATCCGGCCTCGGCGTAGGGCAACGGCCGGATTTCATAGAAGGAGTTCAGATAGGTGCCCGGCAGGCCATACGGCTCGCCCTCGTCGAGGTTGCCGCGCAACCCGATGTGCCCGTTGGACAAGGCGAACAGGGATTCCGACTGGGCAATCAGATTCAGATCGAGCCGCGTCTCGCGGACCTGCCACGGCTCAACGGGGAAAGCTTCCTGGGTGATCATGACATTTCCTGGTGATCATGACTCAGCAATTCGGCGAGATCGGTGACTACCACGTCGGCGCCGTTGCGGCGCAAATCCTCGGCCTGTCCCACCCGGTCAACACCCACCACGAAGCCGAAGTTACCGGCACGGCCGGCCGCCACGCCAGATAATGCGTCTTCGAATACGGCCGCCGCGTCGGGAGAGACGTCGAGTAACTGGGCCCCCCGCAGGTACGAGTCGGGGGCCGGCTTGCCGGCAATGTGCTCCTCGCGCAGCGTGATCCCGTCCACCCGCTGCTGGACGAAGTGCTCGAGGCCGGTGATCTGCAGCACCTCGCGAGTGTTGGCGCTCGAGGACACTACGGCGATACCGAGACCCGCGGCCGAGGCCGCCTCCAGATAGCGTCGCGACCCGTCGAACACCTCGACGCCGTCTTTGTCGAGGACTTTTTGGAACATCTCATTCTTGCGGTTGCCCAGGCCATATATCGTCTCGGCGTCGCTGGGGTCGTCGGGACTGCCGTCGGGCAGTTTGATTCCCCGGCTGTCCAGAAATGACCGGACCCCGTCTTCTCGCTTCTTGCCGTCCACGTATTTCCGGTAGTCCGCGGCCGCATCGAAAGGGACGAACTTTTCTCCCGTGCGCTCGGCCCGTTGGGATAGGTAGGCGTCGAACATGGCCTTCCAGGCCTTGGTATGCACGCTGGCGGTATCGGTGAGGACACCGTCGAGGTCGAACAGGCAGGCACGCACCTTTTCTGGCAGACCCAGCACGCGGGCCTCACTTTCTGGTTTTCAGGGGAGCACGGTGGGCGATACCACTCCACCATGCTTGTCCCTGTGCCGCCAGCGCTCTTTGCTTTCTTGCTGCGCGCCGGACCGGTAGCCGCCATGTCGCGAGCGTCGAGAACATGACGCTGCAGTCAGCCGAATGACCACCCGCAGTCAGATGGCAGCGCAGCCCGATGAATCCGGCTTCATCTGGTGATTGCCCGTGCGACGCCCTGGATGGCTCGTAGGCGTCCGTCGGCAACCGCACAGGTGAGGTTCTCGGCTTTCCGCCTGAAGTCGGTGACGAAGGCGTGCAGGCCCAGCGGGTTGGGCGGCTGGTTCAGCAGCGCCCGCATCAAAGCGCTCGCCTGATCGGTGAGGTCGTTCCAGTGCTCAATCGCGAACCCGCAGGACTCGACATGAAGGCGCAACTGGTCAGAGGTGACCAGATGACTGCGTGCGGGGTGGTCGGCCCATGGGAGCGGATAGTCGAGCTTTTGGCTGTTCTTTCCAATGGTCAGGTCCCACAGAGCAAGTCGGCCACCACTGACCAGTACCCGGCGGGCTTCAGAGTACAGCCGCGTCTTGTCGGCCACGTTCATCTGGACATGTTGGCTGATGGCGACCTGAAAAGTGGCGTCGGCAAAGGGCAGTTCGGTGACGTCTGCCTGACGAACCGATATCCGGTCGTCCAACCCCACTCGTTCATTAAGCCAACGGTGGGTTTCGCAGTACTCGTCGGTCAGATCCACGGCGGTAACCCGGCAACCGAATCGGTCTGCGACGAACCGGGCGGTGCCGCCGATCCCGCTGCCCGCGTCGAGCACCTTGCTGGTGCTGGTGATGTCTATCAGGTCCACCAATTGGCCGGTGGCGTAGCGGCCCATGGTGTGAAAGTCCTCCAGCAGCCCGAGGTCGGCGGGCACAAGGTGATCGAGGTCCTTTCCGGCGTTGATGAGAGCCTGCTCGATGTTGCGCCGCGACAGGCCAGTCGAGTACTGGGCTCCGATGGTGGCGTTCATGCGTGCACCGGTTCGGTGTGCTCGTTTCGCCACCCGGCCGACCGGCCGGACAACTCTGGATGGTCAGGCTGGGGATGCTGCTGGAGTCGGTCGAACCGGTCCAGCCGGTGCATCGGTACAAGTCCGATCAACATGAAGTCCCGAACTCGGCGGATGAGATTTCCCGCGGTGCGACGAGCATCCGGGCCACTCGCGTAGCGGCGTGCAATGGTCAGAAAGTCTTCGGGTTCGACGCCGGCAACGTCTGCGACGTGCGTCGTCGGACCGCCGATCTCCCAGGTGCCCAACGCGTGCTCGCGAAGGTAGTAGCGCAAGCTGGACTCGAAGAACAGGTCCGCGCCGAGTTGCTTGGCGTTGACGCGCACCGCGCGCATGAACATCCACGCCGGGATGTCGATGTGACGCACCCGCCGGCCCAGCGCCATACCCATCGCTTCTGCGATGTCTGCCCCGGACAGCAGATCCGGCCCGGTCGGGCGGTAGGTGCGGCCGTCGTGACGATGCGGATCGAGCAGGGCGCCCACCGCAACCCGGGCGATGTCCTCGTTGGAGGGAGGTGCGTTTTTGCCGGTCCCGGTCGGTACCGGCAACAGTCCCAACTGGGCAGCCATCGGCACCAACTGCAAGTAGTTGTCGGCGAAGAAACCCGGATCAACCGCTATGTGCGCGGTGTCGGGCAGTAGCTCGAACAGCTTGTCGGTCAGCCAGGCCTGCCGGGTGGACAGTGCCGGATGATCGGGGCTGGCCAGCCATTGCCCCAGCGCCACCACCGCTTCCACGCCGGAGCGCCGCGCTGCCACGGCGAACGCGACGGCGCTATCGAGCGCATGTGGGTGGTAGGGAGGGTTGAAGTACAGCCGGTCGACCCCGTCCATCGCGGCCTGAACTTGCCGAATGTCAAACATATCGGCGACCACGACCTCAGCACCCAGGGTCTGCAACCGGGCGCTGCGCGCGTCGTCGCGATGCACCATGGCCCTGGTCGGCACGCCCATTTCCAGCAATTGGGTTGCGACCGCTCCGCCGATCCTGCCCGTTGCTCCGGTTACCAATACGCGATTGCTCATCGGATTTCTCTTTCCAGTTGATCCCAATTGAACTCTGTGACGTCTGTTTCGAGTCCTGGCCGGCCCGGCAAAAGCCGCGCGACGACGACTGCGGCGCTCACTGCGATACCGGCGCACACCAGCGTGCTTATCCGCAGGCCGTCCAGGAATGCGTGATTGACGGCGGCGCGGACGGCGGGGGCCTGTTGTGCAGGTAGCTGTCGGATCACCTCGTGCGCAACGGCCATTGAGCGCCGCATCGCAGAGCTGACTTGGGTCGGCAGTCCTGCCAGCACCGGAGCGGTGCCGAGCCGACCGGAGTACACCGAGGCAAAGACACTGCCTGCGATGGCAACTCCGAGGGTGCCGCCCAGTTCCCGCGTGGTGTCGTTGACGGCCGAGCCGACCCCAGCCTTGTCGGCTGACAAAGACCCCATGATCGCTTCGGTGGCCGGGGCCGTCGTCAGGCCGAGGCCGCCGCCGAGCAGCAGCATCTGCATCGCTATCTCGCCGTAGCTCGTCGCCACCTCAGCCGTGGACGCCCACACCAGACCGGCCGCGAACACGGCCAGGCCGACGGCGACGACGACGGTGGTGCCGACCCGTTGCACCAGTCGAGGTCCCAGGATGCTGGCCAGCGCGATCGACGCCGCAACCGGCAGCAACCGCACGCCGGTCTGAAATGCCGTGTAGTCCTTGATGAATTGGAAGTACTGGGTGATAACGAAGATGAATCCGAACAACGTCAGAAAGCCGGCGGTCACTGCCAGGCTGCCACCGGAGAATCGACGGTGCAAGAACACCGAGATGTCAAGCATCGGATGGGTGCTGCGTCGCTCCCACACAGCGAACCCGGCGAGAATGGCTGCGGCAACGGTGAAACCGGTCGCGGTCCGGGTGCTGGTCCATCCCCAGGTGGGTGCCTCGATGACGGTGTAGACCAACGCGGTGACCCCGGCCGCGGACAGCACCAAGCCGGGGACGTCGACCCGCGGCGCCGCGGGGTCGCGCGAGGTCGGAACGAACAGGATCCCACCGATGACGGCCACCAGTGCGATCGGAATGTTGACCAGGAAGATGGCTCCCCACCAGAAGTGTTCGAGCAGCCAGCCACCGCTGATCGGTCCCACCGCCACCCCGACGCCGACCATCGCCGCCCAGAGACCGATCGCCTTGGCGCGAAGTACCGGGTCGATGAAGATGTTGGTGATCAGTCCCAGGGTGGTCGGAAAGATCACCGCGGCTCCCACGCCCATGGCAGCACGCGCCGCGATAAGCGCATCCACCGAATTCACCTGCGCGGCAACGCCGGAGGTGATTGCGAACAGAACCAGCCCCAGGCTGAGGCAGCCCCGCCTGCCATAGCGGTCGCCGAGGCTGCCGGCTGAGAGCAGCAGGCCGGACATGACCAGGGTGTAGGCATCGACGATCCATTGCAGCTGTGCGGTGTCGGCGCCCAGTTCGCGCGACAGTGTGGGCAGCGCGACGTTGACGATGGTGGCGTCGACGCTGATGACGAAGACACTGAGGCAGATGACGGCGAGCGCGGGAATCGGGTGATTGCGGAACAGTCGGCCAGAGCGCATGGACAGAACTTTAAAGCTAATAGACAATATTTTCAAGTGGTAAGTGGAAAAAGATGTCTGCGGTTGTTAGACTGGCGTCGTGCGAACCAGGAACTACAACCAGAACTGCCCGATCGCCCGCGGGCTCGACGTCCTGGGTGAGCGATGGACCTTGCTGATCCTGCGCGAGCTGGTCGGAGGGCCCCGCCGCTACGGCGATCTGCGCGCCCAGCTGCCCGGCATCGCAACCAATCTGTTGGCCGAGCGGCTCAAAGAGCTACAAGACGATGGGCTGGTCGATCGCGCCGATCTGCCGGCCCCGATCGGTCGGACCGTCTACACGCTCAGCGACGCGGGCTGGCAGCGGGTCCTGCCCATCTTGCAGAGCATCGCGTGGTTTGGCCTGGATCGGCTGGACCCGATCGACGTGGGCCCGGTATCGCCATTGAACGGGTTCCTGGCCGGAATTCTGCTGGGCTTCAATTCGGCTAGCGCCGCTGGTGTTGATATGACATGCCGTGTCGAGATCGATGGCCGTCGTTTCGAGTTCGCGATCACCCAATGCCGTCTCGCCGGCGCGCATGGCGAACCTTCGGTCACGGTCACGGCCAGCGCGGCAGATCTCGTCACCGCCCGACTCGGATCTACCGACGCCAAGCGCAAAACGGCCCTGCGACGCATCAAATTCGACGGCGCCCAGCGTGACGTCGACGCCGTGCGTACCGTGTTTTCGCTCCACTAGACTCGCTGCCGTGGCCGAACGTTCTGACCTCGACAAAGCCGGACCGACTGACCGGCCGGTGTTGGTGGTCGACTTCGGCGCGCAGTACGCGCAGCTGATCGCTCGTCGGGTCCGGGAAGCGCGGGTTTTTTCGGAGGTAATCCCGCACACCGCTTCCATCGAAGAGATCAAGGCCCGTGATCCGCTGGCGGTCGTGCTTTCCGGCGGACCGGCCAGTGTCTACGCCGACGGTGCTCCGCAACTTGATCCGGCGCTGTTCGACCTCGGCCTGCCGGTGTTCGGCATCTGCTATGGCTTTCAGGCCATGGCGCAGGCTCTCGGCGGCACGGTGGCTCACACCGGCACCAGCGAGTACGGCCGTACTGAACTGAAAGTCCTTGGTGGTGAATTGCATTCGGGACTGCCAAGTGTGCAGCCGGTCTGGATGAGTCATGGCGACGCGGTCACGGCTGCGCCGGACGGATTCGATGTGGTGGCCAGCAGCCCGGGCGCTCAGGTGGCCGCCTTCGAAAACCGGGACCGTCGCCTGGCCGGTGTGCAGTACCACCCGGAGGTGATGCACACCCCGCACGGGCAACAGGTGCTCAGCCGGTTTCTGCACGACTTCGCCGGCCTCGGCGCGGAGTGGACGGCTGCCAACATCGCCGGTGCGTTGGTCGAGCAGGTGCGTGCCCAGATCGGCGACGGTCAGGCGATTTGCGGACTGTCCGGCGGTGTGGATTCAGCGGTGGCCGCGGCGCTGGTGCAGCGAGCTATCGGCGACCGGCTGACCTGCGTCTTCGTCGACCACGGGCTGTTGCGCGCCGGTGAGCGCGCCCAGGTGCAGCGCGATTTCGTGGCCGCCACCGGCGCCAACCTGGTCACCGTCGACGCGGCGCAGACCTTCCTCGAGGCGCTGTCGGGCGTGACCAACCCCGAGGGCAAACGCAAGATCATCGGGCGGCAGTTCATCCGGGCATTCGAGGGTGCGGTGCGGGATATCCTGGGCGACTCGGGCTCTGAAGGTTCTGAGGTTGAGTTCCTGGTGCAGGGCACGCTGTATCCGGACGTGGTGGAGTCCGGCGGGGGCAGCGGCACCGCGAACATCAAGAGCCACCACAACGTCGGCGGCCTGCCCGGCGACCTGAAGTTCAAACTCGTCGAGCCGCTGCGGCTGCTGTTCAAAGACGAGGTGCGCGCCGTTGGGCGGGAGTTGGGTCTGCCGGAGGAAATCGTTGCGCGCCAGCCGTTTCCGGGGCCCGGACTGGGCATCCGGATCGTCGGCGAAGTCACCGCTGCGCGACTGGACACGCTGCGGCGCGCCGATGCGATCGCCCGCGAGGAGCTGACCGTGGCGGGCCTGGACAACCAGATCTGGCAGTGCCCGGTTGTGCTGCTGGGCGACGTTCGCTCGGTCGGCGTGCAGGGCGACAACCGCACCTATGGGCACCCGATCGTGCTGCGGCCGGTGTCCAGCGAGGACGCCATGACCGCCGACTGGACTCGCGTGCCCTACGAGGTGCTGGAGCGCATCTCGACCCGCATCACCAACGAGGTGTCCGAGGTCAACCGCGTCGTGCTGGACATCACCAGCAAGCCGCCGGGCACCATCGAGTGGGAATAGAGCGCCGCGAAAGTTAGAGCGCCGCGAAAGTGCGACTGCCGACGGGTCGCCGGGTTTGCCGCGGCAAGAACGCCACCGGAAAGCACCATTAGCCACACCAGCATCGACCGCATAAAGCGGCCTCTCACGTTTCTTGCGGTTGTCGGAGGGTGGGTGTTTACTCCAGATACATCGAACATAAGTTCGAAAAAAGCGGTGTAGGAGGCTGGTCATGACTGCGGCTTTCGCCTCCGATCAGCGGCAGGAAAATCGCGCCGAACAGCTCGAATCGCTGCGCCGGCAGATGGCTGTGATGTCCGAAAGGGGATCAGGAAAGGTCGTCGCCCGCGCTGATGACCTGCTGCCGGAATCGGAATCCCGGCTGGCGATCCCGCAGTGGCTTGCGGAGCTGTTACCGGTCCAGTTACCCCGGGGGACGGTGGCGGTGCTGTCGGGGGCCCGGTCACTGCTGTTGAGCATGGTGGCCACGGTGACGGCGGCCGGGGGTAACGCGGCTATCGTCGGCCAGCCGGATATCGGACTGCTGGCCGCTGTGGAGATGGGGGCCGATCTGAGCAGGCTCGCGGTGATACCGGATCCCGGAACCGATCCGGTGGAGGTGGCCGCGGTGCTCGTCGACGGCATGGATCTGGTGGTACTTGGCTTGGGTGGGCGCCTGGTACCGCAGACACGGGCGCGGGCAGTGGTGGCTCGAGCTCGCCATAAAGGCTGCACCCTGCTGGTCACCGACGGCGACTGGCAAGGGGCGCCAACGCGGCTGGAGGCCCGGGTCTGCGGCTATGAGATCACGGCGGGTAGCCGGGGCACACCCACTCCCGGATTCGGACGAATCAGTGGGGTGCGGCTGCAGGTCAGCGGAGTGTGTGCGGGGAGACGGGTGATCGGCCGGGCGCGAGCGGGGTGAATTCGGGTGGTTGCATCCCGAGTGCTGGCGATCTGGTGCATGGACTGGCCCGCGGTAGCGGCGGCAGCAGCTGCGGGCCAGTCTGCGATGGACCCAGTCGCGGTCACGCTGGCCAATCGGGTGATCGCCTGCTCATCGGCAGCCCGGGCGGCAGGAGTGCGGCGAGGGCTACGGCGCCGGGAGGCGGCGGCCCGTTGCCCGCAACTGCACGTCGCGACCGCCGATGCTGACCGCGACGCCCGCTTCTTCGAGGGGGTCATCGCGGCGGTCGACGATCTGGTGCCCCGCGCCGAGGTGCTGCGGCCGGGGCTTTTGGTGTTGCCGGTGCGCGGAGCTGCCCGCTATTTCGGGTCCGAGCAGCAGGCGGCCGAGCGACTGATCGACGCGGTGGCCGCGGCCGGCGCCGAGTGTCAGATCGGGATCGCCGATCAGTTGTCCACCGCGGTCTTCGCCGCGCGTGCCGGCCGTGTCGTGGAGCCGGGACAAGACGCGAGGTTTCTATCGTTGCTGTCGATCCGGCAGCTTGCCACCGAGCCGAGTCTGTCTGGTCCGGGGCGAGAAGAACTGGCGGATCTGTTGTGGCGGATGGGGATTCGCACCATCGGGCAGTTTGCCGCACTGTCTCGCACCGACGTGGCTTCCAGGTTCGGTGCCGATGCGGTGGCCGCACACCGGTTCGCCCGCGGCGAATCCGAACGCGGACCGTCCGGGCGTGAGCCGCCGCCGGAGCTCGAGGCTGTGCTGGACTGCGATCCGCCGATCGACCGGGTTGATGCGGCGGCATTCGCGGGGCGCTCGCTGGCCGGCACGCTGCATCAGACGCTGATGGCCGCCGGAGTGGGGTGCACCCGGCTTGCCATTCACGCCGTCACCGCCAACGGCGAAGAACTGAACCGGGTGTGGCGGTGCGCTGAGCCGTTGACCGAGGACGCCACTGCCGACCGGGTGCGCTGGCAACTGGATGGGTGGTTGAGCAGCCGGAAAGCTCAGGTCCGCCCGACCGCACCGGTGACGCTGTTACGGCTGCAGGCGGTGGAGGTGGTGTCCGCCGGGGCTCTGCAGTTGCCGTTATGGGGTGGTCTTGGGGAGGAGGACAGGCTTCGGGCCCGTCGGGCGCTGGTGCGAGTGCAGGGCTTGCTCGGCCCGGAGGCGGTGCAGGTACCGGTGCTGTCCGGCGGTCGCGGACCGACCGAACGCATCACGTTGACCCCGCTGGGCGACGAGCCGGTACCGCAGGCTGACCCTGGTCAACCGTGGCCCGGGCAACTGCCCGAGCCGTCGCCGGCGGTGTTACTCGACGACCCGGTGGAATTGCTTGATGCCCAAGGAAATCCAATACGGGTGACCAGTAGGGGGGTGTTCTCTGCCGACCCCGCGCGCCTGACTGTCCACGGTCGGGACGACCGGCTGCGCTGGTGGGCAGGACCTTGGCCAGTCGACGAGCGATGGTGGGATCCCGACTTGGGGAAGGGCCGCACCGCCCGCGCCCAGGTATTGCTGGAGAGCGAGCGCGCGTTGCTGCTGTGCTACCGCCAACGGCGGTGGTACCTCGAGGGAAGCTATGAGTAATGCCCACTGCGCCGAGCGTGATGTCGCTGCGAAAATCCGGCGCGAATTTCGCAGCCAGTTCACGCTCGGCGTTTCAGCCGAGCCGCCGCGCGAAGGGTCCGACCCGTTCGATGAACCGGTCAAAGAACACCGCCGGGTCGACACCAATGCCGATGCGGGCATTGGGTTCTCGGCGCCCCGACCTGGGGGTACCGCCCGCTTGCGGGGGATCGGTCACCGTCATCCCGCGGGTCAGGGTCCCGGCCAGCTCGACGTCGACCGCCGCCGGACGGGTCGCAATGAGTTCCGGATCCAGCGCGACCGCGGCGGCCAGCGGATCATGCAGATGCGCCAGATATCCGTGGCCAATGTCGTTGTAGCCCTCTAAGTAGAACCGCATCGCGTCCTCGATCACCCGAATCAAGGGATTGGACGCCGCCGACCGGGTGCCCCGTTCGTCGCGCACGCTCATCACCGTTGTCGTCGACCCTGCGGCGGCCGCCAATCCGGCGAGGATCTCCGGTGTCACCGCGACGTTGCGAGTCAGATTCAAGCCGCACAAGATCGGAAGCCGCTGCTCGCCGGCCTCGCCGGTTTTCACGGGCCAGGCCGCGAACACCTCGGCGGCTGCTTCGGGGTCCACGCAGATATTCCATTCCGCCACCGGAGTGGTGTTGCCGCAGTGGTCGTAGGAGCCACCCATGACCACCAGCCGGTGCAACAGCGTCGGCAGCGCGGGTTCTGCGCGCAATGCCAGCGCCAGATTGGTCAACGGGCCGGTCGCCACACCGATCAGCTCGCCGGGAAAGGCGTGTGCCGCGCGCACCCAGGCTGTCGCGGAGTCGTAGCTGGTGAGCCGACGATCGGTCGGTGGCAGCTCGGCATACCCCATACCTCTGGGGCCGTGGACTTTCGAAGGGGTGCCCATCGGGCCGGTCAGGGTTTTATCCGAACCCTTGGACACTGGGACGCCGGTGACCCGGCACAGCTCGAGCAAGCCGAGGTTGTTTTCGCAAACCTGCTTTACCGCAACGTTTCCGCCGGTTGAAGCGATGCCGACCACATCCGCGTCGGGGCTGGCAAGCAGGTATATCAAGGCCAACGCATCGTCGACGCCGGTGTCGACGTCCAGGAAAATCGGCGACTTACCGGTGGTGTTCACCGCTGAATCGTACGATCACCAGTGCACTCCGGGCACTAGCCGGATCGCTTTGCGGACGGGCCTGGGGACCCCAATGCGGGCTACGGCACGGGCCGGGCGTTTCGGCCGGCGACGCACCGGCGGGGAAGGCTCGGCCGGGTACGGAGGCGTAACTCCGCGCGCTGCAGCCGAGTCGGGGTAGCCCAGGTAAAGCTGGTGCAGAAATCGCCGCGAGGTCCTCGGCGCGAAGTAGTTGCCGGCTTCGGCGAGCGTGCCCAGGGGCGTATCGATGCGCGCCGGCTTCTCGACGAGGCCGCGCACCACCATCGCCGCCGCGCGCTCGGGGCTGATCGCCGGCACCGGGTTGAGCCGCCGGGACGGCGTGATCATCGGCGTCCTGACCAGTGGCATATGGATGTTGGTGAACGTGATGTGATCAGACAACGTCTCGGATGCGACGACGTCGGCGAACGCGTCCAGCGCCGCCTTGGTGGGCAAATACGAGCTGTATTTGGGATTGCGGGCCAGCACGCCGGCACTGGAGACGTTGACGACGTGACCGAAGCGGCGCTCGCGCCAATGCGGCAGCAGCGCCAGCACCATCCGCACCGCTCCGAAGTAGTTGACCGCCATCACCCGTTCGTAGTCGTGCAGTCGGTCGGTGGAGTTGACCACTGAGCGGCGGATCGACCGGCCGGCGTTGTTCACCAGGTAGTCGACGTGGCCGAAGCGGCCCAGGATGTCTTTGATGGTGTGTTCCACCGACGTGGAATCGGTGACATCGCAAGCGAAGGCATACGCCTGACCGCCGTTGGAGCGGATCTCGGCGACCAGTTGGTCGAGCGCGTCGCCGGTGCGAGCCAGCGCGAACACTGCCCCGCCCCGCTCCGCGACGGCGATCGCCGAAGCCCGGCCGATGCCGCTGGATGCGCCGGTGATGATGACGTGCCGGCCCTCTAGCGGTCCTTTCGGATCGTCGCGCCGCGCGCGATCGGGATCCAGATGCTCGGCCCAGTATCGCCACAGCTTGGGTGCGTAGCCGGCGAACTGTGGTACTTCAATATCGCTGCCCTGCAATGCTTCCTGCGTCTTATCGCTGACGAAAGTCGGCGCCAGGTCGACGACGTCGAAAATCTCGGCGGGAATTCCCAGCTGGGTGGCCGCCATGTTGCGCAGTACCTTGGCCCGCCCGCGCATTTTCAGCACCGGCGTGGCCATCGCGCGGGGCAGCGACCCGCGCACCGGGGGCAATCCGGCAGCGGCAGCGACGCCGCGGTAAATGCCGCGCAGTCCGACGGTTTTCGGCGCGGTCAGGTGGAACGTCTGCCCGTCGCGCCCTTCGGCGTGCATGAGTGCGACGAGCGCGTCGACGACATAGTCGACCGGGACGATGTTGGTGCGCCCGGTGTCGGGCAGCAGGATCGGGGTCAACGACGGCAATGCCGCCAACTTGGACAGCACGCCGAAGAAGTAGTACGGGCCGTCGACCTTATCCATCTCGCCGGTGCGTGAATCGCCTACCACCACCGCCGGACGGTAGATGCGGTATCGCAGTCCGGGCGTGGAGCGCACCAGCAGCTCGGCCTCGAACTTCGTCTGGTGGTACGGGGTCGGCAGCTGCTGGCCTACATCGAAGTCGTCCTCGGCGTACTCACCGGCGAAGTCGCCGGCCACGGCGATCGACGACACGTGGTGCAACGTGGCGTCGAGCCGCCGCGCCAGCTCAATGACGGAGCGGGTGCCCTCGACATTAGCGGCCCGTTGCTCGGCCGCCCCGGCGGTGATGTCATAGATCGCCGCGCAGTGCACCAGATGGTCGACCTCGCCGAGTTCGGCGATGGTCTCCTGAGTTGGCGCGAGCTCGGTCAGGTCGCCGACCAGTGGTTTCGCTCGTTCATCCCACTGGACGGACAGCCGTTCGAAGCGCCCTAGTGACTGGCGGCGGACCAGCACCCACACCTCGGCATCAGGCTGATCGCCCAATAGACGTGCTACGACGCGCCGCCCAATAAACCCGGTACCGCCGGTAACGACATACCGCATGCAGCCCATGGTGGCGGCTGGTGGCCGCCCACGTCAACCTGGGACCCGGCGATCAGCTGGAGTTGCGGATGCCGTCCCAGTCCACCAGAGTCCAGCCGGTCATCGGGTTGCCGGTGATCACCACGCGGCCGACGTTCGGCAATGGGTGGCTGGTCAGCAAGGTGTCTTTGGCGCCTTTGACGTTCATCAGCGTCCATACCATGATCGCCGCACCCTGGGAGAACACGACCGGCTTGGTGCGGCCGCTGTCGTAGATCTTCCTGACCGAGCCGGTGAACTGGTCGTTGAACTCCTTGCCGCTGATCGAGCCCGGGATGCTGTCGGTGACATCGCCCTTTATCCAGTCCGCCGGCGCCACCATGTAAGTCAAGTTGGCCATCGATTCGGGTTTGCCGTTGTACCAGCCGGCATTGAGAGACTGCACGCCTTCGAGGATCTGTACCTGCTTGCCGAGTTCGCTGGCCAACGGCCCGGCGGTCTCTTGCGCCTCCGCCATGGCCGAGGCGTAGACGGCGTCGAAATCGTTGTGGGAGTGCGCGAGCTGCCGGGCCTGAGCTTTGCCATCGTCGGTGAGACCGGGACCGGGCTCACCGGTGTCGATGACGCCGTCCGCGTTGGCCTGTGACTGTGCGTTTCGGATGAAGGTCAACGTGATGCTGCGTGCCTGCGGTGATCCGCCGCAGGCGCCGACGACTACCGTTGCGGCGAGCACTGCCGCTGCCTTCCAGATGATTGTGCGGTTGCGCATGGCGATAGCCTGCCCTGCCGACGGCATCGAGGGGAAGGGTTTGCAATGGTTGGGTGCAGAAAAAGTTTGAACTTTCCGATCGAGAGGAGACTCGTATGGCGATTGACCCGAGTGCCATCGGAGTGGTGACTGAGCCGATGCTGTTCGAATGGACCGACCGGGACACGATGCTGTATGCCCTCGGCGTCGGCGCTGGGACCGACGATTTGTCGTTCACCACCGACAACAGTCACGACATCACCCAGCAGGTGCTACCCACCTACGCGGTGATCTGCTGCCCGGCGTTCGGGGCGGCGGGCAAGATCGGAAAGTTCAACTGGGCCATGCTTTTGCACGGATCGCAAGAGATCCGGCTGCATGCGCCGCTGCCGGTCGGGGGCAAGCTGTCGGTGGTTTCCGAGGTCGCCGATCTGCAGGACAAGGGCGAAGGCAAGAACGCGATCGTTGTGCTGCGTGGCCGTGGCACAGATCCGGACTCGGGGACGCTGATCGCCGAGACACTTACCACGCTGGTCATCCGCGGTGAGGGCGGGTTCGGGGGACTGCCGGGTCAGCGGCCTGTCGCGCCGGAAATTCCGGACCGCGAGCCCGACGCCCGAGTCGATCTGCCGACTCGCGAGGATCAAGCGCTGATCTACCGGCTGTCCGGTGACCGCAACCCGCTGCACAGCGACCCCTGGTTCGCCCGGGAGCTGGCGGGATTCCCCAAGCCGATCCTGCACGGACTGTGCACCTACGGGGTGTCGGGCCGCGCGCTGGTCGCCGAGCTGGGCAAGGGCGTGGCCGCCAATGTCACCTCGATCGCGTCGCGGTTCACCTCGCCGGTGTTTCCCGGCGAGACGTTGAGCACGCTGATCTGGCGAACCGAACCGGGCAAGGCGGTGTTTCGCACCGAGGTGGCCGGTTCTGACGGCGCCTCCGATGGCACTGCCCGGGTGGTGCTCGACGACGGCGCGGTCGAATACGTGCAGTCCTAGTTTCTGCTCGTCAGGTCAGAGGTTCTGTAGTAGTGGAGGTAGGTGACCGCCGGGGCGACGATGTAGGTGATCACCATCAAGCCAATCGAGAAGTAGTTGGCGCCTCCATGCGGAGTCAGGAAGATGCTCCGGTAGTCAAAGGACACTGCCAGCCCGACCGAGACCGTGACCGCAACGATCGGTAACACCTTGTCGGTAAAAGTATTTCGCTTCACCATGGCATGCTCTTCGGCCCGCGAGAGCGCCAATGCGAAAAGCGCGATCGGCACGATTATGTAGTTGACGAGGCGAGCGATCACCGCCAGGCCGGTGAGGTTCTCGTTGTCGAACCGAAGCGACAGCGGGAACGCGAGCGCTAACGACGCGGTGATTCCGAAAGCGATTATCGGCACACCGAATTGGTTCTTCTTCGACAAGCGGGCCGGTAGGACTCCATTGTCAGACAGCGCGGTCCAAAGCCGCGGAGCACCGAACGATCCGGCCACGTTGATACCGAACATCGAAACCAAGGCCCCGACGACGATGATCGTTCGGAAGGTGTCGTTTCCCACTGCCGCAGCCAGTTTCACGGTATCGCGGGACGCCACGACCTTGTCCGCTCCGAGCGTCATCGCTACTGTCACAGCGAGTACGTAGACGACGCCAACACTCAACATCGCCAGTGGTATGGCTCTCGGGAGGGTCCGATCCGGTGCGTCCATTTCCTCGGCGGCATTAGCGATCGATTCGAAACCAGTGAACGCGTACAACGCGACGATCGTGGCGAGCGTCAAGCTCGCAACAGGACTCTTCCCAATCTCGGCGACCCCGAGCAACGAGTAGGACGCCGGGTGATAAACCCCCGTCGAACTCGATGTTCCATAGTTGTTCAAGTGTTGTGTGAGGATGACCCCCAGTCCGCCGACGATGAAGATCGAAAGCGCGAACACCTTGCCCAGGGTCGAGATTCCGTTCGCCCACCTGATCACCCGATTGCCGAACAGGTTTATGGTCAGCAGGACTCCGATAAAGATGAGAAACGTCAGCGTCTTCACGCTGAACAGCTCGGTGTCTTCGGCCCAAGCCCTGTTGGGGAAGGTCACTCTCAGCAGCGTCGAGACGAACAGAGATGCCAGGAGTCCCCATGCGATCGAGGCGGTGATCGCCTGGGTGACGCCGACATAGATGCCGATCCGCTCCCCGAATGCGGCCGTCGCGTAGGCATAGGAAGCACCGTTCGTTCTGACATATCTGGCTGCCGTGGCAAAGACGAGCGCCATGACACCGGCGAAAAGGCCGGCCAAAACGTACGCAAGCGGTGCCAGTGGTCCAGCGAGCTCGATCACAGCGCCCGGCGTAAGGAAGATGCCTGCTCCGATGATCGCATTGATCCCGAGCATGACAACGCTGCAGAAGCCAAGCTTGCCGATCGCACACCGTCCTGTCCGCAGGTCGCCCACCGCACAGCGGGTCTAGCACTGAAACGTCAAGGGTGCCACAAATTCATAGCCGTGATGCGGAAGTTCATAGCCGTGATGCGGAAGTTCATAGCCGTGATGCGGAAGTCGCTGTCTGCGTTGGCGTCGATGTCTCGTCGTGGCATTCGCGGCGGTGATTGCCGATTTGATCCTGGCTGTTTCGGTTGCTGCCGTTGCCGCCAGTTCGCGATTGGTCAATGACCAACGGTCATACGTTAGTTCACGCGGGCGTCACTTAGCTGGCGTGCCAGCCGGTCGGTGAACTCGCTGACCCGCGCGGGACTATCGAGCGCGAACAGCGCAGCGGTAGCGCGATCCCCGTCGTCGTTGTGCCGCACAACAATTGGAATACCGTCATGGCGCACCGCGTCGAACGCATCCTCGTCCGTGATGTCGTCGCCGAGGTAGATCGGCACCAGGGGAGCAGAGCCGGCTCGGAAGCTGGCACCCTGCAGGTGGTCGATCACCCAGCGCAGCGTCTTTCCCTTGTCCCAGTCGATATCCGGACGCAGCTCGATGACTTCGCGACCAGTAGTCACCCGAAGTCCGTCGCGCTGACCCACCGCGCGTACCGCCGCGGCCACCTCGCCGACGCGGTCGCGGGCAGCATTGCGGTAGTGCACCGCGACGCCAAATCGTTTGTGCTCCACGACAACACCGGGAATCGACCCGAGCTTCTCGCGTAGCTGGGTGGCCGCGGATTCCAGCATCGGTACGGCCGCCGTCGCGGCGTCGTTTTGGTGGTGCGTCCCGTCGGGCGCGGTCAGCTCGAAACCATGGCTACCGGCATACCAGATGCCGGGCAGGCCCACCCGCTCGGTCACGTCGGCGAGGTCGCGGCCGGACAGTATCGCGACCGGAGCCTGCGCGGCCAACTTCTGCACGGCCTCGGCCGCCCCGGGGGCTGGCCTGGCCGACTCGGGATCATCGACGATGTCAGACAGCGTGCCGTCGAAGTCGAAGAACACTGCCGGCTGCCGGGCGCGCAGGCCCTCGGCCAGGCCGAGGGCCTGCAACGCATCGGGAAGCTGGGACATTCGCCGATCCCCGGTTCGCACGGCGACTTCACTTAGGTCGGCGACAACCGCGTCGGCGCCGACGCGACGCAGTGCGTCGCGGTGCCCCGTCCGGTCGACACCGACCACCAGAGCGAACCCAGCGTCGCGCGCGGCCGCGACAGCGGCCGGTCCCTTCGCCACGACGACGCACCGGCCCGGCCGCGTCGCCAGGTGCTCGGCCTCCTCGACCAGCGTGGCCGCGGCGAACGGGCCGTCGACGCGCACACCGAACAGATCGCCGATATCGGCGGCGGTCAGTACGTCCTGGCATTTATCTGCCGAAAAAGTGTCTGCTGAAAAAGCGGCGGTGCCGACACCGATCTCCTGCAGCTGCCGGACCAGCGTCACCGACGAATCGAAGACCCTGCGCTCGGCCGTCACCACCGTGTCGAGGTCGAACAGCACCGCGTCATGGCGGCGCGGATCGATGATCACCGGCTCCAACTTGCGCACGACCAACCTTCTCACGGTGGTCAACGCCGCCTCACGACGATCAACGTCGGATCAGTGACGCGCTCGTGTCGGTGCAGCTGGCCGGCCGTGGAGCGCGCCGTTGGCATAAGTTCGAGGGGCTCGCTTACGACGGCGGTCTTTGGTGAACAGCAGGACGGAGTCTTGGCTGAGCGCCAGCAGACGTGCCATCCCGAGTTCGATACCGGCGGCAAGCCGCTCAATGTCCGGAGCGGCGTCGTAGTCGGCGGTGATCCCGAAAACCAGTTCATCGCCGTAGCTCACCACCGCGACCCCGGTGCTCAGCCGCAGCGCGGTCGGCGGGATCGGCAGCAAGCGCTCCATCGGTTGGCCCATCAGTTGCAACCGGTGGCGTGGGCCGGGCGCATTGGTCGCCAGCGATACGATGTCGCGTTGCGATAGCCGGGCCAGCAATTGAATTACCCTGGCGCGCGACATAATTGGCAGACAATTGATCGCTGATTCCACGATGCTGCCACCGCGCCGGTCACTCTGCTCGGCTTTCAACCGGTTGTGTACCGTTCGCAGTCGCCGCACCGAGTCGTCATGTTCGACGGGGAGATACGGCAGCATGGCCGCGATGCGATCGTCGGGCTTGTCCAAGGTGCGCAGCGAGTCCGCGCGCGGTTGTTCGCCGCGTCGGAGCAGAACCGTCCGGAAGCCCTCGGCGATGGCCGCGAGCGCAACGTCGTTGATGGTCACTCCGAACTTACGGCACACGGCGTCGACGTTTTCGATTGGAACGCGCACCGTGTTGTAGAGCCGCATTGTGGCGACCGGGTCGACTGACAGGTTCCGGCTCGCGGGCCAGAGGGTGCCGGCGAGGGTGCTGGTGACGTTGCCGGCGATCTGAGAAGCCCGCCACGAAGCCCGCCACAGGGTGTCGGCCCAGCTGGGCTTCTCGGTGAGTGGCGGCGTAACCTGTTGGGGGCCAACGTGGTCAGCAAACGTAGCGGTGTCGGCGTCATCGCACAGCCTGGTCAGGATGTGGGCAGCCGAAATGCCGTCGGCCAGACAGTGGTGGATCTTCATCAAGATCGCCCACTGGTTGTCTTTCAGGCCCTCGATGACCCAGCACTCCCACAGCGGGCGGTCCAGGTCAAGGGGGCGCTCCAGGGCGTGGGCAACCGCCCGGAACAGTTCAGCGTCGTCGCCCGGCTGGGGAATCGCCACCCGGTGCACGTGATGGGCGAGGTCGAATTCCGGGTAGTCGATCCAGTCCTGGGCACTCTCGGACGGGTGCGTCCGCAGCAATTGTGTGCACCGTGGGATCGAGTGAATCCGTTCTGCCAGAAAAGTTTTAAGCAGTTTGTAGTCAGGCACGGCGCCGTCGACGATGGCGACCGCAGCGATCGCCAGGCTCGCGTGCTGATCCGGATCTTGAGCTTTGAGGTAAGTCGTATCCAGGGTCTTCAGTTGCGCCATCATCAGGTCCCGCCGTCCGTTTTTTGCGCTTGTACCAGTATCTGTCGCGCATCTCTGCAGTGGTAGGCCCGCAACGTTAAAAGCGTGTTTTTCAGTTGAAGATGCGTTTAACAACTTCGCGCGAGCAAATCGAACATATTTTCGATAGACTGGCGGGCATGGGCTGGGGCAATGGACCGTCGAGCTGGGCGGAAATGGAGCGGGTGCTCAGCAGCAAGCCGCGCCATGCCGGCTCGCCGGTGGCGGCCGGGCCTGCAGAAGACGGTCCTTTGTCGCGCAAGCGTGGGACGTATAAGCCGCCGGACCGCAACCGGATGGCCCCCTCGTCCGTCGCATATGCGGAGCTGCATGCGCATTCGGCGTACAGCTTTCTCGACGGAGCGAGCACGCCGGAGGAGCTGGTCGAGGAGGCCGCCCGGCTGGATCTGCGTGCGCTCGCGTTGACCGACCACAACGGCCTGTACGGGGCGGTGCGGTTCGCCGAAGCGGCCGCCGAACTCGACATGTGTACCGTGTTCGGCGCCGAGCTTTCGCTGGCATCCTCGCAAGGATCGGTTGCCCGCACCGAGCAACCGGATCCGCCCGGCCCGCACCTGCTGGTGCTGGCCCGCGGCCCGGAAGGTTACCGACGGCTGTCGCGGCAACTGGCCGCGGCGCATCTGGCCGGCGGCGAGAAGGGCAAGCCGCACTTCGACTTCGACGCGCTGACCGAGGCGGCCGGCGGGCACTGGCACATCCTGACCGGATGTCGCAAAGGCATTGTGCGCCTATCACTTTCCGAGGGCGGCCCAGGCGCGGCGGAACGGGCGCTGGCCGATCTGGTGGACCGCTTCAGCGCGGCCCGGGTCAGCATCGAGTTGACCCATTGTGGTGATCCGCTTGACGACGAACGCAATGCCACGCTGGCCGCGCTGGCGCCGCGCTTCGGTGTCGGCGTCATCGCCACCACCGGAGCGCACTTCGCTCATCCGTCGCGCAGCAGGCTGGCCATGGCGATGGGCGCGATCCGGGCCCGGCAGTCGCTGGATTCGGCCGCCGGATGGCTAGCCCCGCTGGGTGGCTCACACCTGCGGTCCGGCGAGGAGATGGCCCGGCTGTTCGCGCAGCGGCCCGAGGTGGTGACCGCCGCAGCCGAACTCGGCGAGCAGTGCGCGTTCGGGCTGGCGCTCATAGCGCCGCAGCTGCCGCCGTTCGACGTACCCGGCGGGCATACCGAGGACAGCTGGCTGCGGCAGCTGGTGATGGCGGGAGCGCGCGACCGCTACGGACCGCCCAACCAGTCAGGGAGCGCGCCGCGAGCGTACTCCCAGATCGAGCATGAGCTGAAAGTCATTGCACAACTGAATTTTCCGGGTTACTTCCTGGTGGTGCACGATATCGCCCGGTTCTGCCGGGAAAACAACATCCTGTGTCAGGGCAGGGGATCGGCGGCCAACTCCGCGGTCTGTTATGCCCTCGGCGTCACCGCTGTCGATCCGGTGGCCAACGAGCTGCTGTTCGAGCGCTTCTTGTCGCCGGCCCGCGATGGGCCGCCTGACATCGACATGGACATCGAGTCGGACCAGCGCGAAAAGGTCATTCAGTATGTCTACGATAAATACGGCCGTGACTACGCCGCCCAGGTCGCCAATGTAATTACCTACCGGGGGCGGATCGCGGTGCGCGACATGGCCCGCGCCCTGGGCTTCTCGCAGGGACAGCAGGACGCGTGGAGCAAGCAGATCAGCCACTGGAACGGGCTGGCTGATTCGCCTGACTCGAATGTTCTAGAGGGTATCCCGCAGCAGGTGATCGACCTGGCGACTCAGATCCGGAATCTGCCGCGGCATATGGGCATCCACTCCGGCGGCATGGTGATCTGCGACCGGCCGATCGCCGACGTATGCCCGGTGGAGTGGGCGCGCATGGAGAATCGCAGTGTTCTGCAATGGGACAAAGACGACTGCGCGGCAATCGGTTTGGTGAAGTTCGACCTACTCGGGCTAGGCATGCTCTCGGCATTGCACTATGCGAAAGACCTGTTGGCCGAGCACAAGGGCATTGAGGTGGACCTGGCCAGGCTCGACCTCTCCGAACCTGCGGTGTACGAGATGCTGGCGCGTGCCGATTCCGTCGGCGTGTTCCAGGTGGAGTCGCGGGCGCAGATGGCCACCCTGCCGAGACTCAAGCCGCGGGTTTTTTACGACCTGGTGGTGGAGGTCGCGCTGATCCGTCCCGGGCCCATCCAGGGCGGGTCGGTGCACCCCTACATCCGGCGGCGCAACGGCATCGACCCTGTTGTCTACGACCATCCGTCCATGGAATCGGCATTGCGAAAGACACTGGGAGTACCCCTTTTTCAGGAACAACTGATGCAGCTCGCGGTCGATTGCGCCGGCTTCTCCGCTGCCGAGGCCGACCAGCTGCGGCGCGCCATGGGATCCAAGCGTTCGACCGAACGCATGCAGCGGCTGCGCGGCCGGTTCTACGACGGCATGCGCACGCTGCACGGCGCCACCGACGAGGTGATCGAGCGGACCTACGAAAAGCTGGAGGCATTCGCCAATTTCGGCTTCCCCGAAAGCCACGCGCTGTCCTTCGCGTCACTGGTGTTCTACTCGTCGTGGTTCAAGCTGCACCACCCGGCGGCGTTCTGCGCGGCGCTGCTGCGCGCACAGCCGATGGGTTTCTATTCACCACAGTCGCTGGTGGCCGATGCGCGCAGGCATGGCGTGCTGGTACACGGTCCAGATGTCAACGCCAGCCTGGCGCACGCCACTCTCGAGAATGCCGGGACGGAGGTCCGCGTCGGGTTGGGCGCTGTCCGTCATATCGGCGACGAGCTCGCCCGGCAGCTGGTCGGGGAGCGAACGGGGAACGGCCCGTTCTCCTCTCTGCTGGACCTGACATCCCGGCTGCAGCTGTCCGTGCCGCAGACCGAGGCACTGGCGACGGCCGGGGCGCTGGGCTGCTTCGGGATGTCCCGGCGGGAGGCGTTGTGGGCGGCCGGGGCGGCGGCCACCCAACGGCCGGGCCGGTTACCCGGTGTGGGGTCGTCGTCGCACATCCCGGCGTTGCCGGGGATGAGCGAGCTGGAGCTGGCCGCCGCCGACGTGTGGGCCACCGGCATCTCGCCGGACAGCTATCCGACGCAGTTCCTGCGGGCCGACCTGGACGCGATGGGGGTGTTGCCCGCCGACGCGCTGGGATCGGTGCCCGACGGCGACCGCGTGCTGATCGCCGGTGCGGTGACCCATCGGCAGCGACCCGCGACGGCCCAAGGGGTGACATTCATCAACCTCGAGGACGAGACCGGGATGGTCAACGTGCTCTGCACGCCGGGGGTTTGGGCGCGGCATCGCAAGCTGGCGAACACGGCCCCTGCGCTGCTGATCCGCGGGCAGGTCCAAAATGCCAGCGGCGCGGTCACCGTCGTGGCCGAGCGGTTGGGCCGCATCTCCCTGGCGGTCGGATCACAGTCCCGCGACTTCCGCTGAGCCATTGCGGCGACAGTGAAACAGGCGACACGACACGCCGAAGCCGCGTCGTGCAGTTCACTTTCGCGGCAGAGACTCAGCCCGTCGGCGTCGTCCACACCTGGCGCGAGGAGGAGCCGGGCAATCCGACGATAGTCTCCAACCATGACCCTCAACCTGTCCGTCGACGAAGTCCTCACCACCACCCGCTCGGTCCGCAAACGCCTCGACTTCGATAAGCCGGTTCCGCACCAGGTGCTGATGGACTGCCTCGAACTGGCGCTGCAGGCGCCCACCGGTTCCAACTCGCAGGGCTGGCAGTGGGTGTTCGTCGAGGATGCCGAAAAGAAGAAGGCGATCGGCGACATCTACCTGGCCAACGCCCGCCCCTACCTCAGCTCCCCGTCACCTCAGTACGCCGAGGGTGACACCCGCGGTGAGCGGATGGGGCTGGTCCGGGACTCCGCGACCTATCTTGCCGAGCACATGCACGAGGCGCCGGTGTTGCTGATCCCGTGCATTGAGGGCCGAGACGACAAGACGCCGTTAGGGGGCGTGTCGTTCTGGGCTTCGCTGTTCCCGGCGGTCTGGAGTTTCTGCCTGGCGCTGCGCTCCCGCGGGCTGGGATCCTGCTGGACGACGCTGCACCTGCTCCGCGACGGCGAGCGGCAGGCGGCCGAGGTGCTCGGCATTCCCTACGACGAGTACAGCCAGGGCGGTCTGTTCCCGATCGCCTACACCAAAGGCACCGACTTCCGGCCGGCCAAGCGGCTGCCCGCCGAGAGCCTCACGCACTGGAACACCTGGTAGTTACACAGCCCCGGGGTAGCCGCGCTGCCGCCACGCCTCGTAGACGGCGATCGCTGCCGCGTTGGACAGGTTCAGCGAGCGCCGGCCCGCCAGCATGGGGATGCGCACCTGCTGGGTGATGTGGGAGTCGGCCAGGGTCGCCGCGTCCAGCCCGTCGGGTTCCGGCCCGAACATCAACACGTCGCCGGCCTGGTAGTCGACGTCGGCAAACGTTGTCGTCGCATGCGCGGTGAACGCGACCACTCGCGCCGGCAACAGCGCATCCCACGCGGCCTGCAGCGACGCATGGACGGTGACCGACGCCAGGTCGTGATAGTCCAGTCCGGCTCGCCGGAGCTTGGGTTCGGACAAGTCGAAGCCCAGCGGCTCGACCAGATGCAACTCAGCGCCGGTGGCGGCCGCCGTCCGGATGGCGTTGCCCGTGTTGGGGGCTATGCGCGGGGAAACAAACATCAGCTTGAACACAACACGGAATCCTCCCGGTATGCGCGTGCTTGGAAGGTTATGTCCATCGAGGTCAACCCGGGAATCGACTTCGATAGAAGCGGGACGCATCGGCCGTTTGGGCCGCGTCCGATACCGATGCGCGCCGGGGGTTGCGCCCGGGTTTTCGTCATTGGTGGCGATGTCCAAGTTCGACTGCCACCTGATCGGCGAGGGCTTTGCGTGCTGTCCGCTCTTCGCCCCGCAATTGCTCGAGAGTCAGCCTCGGACTCGGCTGGGAGCGTTGTGTGGGTCGGCCTTCTTCCCATTTGACTTGCTCGACTGTCGAGATCACCTGTCTAACCAGGTCCCGCCACGTCGCCATGTGCTCTCGCATCTCGTTGGACCCGAATGCCCTGACGATTGCTTGGGTGTGCGCTTGCTCTGCGAGCGTCGGCAACGGGGGATCCGAACGACCCATTCCCATGCCACAAGCCGATTATGATCGCTGGCCCTTCCGGCTCTTGTTATTCCGGCCGACGATGCTTCTAGCTCCCGGAACATCTGCTGATCATGGCAAAGTCATCCCTGCCGGACCGCGGCAATGCCCAGCGTGTTTGCTAGACTTTCGCACCGGTGTACGGCACTCGCCGCCTGGGCGGTGTCTGCTCAGTAACAATTCTGGTGACCTGGGCTGCGGGCTGTCATACTCGTCGGATTGCCGGGCGTTTACCGTTCGCGCCCATCTGCGCGGGGCGGGCGGAATAAAGCAGGAAGTTTCATGAGCCTCTCGTCTTTTCGAGCGTTAAGTATCAGTGCTGCGGCCGGTCGCGCGGCCGCGACCCCGTGAACATGTTCACCCGCCCGGCCGCACCGGTCGAGGCGGTTCCACCCGAGTTTGCGGAAGTCCCCTCCGCTGGACCGGCACCGGCCAAGCGCCCGCCGGCATGGTCGCCGAGTAACTGGCCGGTTCAGTGGAAAGTCTTGGCGATTGTGCTGGTGCCGCTGCTGCTGGCAACGGTTTTCGGAGCACTGCGTGTCCAGAGTGCGATGACCAACTCCGCCGGTCTGCGGTTGGCCGCCACCCGCGCCAACGTGCTGCCGGCGGTCACGAAATATATGTCGGCATTGGACGTCGCTTTGTTGGCAACCTCCGCGGAACGAGACATGGAGGGGGCCAAGAAGAACTTCGAGGCCCGAAAGTACGAGCTGCAGACGCGGCTGACCGACACCAACGTGATCCCCGACGTCCGATCGGGAGTGAGCATTCTGCTGAACGGCGGTCAGGCGCTATTGGACAAGGTGCTCGACAACAGCATCGGTGTGAGAGACCGGGTGACTACCTACGCGCCGATCCTGCTGACGGCCGAGGACGTGATCAACGCATCGGTGCGCGTCGACAGCGAGCAGATACGGGCGGAGGCCCAGGGGTTGAGCCGGGCGGTCGGGGCGCGCGGGCAGATGACGATGCAGGAAATCCTGGTGACCCGTGGCGCCGACCTTCCCGAGCCGCAATTGCGCACCTCGATGATCACGCTGGCCGGTACCGAACCGTCGACGCTGTTCGGGATGAGCCAGGTGCTCGGCGTCAGCTCGCCCGAAGCCAAGACGCTGCAACAGCAGATGGTGACCCGGATGGCGATCATGTCCGATCCCGACAGCGTGCTCGTCGACAACGCCGATCTGCTGCACTCGATACAGACCACCGACGGGATCGCCGAACAGGTCGTCAAAGACACCACGGCGTCGGTGACAAAGTCAGTGCAAGCCCAGGCCACTGATCGGCGCAATGCCGCGATCCTGGACGCCGCCTTGGTGCTTGCCGCCATCGTGATCGCCCTGGTCATTGTCTTGCTGGTGGCCCGTGCGCTTGTTCGGCCGTTGCGCGTGCTGCGCGACGGCGCGCTGAAAGTCGCCCACACCGACCTCGAGAACGAGATCGCCCGGGTCAGGGCCGGCGGCGGCGAGCCGACTCCCGAGCCGCTACCGGTGTACACCACTGAGGAGATCGGCCAGGTCGCGCACGCGGTCGACGAGCTGCACACCCAGGCCCTGTTGCTGGCCGGTGATGAAGCGCGGTTGCGTTTGCTGGTCAACGACATGTTCGAGACCATGTCGCGGCGCAATCGTTCGCTGGTCGATCAGCAGCTGTCGCTGATCGACCGGCTGGAGCGCAACGAGGAGGATCCCGACCGGCTCGAGAGCCTCTTTCGGCTCGATCACTTGGCGGCCCGGTTACGCCGTAACAGCGCGAACCTGCTGGTCCTGGCGGGCGCGCAGCTGGCGCGTGACCAGCGCGAGCCGGTGGCCCTGACGACGGTGATCAATGCCGCCGTTTCCGAGGTCGAGGACTACCGCCGCGTCGAAACCGCGGGGGTGCCGGACTGCGCGCTGATCGGCGCGGCGGCCGGCGGCGTTATTCATCTGCTTGCCGAGCTGATCGACAACGCGCTGCGCTACTCGCCGCCGACGACATCCGTTCAGGTTGCCGTCGCACTGCGCGGCGACGGAGCAGCTCTGCGAATCTGCGACTCCGGTTTGGGGATGACTGACGCCGACCGGCGCATCGCCAACATGCGGCTGCAGGAGGGCGGTGAGGTGACTCCCGACAATGCGCGCCACATGGGTCTTTTCGTGATCGGCCGGATCGCCGCTCGGCATGGCATCCGGGTGGGGCTGCGCGGCCCGGCGGCCAATGAAGCGGGGTCCGGCACGACTGCCGAGGTCTACTTACCGCCGACCGTGCTCGAGGGCTTTGCGGGGGGCTCAGCCGCGACTCGGGCAGCAGGACCGCGAGCACGGGCACGGACGGTCTCATTGCCGAGCACCGAACTCGCCAGTGCGATCGCCGCGGCAGACGCTCAGACTGCTGGACAGCCTGAACAACAGCGCGCCGCCGTGCTCGAGCCGACAAACCGCAATGGCGCTTTCGGGGAGTCTCTTGAAGGCTCTTTTGACGGGTCTTCCGCAAGATCCCGAGAATCCAGACCACCGATCACGTTGCTGCCGCGACGCAACCCGGGTTCCAGCGGCATCAGTGAAATCCCTGCCCAACCTGACCAGCAACAGCCGCAGCGGCACCGACGCGAGCTAGCCACTCCGTGGTGGGAAAGCGGAGACGCGCAAGAGCCGAAACGGGCACCGGCGCCAAGCCCGATCCAAGCGGTATCGGATACGTCGGCGTTCTTTGCTGCGCGGTCTCGAGACGGCGGCGCTCGGGCCGATACCCGGAGCGCCGACCTCGCGACCCCGGCCGCCAGCGCACCGCGCCAATCGGTCCCGTCCGTCCCGAAAGGCCCGTCAGTGGCGAAAGGCCCGTCCGTCCCGAAAGGCCCGTCAGTGGCGAAAGGCCCGCCAGGTCAACCCGATGATGAACTGATCTACCGGCGGATGCTCTCCGAGATGATGGGCGATCCGCACGACCTGGTTAACAGCCCTGACTTGGATTGGCAGTCGGTGTGGGACCGGGGTTGGTCGCTGGCCGCCGGGGCCGAGGACAAGCCCGTCGAGTCGCGCACCCCCGATCATGGCCTGCCGGTCCGCGAACCCGGAGCCCGGCTGGTGCCGGGCGCGGCAACCCGGGACGATCAGGACGATGAGGGATCCGTTGTCGCATTGAACGGCGGCTTCCAGTCCGGGCGGCACTGGCAGCACGCGGCCGCGGTGCGCGACCCCGAGGCGGTGCGCGCCTCCTTCAGCAGCCATTTCGGCGGGGTTCATTCCGGACGGTCGCATGCCCGCGAAAGCAGTATCGAAACCCGCGAAGGACCCGATCAGCAATGACATCACCTGGCAACCCGTTGGACTGGCTGGTGTCGAAGTTCGCCCGCGAGGTCCCCGGGGTAGCGCATGCGTTACTGGTGTCCGTCGATGGGCTGCCCATCGCCGCCAGCGAACATCTACCTCGCGAACGAGCCGATCAATTGGCCGCGGTGGCATCCGGGCTGGCCAGCCTGGCCAGCGGCGCCGCGCAGTTGTTCGAGGGTGGCCAGGTGCTGCAGTCGGTGGTCGAGATGCAGAACGGGTATCTGTTGCTGATGCGCGTCGGCGATGGCTCGCAGCTGGCCACGCTGGCGGTCACGTCGTGTGATATCGGCCAGATCGGGTACGAGATGGCCATCCTCGTCGAGCGGGTGGGCGGCGTTGTGGAGTCGTCGCGACGCTCCGAGGCCAATCGCTCGGCTCCTCCTTGGGCCGCTACCCGGCCTGCATCGTCGCCGAGCAACGCCCGCCCCTGAGCCCGTCATGGACCCCCGCGATCCCTGGCCGTCCTCACGTGAGGCGAGCCTGGTTCGCCCGTACACCCTCACGTCCGGGCGGACCGGCACCAATGTCGACCTTCCGCTGGAAGCGCCGGTTCAGACGTTGCAGGCGGGACTGGCTCACGGATGGCCACCCAATGACACGCGCGACAGGATCACCCAAATGTGCGTCAACAGTCCCTCGGTCGCCGAAATCTCGGCCCGGCTGGACTTGCCGGTGGGTGTCGCGCGCGTCTTGGTCGGCGATCTGGTCACGGCCGGTTACCTTCGGGTGCACAGGACGTTGACCGAACGATCGACCCGCGAAGAGCGCCGCGAACTCATAGGAAGGACGTTGCGTGGCCTTAAAGCACTCTGACACCCGCGCCACCGCCTCGACGAAGATCGTCATCGCGGGCGGGTTCGGTGTCGGCAAGACCACGTTCGTCGGCGCGGTCTCGGAGATCATGCCGCTGCGCACCGAGGCGATGGTCACCGACGCCTCGGCCGGCGTCGACATGATCGAGGCCACCCCGGACAAACGGACCACCACCGTCGCGATGGACTTCGGCCGAATCACCCTGGACCAGAATCTGGTGCTCTATCTGTTCGGTACCCCAGGCCAGCGGCGCTTCTGGTTCATGTGGGACGACCTGGTTCGCGGCGCCATCGGCGCCATCGTGCTGGTCGACTGCCGGCGCCTGCAGGACAGCTTTGCCGCCATCGACTTCTTCGAGCACCGCAACCTGCCGTTTCTGATCGCGATCAATGAATTCGACGGCGGGCCAAGGTATCCGCTGGGCGAGGTGCGTCAAGCGCTGACCCTTCCTGGGCACATTCCGGTGATCAGCGTCGATGCCAGAGACCGCCGGTCGGCGACCGACGCGCTGATCGCGGTGAGCGAATACGCGCTGCGCAGCCTGACGCCGTCGTCTGCAGTGAGCAGTTGACCGCGTTGCAGCAGTGGGCCGATTGCGAATTTGTCGGCCGGGATTTCCGGGACTTGAACGCAGGAGACCTCAGTCGGTTACAAACAGAACGGGTCGTATTCAGCGAATGCGACTTCAGCGGCGTCAATCTCGCTGAATCCGAACACCGCGCATCGGCTTTTCGGAACTGTACTTTCCAGCGGACATCGCTGTGGCACAGCACATTTCAGCAGTGCAGTATGCTGGGCTCAGTTTTCGTGCACTGTCGGCTGCGGCCAGTGACGTTCGAAGAAGTGGACTTTACGCTCGCTGTGCTCGGTGGCAACGATCTGCGCGGCGTGGATTTGAGCGGCTGCCGGCTCAGGGAGACCAGCCTGGTGGAGACCGACCTGCGCAAGGCCGTGCTGCGCGGCGCCGATCTCAGTGGTGCGCGGACTACCGGCACCCGACTGGATGACGCCGACCTGCGCGGCGCAACCGTGGATCCGACGTTGTGGAGAACCGCTGCACTGACCGGTGTGCGCGTCGACGTCCCGCAGGCCATGGCTTTCGCTCTGGCGCACGGGCTTCGCCTGGACGCCTGAAGATCGATTATGACGCGATCGATCGTTGTGGTCAGCGACGTTTGAGTCGGAGCCGCCACCACACAATGGCGCCATAGACCACGCACAACACTGCGAGCATTCCCATGTCGAACAGCCACGCACTTGGCGTGTGCGCCCAGTGTTGATCCTTCGGACTGGTAGGACCCGGCACCAACTTGTCGATGTTGATCGTCGACGCCGATGCCGCATAGCCCCAGCGCGCGGGAGTCGCCCACGACAGCTGGTCGAGCACGATGCGGTCGGTCACCCAGATCAACCCGCCGGAGGTCACCAGCTGCGACATGATGGCGACCACCAGCAGCGGCATGATCTGGTCTTGCGATTGGGCGACCGCCGACAGGGCCATGCCGAGAATCGCCGAAGCCACACAGGTCGCGGCGACGGTGACGAACAGCTCGAAGCCGACCCCCAGGCTGCCGCTGCCAAGCATCACGGCGTCGGTGGGCGGAGCGCCCCAGCCAACCACCGTGATGATCGTCGCGATCGCCGCCTGGACGATCGCGAACCCGCAGAACACAGCGACCTTGGCGCCCAGATAGGCCCCCGTCGATAGGCCGACTGCCTGTTCGCGCCGGAAGATTGGACGCTCGCCGATGAGGTCACGGATCGTCAGCGCGCTACCCATGAAGATCGCGCCGACATTGAGCATCACCAGGATCTGCCCCGGTTGGTCGGGGTTGTTACTAAGGGGGTCAGCAAGGCCCAGCCCGGTCTTGCCGCGAACGGTGAGCGTGAGCACACCGATGAGGAACGGCAACAGCGCCAGGAACACCGTGTACCCGCGGTCGGAGACGACGAGGCGTACCTGGCGCCTGGCGACGGTAGAGAACTGGCGAAACACGCTGGTGGGTGCGGCTTCGCCCAGGTCGGCGGCCGGGCTGTCCTCGGACGGAACAGGCGGCGGGGGGTGGTTTTCCTCCCGGAAGCGGCGATTGGCCTCGTCGGGGTCGGCGCCCACCTTGGCGAAGATGTCGGCCCAGTTGGTGGTGCCCATGGCCGCGCCGATCTGGGCGGGCGGACCGAGAAACGCCGTCTTGCCGCCGGGCGCAATCAGTAGCAGCTGGTCGCAGACGTCGAGGTAGGACACCGAGTGGGTGACCACCAGCACCACGCGGCCGGCGTCGGCCAGCTGCCGCAGCATCATCATCACCTGACGGTCCAGCGCTGGATCCAGGCCGGTGGTCGGCTCGTCGAGGATCAGCAGCGACGGTCCGGTGAGCAGCTCGAGTGCCACCGAGGCGCGTTTGCGCTGGCCGCCGGAAAGCTTGTCGACCCTGGTGTCGGCGTGTTTGGTCAGCTCCAGTTCCTCGAGGACCTGAGCGACGACCTGTTCGCGGTCGGCCACGCTGGTGTCGGGTGGCAACCGCAGTTCGGCCGCGTACCCAAGTGCCTGGTTGACCGTCAGCTGGCGGTGTACGACGTCGTCCTGCGGGACCATCCCGATCCTGCTGCGCAACGACGCGTAGTCGGTGTGGATGTTGTGGCCCTCGAACGTCACCGAGCCGGAAGTCGGGCTGGTGTACCCGGCGATCAGTCGCGACAGCGTGGTCTTACCGGCGCCGGACCCGCCGATGATGGCGGTCAGCGTCCCCGGACGGGCAATCAGCGAGATGTGGTCGAGCAGTTGCTTGCCATGGTCGACGGTGAAGCAGACCGAGTTCACCTCCAGGCCGCCGGTGCGTGTTGCCGCTTCGGTGCGGCGGACCAGGGTCTCGTGGGTGAAGACCAAGTCGACGTTGCCGATGGTGACCACGTCGCCTTCGCTGAGCACTGCGGAACCGACGCGGAGCCCGTTGACAAAGGTCCCGTTGACGCTGTGCGCGTCACGGATCTCGGTGCCGTGCGGTGTCCGGAGCAAAAACGCGTGATGGCGTGACGCGAGAACGTCCTGGATGACGATGTCGTTGTCGGTGGCACGGCCGATCGTGGCCGCGTCGGTGGGCTTCTGTAGCGCCCCGGACCGGGAGGGTAACAACGCCTGGAACATCTTCGTCGCCAGGTTCGACACCTCTGGCGGCTTGGCAGCGCTGTGCGCCATCGCGGTGTGCGGTGCCTGATACAGGGGTGCCGCAGGGCCCGCGCCAGGCAGTGGCGGGTGGGGTTGGAAATTGTTCGGTGGAGGCGCGTTAGGCGGATACGCAGGTGGCCGCCCCGAGCTTGTGCTGGTCGGATACACGGGTTGCCCTGGGGGTGGCCCGCCGGGATGCGGTCGCGGCGCCGGTGGCGAAGCCCAATTCGTTGGGCGTCCAGGTGGCCCGGAAAGATTGGTGGGCGGTGGGGGAGCGGCCATCGGCGGGCCCGGCTGACCGGAGGCCTGAGAAGCCGGCCAAGCCGTCCCGGACGGCTGACCCGCCATGGATAGCTGGCGGAGGCGCATGGACTCGGTTTCGGGTGGGCGCCCGGCCATCCCTTCGTGATGCCCGATTTCGAACGTCAGCAATGGCCCGTCGGGATTGCCGATGTTGATGCTCTGGCCGTCGTGGAGGTCGACGACCGGCACCCGCCTACCATTAGCGAAAGTGCCATTCAGCGAACCGTTGTCGATCGCCAGCCACCTGCCCTGGTCGTAGCGCAGCAGCAGATGGGCGCGCGAAATCAAGGGGTGTGTAATCCGCATATCGGCCCGGAGGTCGCGCCCGACCACCACGTCGTGGCCCGCCGCGAAGGTGCGCTCCGACCCGTCACAGCGAACGGTAAGCGCTGGCGGGGCTGCTTGACTCATCGCATCAACTCTAGCCCGGCGCGCCTCTGCACCACCTGCAACGTTCGCGGCATGGCGGGTTAATGATGGGCGGATCCGTCTCTATGCAAGCCGCTGCGCGGCTGGGTGTGCCCCACCTCACGCCGCTTCGCGGCGCGCATCGTCAGCGGACGTCGGTTTGATTGCCCGCTTCCTCCTCACGCCGCTTCGCGGCGCGCATCGTCAGCGGACGTCG
>Ga0209693_10000048_pt1 | contig 45441 bp, 37 predicted proteins | sample HubBroMetageWRM3_FD_188345 | JGI IMG/M metagenome (GOLD analysis project Ga0209693, IMG submission 188345) | Warmed soil microbial communities from the Hubbard Brook experimental Forest, New Hampshire - Hubbard Brook CCASE Soil Metagenome WRM 3... | ecosystem: Environmental > Terrestrial > Soil... | reverse complement strand
CTTAGCGCCTGAGGCGAAGAAGTCGTCGAAGAATCGCGTCCGCACCCCCACCCAACGGGCATTGAACGCCACGGCGCCGTCCATATCGGTCTCGGCCACTGCGGCAACTAGTTCCGGCTCTCCGGCCGCGGTGACGAACCCGGCGGCGTAGGCGTCGTCAGCCAGCGGGGGATCCAGCACGGCATCGAGGGCGCGCGCTGCACATACAGCCAACGCCGTGAAGCCGACGCTGGTCACGATGTCCCAGGTGTCACCAGCCGTTCGAGTCACCACTTCTCCTAATCAGGAACCTTGGCGCGCATGTGCGGCTCGGGCCCGACAGTCGTCGAGATGAAATCGTCAATCAGGTCCGCCACTTCGATCGGCGCTTCGACTTGCGCGAAATGCCCTACACCCGGAAGCACTTCGATGCGAGAGTCCGGCCGGGCTTTGTGCGCCGAATATGCATGCTCCACCGGGATGATGGCGTCCTGCTCGCCCCAGATCGCCAGGGTGGGCAGACCCTCGCGCAACTTGAGGCGGTTCAGCGCGCTGACGCTTTGCCCGCGATGGTCGACCACGGATCGGAGCGTGCGCAGGAACGCGTCGCGGGCCTTTCGGTCCGAGAAAGACGCGTAAGCGTTCCATATCTCGGCGCCGCGCGGAGACTGTAGGCCTAGCGAGCTGAGCCACGATCGCACGGAATTTCCAGCACGCAGCACAGGAGACGGTGCGATGACAGGCAGGATCAGCTCAGCGCCCGGGGCGGCGAGCAGGCGCAGGATGAGCCCGACTTCGGGACCAAGTCCGCCGCTACTGATCAGCACGAGCCGGCGGCAGTAGTCAGGATGCTGGTAAAGGAACTGCATCGCGATGCCGCCGCCCAGCGAGTGACCGACGACTGTCGCCGACTCGACCCCTAGTTCGTCGAGCAGATCGCGCAGCCCCACCGCGAACGCACCCAGCGAGTAGTCGGTCCGTGGCTTGGACGACTGCCCGTGGCCTAACAGGTCGGGCGCGATAACGCGGTACTTTTTGGCCAGCTGAGGCAGGATGGCCCGCCACGTCTGCGAGCTGCCCCCTATCCCGTGGATCAGCAGCAAAGCTTCGCCCTGGCCCTCGTCGCGCACGGCGATCTGCTCACCGTGAATTTCGATGCACTTGGTTTCGCTCATAGAACCCTCCGGTCCCCTCTCATTCGAGAGTACCGGCGGACCCACCGGGGCCTCAATTCGCGAAGAGAGCGGGGATCTTCACGGCCAGCTCGTAAACGCCATAAGTGAACGGCACCCCTACCCACAACCAACTGAGGACGCCCAGCACCTTGTTACTCGGACTGCTTGGCTCACTCATTAACCCTCCTCCACAGCAGACACGGTCGCCGACTTACGCGCATCCGTCTCCGCGGCAACTGAAATCGGTGGCTGGGGAGTACGAATCAGTTCGTTACACGCCAACGCGATCAGCAACAGGACCACCATGATCGCGAACGACCACCGATATCGGTCAGGGCCGACAACGCCCGCAGCGATGCGATTGTCGGCGATCGCATTGACGATCACCGGTCCGAGCACACCCGCGGTCGACCAGGCTGTCAGCAACCTGCCGTGGATGGCCCCCACTTCTTGGTAGCCGAACAGATCGCGCAGGTAGGCCGGTACCGTTGCGAACCCCGCACCATAGAACGACAAGAGCAAGATGCACACCACAAGGAATAGGGGCTTGCTCGCGTTCTGCGCCACGATCAAGACGAGGTATCCCACCGCTCCAACACCGAGGTAGAGCCGGTACATGTTCTTGCGGCCGACCGCATCCGATGCCGAGGACCAGATAATCCGTCCCAATGAGTTCGCCAGCGAGAGCATCGCGACGAATCCCGCCGCGGCCGCCGTCAACGCCGCCTTGGACGGCGCGTGCGGAAAGTAATCGCGGTAGATGGGCGCCGCACGTTCCAGAATGCCGATTCCAGCAGTGACGTTGAAGCACAGAACCACCCACAACAGCCAGAACTGGGGCGTCTTGATCGCCTCGTTGGCGGTTCGATCGGGACCCGCCGCGTGCGGCGACTTCGGCGCGGCGGTTCGGACAACGGCCGGCTCCCATTCCGGCGGTGGCAGACGCACCAAGAGGACGCCCACGGTCATGAAGACCGCATAGACCGCTCCCATCGCCAAGAACGTCGCAGCAAGCCCTTGGCGATCCGTACCAAACCACTTCATCAACTGCGACGACCACGGGGAGGCGATGAGCGCACCGCCGCCAAACCCCATGATGGCGAAGCCGGTAGCCATCCCCGGCCGATCGGGAAACCACTTCATCAACGTAGAAACCGGCGAGATGTAACCGATTCCGAGGCCGATGCCACCTATCACTCCGTAGCCGACGATGATGAGCCACATCTGGCCGATCTCGGCAGCAAAGGCAGCGACGCACAGTCCACTACAGAAGCACGTGGCCGCCACGAACATCGCCCAACGCGGGCCTCGCTTTTCCACCGCAGTACCGAAGACGGCCGCGGAAATACCCAGGATGACGATGCCAAAAGTGAACGGCAGCGCGCTCTGCAGCCCCGACGCCTTGAGCGTTTCGTGCAAAGGAAGTTTGAACACGCTCCAGGCATAAACGCTGCCTATCGCCAGGTGTATCGAGAGCGCAGCGGGGGGAACCAGCCATCTACTCCACCCGACGTCAGCGACGATTCGGTCACGCGACAGAAATCCAACAGACTGCATAGTCCTCTTCTCCTGAACAACCCATATCCCCGAACGTCCGGACACTTCGTGACGCTGACCATGACGATTTAGGCAACAAGAGACGCTACCGGTTACTACCTGAGCGTTGACTGGTAGGTCTCAAACACGTGGCGACTGCCCGATGGCGGGATTTCGGATGCCGTCGACGAACAGGCGGATGTGGCGGCGAGCGTCCGGTCGGGCCGCGCGGTCATCCTTCGAGCGTCACACACCCCCGATCGACGCCGAGAGCGCTTGCCAAGCGCGGGTGCTTGTCATGCCATGACCAATAATCGGAATAATTCATCCGGAAACGGCTACTCGGTTCTGGAAGCAAGACAGGCCGTGCCGGAACGTCTGGCCGTATCAATCGAAGTTGGGACCAAGGCTCATGGCCATAGACGATGTGGTGGCTGTCGTTGGAGCTACCGGGCGCCAAGGAACTCACCGGTTCTGAAGTCGACCGTCATCAACGACGGATAACCTCGACTCGAGCAACTGGGCCGAAAATGGCCCTTTTAGCCGCTTCGACACGACCGGTAAGTGCTTGTCCAAAGGAGACCTTAGTTCCCCGAGCGAACCGACTTGGGGTTTCGGTCGGCCCGGCCTGCATCGCGTCACCCGCACCCCGGACCTGCCGGACTCGGGCCATGGGAGACCGTTTTCTTCGACTCTTGTCTCACGCGGACAACAACGGCGCACAAGTTCATCGATTTGCAACGGTGTGGACAGCGGGATCCCATACCTACCGTTATCGCGTCCCATTGAGACCACCCAGCCAGGAACACCAATGAACCTTTCGGCACTGCCGGATGTGCGAGCCGCACAAGCACCCGACGCACCTGCGGTAGCGGACGACAACACCAACCTGAACAACATCGAGTTCTTCGACGCGGTGCGGCGAGCGAGCGCAGCGATGCGTGACCACGGAGTGTCGGCTGGCGACGTGGTAGCGATCATGCTGCCCAACCAGGCGAGCTTCGTCATCGCGATGTTCGCAGCATGGCGTCTGGGTGCCGCAGTCACACCGGTCAGCCCGACCCTGGCTCCGGTGGAGCTGATCTATCAGATCGAAGACGCCGCAGCGAAGGTACTTGTCGTTGAGAAGCCGTTGGAGTTCGACGTGCCGGTAGGGGCAGTTCTGTCGACCGGCGAACTGACCTCAGTGCCGGCCGCGGCGGTCTTGGAGCCCACGGAGCACCACGATGACGCGCTCGCGCTGTTGATCTACACCAGCGGCACGACCGGCCGGCCCAAGGGCGTGATGCTCGATCACGCCAACCTGAATGCCATGTGCCGCATGATGATCGACGCGCTCACGCTGACCAGCGACGACCACAGCCTGCTCATCCTCCCGCTGTTCCACGTCAATGGCATTGTGGCCGGCACGCTGTCGCCACTGGTGGCAGGCGGGCGCGCCACCATCGCCGGCCGGTTCAGCCCGAAGGCCTTTTTCGGCCGCATCGAGCAGACCCGCGCAACCTACTTTTCCGCGGTTCCGACGATCTACACGATGCTGTCCGACCTGCCCGCGGAGGTGCAACCCGACACGTCCTCGGTCAGGTTCGCCATCTGCGGCGCCGCACCGGCGAGCGTCGAGCTGCTCACCAAATTCGAGACTCGCTACGGCATCCCACTCATCGAGGGCTACGGGTTATCCGAGGGATCGTGCGCCAGCACACTCAACCCGCTGGTGGGCAAGCGCAAGGCCGGCACGGTGGGACTTCCGTTGGCGGGTCAGACGATTCGGATCGTCGGCCCAGACAACATTGACCTTCCGCACGGTGAGGCCGGAGAGGTTCTGGTCCACGGACCGAATGTGATGCGCGGCTACCTGAACCGCCCGGAGGAAACCGCCAAAACGATTGTCGACGGCTGGCTGCACACCGGAGACGTCGGGCGCCTCGACCAGGACGGCTACCTCATCCTGGTCGACCGGGCCAAAGACATGATCATTCGCGGCGGTGAGAATATCTACCCCAAGGAAATCGAGACTGTCGCCTACCAGTTGCCGCAGATCGCCGAGGCCGCGGTCGTCGGTCGGGCGAACCCGGTCTACGGCGAAGAGCCGGTCCTCTTCGCCTCGCTGAACTCGGGCGCGGCCATCACCGCCGACGGGATCGATCAGCACCTGCGTGGATCACTGTCGAAATACAAACTGCCCGTGGCGATCACGATTCTGGATGACCTGCCCAAGAACGCGGTCGGCAAGATCGACAAGCCCGCACTGCGGAAGATGATCGCCGAAAACCACTGAGAGTTTCACGCTGTGCAGTACCTCGCCGCGTTGACCGCGGGGCTGCCGACGTACAGCAGCTTCGGCGCGCCATCGACTGGCGGCCTAGCCTGTGTTATGGCCGCTGCAGGCGAGTTGGTGCGGTCGACGTCGGGCCAGTGGATGGTGCGGCCGACGTGACAACGGAAGGACCGTGACCTCCATGACCGTAACCATTTTGACATGGCAAGGGACGGGCGTTGATATGTGGACGGGTTTCCCGGCACAGGTTGCCCAGGCGGCACAGAACGCCTATCCCAACGTGTTCTACTGGCAGCCCGTTGGAAACTGGCCCGCTGCACCCTATCCGATGGGACCCAGCGTTGCTGCGGGTGTTGCGGAGGGTCAGCGGTTGCTGACCCAAGTGCATACGAGCGGACCCGTCATCGTAATTGGTTACAGCCAAGGCGCGATCTGCGCAAGCCACCTGTGGCGCGACGTGATCCTGAATCCCAATGGCGCATTGCACAACCGGTTCAACGACGTCATCGCCGCGGTTACCTGGGGAAACCCGTGCCGCGCACCGGGTGTGGCCAACGGCAACGTTTTTGCCGGGTGGCCGATGCCCGGCGACGTAGACGGCGTTGTCACCGGCGGCATCGCTGGACCCGACGACCTGACGCCAGCGCAAACCCCGGCATTCTGGTATGACTTCGTCAATACGCTGGCCGGTCCGAACAACAACGATATATACACCGATTGCCCTGTCGGGCCAACGCCGGCCGCGAACGAAGCTCCGGCCGGAGCCATTGAGACGCAGATTTACAACATCGTGCAGCAAGCCACAGCATCCGATGTCTTCGCCATCGTCTTCGATGTCCTGAAGTTGGTTGGCCCGGACGGGTTTGCAGAGGCGCTGGCGATCACACAGGCCATCGTCAACGGCGGTCTGTTCGCGGCGGCCGGATCGAACGCCGCGCACCAGAAGTACGACATCGCACCGGCCATCGCGTATCTTCAGCAGCTCGGTGCGAGCCAGCCCGGAAGCAACATGTAGACAGCAGTTCACAGCTGTTGCCGTTGAGCGTTCCCGGACGCCGCGACGTCCGCGGAAACCGCTGTGCCCTGACGATGCCCAAGTGGAGCAGCGTGTTCCGGGAGACTTGCTCAGAGAGCTTCTGTCGGCGGAATTGTTACTCGTCGCTGTGCAGCAGCGGCCGCAGTTTCTCGGTCTTCTGTGGTGTCCAGCCCGGCGGCTGCAGCACCGCAGCCCACCCGTTGGCGACGTCCCGGACGTAGACGTGACCGTGTCCGTCGGGCACCTCCACCGCAACCGCCATGTCCGCGGCCACCTGCAGGAATGTCACCACCGGAATCCACTGCATCTGCGGTGACACGTCGTATCCGCGCGGCTCACGCAGCCAGTCCGGCTTCTGGAACAGCAAGTCCGGATTCCACCAAGCGATCGGATCGGAGCCGTGCTGCAGGTACACCGCCCGCGGATTGCCCCACGGGTCCGGCGGGCGATTCAGGTCGTCGGACCGGGCGACGAATCGGACGTTCTCGCCGCGGTTGTAGATGGACAGCCATTGCGGCGAGCCGGGATCGCGGTTGCGGGTCAGGTCGGTCCATATCGTGTTGTTGAACGTCGGCCCGGAGAACAGCGCGCCGTCGGTGCGGGCGACAAGGTTGTCGAGGCTCAGGAACGGCGCTTCACCGCCGAACGATCCCAGGCTCTCACCGAAGACCACGAGCTTGGGCCGTTGCGACTGCGGTATCGCCCGGACCAGTTTGTCCACGGCTTCGAACAGGGCCCGACCGGCCTGCCTGGCGTTCTCCTTGTCCACCAGGAACGACAGCCAGCTGGGCAGGAACGAGTACTGCATGCTCACGACCGCGCTGTCGCCGTTGTACATGTACTCCAGCGCCGATGCTTCCGCCTCGTTGATCCAGCCGGTGCCGGTGGTGTTTGCCACGGCGATCACTTTGCGGTTGAGGCCGCCGGTGCGTTGCAGTTCCCGGGCGGCGAGTGCGGCGGTCGCCTTGATGCCGTCAGCGGAGTTCAGGCCGGCGTAGGCCCGTATCGGTTCGGTGGCCGGGGCGTCGTTGAACTGCGAAAGCTGTTGAACCGTCGGACCGCGCGCCACGAAGGTCCGGCCCTGGTGCCCCAGCGACTCCCAACTGACCAGCGATTGCGGACCGCCGGATCGCCAGGGGGACGTCGGCGCCGCAGTATCGGGGGCGGTCTCGTCGTTGACGGCGGCGAAGGTCTTGTTCATGGTGCTCATCGCGAACCGAACCACGACACCGTTGAGTAGTGCGACGCTCAGTGCGATCAGCAGCACTACCACCACCGCGGCCGAAACCCTCGGGGGCGCAACGCGTTCGAGCTGTCGGACGAGAAAGCGCACCAGCTTGCCGATCAGCTGTCCGATCTCGACGAACACGAACAGTACAACGATAGACAGGACGGCGGTCAACGGGTGGTCAAGGAACGTCAGCCGGGGCACGCCCATCAAGTCGCGGACGTCGTCCTGCCATACGTGGAACCAGATAATCATCAGGATCTGCCCGATGACGCCCACCGCGACCAGTGCTATCCACGCCCGTCGGGGGGCGGGTGGACTGGATTCATGTGACCGCATGTATCGCACCAGCCACACCCCGAACACGCCGAGGCCATATCCGATCGCGCCGGCCGCGCCGCTCACCAGACCCTGGAACAACGGGCCTCGGGGCAGTAGCGACGGGGTCAGCGAGAACCACAAGAAAAGCAGACCCACGGCGGTACCGAAGAACGTATAGTGCCGAATCCACCACGGCGCCTTCGTCTCTGCCGCGGTGCCGGGCTCCGCCGGGTTGCCCGCTGGTTCGTCCCGGGCGTCGGACCCCTCGGTCACGACCCGCGGTGCGGCCTGGTTCGGCTGGTCGGTCGCGTCGTCGACCTGCGTCGGCCGTGCGTCATCTCGGTTCAGCCCCGATTCAGTCACTGATGCACCTTCTGGATCTTCCCTGGATGCCTTATCGCTCTGGTGTCGCGCGGAGTTGATTCCATCTTTGAACGAGTCGCGGCGCCCGTCGATGGTGGCGGGCACAACGTCGGTCACCAAATGGTGTGTCGGCGAACAAGGTCATTTGGGCCCGCACGCACATAGCGTGATCGACACCGTCCACAGAGTTTGGCAACACAACGAAGGGAATCGGGAGAGCGCTCGGCGTCACCACGCCGAGAACCTCACGGCACCTACGCGGGTGTGGCCGGCGCGCCGACGGGTGGCGATCTCGCGCCGGAGTGCGTTACGAGACCGCCTACTATGCTCGAATCCACGCGCCCAGCCGGCGATGCCCCAATGATGACGGTCAGCTCAAAACGATCCTCCACCGTAAGGGATTTAGATGATCAACCGCAGAGAATTCTCTCTGGCGGCAGCCGCGGCGGCCGCGGCGGCCTCGCTCGCTGCGTGCAGGTCAACACCTGCGGCAGCACCGACGGGCTCGACACCGGCGTCACCAACCACGGGCGCGGGGACGCACACCTCATTCCCGTCGATGAAGCAGATTGACGCCGGTCTCCTCAATGTCGGTTACGCCGAAGCCGGCCCCGCGGACGGTCCAGTAGTCATGCTTCTGCACGGCTGGCCCTACGACATCCACAGCTATGTCGATGTCGCCCCGTTGCTGGCAGCCAAAGGCTACCGGGTGATCGTGCCGTACCTGCGGGGCTACGGTACGACGCAATTCCTGTCCAGCAACACCTTCCGCAATGCCCAACAATCGGTGGTGGCTCTCGACATCATCGCCTTGATGGATGCTCTCAAGATCCAGAGGGCCGTCATCGGCGGCTTCGATTGGGGTGCGCGGACTGCCGACATCATCGCGGCGCTCTGGCCGCAGCGCTGCAAGGCACTCGTCTCGGTGAGCGGTTACCTCATCACCAATCTCGAGGCCAACCTGAAGCCATTGCCGCCGGCCGGCGAATACGGGTGGTGGTACCAGTTCTATTTCGCCACCGAGCGCGGGGTCCTCGGCTACACGCAGAACACACACGATTTCAACAAGCTGATCTGGAAGATCGTCTCGCCGAAATGGAACTTCGACGACGCGACCTTCGATCGCACCGCGGCCTCGTTCACCAACCCCGACCACGTCAGCATCGTGATCCACAATTACCGCTGGCGGCAGAGCCTCGCTAAAGGCGAGCCACAATACGATGACCTCGAACAGAAACTTTTCGCAACTCCCGTCATCACCGTGCCCACGATCACCATATCCAGCGATTTCGACGGTCCGGCTGCCGATGGAACCGCGTATCGCAACCTGTTCTCCGGCAAGTATTCTCACCGCGTGCTGACCGGCATCGGTCACAACGTGCCGCAGGAAGCCCCACAAGCCTTCGCCGACGCCATCGTCGACGTCGACGGCTACTGATCGCCAACGTGTCTGGTGTGGTCCGGGGACGTCGCCACCGCCGACGATCTCGTCCGGGATTCGCACCCGCCGGCGATCGCGATGGCGATCAGCCCAGGGCGTGGACGAGTTCGATCGCGCGGCCGAGCGTGGTGAGCCTCTGGTCGAGGGTGTCGCCCGCAGGGTAGAGCCGGACGGTGTCCACGCCGGCGTCACGCCACACGCGCAGGCGTTCGCTCACCATCTGCGCGGTGCCGATCAATGTTGTGCCGAGCACCATCTCGTCGGTGACGAGCGCAGTCGCGCCGTCGCGGTCGCCGGCCTGCCAACGTCGGTGGATCGCGGCGGCAACGCGCGCCCAGCCCTGCCGGCTGTAGGCGTCGTTGTAGAAGTTGGTGCTGGCCGAGCCCATCCCACCCAGGCTGAAGGCCAGCTCTTTTTTGCGTGCGGCCACGTGCGCGGCCACGGCGTCCTCGTCGTCGAGGAACGCGACCTCTGCGCCCTGGCAGACGTCCAGGTCATTGCGGGTACGCCCGGAGGCGACCAATCCGCGATCGAGCGGGCCGAAATAGGCGCCCGAGCCCTCCGGCACGAAGCTGGTGCCAAGCCAGCCGTCGGCGACCTGACCGGTGAGCTCCAGCATCTTCGGCGACATCGAGGCGATGTAGATCGGGATGTCCGGGTTCGCAGGCAGCGCCAACCGCATCGGCCGCGCCTCACCGCCGGGCCTCGGGATCTTCACCTGGCTGCCGCTGTAGCTGATCTTCTCCCCGGCGAAGGCCTGGCGGACCACCTCGATGGTCTCGCGCATCCGGGTCACCGGGGCGGCGAAGGGCAGGCCGTGCAGGCCCTCGATCACCTGCGGGCCGGACGACCCTAGGCCGAGCAGGAACCGTCCCCCGGAGAGCCGAGCCAGGGTCAGGGCGGTCATCGCGATCGACACCGGTGTGCGGGTACCGATCTGGATGATCCCCGAACCCAGCAGTATCCGGTCGGTGCGTGCGGCGAGGTATCCGAGCGCCGAGGGCGCGTCCGACCCCCAGGCCTCGGCAACCCAGCAGATGTCCAGGCCGAGTTTCTCGGCTCCGACGACGAAGTCGAGGGTCTCGTCCCACGTTGCGTTCTGGGCGGCCTCCACCGTGGTCGCGGTGCGCATCAGTGCTGCTCAGCCAACGTCTTGATCGCCGCCACGGTACGGGTCATCGACTGCTCGAACTCACGCATCCGGACAAAGACGATTTTTTGCTCCTTGTCGGGCATCGCGTCGATCGCGAAGCTCAGGCCGGACCGGCCGGGCCCCATTCGCATCCACTGGCTGAGCGCGGTACCGCCGCGCTCGGGGCGCAGGGTGAACTTCCACGTCGCGGTGGGCTGGTCGACATCCTCCACGGCCCAACCGAACACCCGGCCGGGTTCGTACTCGACGACGTGGGAGACGGTCGACCACTCCCCCAAGGCATGGTGCTTGCTGTGGCCGCGGAATTTCGCACCGACCGCCGGCGCCGCGGCCGGATCGAGCCACTCAACCGACTGCAGCTCGTCGCTCAGCTTGGGCATCAGCTCGATGTCGGCCACCAGCGGCCAGACCCGTTCCGGTGGTGCGTCGATCCAGGTCTGCACCTCGGCGGTCGGCATGTCCGCGTAGCGGGCCCCCGTCCACTCCATGACCCTAAAACCACCTTTCGGACAGCTCGATCATCGATCGATCCAGACTGGCGAGCAGGTCGAACTGGGTGGCGGTCTTCGGTAGCTCGTAGGTGAAGAAGTACCGCGCCGCCGCCCGCTTCCCGTCGTAGAAATCGCCGGCCTTGCCGGAGGCGGCCAGCGCCTGCTCGAGCCAGATCCACGCCAGCACCACGTGGCCGACGCCCTCGAGGTAGGCGGTCGAGTTGGCCAGCGCCGTCTCGGGATCACCGGTGCCCCAGAGGCCGCTGGTGACCTCGGCGATGCGCGCGACCGACCGGCGCAGCGCAGCCGCCCATCCGCTGAGCTCAGTGTCGCCGCTGTGCTCGGCGCGAATGGTCGTCGTGGTCATGGCTTCGATCAGCGCCCGCAACCCCGTGCCGCCGCCCATTGTCACCTTGCGGCCCAGCAGGTCGAGGCCCTGAATCGCGTGGGTTCCCTCGTGGATGGCGTTGAGTCGGTTGTCGCGGTAGAGCTGCTCGACGTTGAAGTCGCGGGTGTAGCCGTAGCCGCCGTGCACCTGGATTGCCAGGCTGTTCGCCTCCAGGCACCACTGCGAAGGCCAGCTCTTGACGATCGGAGTCAGCACCTCGACCAGCAGCCGCGCGTTCTCGCGCACGGTGTCGTCCTCAGCCGTCGCGACGTCGTCGAGCAGCCGGGCGGCGTACAGGCCCAGCGCGAGGCTGCCCTCGGTGTAGCTCTTTTGCGCCATGAGCATGCGTCGAACGTCCGGGTGGGCGATGATCGGGACCTGAGGGACCGGCTCACCCGCCTTCCGCGCTCCGAACGGCCGGCCCTGAACCCTCACCCGCGCGTAGGCCAGCGACTGCAGGTACCCGGTGTAGCCGAGCGCCGTGGCGGAAAGCCCGACCCCGATCCGTGCCTCGTTCATCATGTGGAACATCTGCGCGAGGCCTGCGCCCTCCTCGCCGACCAGGTAGCCGACTGCCCCGGGTCGACCGTCCGGTGCGAAAGTCCCGTCGCCGAGGCTCAGCAGTGCGTTGGTCGTTCCCCGATTGCCCATCTTGTGGTTAAGGCCGGCCAGGACGACGTCGTTGCGTATGGTGCCGTCCCGCGCCGGAAGGTGTTTCGGGACAATGAACAACGAGATCCCCTTGACACCGGCAGCGGCCCCCGGCGTCTTGGCCAGTACCAGGTGGACGATGTTCTCTGACAGGTCGTGGTCGCCGCCAGAGATCCACATCTTGGTCCCGTTGATGCGGTAGGTGCCGTCGTCCTGGCGCAGCGCCCGAGTGGCGATGTCGGCCAGGGACGAGCCCGCCTCCGGCTCGGATAGACACATGGTGCCGAAGTAGCGGCCCTCGAGCATCGGGCGCACCCAGGTGTCGATCTGGTGCTGGGTGCCGTAGTGGGCGAGCAGGTGCGCGTTGGCGATGGTGAGGGCCATGTAGGCCGAGGTGCTGATGTTGGCAGCCTGAAGCCACACGCCCGCCGCCCTGGAGACGACGTAGGGCAGCTGCATTCCCCCGAGGTGGTTGTCGAAGTCGCCGGCGAGCAGCCCCGCAGCGCCGACCGCGTCGAGGGCCTTCTTCGTCTCGGGAAGCGTGTCGATGCTGCCGCCGGGGGCGACAGTGATCTCGTGCGCGTCGGCCAGCTTGTTGTGCGGGGCGAACATCTGAACCGCGATGTCCGCCGCAAGGTCGAGCACCGCGTCGAAGGTCGTCGCCGAGTGCTCAGCGAACCGTTCGCGCTTACACAGCGACTCGACATCGAGCCACTCGTACAGGAGGAAGTTCAGATCCCTCGGGTTCAGCAGTGGGGTATCTCCGCCGACGTGCAACTTCATGGGGTCGCTCCAAATCAAGTGTCCGGTTGTGCGGGTGGCCGCCTGCGGCTGTCCCCGGGATGGCAAAGTGAAAGCCACGATAGTTGCTATTTACTACACGACTGTAGTCGTGATTTGCAACTATAGTAAGGCCCGAGAGTCGGCCCGCCTTCGGCCTATGTACCCTTGGTGGCCGGTCCATAGTGGTTGCTTTCTGCGATGAGAGGACATGATTCCATGCCTACGACCGTGCTTGACCGCTTCCGCCTCGATGACAAGGTCGCCGTCGTCACCGGAGCCTCGTCCGGACTCGGCGTCGCCTTCGCCACAGCGCTGGCTGAGGCCGGTGCCGATCTGGTGCTCGCCGCGCGCCGCACTGATCGCCTCGAACAAACCCGGGCCCTGATCGAGGATCGCGGACGACGCGCACTCACCGTCGCGGCGGACGTGTCGCGCCCGGACGAGGCACAGGCCATCGTCGACGCCGCGATGACCGAGTTCGGGCGCGTCGACGTGCTGGTCAACAACGCCGGCATGGGCACCGCTGTGCCGAGCACCCGCGAAACCCCCGACCAGTTCCGCGAGGTCATCGACCTGAACCTCAACGGCTGCTACTGGATGGCCCAGGCCTGCGGGCGGGTCATGCAGCCGGGAAGCGCAATCGTCAACATCGCCAGCGTGGCCGGCCTGATGAGCGGCGGTCTCCCACAGGCCGCCTACTCGGCGAGCAAGGCGGGATTGATCGGCCTCACTCGCGACCTCGCGGTCCAGTGGACGGGCCGCAAGGGCATCCGTGTGACTGCCTTGGCGCCTGGGTTCTTCGCATCCGAGATGACCGACCAGTTCCCCGACGGCTACATCGACTCCGTCCTGCCACGCGTTCCCGCCGGGCGGATCGGCGACGCCGCCGAACTCGCGGCGGCGCTCATCTTCCTCGCCAGCCCGGCCGGCGGCTACGTCACCGGCACCACCCTGATCGTCGACGGCGGCCTCACCGCAACCTGACGTCTACCTCGTCGTGAATAGCAACGGCCCGGCCACGCTATCCTGTATCCATGAAACATGCCGCTCTGCTCGAGGAGAACTGCGCCATTGCGCGCTCCTCAGGCATCGTCGGCGAGCGCTGGGTGTGGGTGATCCTGCGCCAATCGTTCAACGGCGCCCGGCGCTTCGAAGATTTCCAGCGTGGCATCGGCTTGGCACGCAACGTTCTCACCGACAAACTCAACGCACTCGTGGAGAACGGGATCCTCGAACGCCGCCCGTACGCCGAGCACACGTCCCGCGAGCTGTACGAATACCGCCTCACCAAAAAGGGGCGCGAGCTGTTCCCCATTTACGCCGCGCTGATGGCGTGGGGCAATCGCTGGACCGGCCTCCCGGCTCCGCCTGTCGACCTCCTCCACAAGCCCTGCGGCGAGCGCGTCACCGCCCGCGTCGTGTGCTCGCACTGCGGCGAGGACCTCGACGTGCACGACACCGAACCTGTCGTCGGACGCGGCTTGATCATGCATCGCGGAAACCGAACCTAGTCGCTTTCTGCAACCCGTAGAACGATTGCGCGTCGCAAGCATCAGGTTTGACGGGCCGACCGCGTCGTCGGCTAGATCCGTGACTGCCTCGCGTGGTTGTTTGGCATCACACCCGTCGGGATCCAACGTTGTTGCAGCAGCCATCGACGAATCGATCTGCCCGATCGAGGATGAGTTTGGTGTGGCCCGGAGACCAGCCATCCTGTACGGCAGGGGAATACGCAAATGACTAACTTGTCGCTGTTTGTGGCGGAGTCGGCAGACATGTATCCGGACTCGATCGCATTGCGCTCCACCGACTTCACAACGACCTACTCAGAGCTGCACGTCCGGCTTCGGCAACTGTCTGGCTACCTCGCCCAGATCGGCATCCAACCCGGTGATCGAGTCGGCGTGATGTTGCCGAACACGCTGGCGTTTGCTCTGGCGTATTTCGGCATCCTGCACGCGGGCGCGATCGTGGTGCCGATGAATCCGCTCCAATCTGCGCGCGAGGTGGAGTTCTTCTTGGCCAACACTTCGGCGCGCGCGCTGTTCGCCGCACCCCGCAATCCTGCGTCTGCGGCGGGCGCACGGGCCGCCGGCGTGCGCTGCATCGCGATTGACGACGCGACAGCCGTCAGCCTGATCGACCGGTGCCCTCCGCGGGCTCATGCGGTCAGCCGGTCGGACGACGACACCGCCGTCATCTTGCACACGTCGGGCACGACAGGGGTGCCCAAGGGCGCCGAGCTGACGCACGGCAACCTACGACGCAACCAGGCGATCGTCGCGTCCCGGCTGCTCGACCTCGGACCCGACGACGCGGTGATGGGTTGCCTGCCGTTGTTTCACGCGTTCGGCATGACCTGCGGCCTGAACGCCACGATGTCATCAGGAGCAACGCTGGCTTTGCTGCCGAGGTTCGCGCCCGGCGACGCGCTCAAGACCATAGCGGCGGCGAAAGTCACCGTCTTCCAGGGCGTTCCGACCATGTATGCCGCGATGCTGGCCGCCGCGGCCTCCGCCGACGAGGTGAATACCGAGTCGCTGCGGGTCTGTACTTCCCTTGGTGCGGCGTTGCCGGTCGACGTGTTGCACCGGTTCGAATCCCGATTCGGCTGCACAGTCCTCGAGGGCTACGGCCTGTCTGAGACTTCTCCGGTGGCGAGCTTCAACCATCCCCATACCGAGAGGAAGGCCGGATCGATCGGCACGCCGATCGAGGGCGTTCGCATGCGTATCGTCGACGATTCCGGTAAGCCCGTTGCGCCCGGTGAGGCCGGAGAGATCCAGATCCATGGTCACAACGTGATGAAAGGTTACTGGGGACTGCCGGAGGCCACGTCGAAAGCGATCGTGGACGGCTGGTTTGCCACCGGCGACATCGGGCGCGTCGATGACGATGGCTTCTACTACGTGATCGACCGAAAGAAAGAACTCATCATCCGCGGCGGATACAACGTCTATCCCCGCGAGGTCGAGGAAGTCCTTCACGAGCACCCGGCGGTCGCCGCGGCCGCCGTAGTCGGATTGGCCCACGACATCCTCGGGCAAGAGGTCGGCGCGGCGATCGTCTTGCAGCCGGACGCCGACGTCACGACCGACGCAATTCAGGCTTACGTCAAGCAAAGAGTCGCGGCCTACAAATGCCCACGCCGCATCTGGATTGTCGACGAACTTCCGCTTGGCCCGACCGGGAAGGTCCAGCGTCGCGACATTCGCCCGCCCGAACAACACGAGTCTGCGACACCGTGAGCGGTCGCCGACACCCGCAAAGCCAGTTGAACGCCGAACCTGGTGGACCAGATCTTCGACTTCCAGATCCGCGATTTCTCCGGTTATGCCATCGCCCTGCACGGTAAGCCGAGTTCTGCTCCGGCACAATAGGACTGGGCTCTGCCCGGCGGTGCGCACGCCGCTCACCGAAGCACAGCGCTTCGACCGGGTGCGGGAGCCGGCGAAGGCCTACGATGGCGCCTACGAGATGCGTCCGCAGCTCGGTGTTCCGTCGCGCGCGGCACCCGCAGTTCCGCTGACCACCCTTGAGCAGTAAGGAGTCGTCCGTGAAGCAACTCACCGGCCTCGACGCCGGTTTCCTCTACATGGAGACGCCGACCACGTTCGGGCACGTGACAGGCCTGATGATCTTCGATCGGCCAGGCGCCGACTACGAGCCCTACCCGGCCGTGTATTCCAAGTTCGCCTCGCTCGTCGGTGAGCTCGAGCCGCTGCGACGACGCGTCGTCGAGGTGCCGTTCGGGCTCGACCATCCTTACTGGGTCGCCGACCCCGACTTCGACCTGGACTTCCACATCCGCGAGCTCCACCTCGCGCGACCGGGCCTCATCGACCAGCTGGCCGAGCAAGTCAGCCGGATCGTCGGGCGGCCGATGGACCGCACCCGGCCGCTGTGGGAGGTCTACGTCATCGACGGTCTCCAGGACGGACGTTGGGCGCTGCTCACCAAGTACCACCACGCCACGATCGACGGCGCCTCCGGCCAGCTGATGTTGCAGATCATCACCGACACCGACCCCGACGGTCCGGTGCCGGGGGCGAGCCCGCCGTGGGAAGCCGAACCGCTTCCGACCAACGCCGAACTGTTGCGTCTTACGCTGGGCAACCTCGCCCGCAACCCGTTCAAGGCGATGCGGGTGGAGGCCCGGATCGTGCGTCAGCTCGCCGACGCCGCCGGGATCCACGGGCTGAGCAGCGCAGCCACCCAGGCCGGGGCGGCGATCAAGCGCATCGCGCAGCCGGGCGGTGGAGATCGGCCGACGGTCGCGCTACCGACCGCGGCGGCGCCGCCGACGCCATGGAACAAGACGATCACTCCGCACCGCCGCTTCGCGATGCGCACGGCCTCCCTGGAGAACATCAAGCGGCTCAAGCAGGCCACCGGCGCAACGGTCAACGACATCGTTATGGCGATCTGCGCCGGCGGGCTCCGTGAGTACCTGCTGACTCACGATGCCCTACCCGACCGCCCGCTGCGGGCGATGGTGCCGGTATCGATCCGCACCGGCGACGAGGCGGACCCGTGGACGAACCGGGTGTCGGCCATTGTCGCCGAGTTGCCGACCGACCGCGACGATCCGCTCGAGCGGGTCTCCCGCTGCCGCAAGGCGATGCAGGAGGCGAAGCGCCTGTTTGACCTGGTACCGGCCGCGGCGCTCGTTGACCTCGCCCAGTACTCCACACCGGTGCTGGCCACCGCCGCCGTGCGGCTGGCGTCCCGGCTACGGCTGGCCGACCGGGTTGCCCAGCCGGTCAACCTGGTGATCTCCAACGTTCCCGGCCCCCGCCAGCCGTTGTATTTCGCCGGGGCGATGCTGCGTCACCAGTTCCCGGTCTCGATCGTCACTGACGGGCAGGGCCTCAACATCACTGTGGTCAGCTACCTCGACCGGCTCGACTTCGGCTTCATCGTCGATCGCGACCTCGTCCCTGACGTCTGGGACCTGGCCGACATGCACATCGCCGAGATCAGCCGGCTTTTCGACGCCACCGGGGCCGAATGGGCCCAACCACCGCAGCCGGCCTTCCCGCGCCGCGGCCCGATCAAACTTGGCCAGGCCGCCACGACATCAGCGGCCAAGAAGGCGACTTCAACGAACGCGACAGCCAAGAAGGCGGTAGACAAACCGGCCGGTGCAAAGAAGTCGGCGGCTGGAACGGTACGGGCGAAGCAGCCTTGACCGCTGTCGACGCGCAGCGCCTGGGCCTCTGCCGATAACGGCGGATCGCACTGCGGCGCGGACCTTCTCCGCCGGTACCTACCAAGGCGTCGACGAGAGTGGCGAATGTTTACCGGCGAAAAACGTGCATGCAGGAGAGGATGACTGCGTTGGGTGCGCACCGTCGCATTCCGAAAAAAGCGCTCTACGCTGATCGCTATGCCGTCAGGTGAGAGGGTTACGCCGTCCGGTGACATCGAAAAGCAGGTGTCCGCGATCGGCGCGGAATTGGCGGGCCGTGTCGAGGAGTTGGGCCGCGACATCGCCGCCACCATCCGAGCCGATATCGACTTCTACAAACATACCGGCGTCATCACCGACGACGAACTCCTCACCAACAGCATCGAGACCATCCGCTTTATCTTCGACGGCCTAGCGGCCGGTCGGCCGTTCGATACCTCCCCGGCGGTCACCACCGGGTCCAAACGTGCTGCTGACAACGTGCCGCTGCCGGCGGTCATGGATGCCTATCGGGTCGCTTCGCACTACATCTGGGATGCGATATCGGATCTGGCCAGTTGGCAACCGAGCCGTATCAGCCGGGAGGCGCTGATGCAGGCCACGGCGCGGTTGTGGCAGGCACAAGATCTGTACACCGATGCGATGACCAGCGCCTATCGTCAACAGGCCATGCAGCAAGTTCTTGAGGACGAAGCCGAGCGTGCCGCGCTTGCCGAGGCGTTGCTAAAGGGCCGCATCTTCGATGACCGCAGCATCTGGGAGATCGCTGACCTATTGCGATTGCCGTCGCGGGGGCCATATGTCGTCATCGCTGCCGAGTCTCCGGTGGTGGGTAAGCAGGCGGTTCGCGGCATCGCGGGGATGTTGAACAGCGTTGACGTGTCCTCCGCGTGGCGTCTGCTGCCCGATCTGCAGATCGGCATCGCCCATATCGGGTCGAAGAACGCCCACGATGCGCTGCTGGCGCTGCTGGGACGGGTAGCGACGACACAAGTGGGGGTCAGCCCCCCGTTCGACAATCTCGCCGACACCGCGCAGGCGCTGCGGTACGCGAGGATCGCGCTCACCGCGCGAGACGCATCTGGGGGGAAAGTCACGGTGTTCGATGACTCCGTTCTCGGGGTCGCCGCGGTCAGCGCCCCGGAGGTAACAAGCAAGCTGGCGGACATCATCCTCGGCCCGTTCGATGATTTGTCCGCCGAGGACAAGGACGTACTGTTCACAACATTTCGGGCCTGGGTCGACCACGACGGCTCCCTCACGAAAACCGCCGCAGCGCTGTACTGCCATCCCAACACCGTCCGATATCGGCTTCGCCGCGTAGAGGAGCGTACTGGCCGTTCATTGACTGTCCCACGCGATCTCGCCGAACTCTGTCTCGCGTTCGAAATCTACCAACGCCTCCCCTGACGCAACACTGACTATCGAATACGATTGTGCGGCAACACCATCCAGCATTCGTATGGACTCCCGGTCAGGAGTCCGCGCACAACGAATAACACCTCTCAGATGTTCGCTTGAACGCGGCGTTCACCTCACGGGCAAAGCGGTCATACACTGCTGACCATTCTGGGTGTCCGGCCCCATCGACGTTGTTCCCCGATATACCAATTGATGGCCGAAGTTGTCGCCGGTGACATCGACGCACGGTTCCCACTGCGAAACACTTTGAGAATGACTAACACCGCTCCTTCGAAGCTGCTTCCCCGGCTCTGGCAATCCACACTGCTGGCTGGCCTGCTCGCCGTGCTCCTGGGTGTCCTTGTTCTGTTGTGGCCCGGAATATCAATCCTGGCTGCATCGGTGCTTTTCGGCATATATCTACTCGCCAGCGGTGTCGCGCAGGTGATCTTCGCGTTCGGCCTGCATGTCACGGCGGGCGCCCGGATCCTGTTGTTCCTCAGCGGTGGGGCATCGTTGATCCTGGCCGTGCTGGCGTTTCGCCACTTCGGCGAAGGGTACGCAATGCTCCTGCTGGCCATATGGATTGCTGTCGGGTTCATCTTCCGCGGCGTGGCAACGACGGCATCGGCACTCAGCGAACCAGGCCTCCCGGGACGGGGGTGGATGATCTTCGCCGGTGTCATCAGCCTCATCGGCGGCACTGTCGTCCTGGCATGGCCCTTCGACTCGATCGTCATATTGGCAGTCGTTGCCGGCAGCTGGCTGATCGTCATCGGCGTGTTCGAAATCGTGTCGGCCTTCCAGATCCGCAAGGCGGCCAAGACAATCACAGACGCCGACCGCGCCGCGCGCGCCGTACTTGCCGCCTAGCCCGGGCATGGCGCGCCCGAAACACCCTCCCCCGGCGCCGATTCGGCGAATGTGGCGGCCGGAGAGCACGGCCACGGCCACGGCGGGATCATGATTCCTCTCTCGGATGGGATTCCGGCCCGCCGGTTCCCATTCGTCAATGTGACCCTGATCGCCGCCAACTTCGCAGTTTTCCTGTTCTACGAATTGCCGGGGATGCGGCGGTTAACCGGGCGTCGTTCTATCCCTGCGATGTCAATGGCGTTTGCCACATGGGCATACCCTGGGGCGTTGGCTGGATCACGGCCATGTTTATGCATGCCGGCCGGGACCACATCCTCGGCAACATGCTGTTCCTGGCGATCTTCGGCAAGAACGTCGAGGACAGGTTCGGGCGGCTCGGCTATCTGATCTTTTACTTTGCCGGCGGTTTCGCCGCGATCATGATGCAGACCGCGATGACCCTGCTCTTCGGGACGGCATCCGACGCGCAGGTGCCCACCCTGGGCGCCAGCGGCGCGATCGCCGCCGTGCTGGGCGCCTATTTCGTGCTCTATCCGAATTCGCGCATCCGCACGCTCGTGGGGTGGTTCCCGGTCGACATCCCGGCGTGGTTCTATCTCGGCGGCTGGTTCCTCTACCAGTTCTTCGAGGGCAACTTCGCGCTGGTCAGCGCCTCGAACACGGGGGGCAGTGGTGTCGCGTTCTTCGCCCACGTCGGTGGATTCATCTTCGGTGTGGCCGTGGCAGGAGTTCTCAGCCGCACCAGACGAATCACGGCCCGAGAGGCGCCGCGGGACGAGACATAGGTCCGTGGGAGGATCCGCTCACGTGAGGTTACCTGGAGCGGCCCTGAGCGTCGGTCGTGGCTCCAGTCAAAAACACCAGACGAAACTTGCCGAGCTGGACTTCATCGCCGTTGGCCAGCACTGCCGAGTCCACGGGCTGACGGTTGACATAGGTGTCGTTGAGGCTGCCGACGTCGATCACCTGGAATTGGCCGTTCTGTAACCGGAACTCGGCGTGCCGGCGACTGACGGTGACGTCGTCGAGGAAGATGTCGCTGTTGGGATGCCGGCCAACAGAAGTAACCGGCCGATCCAGCAGGAACTGGGACCCCGCGTTCGGGCCGCGCTTGACCACAAGCAACGCCGACCCGGTCGGCAACTCCTCGATCGCGGAAGTTGCGCCCTGCGCACCCGCGGCTGCAGCGTCGTGCTCGTTGAGGAAGTCGGCGCGAAACGCAGTGGTGGCCTCCATGGAGACTTCGTCAGACGGCTGGTCATTGTCCTTTTCGGTCACCCACTGCTCTCCTTTGCGGCTGCTGTGCGGTGTCAGGCGTAGTTTCGCTGCTCGGTGGGCCGCTGGTCATTGTTCACCGGGACACGCTCTTCGACCAGGGCTTAGCCGCCGCGACAATAATGCGGCCGCGCGGCTCGCAATGTCCACTGTGACACTATCGGGCCGATGGTCTTGTATCAGGCGACACCGCGACGGATTCGGTCGGGAGCAACAATGTGTTTTGTACAGATCAGCGTCATGCCAATCAGCGAGTAAGAGCCACCAAGTTGCCGCGCGGCGCGGATGACCCGATTCAGCCGCGGTTACATCAGGCGGCGATTCACTTCGAATGCAAGGCAGAGCTCTGCGAGATCGCGGGGCCGCGACAGGCAACGGCCGGTGCGTTGCTCGATTCGGTGTAAGCGGTAGCGGACCGTGTTGGGGTGACAAAACAGCGATTCGGCGGCGGGGCCAAGTTGTCCGTCGTTTTCCAGCCACATCCGAAACGTCTCGAAGAGGATCTGCCGCTCATCGTCGGAGAGGTCGGCGAAACCCTGCATGATCGGACTGACGAGTTTCACCATCACTTCGGGCGCACTGACCGCGGCACTGGCCAGGATTGAGCCGTCGAAGACCGCGACCGGCGCTGCCGGGTCAGCGTGGCCACGCAGCATCAGCCGGGCGTATAGCAGCGCTAGAGCCGTTTCCCGCAGGTCGTCGAAGCGTGCGCTGACCCCCACCCGGTCGGTGGCCATCCGCGACACCAATGCCAGCACATCGGCGAGCTGTGTGTCGCTTTTGACGTGCACGATCCCGACATGCAGATCGGGCAACAGCCGCCAGCCCGAGAATACGTCCATGCTGCGCAGCTTCGACTCGATCTCGGGAAGCGCCGGTCTACCGTCGACGGGAACTTCGGCGGCAACGACCATATACGGGCCCGCGCTGGGCAGCCGAAGAGCGTCGGCGACCTCCCACAGGCTCCGTTGTTCGAGGAGCCTGCCGTGCAGTAGCGAGTCGATGAGAGCCGAGCGCTCGGATTCGTCGTCAGCCAGCCGACAAGTCTGCTCCTCTCGGTAGCCGACCGCCATGGCTCTGGTGTAAATGTCTTGGGCTGCGCATACTTTCGCGGTCAGTGTCCGTAATGCCTCGTTAGTCAGGTGCGGTTGGGCTGCCGCTTCGGCGACCACGGCGTCCCATAGCCCGCGGAATCCGACCCGGTATGCCTCCATCAGCGAAGCAAGGGACATGCCGTCGCGGGCGCGCGCGGCGCCCAACTCGGTCGCTACGGTCGAGTCAAATGCGGTGTCGCCGGCGATCGCGGCGAAGATCGGCCGAATGTTCGCCGCGCAGCCCTGCGCAACCACGTCGAATTGGACCGACCGGGTCGACCCGCAGAGCGGTACCTCCTGGGTGATCGCGCAGGCAAGCACAGCGGCGAGTTCATCGGTTCGCCGGCAGAGCACCTCTGCCACTTGGACGACCTGCTGCTTCACCCTTTGGCCGGTCAGCTGCACCTTTTGCCCATTCACCTGCAGCAAGTCGCCACTCATACCCGGAAAGTTAGACGCGAACGAGCAGGCGGCCATCGTCTTGAGGGAACGAAGATGGCGACCATCGTTGTCGGTCGACGATGAAAGCAAACTTGGGCCCGCCGCCGATGTAGAGGACAACTGCACATCCAACTGCGCCACCACCGCTTCGACCAACACCCGGTCGCGGTGCCCTGCGCGCTACCCGCAAACCGGTACCCAGAGATATCAGCTGGCAGTCAGCTAATCTCGATTGATGTCTGCGGTAACTATCGGTTCGCTGAAACACAATAGTGCTGAAATACAATAGTGCTGAAATACAATAGTGCTGAAATACAATAGTGGAGCACAAGGCGACCACGTCGCGGCACCGTTGCTCGCCATCCGCCAAGAGGCCGGTAGAGGCTTGTCCGACTCAAGAAACGAAGTGGAAATGCGTATCTTGAATATTGTCACCTCACCAAGAGGAGAGCGATCCGCATCCATTGCTGTCATCGATTCTTTTCTTCTCGAGTACCAAAAGAAGGTCGCAGGCCTTGTGGTCGACACGCTAGACGTTTGGACCGAGTCGCTTCCCGAATTTGACGCGGAAGCGATAGGCGCCAAGTACAAAGGCGTCTCCGGAGAGGCGATGACGCCATCGGAAAGAGCTACATGGGAAAAGATTAGAGAGCTCGCGTCACGCTTTCAAAAGGCAGATCGCATCGTGCTTGGCGTTCCGATGTGGAATTTTTCCTTTCCTTATAAGCTAAAGCAACTGATCGATCTTTCCTGCCAGCGGAATATGCTTTTCACGTTTAACGGGAAAGAATATGGACCAGCGCTGAATATCGATAAGGCATTTGTCGCGTACGTCCGGGGGCAAAGCGAGGAAGCCGGCTTTCAGACAGTCCCACCGCCTGGCTTTGAATATGTAACCAAGTACATAGAATTCTGGCTTCAATTTATCGGCGTGCACAGCATCACGGCAATGACCGTTGAGCACACGTGGGATGGACGGGCACTAGACATGATCGACCAGGGGAAGAAGCAAGCAGCGGAACTGGCAAAGCAGTTTTGAAAGCTATGGGTTTCGCCAACTTGTCGCCGCAGCTGTCAACCTGAACATGGCGTCGTTCGTCTCGATCTGCTCCGTTGCTCGACCGGCCGGCGACCGGTTCGGGTTTCTCGTGCAAAGCCATGTGAGCGACGTGAGTGATGTCAAGTCAGCGGCTCGAACGCGGCGCGGGCCGAACCAGGTGATCTCGTTGTCCTGACAGTACGCGTTGTTGTTGCCCTGCTGAGTGCGGGCGGAATTCGTTGCCGCCCAACAACATAGGCTGCAGGATGTTCAGTCCACTCGAATTGCGAGCGTGGCGACGATGGCGTCGGTGCGTGCGCGTACTGCAGCGGCAAGGATTGGGCCGCGTTGGTTGTGCAGGATTCGGTAGCGTCGGCGCCTCGGTTCGACCTGGGCGATAAGGACTACGACAGAGCGTCCCTTCTCAACTTGGGTTCGCACGAAACCGACAGTGGGTGCGACCAGGTTGCGGTGCGGACTGGGCAGGATCCGAAGTTCAACCCCGGGGTCCCACTGTTTCCATTGCCCGGAGAGCCGATGGGTGTCGCCGGGGTCGATATCGACCGCCACCGGGACCACTTCGGCACTGAGCCGCATCGCAGCCTGCAAAGCACGCTCGGCGACCCGGCTGACAGCGACGACCGGAACGATGACCATGGCTTGACCATCGCAGCCAGGAACAGGTTTGGCGGGCATGCGACCCAGCCCCAACTGTTCGCCCACGCGCCGGTAATAGCGTTCGATGTGATCGAAGAGCAGCATCAACCCGGGCACAATCAGCACCAACAACCATGCGCCCTCGATGAATTTGCTTGCGAAGAGCACCACCAGTGCCACAAAGCTGAGGACTGCCCCGGTGCCGTTGAGGAAGGCCTTGCCCGCCCAGCCGCGACCCCGTTCTTTCAGCCAATGCCGGACAAGCCCGGTTTGACTGATCGTGAATCCGATGAAAACGCCGATCGCGAACACCGGCAACAATCTGTAGGTGTCGGCATCGACAACGAGCAGCACCAACGCGGACAGGATCGCCAACGTCGTGACGCCGTAACGGAACACCGGGTGTTCGGCTCGCAAGGCGAACAGGTGCGGCAGCCGGTGATCCTTGGCCAGCAGCTGCAACAGCACCGGCAGGCCGCCGAAGCTGGTATTGGCGGCGAAGGCCAGCACCAGCGTTACCGACAGGTTCGTGACATAAAACGGCCATCCGGTCCCGAACGCGCCCGCCGAGAGTTGCGCGAGCATGGTGACATCTCCGCGGGGTACCACGTCATGCACCCGGATCAGCGTCGCCAGGCCGAGAAGCATGGCCCCCAGCAACACGCCCAACGCGACTTCGGTGTGTTGGGCCCGCTTGACTGCGGGCGCCCGGAAGGCCGGCACCGCGTTGGCGATCGCCTCGACTCCGGTCAGCGCCGAACATCCGTTCGCGAACGCCTTGAGGATCAACACCACTCCGAGCGCCTCGGTCGCATGGATGGGCCCGAGATCTGAACCGACAACGGCTACCGGATGCGACCGGATGAGCCCGACGACGATGATCGCGAAGATACCGACGATGAAGACCACTGTCGGCGCCATCAACACCTTCGCTGACTCGGCGATCCCGATCAGGTTGATGATGGTGAGCACGGCGAGCCCCGCCATCGTGACAGCCAGCAAGTGATGAGAAAGGGCGGGAAAGACGCTGCCCAAACTCGCTGCCCCGGCGGCAAGGCTGACCGCAACTGTCAACACGTAGTCGACGACGAGGCTTGCCGCGGCCAACAGGCTCACCGTGCGGCCGAGGTCCTTTTTAGCTACTGCGTAGGCCCCGCCGCCGTTTGGGTGGACCGCGATTACCTGCCGGTAGGAGATCACCAACACCAGCAGCAGCACGGTGATCGCCGCTGAGATCGGCAGGGTCCACCGAACCGCGGCGGCACCCGCGCTGACCAAGACGAGGACGATGGCTTCGGGTCCGTAAGCCACGCTGGACAACGCGTCCAACGACAACGCCGCAAGACCGCCGATCGCTGTCAGGCGATGCGAATCACCGCGTTGATGGCGCCTGACCCGACGATCGGGAATCCGATCGGCCCGCTCGACCCGGTCGCGAGTTTCCACCATCGTCTGATCTAACACCCAGACGCCCTGCCATGGAGCGCCGACGATCGCCGGCATCAAGCAAGCCATCGAGGACATCTCGACCCGATGTCTTAGTCCCCAAGCCGAAACACCAACTGGGACAATTGCAATCCGCCGCGATGACCGGCTGAGAGGCCCGGATGGTGCTCAGTTGGATATCACGAGAATTCACTGGCCGGCAAGCCATATGCCGCCGCACGGCGATAAGGACTCCGAGTACCGGCTGCGCAGCACTTCCTCGAGCCACCTGTTTATGTGTCGTGCGGCCCCTCATTTGTCGTCCGGATTGAGGGCGAGGAACGTGACTCCGGCGGCTGCGCCGGCGATGATCTCCGCGACCAGGTACACCCACAGCGTCGGCCACGCGAACCTGTGCATCACCGCCGCGCCCAGCGTTACCGCCGGGTTGAACGCGTCACCGGGGATCGCGCCGACGGCGACCGCGCCGGCCACGACGGTGAACCCGATCGCGAGACCGTAAAACGAATTGTCTGGATGGTGTTTACTCGTGGCGACGTTGAGCACGACGTAGCACAGGGCGAAGGTGAAAAGTAGTTCCGCCACAAACACGGCGACCAGGGTGGGCCCGGACAACGTCATCGTCAAGCGCGCCAGCGAGATCGCGTTCGATGCCGCGACGGAGGGCCTGCGTAACTGGGTCGCCGTGGCGGCGATCTGTGCGGGATCGATTACCGCGCGCACCACCACGGCCGCCAGCACACTTGCCCCCAGCTGCACCACCCAGTAGACGGCAGCATCACGCAAACCGATCCGGCGGCGCACCAGCACCGCCAGCGTCACCGCGGGGTTGTAGTGCCCGCCGGAAAGGTGGCCACCGGCGTAGACCATCACCATCAGGACTGCACCGATAGCCAACGGGGCCAGGGAACTACGGCCGCCAACGGTCGCGCCCACGGTGAACACCAGAAAGAAGGTGCCGACCGCCTCGACTGCGTACTTCACTGCTGCCCGAGGGCTGGGGGACGTATCGGTGACGGGTCGATCGGCGACCGATTCCAGGGATGCGTGCAAGCTGATAGCCATGTCGGCCAGTGTTGCCCGCCACGCGGGAGATGTCGTCGATGCTGACGCCCATTGGCCATTCCAGCCACCCGTAATCCATATTTATCTGCTGGCTGCAAACGACGCGGTGACGCCCCGGTCGGCTGGGCAGTGATGGTAACGATCGAACTTCTGAAACCTAGTGGTGAGATGATCTGGGGCTCAGCGGATCTAGCCGATTCAGATTTCTGATCACACGAGTGCGCGGTGGGCCCAGTCATGACGTCGAACATTCCTGTTAGCGGGAATGCCTAGTGATCCCCCCACTGGCATGCTGAGCTCATGGTACTGCGAGTAATGCCGTGCGCTGGCTAATCGTCGATGACAACCCGGATTTCGTCGACGCCGCGCGCGGTCTGCTGGAGCGTCAGGGCATCACGGTCGTTGGCGCCGCGTCCAGCAGCGCCGAGGCGCTTCGGTGCTTCACGGAACTCCTGCCCGACGTCACACTGGTCGACATCAACCTCGGTGGGGAAAGCGGCTTCGATTTAGTAGAGCAACTCGACCGGGCGGGATCGCCCGCACCGTCGACGCTGATATTGATCTCCACCCACGCTGCGCAGGACTTCGCCGAGATGATCGCGACAAGCCCGGCTGTGGGCTTCCTGTCCAAGTCGGCCCTGACGCCTTGCGCCATCCGCGATCTCGTCCGAGAGTCAGGTGGCCTCGAGGAAGGTGATCACCGCTGACACCTGCCGGTGATCGTCACCCCTTCGCAACGCACCCTCCGAGCCGGAACCTGTCCGGTCAGTGCGCCTCGAGGAAGGTGATCACCGCCAGCACACGGCGGTGGTCGTCGGCGGTCTCGGGCAGGTTCAGTTTGGTGAGGATGCTTCGCACATGCTTCTCGACCGTGCCCTCGGTGACCCACAGCCGCTGGGCGATGCCAGCGTTGGAACGTCCCTCGGCCATCAGCGCCAACACTTCTCGCTCCCGCGCGCTGATCACCGCGAGCGGGTCGTCGCGCCGGCGGGCCGAGACCAATTCCTGCACCAACGCCGGGTCCACGACCGAAGCCCCCTTGGCGATCCGCTCCAGCGTGTCGATGAAATCGCTGACGTCGGTGACCCTGCTCTTGAGCAGGTAGCCGATCCCGTGGCCGCTGGCCAGTAGCTCCATCGCGTGCTCGACGTCGACGTGCGCTGACAGCACCAGAATGCCGGTGTCGGGGAACTCCTCCCGGATCACCCGAGCGGCGTCTAGCCCCTCCGAGGTGTGGGTCGGCGGCATCCGAATATCGGTCACCACCAGATCGGGCGTCTCGGCATGGACCAGCGCGAGCAGCTCCACACCGTTCCCGGCTTGTCCCACAACGTGAAATCCCGAGCGGTCAAGCAGACTGGCCAAACCCTCCCGAAGCAGCACGTCGTCCTCGGCGACGATCACCCGTAGCGCAGTCTCCACCTCGAGACGTTGCGCTGGGGCCGGGTTGTGCACACCGTGTCGCTCCGCACCCGAGTCGGCAGGCACGGACATGTCGTCGACGGCCAGCCCGCTGCGACGCTGGGTGTTTCTCAACTCGTCTCCCAGCTCGGCCGCCGTCGCCGGCCGATCGTCGGGGGTGGGCGCCATCGCATGTTCGATAGCGGCCCGCACGTCATCGGGGACGCGAACCCCGCGGAAGTCGGCCGGTTCGCTGGTGATCCTGAGGAACTGCGCGATCACCTGCTCACCGCTGCGGCGTTCAAAGGCAGCGTGGCCGGTGACGGCGCAAAAAAGCGTGGCGCCGAGACTGTAGAGGATATTGGCGGGCTTCACGTCGCGATGCAGCGTGTCGAGCCGGTGCGCTGTCTCGAGAGCACCGGCCATTTTGATTCCGATGTGGACCGCTTCCTCCCAGCTAGGCGGGCCGGCCCGGTGAATCCGTGCATTCAGGGAGCCCCGCGGGTGGTACTGCATCACCATGTAGGGCCTACCTGACTCAGTGGCGCCGACCTGATAGATGTTGACGATGTTCGGATGGCCTGACAATTTGCCCATCGCGCGCTGTTCGCGCAGAAATCGTTCGAGATTATCGGCGTCCAGGTCGGTGGTGAGCACCTTGATGGCGACGGTGCGGTCAAGTGAGCGCTGTTGGCAGCGGTAGACCGCACCGAAACCACCGAGTCCGACTTCGCGGGCACCATCGAATCCGGCCGCGGCGAGCTCCGCGGCGATGCCAGGGGTCAGTTCACACTGTGTCGGCACCGGATCTAATTCGGTCATCTGAGACCCCGATACTCAGCGTGCGCAATCGCTTACCCATGCGATCGATCACCGTTCGACTAACTGACTCGATCGAGCATAACGCCCGAGACCAGCAAAACTCCGAGCTGACCTGGGAACGCAAGAGAACCGACGCCGCGTTGATGACAACCACGCGCCGCCGCGACCGAGCTATTCGGGCTGGCGGAATTTTGAATGACGTCCACGAAATCGACATGGGGGTCAATCGCCGTCGAGTGGGATCGTGACATGTAGCGACGTCCCGCTCTGGGGTGGGCTCGTCACATGCAGGTGGCCGCCGAGGGCCTCAACGCGGTCCTGTAGCCCAATGAGTCCGGAACCGTTGTGAGAGTTGGCGCCCCCTACCCCGTCGTCTCGAATGAGTACACGGAGGGTCCCCCCCTCGGTTTCGACGCCCACGTTCACCTCGGAGGCCCGAGCGTGCTTAGCGGTGTTGGTAAGCGCCTCGGCGACAACGTAATAGGCGGCCACCTGTGCCGAGTCGGATATCCGTCGGTCAATCCTCAAGTCGAGGGTGACCGGGACAGCGGAGCGACGGGCCAGTGTCTTCAGCGCTGGACCCAGTCCCCCCTTCGACAAAATTGCCGGGTGAATGCCGCGGGAGATCTCCTGGAGGTCTGCCGAGACACCGGTCAGCCCGGACAGGATGCGCGAAAGCTGCTGCTTGAAGTCATCGAGTTCGGGCGGCGCCGACTCCTCGGCCATCCGCAGCTGCAGTCCCAGCGAGATCAGCCGTTGCTGGGCCCCGTCGTGCAGGTCACGTTCCAGACGGCGCCGAGCGTCATCGGCGGCGGCGACGATGCGCGCCCGCGAGGCGATGAGTTCAGCGCGGGTGGCGGCGTTGGCGATCGCGGTCGCGACGAGATCGGCGAAGTCGCCGACGCGCGCCTCGGTGTCCGCCGGCATGGGCTCGGGGCCCCTCGATCCGACGATGGCCGCGCCCCAGAGCCGACCGTCAACCCTGATCGGCACTCCCACTGCCGAACGGATGCCCGCCTCACGTATGCGCGCGGTTTCCGGACCGGGGGCATTGTCGTGGTTGCCGATTCTGGCGGCACGGCCGGTGCGCAATACTTTCGCTCCCAGGTCGTCGCCCGCCAACGGAATACGCTCGCCGGAACCGGGCATCTTCGATGGCATCTTCGATATGCCCGGCTGGTAGTGAACCGCGACCACCAACCCGGCACCGTCGGGCTCGTACCGCAGTAGCCCCGCGTTGACCACATGAAGGACGCGGGCCAGTTCGTCGACAACTGCAGAGAACACCTCCGACGGGCTGGCCCCACGGGCCACCAGGGTCGCCACCCGCCGCAGTGCGGCCTGCTGCTCGGCAAGTACACCCAGCTTGTCACGGCTAGCCGTTGCCGCAGCCTCCGCCTGACGTAATTCTTCCTGCTCACGCCGGTGTTCGGTCACGTCATGACCAACGACGTAAAACAAGCCCCGGTCCCACACGACGCTCCACGCGATCCAGCGTTGCGAACCGTCACTGCACAAAACCCGGCTCTCGAAACGCGCCGGCGTGGCGCTGCCGTGCAGCTGCTCAAATACCGCACGCACCCGACCTCGGTCGTCGGGAACGATTAAGTCGAGGAAGGGCCGTGACACCAAATCGTCGAGTGAATAGCCGAGTATCTGCGTGAAGGCCGGATTGACCCGGATGACACGATCCGGGCCGGTGATGCACATCAGGTCGGAGGAGAGATTGATCGACCTTCCTCCCATCCGCGCCAGGCGTGCAAGTCCGTTTGCTACCAACGCGACCACGAGGAAGGCGGGGATCACAAGCCAGTTCTGGGGTTCGAACGGGGCGAAATGGTCGGCCGGCCAATTACGGAAGTACGCGAAAGCGATGGCGCTGACCACCGACATTGTCACCGACAACCCGAATCCCCACAGCGTCGAAACCACCACGACGCCAAGCAGATAGAGCGTGCCAAAGTGGCCGGTCATGCCGGTCACCAGTTTGAGCAAACACACCACAAGGGTCTCGATCACAATGAGCGTCCCTGCGACCGCGATTCCCACCCGAAGCGACGGCGCCGTGGGGCGGATCAACAAGTACAGCAAACGTGTCCGCGTCGTTGGCGAACCAATACCGGCATTGGAGGCGCCACCCGTAAAGATGCGACCTGGCGTCCACCAACGGCCAGGCCGCGGTGACGGTTTCTGCTTGATGGAATCTGACATCGTTCTGCAGCGGACTTCAACGCAACGCGGAAAACCAAGCATAGCCGCGTGGGCCCGATGTCAACGAGCATGAGGCCGAAGACCGCGATGACGGCCGGATCGTTCGACGGCTGGCGACAGCACTGGTCAATCTGAGAACGGTGCTCGAAGCGACCCGATGACCGATGTGTGCTCAATCAGTCCGCGCTGCCTGAAGGCGCATACAGCTCTTTAAGGTTGACCACGATCGCCTCGCGATGATACCCATCGGTATAGCTCATGACCCTTGTCGTCCTTCTTGTCCTGGCCCACTGATCGCTAGCGCAGACCGCCGTGATCGAAAATCGATGGCTTGGCGTCATCCGGGCTTGTTTCAGAATCGGTAGCCGTTGAACACACCAACAGCTATGTCGGACAATGCAATGCATCCCGGCGACCCTTTGATCCACGCTGGCGTAGCCGTGGACATACGGCTCGGCTCGGTGGAGCGGCGGAGGATCGCCACAAAGAGCGGGTATCCAGACACCTTAGCGCCGGGTACGTGCCTCCTCTACCAAGATCGCGGCCAGGCACATAGCGGCCAACACCGATACTGCCGATGCGAAAGCGATTCCGGCGGTGCGCAGGCCCCACGCCTCGGCCGCCAGGCCCTCGCCGATTACGGGCAGCGCGATCGCGACGTACGCGACGACGAAGTAAGTGGAGCTCACCTCGCCGCGTCGCTCCGGTGGTGTCTGCTCGGCAACAGCCGCCAGCCCTCGGCTGAAGCTGATGCCCTGTCCGATCCCGGCGACGACCGCACCCATGATCAGCACGACAAGGCTCGAAAAATGCAGGGCGGCAGCAATAATCACCATTCCGATCACCAACAAGCCGCAGCCGACGGCCATTGCCCGCCGAGCGTCCATCCGTCCGGCAAACACCTGCGCGGCCGCTGACGTGGCGAAGAGCGAACAGACGATCGCACCGGCGGCGGCGTGGTTGCCGATGCCGATGACGCCGGAGAGGAATGCGGGCACCACGGCCGTGAACAGGCCCGTGACGGCAAAACCTGCGAACGCGGCGGTGGCCGCGATGACGAACACCGGCCGCACCTCTGCCGGCACCGACAGTCGCTGAAACCCGATACGGCCGGTGCGGCCAGAGGTTTCCGGAGCGACCAACACCGCGACGATCGCCAGCATCATCAGCACGATATGCACGACAAACGACAACCGCAGCGGATACGACGCGTACTGCACCAGCAGTCCGGACAGCAACGGTCCGGCGCCCAAGCCGCCGATGTTGGCCGCCGTCGCGACCGCGACCGCCCGTCGGCGCCACGCTTCCGGGGCAGCCTCGATCACCGCGGCGGTCGCGGTGCCGGTAACGACGCCCGCCGACAGCCCCGACAGCAGTCGGCCCAGCAGCAGTTGGCCGACCGTATGGGCGGCCAGAAACACCACCGCGCTGGCCAGCGCAAAACCGGTCGCAGCTAACAACATTGGACGCCTGCCCACGGCGTCGGACCAGCGCCCGAACACCAGCAGCGCGATGAGCACCCCGCCGGCGTAGCTGGCGAACACCACCGTGGTGGTCAGCACCGTGAAATGCATGCGCTGCGAGTACAGCGCGTATATCGGCGTCGGGAGCGTGGTGCCGGCCATCATCGCGGCAAACGTGTAAGCCAGAAGCGGGAAGGCGAACCTGCTTTGCCAGCTACTCGGCACGATTGATGGCATCGCCGCAAATAATGGCATCACCCCAAACCCATCGCAATTTCGATCCTGATCGATCCCGGCCACGCGTTACAGCGGTGCTGAGGTAAGCGAAGTTTGGGCGGCCGTTTCAGCAAGCCGCAACACTGGCGGGGCCGGGCGCAGCAGATCGGGGACGCTGCCGGCCGGCGCCTGCTGGGCCACATCATGTTCACTTAAGTTGTTGGTGGGGCTCGCGCTTGCCACTGGTGGGTGTCAGCGCTGAAGACACGGGCACGCTGGAACGCAATGGTGGAAGACGCAATGGTTGGACAAGGACACGACGCGCCGATCGGCGGGCTGCCACCATGGGAAACTCTGAGACAACGTTTCCGGCGCGCACGGTGGGAAACTCGGTAGGGCGTCTTGTCTACCCAGGCAGATCGGTCAACTAGGAGAAATCATGGGCAACGTTCCCGCAGTCGAGCTCAACGACGGCACGCACATCCCGCAATTGGGTTTCGGCGTCTTCCAGATCAAGCCTCGCAGCACCGCCGCAGCGGTTGCAGCGGCTCTGAAGGTCGGTTACCGGCATATCGACACCGCAGAGATGTACGGAAACGAGAACGAAGTCGGCCATGGCATCCGCGATGCCGGGGTAGATCGGGCAGATGTCTTCATCACAAGCAAGCTCAACAACGGCTTCCATAAGCCCGACGATGCGCGGCGCGCATTCGACAAAACATTGAGCGCGCTCGACTCCGATTACGTAGATCTTTTCCTCATTCACTGGCCGCTGCCGACGCTCTACGGGGGCGACTTCGTCTCGACCTGGAATGTCCTCGAAGAGTTCGCCAGGGACGGCCGCGCGCACAGCATTGGGGTGTCGAACTTCCAGCCCGCCCATCTGGACCGACTCGCGAAGGAATCCGACACTATCCCCTCGGTCAACCAGATCGAGGTCCATCCTTACTTCACCAACGAAGCGGTGCGCGGGTACGGACGCGAGCACGGTATCGCGACCGAGGCATGGTCGCCGATCGCTCAGGGCAAAGTGCTCGACGACCCGGTTATCGAGCGGATCGCCGCCGCCCTGGGCAAGTCGTCCGCGCAGGTCGTGTTGCGCTGGCACATTCAGCGCGGCGATATCGTCTTCCCCAAATCGGTGTCACCTGAACGGATGAAGGACAACTTCCAACTGTTCGACTTCGAACTGGCAAGTTCCGACATGGATGCGATCTCGGCCCTCGATGAGGGCGAATCCGGAAGAAGCGGCCCTAACCCGGACAAGTTCGACTACATACCCGAGTAGCGTTGACGGATCACTAGGAGGGCACTGCGGCCGCACGAGTTCCATGGGTGGCGGATGGGTCTGCGGCGAGCTCGAGAGCCACGGCGGATTGGTACCCGGAGCAAGGGCATCCGGTGACAGACGACCGAGACAAGTTCGGTGAGCTCGCCGGGCTGCAGGCCGCGCTGCGGCGAGTGGCCACGTTGGTGGCCCGCGGCGTCCCAGCCTCGGAGGTCTTTGCGACGGTAGCCGAGGAGTTGGCCCGCGCGCTGGGTGCTTCTAATGCGTCGCTATGGCGCTACGAGTCCGACGGCGCGGCCACCCTCATCTCGGCGCACGACGACCCGCTACAAGCGACAACGATGCCCGTCGGTTCGCGCTGGCCGCTGGACGGCGAGAACATCGTCGCCAGGATTTTCGACAGCGGCCGCCCAACGCGGATGGACACCCATGACAATGCGGCCGGGTGGGCCGCCGCGCGCATTCGCGAGCTCGGGCTCCACAGCGGAGTGGGAGCACCGATTGTCGTCGAAGGCCGTCTGTGGGGCGCCGCCGTCGTCGGCTCCGCTGAGCCCCGACCCTTTTCCCCCGACACCGAAAACCGCGTCACCGACTTCGCCGACCTCGTCGCAACCGCGATCGCCAACGCCGACGCCCGCGACGCACTGCGGGCCAGCCGCGACGAGCTTCACGAGCTCGCCGAGCTCCAGGCGGCGCTGCGGCGGGTGGCGACACTGGTTGCCCGCGCGGTCGAGCCCTCGGAGCTGTTCAAAGCAGTGGCTGAGGAAATGTCGCGGCACTTGGGCGCCGAACTGACGGCGCTGTGGCGGTACCAGCCCGACGGTTCCGCGATCCTCGTCGCGACAAACGTGGATGCGGATCCACATCTGCCCGTGGGCACGCGCATGACCTTAGAGGGCGAGAACCTCTTAGCGATGGTGTTGCAAACCGGCCGCCCTGCTCGGCAAGACAGCATCGAGACCGATAACGCCAGCGGCTCAACCGTTGGACTCATCCGGGAGATCGGCCTTCGTACCGCAGTCGGCGCCCCCATCGTGGTCGACAGGCGCGTGTGGGGGATGGCGGGGCTCGGCTCAACCAATCCCGACCCGCTGCCGGCGGATACCGAGGAGCGCATCAACGATTTCGCCGATCTGGTTGCCATTGCGATCGCCAACGCCACTGCCCGCGACGACCTGATCGCCTCTCGCGCGCGGATCGTGGCGGCCGCCGACGACGCCCGGCGACGGCTGGAACGCGACCTGCACGACGGCGCCCAGCAGCGGCTGGTCTCCCTGGGGCTGCAGCTGCGTCTGGCGGAGGGTTCCGCGCCGCCCAAACTGCAGGAGCAGCTAGCAGGTGTCGTGTCGGGTTTGACCGCGGTGTCACAAGAACTGCAACAGATTTCGCGCGGGATTCACCCGGCGATTCTGTCCAAAGGCGGCCTCGGCCCAGCACTGAAGACGCTGGCCCGCCGCTGTCCGGTTCCGGTGCACGTTGACGTTGCCGTTGAGCGCCGGTTGCCCGAACCGGTCGAGGTCGCCGCCTACTACGTGGTGGCCGAAGCGCTGACCAACGCCGCCAAGTACGCGCAAGCATCCGAAGTGAACGTCTGCGCGGAAACGAAAGGCGCCAGTCTCGATCTGTCGATTCACGACGACGGCATCGGTGGAGCCGATTCCCGCAAAGGGTCTGGACTCATCGGGCTCAAAGACCGCGTCGAAGTGCTCGGCGGCCACATGCAGATCGCCAGCCACCCAGGAAGCGGAACGTCACTGCACGTCACCATCCCGGTAGCGGCCGATGCGAGCAGACGGCCCCTTTGACCTAAAGCTCTTGTTCCCAAACAGGACTGCTGTCTTTGGACGCTGATCGGGATCGCCTTCGACGCTCGCAACGATCACAGATTACGGCTAGCTGCAACAGTGTTCGGGTGCCAGCGGTGATGATGCGTGTTTGTTGGAGCGGAATTCTGGTACAAGCGAATAGTTGAAGGATCCGGGAGTCCCGCCATGCGAACAAAATCAAGCCATGCGGCGCAGGTGTCAGAGCGTGCTTCCTGCGTTGCCTCGGATCCAGCTATCCAAGAGATCGACGCATACGTTCTCGGCCTGCGTGTACATGTGCGCCTCTTGCGCTCGGGACGGCCTCGCTCCCGCGAGAAGCATTAGATCTCGAATTGCATTTGTATTAAATGCTCTCGGCAGAAGGTCGTTACTCACCCCAGCGGCAATACTTGCGGCGACGGGAACTGCCGGCTGCGAAATGAGCGGGCGCCTCGCCGGTACCGGCGGCCCGAACGCCGCAAACCTACGTAGCGCACTAAGTACTTCTCCGGTGCCGCCCGGGCCGTGACCGGTGTCTGCTGAATAGACCACAGCAATGAGCTCTCCGAGCCAAAGACGAGACCGCTCGCCACATGAACCTCTGGCATTCAGGCAGCGGAAAGGCCCGCCATGTCGACGATCACCGTCGGAAAAGAAAACACCGACGACATCGACCTCTACTACGAGGATCACGGCACCGGGCAGCCGGTTGTCCTGATCCACGGATACCCATTGAATGGACACTCCTGGGAAAAACAGGAACGCGTCCTGCTGCACGCCGGATACCGGGTCATCACCTACGACCGCCGCGGCTTTGGCCAATCGAGCCGACCCAGCGTCGGCTACGACTACGACACCCTCGCCGAGGACCTCGACGCGGTTCTCGAACACCTCGACCTCACCGGATGCGCCTTGGTCGGGTTCGCCATGGGCACCGGCGAAGTCACCCGCTACCTTGCCACCTACGGGTCATCGCGAATCAGCAAGGCCGTCCTGATGGGCGCCATTCCCCCGTTCCTACTCAAAACCGACGAGAACCCCGATGGTGTCGAGCAATCGGTCTTCGACAACATCAAGGCCGCGGTCATCGCCGACCGGCCCGCCTACTTCGAGAACTTCCTCAACAACTCCTACAACGTCGACGTGCTGGCCGGCACCAGGGTCAGCGACCAAGCGTGGCACAACAGCTTCAACGTTGCCCTCACCGCCTCCGCACACGCCGCCCACGCCTGCATCGACACCTGGCTGACCGACTTCCGCGACGACCTGCCCATGATCGACGTGCCGGTCCTGCTCATCCACGGCGACGCCGACCGCATCCTGCCCTACCCCAATACGGCCAAGCGACTCCCCGGTCTCATCAAGGATCTCACCGTCGTCACCGTCGAGGGCGGACCGCACAACATCGCCTGGACTCACCCCGACGTGGTGAACCCCGCCCTTCTGGACTTCCTGAAGAAATAGATCGCCCGCACCCCGGGAACGGAGGACACAGTGAGTATCGATACCGACCGCATCACCCACCCGCTGTGCTTGGCCCGGGGCTCTCACCGACCCGGGAGCGGTAAAGGGTGTGCGATGAACGTCATCAGCTACGTCAACGGTGACACGAACATCACGGACTACCCGAAATGTTCGGCTCGTCTACTGGCCCGCATGGTGCAACTGGTCAACGACAACTTGGCCGCCGAGGACGGTGTCCTCTCCCCCGAGAACAGCCTCCTCGTGCTCGACCTTGCGTGGAAGACCGTCGGAACCGCCGACGTTTCCGACCAAGTCGTTTTGGAGTGGGCCACATGCGTATTCGGCGTCGCGCCAACGGGGTGGAAAACGGCAAATTACGCCGCTCACAGATGGGCAATGCTTACGAGTGAGGAACTATCCACCGAACAACTTGTCGGCTTCGTTGATCACGCCATCGACGTCTGGCGGGACCTCGCCGGCCTCCGCACTCCCGCCAATCTGACCCCTGCCGAGTTGAACTCTGCACTGCAAAGGATCGGGTGAACCATGTTCCACTTCAACGATCTGCTTCGCCAGGTCAGGATGACGGCCGAATAAATTCCCGGACAACCGACCCACCGCGTCAAAGCGACGGCATCTAACCGGCAGGAGGCATCAACATCATGACCACCACCAGCAGTGCGTTCTTCAACCGAGCGCACACGATGAACGCGAGACAGGCGTGGGCCCTTATGGCTGCCGGCGTGCTCGGTTATGAAGTCGTTTGCAAGGACGGCGAGCTCCTTAGTGAGTGTGTAGACGAGTGGCTGGTCTCTAGGCCGATTCTGACGCGCACCGCGATAGCGGCTCTGGCGCTTCATCTTGGCAACGCAGTACCGCAACGGTATGACGTTGTCTCGCTTGGGTTCCAGGCGATCAGAACAAGTTCGCGGTATTGCCTGCACCCGCGATGCACGCGACGCGCCCGTTCGAATCGTTGACGAACAAATACTGCTGATAGCGGGGGCCGGACCACAGCGCCCCCAGATTCTGATCGGTGCACACCAGAACGGCGCCGGTGGCGCAAAACCGACCGATACCGGGGAGAACAACCACCCAGCTGTCGGCACAGAGAGGACGACACGCACTCATGAGTGGACGACATCGCAAGCCCACAACATCGTGGGTCGCTATCGCCGCCAAGATCGCCGTTACCGGCGCCGTCCTCGGTGACAGCGGCCTGGCGCTGGCCGGCCAAGCCATCGCGGCCAGAGACGAAGAATGGGGCCAGGTAGCCGGCTGCGAGTCCGGCGGCAATTGGGCCATCAACACCGGTAACGGCTACCAGGGCGGACTGCAGTTCACGCCCGGCACATGGAGTGCCAACGGCGGCGGAGACTACGCGCCCGCGGCCTATCTGGCGACCGAGGAGCAGCAGATCGCCGTGGCTGAGCGCGTACTCGCGCACCAAGGCCGTGGCGCCTGGCCGGTATGCGGCGGCCCCCTCTCGGGTGCCACACCACGCAATGTCCCCTCGGGAGTGCCCGCCCCCGCCGACGCGCCGATCGACAACCCCGAGCGCAACGACGTCCCCCCGCCGCTTGACGCCCCGCTGCCGCCCGGAACGCACGCCGAATCTGGTGGCTCGCGCAGCGCTTTCGAGCTTGGCGGCTCTGCGGCCGGTGCGGAAGATTTCGAATTCGACCACCACGCCTACCTGCCGATACGTGGCATCGACGAATAGGCGGACGCCAACCGCGTCGCCTACCCGATGATCGGCATGGGCTACGCCGACGGATCGACGCCTCGTTGTTCGGCGACCCACGCTGCGACTTGGCTGCGGGAGGTGAGCCCCAGTTTGACCAATACGTTGCCGACGTGGGTCTCGGCTGTTCGCTGGGCGATGACCAGAGATTTAGCGATGGCCTTGTTGCTCAGGCCTTGCGCGAGCAATCCAGCGATCTCCTTCTCGCGCGAGGTCAACGAGCCCGCGCCGCCGGCATCAGCCTGTCCCGATCGCGTTGAGCGCCTTGTGTGTTCGGCCTGGTCCAACACCTGGTCGAGTGGCATCTGCCTGCCACGCCGAAACGCGGCCGCATACGCTTGCTCGCCCAGCGCGGCGCGGGCGGCGGCCACGGACTTGTCGTGATCACCGACCAGATCCGAGAACAGGGTCGCGAGCGAGCTGCCGGTCGAGTCCCACAACACTTCTGCTGCGCCCAGCATGTGGGCGGCACGCTTGTGCTGCCCCAGCGCGCCAACCCCCCACGCCAGGGCGTCCAAACCCACGGCGGTGCTCAGCGGGTCGTCGAGCCCGAGTTTGATCTCAAGGGCGGAGCGCTGAAGCTCCACGGCGCGAACCGGGTCACCCCTGCGCCACGCGTCCAAGCCCAAAGCCATCAGTGCGTTCGCCCGGTGCAAAGATTCCCCGCGCGGCGTGGCCAGCTGAAAAATTTCCTCGTAACACGCCTTTGACCGCTCATGCTGGCCGACCATGGATGCGTAGATGGCAAGCGAGGTCAAAACGTCGAGATAAAAGTCCAGGTCTGTCCTGCTTGCGGGCATGGCTAACGCCTGCTCGAGTTCGGAAACCGCCCGCGGTAGGTCGCCCGCGAAATGTGCCGCGCGGGCGGCGACATGATGCAGCTGGGCCAGCACCATCGGATCGCTCACCTGTGGAATCAGCCCGCGAGCCTCGCCGAGTAGTTGGTTGCCGGTTGCCAACTCACCCCCGATCGTCGCCAGGGCGCTGTTGCGCAGTAGTGCGCGCACGCGCACAACCGTGACGTCGCTGGAGCGCGCGAGCGCTTCGTCGAGCCAATGCCGCCCTTCGCCGAGCCTGCCGTGCGCCCACCAATACCCCGGCGGAAGCCCAACCACGATCTCCATCACGGCATCAGCGTCGCCGTGCTCGTTGAGGCAGAAGTCGAGCGCGGACCGAATGTTTGCACTCTCGGCAGTCAGTCGCGCCAACCAATACACCTGGCGCGCGCTGATCCACTCCACGTTCGCGGTGTGAATAAGTGCGGCGTACCACTGCAAGTGGCGCATCCTCAGCGCTGGTCCGTCGCCGGCCTCAGTCAGTCGCTCCAACCCGAATTCACGGATACTTTCCAATAGCCGATACTGCACGACCGTTCCCCGCTCCTGACGAACGACGATCGATTTGTCGACCAGACCCGACACCAGATCCACCATCTCGTCACCGGCGATGTCGCCGGTGCACACTCCCTCCACTGCATCCAACTCGAAGCTTCCGGCGAACACGCACAAGCGGGCCCATAGCCGCTGTTCTTGCGGGGTACACAACTGGTAGCTCCACTCGATGGATGCCCGCAGCGTCTGCTGTCGACCGGGGCGCCCCCGCTCACCGCCGGTCAGCAGCGCATAACGATCGTCAAGCTTCGACAGAATCTGCTCCGGTGACAACGATCTGAGCCGTCCCGCTGCCAACTCAATCGTCAGCGGCAAACCATCCAAGCGGTAGCACAAGGCGGCGACCGCGCGGTAGTTCTCCTCGGTCAAAGCAAAGTCGGGTACCGCTGCCGCCGCGCGCTCGGTGAACAACGCGACCGCGTCATATCGAGACAGCCCAGCCACCCCGCCACTACGGTCAGGCTCTGGTGCTGACATCGGGGGCACCGGCAACAGCGCTTCACCGACAACACGAAGCGGCGCCCGACTCGTCGCCAATATCTGCAGACCAGGGCAGCTACGCAGCAAAGCAGCCGACAGCCCCGCAACTTCGTCGAGCAGATGTTCACAATTGTCCAACACCAGCAGTAACTGCCGGCTGCGCAGAGAGTCGATCAACACCCCCAGGGCATCCACCGAGGGCTGACCACGCACTCCCAGCTGAGTCAAAATCGTCTGGGTCAACAGCGCCGGATCCGGCAACTCCCCGAGCTCGACCAGCCACACGCCGTGCGGATAGGCGCGCCTGCGGTCTCGTGCCACCCGCTCTGCCACCCGTGTCTTGCCGACCCCACCAACACCGGTCAACGTGACCAGCCTGGACTTCGATAAGGCGCGCTTCGCGTCGGCGAGTTCGCGGCGCCGGCCGACAAAGCTCGTAACCTCCGCCGGCAGGTTGCCGCCACCGTGAACTACCCCGGCGCTCTGCACCACGGGCTCAGCGTACGCGGGCCCTACCCGCCGCGAAGTGGGGTTGCGCTCGGTCAATCCGGCGCCCAAATGGCCGCGGCAACCATCGTGTCTTCGACTGAGTTTGTTTCGACCGCGGCCGGTTTAAGCTGCTGGCGTTGGCGGCCGCGGGAAGCTCGGCGACAGTAACGGTCAGTTGCGCCCATCGGTGACGGGGAATGGTCCCGCCGATGGCACGGTCGAACTTGCTCAGCACGAGGTCCCATCAGTCGTTGGGACGACAGGTCGGAGTCTGGTCGATCAACTTCGTTAGATATGCTTAGCATTCTACGTTTGCCCAACAGGTGTAAGCAAACGACGCTTGTTCAGGACGCCTCGGAGCTGATCGGCCTAGGTCGAATACAGCGGATCTGAATACCCACTCGACCACCAAATCCGCTGCACCTCAGTCAGATTGATGACGATCCGACGGCCAGGTGCCGTTGCGAATTCGCCTATGACGGCGGATAGTTATGCGCGGTTGGAAGATGCCGCCGGAGGCGGCGAGTATCCGGCAGCAGTCCGCGCGCGGCGTGCACGCATGGTTCGACGCGCCCCAACACTCACGAATGTGCGGTGTTTGCGTTCTGAGACGAGAACGCCGGCGAGCTGGCGAGGCGTTCCAGCGGTACCAACGCCTTGGTCAACGTCTCCCGATCGGATTCACTGAGCTCGCTCAGCATTGCCACCAGAGCGGCGCGGCGGTTGGTCAACGACTCGCGGAGCACGGCCAGACCCCGTTGCGTAATGTCCACCAACACTGCGCGCTTGTCGCACGCATCACCGGACCGCTGCACCAGGCCAAGCTTCTCCAGCCGGCGGATCGCCACCGTGATGGTCGGGGCTCGAACCCATTCGTGGGCAGCGAGTTCGGCCATCCGGATGGGGCCCTGGCCGCGCAGCACGTGCAGGATGGAGAGCTGAGCAGGTGAGAGATCACCGGTCGCCACCCGGCTGGTATCGCCCCGACGTTGGACTAAGGAGAGTCTGGACAGAACACGGTGGAGTTTCTCGGCCAGCTCATCGAGCTTGCGTTCGGACTCCACCATCGTCTCCAACGACTGGGTGAGAGCAGACAACAGCGAGCCCTCGGATGAGACACCCCCCTCGATCAGGTCGATCGGTCTGCAAGGTCGTTGAAGGGTCATGAACCAGGTTTGGTCATTGCCACCAGCGGCCTGTGTGTGACACTGCCGTGCCGCGGCCCTGGCCACTACGGGAAAACTACGTAGCCGATACGGAAGTCGTGACGTCGCGGCAGTCACGGTCAGCCGGAGGAACGATCGACGCTCACCGGTCTGTCTTGTGCCACGGCTGCCAGCTGTCCGTCTGAAACGCGCTGTCACTCGGGTCGATCTGCACGACCTGCGGTTTTGAGCTCAGGGCGTTGTCAATGATGTCGTTGCTGTTGTGCCAGTCAGCCGCTTCCAGTAGCACTTGCCACTGCCAACAGAGCCGCAGAGCTATACGTGCCCGGCACGATATCGCTTCCGACCGATATGTGCCCCCGGCTCCTTCGATCTCGTTAGTGCGCCGCGGCTCTCTCCAGGACCGGCAGCTGGTCGGGACAATACGTGTGTAGCGCGGCGCCGAGGAACTGCCACGACTGCCCTGTGGTGTTGCCCCTTTGCAGATTGACGGAGACGAACTGCGCCGATTTGTAGGCGTCCTGGTCAACGCCGTTGTGCAGCCGCTCACAGACGATCTTGCCGATCCACGCGTTATAGTCCGTCGGGCCGTAGATGCCGTAGGTGTGAAGTTCGTTGGCGAAGTCCACGTCCGGATCAGCGTGCGCCGTCGCGGCTTTGGCAATGGCAATGGCAATGGCAATGGCAAAAGCGACCATCGTAACGACGCCAGCTCGCTTCACGGGCTGAACCTTGGCCTGTCTAAGACTGTTCAGGCTCACCCTAGTCAGCCGTGCTCTGATCTTCACCCGCCGCCCGGGACTCATATCACCGTGAATTTCTTTCTCGCCGTTCATGGATGGGATGGCTCCGACGGATGAGGGCCCGCTCGCGATCAGGTCGATCGGTCTGCAAGGCCGCTGAAGATCATGAAGCCAGTCAGTTGAGCACCAGCCGATTGGCCGACACCCCAGCCCTTGGGTGATTGCCACCAGCGGCCTGTGTTTGACACTGCCGTGGCGGCGACCCCAACTACGACGGGAGAACTACGTAACTAATACTTAAGTCGTGAAGTCGCGGCAGTCACCGGTCAACCGTCACGGGCTGTCCGCCGATGGACCATGAGCTGGGCCGAAGACCGCGCCGCGCCCGGCGACGGTGACTGCAAACATGTTTGGCCGTGGATGCGCGCCGACGAAGCAATCCGTCGAGGGAACAACCGCGCGGCCACCGATCACCGAACGCCGCAAACCTACGTAGCGCACTACGTAGTTCTTCGGTACCGCCCAGGTCGTGACAGGTGTCTGGTAAATAAGTCACACGCACGGACGGCTCGCAGCAGCCTGAGGGATGGAGAACTATGAGGGGCCTTGTGGGGCGCGCATGGATACCGCTCGTGCTGGTGGTCGTGTTGGCGGTCTCGGGATTGATCGTTATCCGGCTGCACAAGGTCTTTGGCTCCCAGGATCTCAATGCCAACGCCGGCGCTGGTATCGAGATCGTGCAGTTCAACCCGAAGATTGTGGTCTATGACGTACTCGGCCCGGCAGGCACCAGTGCCAAGATCGATTACTACGACGCGGACGCGAATACCCATGAGCTCAATGCGGCTCTGCCGTGGTCAACCACGATCTCCACGACGTTGCCCGCGGTCAGCGCCAACATCATGGTGCAGGGCGACAGTGATCAGATCGGCTGTCGTATCACCGTGGACGGGACGGTCCGGGATGAGAAAAGTACCGATGGGGTCAACGCGCAGACCTTTTGCCTGGTGAAGTCCGCATGACCGAGACGAGCAAGACGCACGCCGTGCCGCACGCCAAGCGGCCGTTCTTCGCCCATGCCATGCGCGTGTTGGCGGTGCCGATCATCCTGGGCTGGATCGCCTTCGCGGTCGTCGTGAGTACGATCGCGCCCTCACTGGAAGTGGTCGGGGAGACGCATTCGTCGCCGATGGCCCCCAAAGATGCGCCGTCCCTGAAGGCGATGATGCTGATGGGCCACAACTTCAAGGAATTCGATTCCAACAGTACGGTGATGATCGTCGTCGAGGGCCAGCAGCCGCTGGGCCCGGACGCACACCGGTACTACGACAGCATCATTGCCAAGCTAAAGCAGGATCCCCAGCATATCCAGCATATTCAGGACTTCTGGGGGGATCGGTTAACGGCGGCCGGAGCCCAGAGCGCCGACGCCAAGGGCGCCTACGTCATG
>Ga0209693_10000047_pt1 | contig 46954 bp, 38 predicted proteins | sample HubBroMetageWRM3_FD_188345 | JGI IMG/M metagenome (GOLD analysis project Ga0209693, IMG submission 188345) | Warmed soil microbial communities from the Hubbard Brook experimental Forest, New Hampshire - Hubbard Brook CCASE Soil Metagenome WRM 3... | ecosystem: Environmental > Terrestrial > Soil... | reverse complement strand
CCGTGGACGCCGAGACGCTCGAGGGTGCGGTGCGGTGGCTGTACTACACCATCGAGACCGAACTGCTGATGAACGAGATCGAGGACTCCACCAACAGGATCTCCACCCTGGTCGGCGCGGCCAAGCAGTACTCCCAGCTGGACCGGGCCCCGTACCAGGTCGTTGACGTGCACGAACTGCTCGACAGTACGCTGCTGATGCTGACTGGGAAGATCCCGCCGGGGATTCGCGTGGTCAAGGACTACCGCATCGGGCTGCCCCCGATCGCCGCCTACGCGGGCGAGCTGAACCAGGTGTGGACGAACCTGATCGACAACGCGGTACAGGCCATGGGCGAGACCGGGACGCTGACCGTGCGCACGGGGCTTGACCGGGATGATGTGTTCGTGGAGTTCGGCGATACCGGGCCGGGGGTGCCTGCCCAGATCAAGGAGCGCATCTTCGAGCCGTTCTTCACCACCAAGCCGGTGGGGCAGGGCACCGGGCTCGGGCTCGACATCAGCTGGCGGATCGTGGTGAACAAGCACCACGGTGACATCTCGGTGAAGTCGGCGCCCGGTGACACGCGGTTCCGGGTGCGGCTGCCGATCAAGGGGCCGGACGGCGCCGCTTCGGAAGCCTCTCCTGATAATTCTTCGGATAGTGCTTCGGGTACTGTTTCGGACGGGACAGGGAGAGCTCAATGAGCGAGACAACAGGCATCGATCCTTCGGTGCCGCCGAGCGGGGCGGGCTGCGTCGAATGCGACGCCACCGGCGGCTGGTGGTTCCACCTGCGCAGGTGCGCCCAGTGCGGGCACATCGGCTGCTGCGACAGCTCGCCGTCGCAGCACGCGTCCGCGCACTCCAAAGCCACCGGGCATCCGGTCATCCGGAGCTACGAGCCTGGCGAGGACTGGTTCTGGAACTTCGAGACCCAGGATTCCTTCTATGGTCCCGAGCTCGCCCCGCCGGAGCACCACCCGCTCGACCAGCCGACCCCTGGACCGGCCGGCCGGGTCCCGCGCGACTGGCGCTTCCACGTCCACTAGACGCCCTGCGGCTGGAGATGACGCGTTGCGGGGGGTCTTAGTCGGCCGGATCGGCGGCCATGTCGAGCTGCTCGCGCAGCCATGCGGCGTCGACGCCGGACTTGCCGTCGGCGGCGAGCAGGTCGGCTTCGTACTCGAACTCGCGCAGCAGCGCCTCGAGCAGCGGCCGCTCCTGCCCTGCCGCGGCCTGCCGCGGCGTGCGGCCGCGCAGCGCCGGGACAGGCTCGTCCAGCCAGTACTTCGGCCAGCCCTCGGCCGCGTCCGCGGCATCGCTCCGGGACGCGCGCTGCCCGGCCGGCCAGGCGAAGCCCGGCGCCGACGGCGTGGTGCGGTGGTCGTGTACCTCGGCGGCGATCTGGGCGAGCACCGCCCCGGTCACCTTGCCGGTCAGCTTCGCGACATCGGCGCTTCCCGGTTCCTGGTAATCCACGTACACGCCCTGCGGCTCCGCCTGGCCGAAGTCCAGGTGCTCGGGCGGCGGCTCCGGCTTCCCGTCGAGCGTGCGGATGATCGCCACCGCGGCCTGGTCGACGAAGTCCGCCGCCGCGTCGCCCTCCGCCGGGCTGAGCCTGACCCCGAGGCCGGTGCTGTGCCAGATCCCGTCCACCGGCACGATCCCGCCCAGCCACACGGTCCAGCGCGCCAGCCCGGCGGTCGCCTCCGGCGGGAACTCGACGTACCTGACCGTGCCCGAGACAAGCTCCGTGCACCACAGCCCGGGAGCCGGGACCGGGTCGACGATGCGCCACAGGCCGTAGTGGATGTACTCGTACCAGGCGGCGGCCCTGGCGGCGAGCGCCGGCGGCGTCGAAAGGTCCGCCGAGAACGCCATCAGCGGGGTGCCTGAAGCGTCGTCTTCGTCGGTCAGCAGGTCCTCGTCGTCGGGCAGGTCGTCCTCGTCAGTCAGCGGGTCCTCGTCGTCGGGCAGGTCGTCCTCGTCGGTCAGCAGGTCCTCGTCGTCGGGCAGGTCGCCGGAGTCCCGTGCCGGGTTGACGGTGAGCCAGGCGATTTCCTCCGCGAGCTTGCCGAACGCGGCCCGGTCGTCCGCCGTCCAGTCGACGTCATCGGCGTCCGGCAGTTCGGCGCTGACCCGCGCCTGGACCTCCTGCCCGAGTTCGGTGCCCGCCAGGAAGGCGCCGATCGCGTCCCGCAGCGCGGTCAGCCCCGAGCGGTCGGCGAACCGGGCAACCGCCGCGTGTCCCCGTTCCCTTTCGCCCGGCTCGGCCTCCTCGGCCAGCGCGTAGGCCGCGCTGATCGCCGCGCCGTACACCTCGGCGGCGAAATCGTCCTCCGGTATCTCGCGCAGCAGCGGTTCGAGCAGCTCGACGGCCTCGCCCGCGTGCCCGCTCGTGCTGATGAAGTCGATGACCTTCAGCCTGGCGTTCAGGTCGTCGGTGGCTTCCGCTGCCGCCGTGACTTCCGTGGCGGCGAGCGCCAGGTCGATGAGGCGGCGCTCCTCTTCGGAGTCGCCCGCGGCGCGCGCCACAGCCGCGGCGAAGGTGACGGAGGTCAGCGAGAACGATCCCTGGCCGCCGGCATCGGCGGCAAGCATCAGCTGAGCGGTGTCGGCCAGCCGCTGCGGCGACGAGCCTTCGGCAAGCAGTGTCGTCACCAGCCAGCCCGCGACGGCTACGCCCCGGTAGTGCTCGGTGAGCAGGGCGGCCAGCTCGGCCGCCGGGGTGGCGGGGTCGTGGATCCGCGCGAGGCGCCGCTGCACGGCGCGGACCTGCGCGGTCCTGGCCCGCCGCCGGTGGGCCTCCGCCTGCCTGGTCGCTGCCTTGGCCCGGTCCTGCTTCCGGCGGCGGTTGCTCTTGGCCATGGTGGCTCAGGCTATCGCAGCGCCGGATCCCGGCAATCGGGCTCCTTGTCACATCGGCTGTGTTTCGCGGGTCACTGTTAAAGACACCTGGCCGCGCGAGGATGTGACCGATGGACGAGAACCAGTGGCTCGCGGATCGCTTCGAGGAGCACCGTGCCCACCTGCGGGCGGTGGCCTACCGGATGCTCGGCTCGCTGACCGAGGCCGACGACGCCGTTCAGGATACGTGGCTGCGGCTGAACGGCGCCGGGGCCGACGGTGTGGTCAACCTGCGCGGATGGCTGACGACGGTCACCGCCAGGGTCTGCCTGAACATGCTGCGCTCGCGCCGGCTCCGGCGCGAGGAGGCTCTCGGGGTGCACGTGCCCGATCCCGTCCTCAGCGCGGACGGGGTGCTGCAGCCGGAGGAGGAGGCGCTGCTGGCCGACTCGGTCGGCCTGGCCCTGCAGGTGGTGCTGGACACCCTGGCCCCGGCCGAACGGCTGGCGTTCGTCATGCACGACATGTTCGGGCTGCCGTTCGAGGAGATCGCCCCGATGGTGAGCCGGACACCGGCGGCGGCCAGGCAGCTGGCCAGCCGGGCGCGGCGCCGCGTAAGGCACGCGGAGGTACCGGCGCCGGACCCCGACCTGGGCCGCCAGCGGGAAGTGGTCGACGCCTTCTTCGCGGCCGCCCGGGCGGGCGATTTCGGCGCCCTCGTCGCGGTGCTCGATCCCGGCGTGGTGGTGCGGATCGACGCCGCCCTGCCTGCGGCTTCGATGGCGGTCCGCGGCGCGGACGCCGTCGCGAGGCAGGCACTCACCGGGCTGTCGAGCGGCCTGCGGGTGGCGCGGCTGCACCCGGCACTGGTGAACGGTGCCGCCGGGATGGTCATCACCGTACGCGGACGGCCCCTTACCGTGATGGGCTTCACGATCGTCAACGGCAAGATCGCCGAGATCGACGCGGTCGCGGACCCCGCGCGAGTCCGCGCGATCACCGCGGGCTTCTTCACCGACGAGTAGCGCGCTTTGACAACCGAGGCAGGAAGCCGTTGAACCCACTGACGGGGGGCGACGTGTACCTGTTACGGGAAGGGGCGTGATGGCGGTGGGCAGACATCGGATAGACAACACGGCGGTCCGGCGGCGGGGGTGGCTGCGCGTAGCGGGAGCGGTGCTGCTTGCCGGGTCCGCCAGCATTCACCTGACCCTGTACCTGACCGGATACCGGTCGATCCCCATAATTGGCTGGCTGTTCCTGCTCCAGGTCATTGCGGGGTTCGTGCTCGCGGCAGGGGCACTGGTGACGTACAGCAGGGTAGCTGCCGCCGCAGGTGCGGCCTTCGCGCTGTCCACGCTCGGCAGCTACCTGCTGGCGGTGTGGATCGGGCTGTTCGGGTTCAGGGAGGTCCGTACCAGGGCGGGAATCGCCGCCGGACTGATCGAGGTCGCCGCCTTCGCGACGCTGGCCATGGTGGCGCTCGTCCCTGGTGCAGCGCGCCAGGTCACCCGGCGGACCAGGCCGGGTACCCGGATCCTGGCGGGGGTGCGGACGGCCGCGTCGATGATGATCGCGGCGGTCGGTGCCGTCTCGGTGCTCGCCCTGGTCCTGTTCAGCGTCGCGCTGGCCGGCGCGGACGGGTCGCCCGCGGCCGCCGCTACCACGGTCACGCTGAGGACCGCCAAGGTCGGCGGTGCCACCGTGCTCACCAATGCTCATGGCTTCACGCTGTACTCCTTCGCTCCCGATACCCCGACGGCCTCCAAGTGCACCGGGTTGTGCATCGCCTACTGGCCGCCGGTCACCGGCAGCCCGCAGGCCGGGCCGGGTGTCACCGGCAGGCTCGGTACCATCACGAGATCCGGCGGCGCGCTGCAGGCCACCTACGACGGCCACCCTCTCTATACCTACATCGGGGACAGCAGCCCCGGCCAGGCCCAAGGCAACAACCTTGACCTCAACGGCGGCCTCTGGTATGAGGTTCGCGTGTCCGGGTGAGCGCTGATCTTCAGCAGGCGCTCCGCAGCCCAGGTCAGGTAAGGAGCGACCGATGAACGGCACGGGCCTGGTCCGCCGGCCCAGCAGCAGGCTGGCCGAAGGCATCGTCACCCACATCAGCCGCACCCCGGTAGATCTGGCCCTGGCGCGCGCGCAGCACGCGGCCTACGCCGACGCGCTCGCCGCGAGCGGCTGGACGGTCCGGCAGGCGCCCGACGCCGACGACTGCCCGGACTCGGTCTTCGTCGAGGACGCCGTCGTGGTCTGCGAGGACCTGGCGGTGCTGGCCCGCTCCGGCGCTCCGGCGCGCCGGGCGGAGGCCGCCGGTGTCGCGCAGGCCGTCGGGTCACTGGGCCTGCGCACGGCGCGCATCGAGGAGCCAGGGACTCTCGACGGCGGCGATGTGTTGCAGGCCGGCAGCACGGTCTACGTCGGACGCGGCGGGCGGACCAACGGCGAGGGAATCCGCCAACTGCGCTCGCTGCTCGCCCCGCTGGGCCGCACCGTGATCGCGGTCCCGTTGACGAACGTCTTGCACCTGAAGTCCGCCGTTACCATGCTGCCCGACGGTACCTTCCTGCTGCTGCCGGGGCTGGTGCCGGCCGAGCTGTTCCCTGCGGTGCGGCCCGTCGCCGAAGAGGGCGGCAGCCATGTCGTGCCGCTCGGCGGCGATCGCGTGCTGATCGCCGCAAGCGCGCCCCGGACCGCCGAACTCCTTGAGGATCTCGGCTTCACACCGGTCGTCGTGGACATCAGCGAGTTCGAGAAACTCGAAGGCTGTGTCACCTGCCTGAGCGTGCTGCTACCCGGCCGGAACGCCGCCGAGTCACTGCCGCGATGAGGGCGTCACGGCCGGGCCTTGCGGCGCTCTGGGTCAAGTGACATGACCGCGAGCGCCGGGCGGGCACGGTTCTGGGCGGCGCGGGAGAAGCCGGCAATGGCGGTGCCGATAAGCGTGACCTCCACGATGTGGTCGCGGCAGCCCACCGTGGCCGGGCAGTCCCGCTCGCGCACTCGCATCTGCATGTCGGCTATCACCACGCCCTCGGCGCCGAGCCTTCTGACGTCATCCTCCAGGCGGCACCTGGCGTCGTGCCGCGACCGGTTAACCAGCTCGGTCCAGCCGGCCACCTCGGCATTGCCCGACCGCCAGCGAGCCTGGCGGGCAGTGGTCCGGTCATCGTGCCGCGCCCCGATCGAGATGCCTAGCGCCAGCCCGACCGGTACCCAGCCCGTCGTGATCAGCGTGGCGAAATCCTGCCCGGACAGATCGGAGGTAAAAGGCGCCCGCGGCCCGGACCGGGTGCCAGCCGCGCGTACCGCGGTGCCGATGGCGCTGAACTCCAGCCCGCCCAGGGGGAACGACCCCCGGTGCAGCCGGACACCCACCACTCCGTGCCCGCCAAGCGCGGCGCACTCAGCAGTCATCCGGTGGATGGCCGTCTGCCGGGCCTCGTACATCGCCTCCACCAGCGGCCCGAAAGACCCCGGATCACCTGTCCCGGACACCCGGGTAGCCGGGCCCGCAGGCATCCTATCGCCAGAGGCTCCCCACGCCCCCGAACAGCTATACCCGCTGGCGGACCCCGCGGCGTAGACGGCCGCGCCGAACACCTGGCCCACGGGCGCGAAGCCAACGCCACCGACGGCGGCGAACTCCTGACAGGTCAGCGCGGACTCCCACGCGTCGCCGGACCGGGCTGCCGCCACCCGGGTCCCGGCCGTGGCGGGCGGTTCCTCGTCCACGCCGTCAGGCGGTCTGGCAGGAGGTGGCTGCACCTAAGCTGCCCGGAGACGGGTCGCCGGCGGCCAGGATGGGTGCCAGGCCCAGGCACTCCCGCAGGGTGGTTTCCAGCGCATCGACCCGGTCGAAGCTTCCGACGCTGCCGGTCACGAAGCCGACCGTGTAGCCGCCGGCCGTGCTTGTCCCCCCGTAGCTTCCGCCAAGCCCTCCCATCCCGTAGCCGTCGTCGCTGATCCCGAAGCCGAGCCCCCATGCGTTCTCGTCTCCGAACACCCTGTCAGGTCCGGCGCACTGAGGGGTGACCGCCTCGGCGAGCATCCCCGGGCTGAGCAGCCCACCCGCGGCCAGGGCGTGGTAGAAGCCGGCCACCGCCGCCGCGGTTCCGTGGCCGTTGATGGCCGGGATCTCCGCGGCCCGCCAGGCAGCGCCGTTGACCACGGCGCCGTCCTGCGCACCGGGCGGGTTGGCCACCGCGAGCCGGTACAGCGGCGGGCGGCGAGCCGCGTTACGCGTCCGGAACGCGTCATCCAGGCCGGTCAGGTCCACCGCCCGGGCCTGCTGCGACGGGCTGAGCCCGAAGGCGAAGTCCAGTCCGGCCGGCCCGCAGATTTCCTCCCGCAAGAACCGGCCGACGCTGCGCCCGTCCACCCGGCGGACCAGTTCCCCGACCAGGTGCCCGTAGAACAGCGCAGATTCGCCGTGCGCGGTACCGGGCGGCCAGGCGGGCTGCTGCGCCGCCAGCAGCCCGCACAGCCAGTCCCAGTCATAGAACGCCTCGGTGGGCGCCGGCTGGTCCAGCAGCACCACGCCGGCCTGATGCGACAGCACCTGGCGCACCGTCGCCGGGGCCACGAACCCGGGCCAGTACCGCTGCACCGGCGCGTCCAGGTCCAGCCGCCCGGCCTCGACCAGGCGCAGCGCGCACACCGCCGCAAACGGCTTGCTGACCGAGTACGGCTGGACCACGCTGCCCGCATCCCACCGCAGGCGCCGTCCGGAGTCGGCGTAACCACCCCACAGGTCCACCACCAGGCGGCCGTCGCACCACGCGGCGAACGCCGCTCCGGTGCCGGGCTGAGCGGCGAGGACCCCGGCGAAACACTCGCGCACCGGGCCGAACCGTACGTCGGCAGATCCCTGCATCTCCATGTGGCCATTCTGAACCCGCTCAGCTGACGCAGAACTCGTTGCCCTCCGGGTCGTGCATGACCACGTAGTAGATCGGATCATCGGGATCGTCGTCCCGGTCCCTCCGCTGTACGCGTGCCCCCAGCCCCACAAGCTCGGCGACCTTCGCCTCGACCATCTCGACCCGCCGCTCCTGGGGCAGGGCACTGTCCCGGCCCGTCGGGTAAAGATCCAGGTGGAGCCGGTTCTTGCCCGCCTTCGTCTCGGGCACCTGCTGGAACCAGAGCGGCGGGCGCAGCCCAGCCGGGTCGAAGAGCCGGTTATCGAAGGCAGTCTCCGCACCAAGTCGGGCGCGGTAGTGCTGGTGCCAGGTCGTGTCCGGCTCGGCCGGGGGCGCCGGCTGGTAGCCCAGCGCCTGCGCCCAGAACCGCGCCAGCAGGACAGGGTCGTTCGCGTCAATAGTCAGCTGCCAGAACACCATGCCCCGAACGCTACATCCGGCCCCTGACAAAGAGCCGCTACGGTGCCTTGGTCGCGTAGACGACACAGCCGCGCTTGGTCAGCGGCAGCGGCAGATCCAGCGTGGCGGCGGCGTCCGCCGCGGCCGTCTCGCTGAGCCGGTACACCCGCAGGCACGCGATGGCGTCGGAAACAGACGACAGGGTGACCAGCGGGCCGTCCCAGGGGTCGGCCTCCACCCTGTCACCGGGAGAGTCGAAGACCGACGCCACGATCGCCACCGCGTCCTCGGCGTCGAAGGTGGAAGCCGCCCCCCAATCGGGGACGACGTGCGCCAGTTCCGGGTCGCTGTCCCGGTTAGCCGAACAGGCCGCGAACAGCCCGCCGGGCCGCAGCACCCGCCGCGCCTCGCGGATCGGAACCCGCGGATCGTCGTAGTGGTACAGCGTGAACAGGGCGGCTACGGCGTCCACCGACGCGTCGGAAACCGGCAGCCTGCCGCCGTCGGCTCGCACCGAGGGACGCGGCGCCAGGCCCAGCATCGTCGGCGACAGGTCGATGAGCAGGCAGCGCATTGATAGCCCGGGCAGCAGCCGCGCCAGCTTCCCGTTGCCCCCGCCCACGTCCAGCACGGTCCGCGCACCCGCCGCCGAGAACCGCGCGGCGACGTAGGGGTGCACGTCGTCATGCGGGTGCTTCTCGGTGGAAAGGAACCGGCCGGGATCGGAGTCGTAGTCGTTCGACAGCGCGCTCATCGACCAAGCGTCGCGGGGGCCACGGGTCCGGTCAACCAGATTTCCGGCACGGCAGGTTAGGGCGTCATGGGGCGCTGGACCATGGGGTGGCGTGACAGCCGGGAAGCTGGCCGGCTAGGCACTCGAAGTTGTCGTCCGGGCCGGTGGACGGCTGGAGCCAGGCGGTGATGCGGATGGCGAGAGGATCGCAGCCGACACTGGCGAGGTGCTCGCGGAGCAGGTCAGCGGCTCGCGCGGCCTGGCCGGCGGCCGCGGTGGCGACCACTTCGATGTGATGGCGTTCCCAGTTCATCGTCCGCCCAGCGGGCTGCTGGCCCGGTGCGCCGGTGAGGGCGCTGAGGTCCGCGGCGGCGAGGCCGAAGCCGGGGTCGGCGCTGACGGCCAGGCGCAGGGCTCCGGCGGCCCGGTGCGGGTCAGCGGCTCGCTGCGCCCGGCGGTACCACCCGGCCGCCCGGGCATTGGCGGTGACGACCCGGCCGTGGTCCTCAACCGCGGGTCCGGTGGCGGGCAGAGGGTCATGGCGGCTGGGACCCTGGCGTGGCGATGGCTGCATGACGGCCAGCGTGCCCGGGCGGCCTGAAGCGGCGCTGAGGTGGTGCTGAGGTCAGCGGGCGAGCAGCGCGAGGCGGGCGGTGAGCGCGGCCACGTCCGGCTCGTCGGTCAGCGAGCGGTACGCCAGCCCCTGGGCGCGCCGCAGCGCGAGGGCGGTGAAGGCTTCGGCGTGGTCACGGGTCGGGCCGGCGATCGCGTTGACCGCGGCTACGGCGGTGTCGGCGAGGAGCTGGGTGGCCGGGTCTCCGCTGGCCGAGGCGCCTTCGGCGGCGTCGGCGGCGAAGCCAGCGGCCTGGTCTGGGTGGCCGGCCGCGAGCGCCCACCAGGCCAGGCCCGCCAGCACCCGGGGCGGGCCGGCCGGAAGGTCGATGTGCCGGTAGTGAGCGGCTGCCGCGTCAAGCAGGGCCCGGGCCCGCGGCAGGTCACCGCGGCGGCGCGCCACCGCCGCCTGGCCGACCATGGCGTCGGCCGCCACCCACGGGTTAAAACTGCAGCCGATCGCTTCGGCGTAAAGGGCGTCGGCGGCCGCGTCGTCGCCTTGCCTGGCCCGCAGCGTGGCCAGGGCGACGAGGCTGAACGGCACCTGAAGGGGCTGTCCGGTGGCCCGGCATCGCTCCAGGAGCGCTTCGTAGGCCGCCGAGGCCGCATCGAGGTCCCCCCGGATCTCGGCGATGCTGGCCACGGCGTTCAGAGGAGAGACGACCACCAGGACCTCACCCGCAGCGTCGAAGCGGTCCAGGCTCGAACGGGCGACTGGCTCGGCATCTTCCAGCCGACCCAGCGACAGCAGGTTCCAGGCGACGATCAGGTCGTGTACGCCGAGCAGCCAGTCGTGGCCAGCTGGTTCCAGCAGATCCCGGGCCTCGCTCAAGGCGTCCAGCGATCGTCCGAACTGATGCGCGAAGCCGAGCACCGTCGCGCAGATCACCAGCGCCTCCGCCAGGCGAACTGGGTCATGGCCGGCCCTCAGGGCAGCCACGGCCGCCTCGCATTCAATGACGCCCGACGCCGGCTGAGTCGACATGCCCACGCAATAGCCGTGCCAGAGGCGGCCGGTCGCTTCCAATTCGCGGCGGCGCGGCCCTTCGGCGCCTAGCGCGTCGCCGAGCCAGCGGGCTCCCTCGAGGAAGTCGCCGTTGATGAACCACAGCCAGGCCATCCCCGAGGCCAGTGACAGCGCGCCGTCGGCATCGCCCGCGGCGATGTACCAGTCGAGCGCGGCCCGCAGGTTGCCCGACTCCGCGACGAGACGGTCCCGGCACCCTGGCCCGGTGGCGCCGCGCAGGCCCTGGTGGGCTTCGGTGGCCAGCTGCCGGTAATACGCCGCGTGGCGGGCCCGGATGGCGCCGGCTTCGCCGGATTCGCCGAGCCGTTCCCTGCCGTATTGCCACAGCGTCTGGAGCTGGCCGAACCGGGCCTCGCCGTCGCCGCCGGAGGCGGTCAGGAGGGACTTGTCGACCAGCCGGCTGAGCACATCGAGGATCTCGCCGGCCGGCACCTGGTCGTCGGCGCAGACGGCCTCGGCCGCGGTCAGCCCGCAGCCGCCGGTGAACGCGGCCAACCGGGCGAATAGGCGGCGTTCGTCGGAGAACAGCAGGTCATAGCTCCAGTCCACCACCGCGCGGAGCGTCTGCTGGCGGGGCAGGGCGGTGCGGGCGCCACGGCTGAGCAGCCGGAAGCGGTCGTCGAGGCGTTCGGCCAGGGTGGCCAGCGGCAGCGCGCGGAGGCGGGCCGCGGCGAGCTCCACGGCCAGCGGCAGGCCGTCCAGCCGGCGGCAGATGTCCTCGATGACGCCGGCGGCCGGCCCGTCGGCGGTGAAGCCGGGCCGCACGGCCCGGGCGCGATCGGCGAACAGTTCGGCGGCGGCCGCCGGGGCCAGCCCGCCCACCGGGACCAGGACCTCGCCGGTGATACCGAGCGGCTCGCGGCTTGTGGCGATCAGCAGGAGACCGGGCACCGCTCCGACCAGGGTGTCGGCCAGCGCGGCCGCCTCGCCGATGACGTGCTCGCAGTTGTCCAGGACGAGGACCAGCGACCGTCCGGCCAGGTGCCGCACGATGAGCTCGGTGGTCGATGCGGCCGGCTGAGGGCTCGCGAGCGCGGCCGCGGCCGCCCCGAGCGCGGCGGCGGCGGCCGGCACCACCCCGCCGGGCCCGGTGACGCCGGCCAGCTCGACGAGCCAGGCACCGTCGGGGTGCTCAGGGCGCAGCGCGGCGGCCGCCTCGACCGCGAGGCGGGTCTTGCCAGCCCCGCCCGGGCCGGTCAGCGTGACCAGCCGGCTCGAGCGAACCGCCTCGCGCAGCTGGGCCAGCTCGGCGTCGCGGCCGACAAAGCGGCCCAGCTGCTCCCGCAGGTTGCCGGCGGTCACCGGCGCTGCGACGGCGCCGCCCGCCGGGACCGGAGCCGGGCGGGCCAGGGCGCTCGCCGGGGCGAGCGACGGGTCCTGGGCCAGGATGCGGGTCTGGAGCTCGCGCAACGCCGGGCCGGGGTCAAGGCCCAGCTCGTCGGCCAGGTGATCACGGACTTCTGCGTAGGCGCGCAAGGCCCCGGCCTGCCGTCCGCTTCGGTACAGGGCCTGGATGAGCAGCTCCCACAGGCGCTCGCGCAGCGGGTGTTCCCGGCACAGCACCTCCAGCTCGGCGGCCAGTTCCCCGTGCCGCCCCAGGCCCAGGTCGGCGCCAGCGCGGGATTCGGTCGCCACCAAAGTCAGCTCATCCAGCCGGGCTCGTTCGGCATCAGCGAAGCCTGCATAGGCAAACTCGGCCAGCGGCTCTCCCCGGCGCAACCCGAGCGCCTCGCCCAGGGTCGCTGATGCCGGCGCCAGCTCGCCGTCGGCGGCTAGCCGCCTGCCCTCCCGCACTAGCTGCTCGAAGCGGACGACGTCGACCTGATCGGGACGCGCATCGAGGGCATAGCCGGCGTCGCTGGTGACGATGGCCGCCGCCCCGAAGGTGCGGCGCAGCTGGCCGATCTGGGCCTGCAGGGCGTTGGCCGGGTTCGCCGCGTGCCCGTCGCCCCACAGCATGTCGATCAGCCGGTCGGCACTGACCGGCTGTCCCCGCTGCAGCGCCAGCAGGGCCAGCAGCGCCCGCTGCTTGGCACCGCGGACCGGCACGGGCACGCCTCCGGCCAGCACTTCAAGCTCGCCGAACAGCCGTACCTCCATGACCTCACCATAGGTCCCGCCTCAGCGCCACGACAGTGCCGCCTCAGGACCCCGGCTCAGGCTGGCGCCCAAGACCACAGCACCCCAAGGGGAAGGACGAACAATGATCGAGGCCCAGCACCTCACCAAGCGGTACGGCAAGACGGTTGCCGTGGACGACACCTCCTTCGCCGTCCGGCCCGGCCGGGTGACCGGATTCCTGGGACCGAACGGGGCCGGCAAGTCGACCACCATGCGCATGATCCTGGGCCTGGACACGCCGAGCTCCGGCTCCGTCCTGGTCAACGGCAGGCCGTACCGCGAGCTGACCGACCCGCTCCGGTCCGTCGGGGCGCTGCTGGACGCGAAGGCCATCGTCGGCGGCCGCAGCGCCGCTAGCCACCTGGGATGGCTAGCCGACAGCAACGGCATCGCCCGCCGCCGCGTGCGCGAGGTGCTCGAGGTCGTCGGCCTCAGCGACGTCGCGGGACAGCGGGTCGGCACCTTCTCGCTCGGCATGAACCAGCGGCTCGGCATCGCCGCGGCGCTACTCGGCGACCCCGAGACGCTGATGTTCGACGAGCCGATCAACGGCCTGGACCCCGACGGCATCTTGTGGATACGGAACCTGATGAAGTCGCTGGCCGCCCAGGGCCGCACGGTGTTCCTGTCCAGCCATCTCATGAGCGAAATGGCCCAGACCGCCGACCATCTCCTCGTCATCGCCCGGGGCCGCATCATCGCCGACGCCAGCACCGATGAATTCGTCAACCGCAACTCCACCCCCAGCGTCCGGGTCCGGGCCCTTCAGCCGGCCGACCTGGCCGCCGCCCTGACCCGCCGCGGCGCCGTGATCGAGCGCTGTCCCGACGGCGCCATGATCGTGACCGGCCTGGACTCCGCCGCCATCGGCGGAGCCGCCTCCGCCCACGACATCACCCTCCTCGAGCTCGCCGTGCACGGCGCATCGCTCGAGGAGGCGTTCTTCGAGCTGACCCGAGACGAAACCGACTACCACGCCGGCCAGCTGGCCAGCACCAGCCAAGGAGCCTGACATGAGCGCCGCCACCTACCCCAGCACCCAGGCCCGCCCGGCGCGAGCCACCGTGATCAGCCGGACCGTCAAGGCGGAGTGGACGAAGATCCGCACCCTGCCCTCCACCTGGCGCACCGCTGCCCTGACCCTGGCCCTGAGCGTCGGCTTCGGCGTCGCCGTGGCCTTCTCCGAAGTCAGCCAGTGGCACACCATGACCGCGCAGCAGCACCAGGCATTCGACCCGACCAGCGCCTCGATGAGCGGGGTCATGATCGCCGCGGTGGTCCTCGGGACGCTCGCCGTGCGGACGGTAACCGCGGAGTACTCGTCCGGAATGATCCGGTCCACCTTCGCCGCCATGCCCGCCAGGCGGCTGGTGCTAGCTGCCAAGGCCGCCACCTCGGCCGCGGTCGCGTTCCCCGTGACCCTGCTCTGCAATGTCGTCGGCTTCGAGCTCGGCCAGCGGATTTTCGCCGGCCGGCATGCCGCGGTCACCCTCGGACATCCCGGTGTGCTCAAGGCCATGTTGTTCGGAGCCGTCGCGGTCAGCCTCGTCGCCGTCATCGGCGTCGGTATCGGCGGCCTCATCCGGCACACCGCGGCAGCGGCCACCATCTTGTCCCTGATCATCATCGGGGGACTCACCGTCGGCCAGTTCCTCCCGGCCGGCTGGCGTCAGTACATGCCCGGCATCGCCACCCAGGCGGCCGTGACCGTCCACCGCTCAGCCGGGCTGCTGCGGCCGGGCACCGCCCTCGTGGTCCTGGCCGTATACGCCGCCATCGCCCTGGGCGCGGCCGCCATGCGAGTGGCACGCAGCGACGCCTGACCCCGGCTCAGGCCGCCGAGATCAACGACACGCAGGAAGGGAAACTCTCGTGAACACCTCTACCATGACCACTACCCAGCGGAGCACCGACGGGACCAGGATGCAGGCGATCACCCAGGACCGCTACGGCGAGGCCGAGGACGTGCTGCGGCTCGAGGAAATCGCTCGGCCCGCGATCGGCGCCGGGGAAGTGCTCCTGCGCGTACACGCCGCCGGCGTCGACCGGGGCGTCTGGCACCTGATGACCGGCCTGCCCTACCCGGCGCGCCTGGCAGGCTACGGGATCCGCGCCCCCAAGACCCGGGTGCGGGGCCGGGAGGTCGCCGGGCGAGTCGAGGCGACCGGGCCGGCCGTCACCGCGCTGCACGTCGGCGACGAGGTGTTCGGCATCGCCGACGGCTCCTTCGCCGAGTACGCCAGCGCCCGGCCGGGCAAGCTGGCGCCCAAGCCCGCCAACCTCACCTTCGCCCAGGCCGCGGCCGTCCCGGTCTCGGGGCTGACCGCCCTGCAAGCGGTCCGCGACCGCGGGCGCGTGCAGGAAGGGCAGAAGGTACTCGTCATCGGCGCGTCCGGCGGCGTGGGGACGTTCGCCGTTCAGATCGCCAAGGCGGCCGGCGCCGAGGTCACCGGCGTAAGTAGCACGGCGAAGGCGGAGATGGTCCGGTCGCTCGGCGCGGACCATGTTATCGACTACACCCGCGAAGACATCACCGCCGGAGGCCGCCGCTACGACGTGATCCTCGACACCGGAGGCCACCGTCCGCTCGGCCGGCTACGCGAGGTCCTGACCCCGCGCGGGACGCTCGTCATCGTCGGGTCTGAGAACGGCGGACGATGGCTCGGCGGAAGCGACCGTCAGCTCCGCGCCCTGATGCTCTCCCCGTTCACCAGCCAGACGCTGACCACGCTCATCTGCTCCGAGAACACGCAAGACCTCCAAGCGCTCACCGACCTCATCGAGTCTGGCCAGGTCAGGCCCGTCATCGACCGGACCTACCCGCTGAGCCAGACCGCCGAGGCCATCCAGTACCTGCGAGACGGCCACGCCCAGGGCAAGGTCGTCGTCAACCTCTAAAGGCACAAGCCGCGGCAGGCCAGGCGAACCGAACATCCCATCCGGGACGCTACGGGGTTGCGGTCATGCCGGTCAGCTCGGCGCTGACCTGCCAAAGCCGGGCGGCGGCCGTGGTGTCGCGGGAGGCGTTACTGGAGGTCTTGGGCTTGCGGTTGACGAAGTACCGGCCGCTGATGCCCTCGACCTGAGGCGAGGAGGCGAGGTAGACCGGTGTGTCCGCGCCTTGGGCCGGGGTCTTCATGAAGACGCGCGCCACGCGGATGAGGACGGCGAGGTACGCCTCCCGGTCTTCGGCGCCGAAGCCGGTGCGTACCACGCCGGGGTGCAGGACCGTGGCGGTCACCCCGGTACCGTCCAGGCGGCGGGCCAGCTCGTAGGTAAACATCACGTTGGCCAGCTTCGACTGGCTGTAAGCGCGCTGCCCGGAGTAGTTCCGCTCACCCTGCAGATCGCCGAAGTCGATGCGGCCCCTGGCGTGGGCGCCGGAGGAGACGGTGAGGATCCGGGCGGGCGCGCTCGCGGTGAGGCGCGCCAGCAGCAGATTGGTCAGCAGGAACGGCGCGAGGTGGTTCAGCGCGAAGGTGCGCTCCAGGCCATCGGCGGTAACGTGCCGGTGCGCCCAGAACCCGCCGACATTGTTGACCAGCACGTCCAGCCGCGGGTAAGTGTCCGCCACCTGAGCGGCCAGACGGCGTACCCCGGCTTGAATGGACATGTCCGCGGCGAAAGCATCCACGGCCGGGCTGCCCGCTGCGGCGCGGATGCTGGCCGCGGCCGCCTCGGTGCGGGCCTGATCACGGCCGGTGATGCCGACCCGGGCACCCAGTACAGCGAGCCCGATAGCGGTGGCCTTGCCGATGCCGCCGGTGCCTCCGGTCACCAGAACGGACTTCCCGGCCATGAGAGAGGCGTCAGCCATGACTCAGTCCTACCCCGACCGCCGTCCAAAGGCAGTCGCGCGCCCGCCTGGCCCACAGGTCGCATCACATGCGTGGATTTATTGCGCTACTTTGACCCGGTGCTGCCGAGTGCTCCTCGGCAGAGCACGGGACGGATCGGCGCTTACCTTCATGGGGACGTAGGGGTCATGAGCGAATATCAGTACTACGAGTTTCTCGCGGTGGACCGGCCGCTGACTCAGGCCGAGCAGGACGAGGTCCGCGAATTCTCAAGCCGGGCCAGGATCACTGCCACCAGCTTCGTCAACGAGTATCACTGGGGTGACTTCCGCGGCGATCCTGGCCATCTGATGCGGCATTACTACGATGCCCACCTGTACCTGGCCAACTGGGGCACGCACCGGATCATGCTGCGGATGCCGTCTATCCTTCTTGATCCGGCGATCGCGGGGAAATACTGCGTCGATGACCGGGTGACCCTGTCGGTGGCCAGCGAGCACCTGATTATCGACATCGTCAGCGAGGACGAAGAGGGCGACTGGGAAGAGGAGGCAGAGGATTCGCTGGCGGCCATCGTCGGAGTGCGGGCCGAGCTTGCCGCCGGGGACCTGCGACCGCTCTATCTCGCCTGGCTGTCGGCTTACGGGGCGTGGGAGCGCGATGAGGACGCCTTCGATGAGGAGGACGAGGACCTGCGGGAACCCCCAGTCCCCGCGGGGCTCGGATCGCTCACCGCCGCGCAGCGTGCGCTCGCCGATTTCCTGCGGGTTGACACCGACCTGCTGAAAGTCGCGGCCGAGGCCAGCCCGCCCCGGTCGGCTGGCCGGGACGATTCCGGTGCGCTTGCCGCCCGCATCGCCGGGCTTCCCGACGGCGAGAAAGACCGGCTCCTGCTGATGGCCGCGCAGGACCAGGGTGCCCGGGTGAAGATGGAATTGCTGCGCGGGCTGGGGGATCCGGACGGCGGGTTCGGTACCGAACCGGGACGGACCGTGGGAGAGCTCCTTGACGCGGCCGCGCTGCGCCGCCAGTAGTGCCGAGGCGCCGTCTGGGGCAGCGGAAACACGCGGGTGGGCGGGAGGGGAACCACGGCTCGTTCGGGCCAAATAAATTACGGCGAGACGCGGAGCGGACGGTCACGGTCCGGGCGGCGAGGACCTCCGGCCGGCGCGGACCGGGGCCGTATGCTCGTGCCCGATGACTGTTACCTCGCTGATCGATGCCCAGATCAACGCCGGTGAGGAGCTCCGGCGGGCCATCAGGCGGGCATCCGGGCCGGCGGATCTTGAGGTACTCAAGGCCGAGCTGTCGGCTTGGTCGGCGGGCAACGAGCGGGTGCTAGCGGGGGTCTTCGGCGAGTCCGAGCGTCGCGCCTATCGCCGGATAACCGCCTTGCGGGGACCGGCGACAGGCAGCTTCGAGGACGAGCGAACCGAGGTGGCGCGGACGACCGATTCCCGCCTCCGGTATCTTCATGCGGCTGTGCTGCGCATCGACCTGGCCAGGGAGCCGCGGCGGAAGCCATGGTGGCGGCGGAGAAGGCGCGGACCTTAGGCTGGTTCGGTCGCTGACGGAGGTCGAGGCCATGCTCTCGGCGTGATCTGCGCGGGCCGATTGCGCTTCCGCGTCCCACGCACTTGCGCGACGTTTCCGCGGAAACGTCGCGCTTTCAGCTGGGCTGGACGTCCCGGTCGGGGGGGTTACGTCGTTCTAGGGCGGCCAGGCGGAGCTCGAGCTGGTCGACGCGGTGCCGGAGGATCTCGAGCTGGGCCTGCTCGGCCAGCTGGCGTTCCGCCGAGCGGCGCAGGCGGGGTGAGGCCTCGGCGCGTGCGGCAACGGGTGCGAGGGGCACCAGCCGCTGCGGGCCGTGCGGGCCGTCGACGAGACGTGACGGGATCTGCCCGGTCCGGTACCAGCTGCGGAGGGCGGCGCGGGAAACGCCGGTCTCGGCGGCCGCTCGTTCGAGCGTCACCCAGTCCGAACCCTCGAGCCTGGTGCTCAGCTCGAGTTCGAGTTCCCATTCGTCCAGCCGGTCTTCCCAATCCACGACCATCTCCCCATCCTTGATAACCCTATTAATAGCATGGTATTGACAGGGTTGGAGCAGATATTGCACGCTGATCGACATGTTTGAGAGATTCACTAACCACGCCCGGCACACTGTCGTCCTCGCACAGGAAGAAGCCCGGCGGCTGCAGCACAACTACATCGGCACCGAGCACATCCTGCTCGGGCTCATCGGCGAGTCCGGCGGGCTCGCGACACGCGTCCTGCAGAGCTTCGGCATGTCGCTCGAGGGCACCCGGCAGGAGGTCGCGGCCATCGTCGGGACCGGCGGCACGGCCATGAGCGGGCACATCCCGTTTACCCCGCGGGCGAAGAAGGTCCTCGAGCTCGCGCTCCGCGAGGCGCTGCAACTGCACCACAACTACATCGGGACCGAGCACATCCTGCTCGGCCTGATCAGGGAGGGCGATGGCGTCGCGGCCACGATCCTGAAGCAGCACGCCGACCTCACTGCCATCCGGATGGCGATGCTCGACTTGCTGCCCGCGGCGAGCATCGAGGCCAGCCGGGGCAGGCGCTGGCTGCGGCGCCGCGGCGCCGCCGAGTCCAGCGAGGCCGGCGAGGCCACGGCGCTAGCCGAGCAGTCGTCGCTGAGCGCGACGCCGGCCGCGGACGCCACCCTCAGCGAGGCCACCCGGCTGGCCGGGGCACAGCCGGTCGGCTCTCACCACCTGCTGCTGGCCGCCTTGGGCGATGCCGACAGCGCCGCCGCCCGCGCCCTCGCGGCGCTGGGCGTGGACCTCGACCGGGCCAAGGAGGCACTGCGCGGCGTGGACGTCACGGGAACAAGCGACGAGCAGCCCGAAGAGGCGGGCCGACGCCAGATGATCATCCGGGTCGCCGACGACCGGCTCACGATCGAGGCGGCCGATCCGGCGATCATCGAGGCCGGCCGTGCCGCGCTGCGGGCGCTGGGTGACCAGGCCGACCCGCCCGGCACCATCCGCGGTGACCTGCCGGCCAGTGCCAGCCTCAGCACCGTCTGGCAGGCGCTGCAGGACAGCCTCGGCACCATCCAGCGGCGCGCGGCGATGCCCGCTGAGTCGGCCGATGCCCCGGACAAGCCCGGGACCGAGGCCGCCTAGCACCGTGACGGCCTCCTAGGCCAGCGGGCAGCCGTCTGCGGACGTTACCGGTTTAACCCAAGGGAGCCTGGGTGCAGGTCAGGGGCGTTAGGACGGTCAGGCGGTTCGGCAGGTGGGGCCGAACCGCCTGAGCCGATCACTCATAGATCCTCAGGGTGCGGAAACCGTGGCCGGACTGCCGGAACGCAGCAACTGGAGCAGCGCGGTCCCGTTGATGCTGCCGAGGCCCGTGCACGCATCCCAGCCCGCAGTGGCCTGGTATCCGGTGACCGCCGGCCCGAACTGACTCTGCGGAACGGTATTGTCGCCGGTCGTGATGTCCTGGAAGACGGAGGCCCTTTCGGCCGTGGACATCCCGTACAGCTTCTGGAGCAAGGCCTGCACCGGCTGACCGAGCGCCTGGTTGATCAGGGCCGTGAGCCCGGCGTACAAGGGGGCTACGGCGCTCGTCCCGCCCACGGGTATCCAGTGACCGTCGACAAGGACGATGTATCCGGACGCGTTGTCCGCGTTTCCCGCCACGTCCGGCACACCGCGCCCGGGCTGCCCGGTGCCGTTGACGTTGGCGGGCAGGGTGACGAGCTGCCACCTCGGCTGCGTGAAGACGTCGCTGATGCCGCCGCCGGTGGCCCAGCCGTCGCCGTCGTTCCAGACCACCTCGCTGGCCTGGCCATTGTCGTTGAACAGGGTTGTTCCCCCGCAGCCGATCATGTACGCGCTGGAGGCCGGATAGTCGGCGTGCGCCTTTCCCTGCTTGACGGCGTCTCCGGCGCCGTGATCCCCGGCCGCGGCGAGCACCGTGATCCCCAGGGCAGCGGCATCGATCAGCACATCATCGAATGCATTGCGGGCCTGAGCCGTCCAGGCGTCCTCCGGGCCGCCCCAGCTGATCGAGATGACCGAGGGGGAACGTTCGGTGTCATGGACTGCGGCGGTCAAGACGCCGTGGAAGCCGCGATCTGAGGGGCTCCCGAAGTAGACGGCGATCCGGGCGCCGTGCGCTACCGTGCCGCTCACCTCGATGTCGAGCATGACCTCGCCATCTGCGTTGGTGTCGACGCCTGGATTGTTCTTCCCGCTGACCGCGACGGCCTCGACCGCGGGTGCGGGGACGCCTGCGCGCTTGAAGTAGGTCGCCAGCTCCGCAGGCCTGAATCCGCCGCCCAGCTCGACGATCCCGATGGTCTCGCCGCTGCCGTCGACGTCGCCGGGGAACCCATACAGGCTCGCGACCTGCATGGGCCACATCGGCTGCGGGGCCGGCCGAGGACTGTGCGCGGCGGCCTCACGCGCGGTGATAGCCGGAAGCAGCGCGGACGCTCCGGCCGCCGGGTCGGGAAGCTCCCGGTCACTGATCGCCTGGCCGCGCCTCAGGTGTGCCCTCGCCTGCGGGCGGTCGTCCAGGCCCAGTACCGCCTCTACCACGTCGACGAGATCGGCGGGCAGGTGAATGGTTCCTTCGCGGCCGCGGTAGCTGAGCTCATCGGTCCGGTAGCGGCCGAGCGAGACCCCGAACGCCGCGCTGGCCTGCGCGGCCGTAGCCGTGACCGTAATCGTCCGGGTGACCGCATCGGCGGACTCCACCTTCATGCCCGCGCCGGTCACGTACTGCGTCACCCGGTTCAGGTCGGCCTGGTCGGCGCCGGCCTCCTCGGCCAGGCGTCGGCGGCGCTCGCTCACCGGCTCCGTTTGTGCTGTGGTGGCGGCCCGGAGAGCCTTGTCCCTTCCGCCTGGCTTACGCCGCACGACGATGCTGAGCCGGATTTCCTCATCGGGCGCGATGTCTGCTATTCGGCGGGCCCCCGGAAGCGGATCGCGGTGACTGGGCGCGAATTCCACTAGTTGCTGATTCGGCATGTGTCCACTCCTTTACCCCCCGGATCCTTTACCCCCGGAGCGGGGCGAGATAATGCGGGATTTCCAAGAGCCGAGCATTCCATCGACCTTGAGACATTCCTTGGAGTTGCTGTGAATTCCATGTGAAGGTGACGAATACAGGCGGTTCCGAATAGCACGTAAGTGACATTTGTGGCTGGTGATTTGCAGTCGCTGGGTGTTTATACGACGGAGATGCTGCACCTGTGTAGCCCTATGCCGAGCCGGTCCCGGCAGCCACCATCTGCCCCTACGGTCGCTTAGTCACCAAGCCTGGCCAGAACGTTGTGGCAGCGACCCGGTTACAACCGGTACGTTGTCACATCGAGCCGGCCGGGACGGGCGGACGAGGGGAATGTGGCGGGCGGATGGGGCCGGTGGTGCGCCCCAGGATGGGGGCGTGCGGCGTCTTCGGGGTTCCGGGAGACGATCCTGTGGGTTTCATGTGGCCGGACATGTGTGGTCTGCGGCGCCGCGCGCTTGCATCGTGGGGAGCAGCGCAAGGACAAGACCTCACCGGTCCGACAGGAGGACCCCATGACCTCGTTGACCACATCGGACGCCGCCGACGCCCCGGGAATGCGGGCGCTGCGGCCTTCAGACCCGCGGATGATAGGGCGGTACCGGCTGCTCGGGCAGCTGGGTCAGGGCGGCATGGGCCGGGTGTTCCTCGGCCTGTCGGAGGCCGGCTCCCCCGTGGCGGTGAAGGTCCTCCACGCGGAACTGACCGCGGACCCCGAGTTCCGGATGCGGTTCCGGCGGGAGGTTGCCGCCGCGCGGACCGTCAATGGCATGTTCACCGCGCTGGTTCTTGACGCCGACGTGGACGGCCCCGCGCCGTGGCTGGCCACGGCCTACGTGGCAGGGCCTTCGCTGGCCCAGGCGGTGCGGGAGTGCGGGCCGATGTCCGAGGACTCGGTGCTGTCGCTTGCCGCCGGGCTGGCGGAGGGCCTCGCCGCGATCCACGCGGCGGGTTTGGTGCACAGGGACCTGAAGCCGTCGAACGTGCTGCTGGCCGCGGACGGGCCGCGGGTGATCGATTTCGGGATCTGCAAGATGGCGGACGCGACGCCGCTGACGATGGCGGGCTTCATGGTCGGCTCTCCCGGCTTCATGTCGCCCGAGCAGGCCGAAGGCGGCGCGGTCGGGCCGGCCAGCGATATATACAACCTGGGCGTGGTGCTGGCCTTCGCGGCCACGGGCAAGGAGCCGTTCGGCGGCGGGTCTTCCGCGACGCGGATCAAGCGAATGGTGGACGGCGCTCCGGACCTGAACGGGCTGCCGGGCCGGGTCCGGCCGCTGGTCGAGTGGTGCCTGGCCAAGGATCCCGGCGGGCGGCCCTCGGCCGTCGAGTTCCTTGCCCGGGTCAGTGCGGCGGCTTCTGCGGCGGCCGATTCGGCTGACCCGGTCCGGGTCGCGGACCTGAGCAGGGCGGCCGGCGAGGAGCTGAGCGGGGCGGCCGGCGCTGACCTGATGGCGGCCGGCGGGGACTTGAGCGGGGCGGCCGGCGGGGACCTGATGGCGGCCGACCGGGAACGTCGTCCGTTGGGGCGGGTGGCCGCCAGGCGGCGCCGGGTCCTGGGGCGGCGCCGGATGTGGCGGCCGCTGGCGGTGGCCGCGGTGTCAGGGACCCTGCTGGCGGCATCGGCCACGGCCGGGTTCGCGCTGGCGGGGTCCGGCCACCAGGCATCGGGAAAGCACCTCCGGCTGCAGGTGGTGCGGCCGCTGACCGGATCGCCGACGGTTTCGGCGTCGGGGACGGGAACCACGGCGCCGCCGGCGGCACCCGAGCAGACCCGGCGCCCGCGCCCCGCCGCCAGCGTGCGGCCGCGGCAGTCGTCGACCCGTCCCCCGGCGCTGGTGCCGGTTGAGCCGACGCAGACGTACTCACCTCCGACACCGACCCCGACTCCGCGTCCTTCCGTGTCGCCGCGGCCGCGGCCCCGGCCGTCACCGAAGCCCTCGGTCACGCCGCGACCGCAGACTGATTCCTTCTCGGCCAGCGGCGCCAGCCAGGACTCCTGCTCCGACGTGGGAGTGATCCACTCCGTGGCGAGCACGGCCGAAGTGCCGTTCAGCTTCGTGAACAACAGCGCGGCCACCGTGGACATCATCTGGCTCAATTTCGCCGGCGGCCGGGTGCTCTATGCCGTGCTCAGCCCGGGTACCTCGTATCGCGTCAACACCTACGTCGGGCACGACTGGCTGATCGCAGGCTCGGGCGGGGGATGCCTGGGCGTGTTCGGCATCGACGGCTCCGGGGACATCGTCATCGCGTCCTGAGCCGGGGGGCGGCCCCGCCGGGTGGTGGTCAAGACTCCGGTTAGCGGAGGACGGCCAGCACCCGGCGGCGGTCTGCGTCCTGCCGCCTGTTCGCTGGTTAGCTGCGGCCGGCCGCGAGGAAGTCGGCGATCGCCGTCTCGAACTGCGGCGACTGGGCGGCGGTGCCGTGATCGCCAGGCACCATGAGGTACCGGCCGTTGGGCAATGCGGCGGCCAGGGCCTCGGCGGTGCGGTTGTGGCCATCATCGGCGCCGGTCAGGATGAGCGTCGGAACTTCGATGTGGCCCAGGGCGGCGAACGGCGTGTCGACGAATGACTCCAGCACGCGGAGCAGCGCGACCGGGTCGCCTCCGTTGGCCTTGACCCAGTCTTCTGTCACCTGTTCCTCGGAGCCGGGCTCGAACGTGCCGAAGTTGGTGAGGAGGTTGCGGTAGTAACCGCCGCGGCCCACAGTATGGACGATCGCCTCAAGGCCCTGTCCGCCGACGATCGCGCGGCCGGGAGTCGCGCCGCGGGCCAGCAGCCGGATCACCGTCCGGCCGCCCAGCGAGTACCCGACGAGGTCGTAGCCGGTGACACCGAGGTGCTCGATCAGCGCGATGCCGTCGTCGGCGAGCACGTCGGGCGGGTAGGCGGAAGCCTGGTGCGGCCTGGCGCTGTCGCCATGGCCGCGCAGGTCCGGCATGATGACGCGGTACCCCCGCGCGGCGATCCTTCCGGCGATCCCGCTGTCGACCCAGTTGACCGTTGCGTTTGACAGATAGCCGTGGATCAGGATCACGGGGCGACCCTGCCCGAGCTCGCGGTAGGCAAGCTCGGCGCCGTCGTGGCCGGGGAAGCGCCGGCGGGAGACCTCGGTCAAATCGCTCAGTTCGGGGTGGCCGCGGTGAGCCTGCGGTTGGCCAGGGCCTTGTGCAGGTCGGACTGTCTCGGCGGCGGGGGCGCGGTCTGCACCGCGATGGCGACCAGGTCGGTATAGGAGTCCTGCCGCAGCCTCTTCAGCATGGCCTGCGCGGAGTTCTTCAGGGTGCCGGTCAGGCCGGCCAGCGAGAGCCCGGCCGCCGCCAGGATCCCGGATACGGTCTTCTCCCAGGCGGTGCCGGTGCCGGCGCTGACCAGCAGCAGGAGCGTGACCAGGAAGGCGAGGCCGACGATGGTCGCCACCAGCTCGGGCCAGAACAGCTTGGCCGCCCGGGTCACTGTCTTGAAACCGGACATCAGGCCGCCCGGCTCGATCAGCGTGGTGGGGTCCTGGCCGAGCACGATCAGCTCGTACCAGCGCCGGATCTGGTGGTACAGCGCGTCGTTGGCCAGCTGGCCGTCGCCGTGCCAGGCGGGCTGGCCGACCAGGTATTTCCAGACCTCGATGGACCCGGTGATGGCGGGCGCGGTGTACTCGGTCATGTACTCCCCGAGCCGGCCGGCCAGCCGGCAGAGCTCGGTGCAGCGTTCCTCGCCGAGCAGGAAGTCCCAGCACTGTGAGCCGGTGGCCTGTTCGGGATCGAGTGCCCAGTAGGTTTCGGCCAGTCCCCGCCCCAGCTGGTAGCCGCACGCCTGGGTTTCGGACGTGGCGCTGAGCCGGTCCTGGATGTGAGCGTCGAACCGCCATAGGAGCTCGGCCAGGTCCTGCCACGGGTCGCTGGCGGCAGCCGCGATAACCTGCAGGCTTTCCCTGACCGCCGTGACGCGGGCCTGCGCGGCGTCCGGGTCACCGTCGTTCGCGGCCTGCAAGGCGGTGATGGCGGTGTGCAAGGCGTCGAGGCCCCGCTGCTCTCCTGCGGCAGTCGCCTGATCGCCTCGTACCGAGGCCGCCGTCACGGCCTGCTGTTGAGGGTCGACGGCTGCCTGCAGCGTCTGGAGGGCCTGCTGCGGCGTGGGAGGTGCGGAATCGCCCGGGTAGCTCCGGCCCGCCGCAGCCATCCGGAGCTGATCGAGCGCCCACTGCAGCGCCGCGCTCGCCTTCGGCGCGCGGACGGGGTTCAGTGTCTTCGCCTTATCGTTCATGGCCTTGGCGAAGCTGGTGCCGTCGCTGTCGGTGTCCACGTGCAGGTCCACCGCCAGCTGGGCGACCACCTTCTGCGCCTCGATCCGGAGTTCGGTCGGACCCCGCTCGACGCGCAGCGGGAGCGCGTGATCGACGTGGTCGGGCAGGCTGGTCTTGACCCCGAGCTGGCCTCCGGGCCTGTTCCGGCCGCGCGACTCGGCGAGGAACCAGCCCAGACGCAGGGCGCACAGAACGTCGTTCGCATCATCCGGTGCGGCCACATGTCCTCCCACGCAGGGCTGGAGTCCGGGATCGCGGCGGAGCTAGTCCGCCATGAGTGACAGCACCATACAGTCTTTTGGGAATTACCAGCATGAAAAGGGCTCTCGGCTGATCCTTCAGCGCGATAACGAAAAGGCCGCGGGCGAGGTAGCGCTGGTTGGCGTTTGCGCGGTGCGGATTGGCGGGAGCGGCGTTTCTCAGGCGTCCCTGGTCATCATTCGCCATGCGCCGAGGATCGTCCAGGACGCCAGCCAGGCGATGATGACACAGACGGCCACGGTGGCCGACTCGGGCAGCAGCGATGGCCCGGCGCCACGGCCGACGCCGCCGGTTACCCCCGGCAGCGCGGCTGCCATCGGCAGCCCGGATGGTTCCAGGCGTGCCACGGCCAGCCCGACGACCGAGCGCTGCAAGTCCTGCAGATGGGGGATGTCCACCGCGGACAGGATCGGCGTCACGATCAGCTGGAACACGATCAGCAAGACCAAGGGAACGGTTCGCTGTCCCATCAGCGAGGCGAGGCCGAGTCCGACGGTGAATGCGACGACCGCTTCGAGCTCGATCCACAGTCCGGCCTCGATCATGAGGGAATCCGGCGGGGAGAGGAAAAGGGCGGTGTAGCCGGGATAGTCCTGGTTGGCGATCTTGACGGCCAGGGCTTCCAGCTTGGCGGGCGCGGCCTGGGCAGGGGTGACTGCTGACTTCGACAAGGGCAGCGGACACGGCAGATTCGCCGGAACCTGCCCGCTATAGGGCAAAGAGCAGACGACCGGCTCGGCGCGGTCCCTGGCCCAGTTCCCGAACTCGGCGCGTGACAGGCCGGGAGGTATGTTCACGTTGTTGTAATCGATGAAGGTCGGGGCGGCGAAGACGGACACCGCGCAGATGATCGCGTAGCCGATCGCGACCAGCGACGCGACGATCGCCAGTCCGGCGGGGATCCGGGCCAGGTACAGTGCCAGCCGGGACCGGCCGGTCACGACCAGGTGCCGGAACATCCCTTCGCTGAGGTCGCGCGATCCCGCCGTGCAGCCCACGGTGACGGCGGCGATGAAGCCGAAGGTGGGCAAGAAGCCTGCGGCAAAGATCGTGAAGATCTGGCCGCTGCCGGCCGGCGGGTTGGCGAGCGGCGCGAACGCATGGCCGATCAGGCGAATGAGGTAGAAGACCGCCGGGAACCCGATGTCCAGCACGATGAGGGTGATCATGAGGCCGCGCCGTTTGCGCAGTTCCATGATTCTGGTGGCGATCATGGCGGCGGGCGTGGTTGTCAATGCGGGTCCCCCAGCCTTGTCGTGACTTGCAAGAACCACGATTCGAGCGAGGTCTGGACCGGCTGGAGCCGGTAGATGGATATTCCGCCGTCGACAAGAACGCGGTTGATCTCGGCGACGACGTCGCGGTCCGCGCCCGCGGGCAGCGTCATGTCCAGCCCAAGCGCCGACGGCACGACCTTGACGCTGGCGCCGATGGTTGTGCCTGCGAGCAGGGCGCGGGCCCGGCCGGGTTCGGAGCATTCGACCTGAAGCGCGAGCTGCGCCCCTGCAAGCAGCTCGGCAATCGGTCCCTGCCGGATGATGGTGCCGTGGTCCACGATGGCGACGGCGTCGCAGGTCCGCTCGATCTCGTCGAGGAGGTGGGAGGACAGCACGACCGTGCGGCCATCGGCCACCATCGACAGGATCAGTTCACGCATCTCGGCCATCCCGGCCGGATCCAGCCCGTTCATCGGCTCGTCCAGGAGGAGCAGCTCGGGGTCGGCCAGCAGGCAGGCGGCGACCCCCAGCCGCTGGCGCATTCCCATGGAGTATGCCGAGACCCGGTCGTCGCTGCGGTGGGCCAGGCCGACCCGCTCCAGCGCCGGCCCGATGCGATCCCGCGCGGCCGGCTCGCGTGCCGCGGCCAGCAGCCGCAGGTTCTGCCTGCCGGTGAGATGGGGGTGGAACCGGGGTTCGTCGACGATGGCGCCGACACGAGCGAGCGCCGCGTCGCGATGCCGCGGGACGGGGTATCCGAGCAGGGACATCGTGCCGGCATCGGCGTGGGTCAACCCCAGCAGCACCCGGATGAGCGTTGTCTTGCCGGCGCCGTTGGGGCCGAGGTAACCGAACGCCGATCCCCTTGGGACCAGGAGCTCGACGCCGTTCACGGCGGCTTTCGCCCCGAAACGCTTGGTGAGCCCGTGGGTCTCCACGGCCCAGCGGCTCTCGCCGGCCAGCTTGCCGGGTACGCCCGGGACGGCCGCGGTGATCATCTGATGCCCAGCACGCTGCATGAGCGCTAACTCTACTCATGTAGCCGTAGCAGTCAACAGCCCCGATGCCAGCACGAGCAGACTTGGGAGACCCAGGAATCCTGAGAGCGCGGGCGGCCTTACGCTGGGGGCGTGCCCCGCATCAGAGCCTGCCTAATTGATGCTTTCGGGACGATTCTGACCTGCGACTTCACGGCGCATGTGCGGGAGCTGCCGGCGCTAGCGGGCATACCGGCCGGGGCCATGTATGCGGAGTTCGCCCGGATCGCGCCCGCGCTCACGGACGGGCGGCTGTCGATGGCCGAGGGATACCTGCACATCCTGCGGACGTGCGGCGCCGAGCCGCGGCCGGAGCTGGCGCAGTCCATGGCGGACCGGGGCATGGAGCTGCTGCTGGAATCCGGGCGGCTGTTCGACGATGTGCTGCCGTTCATGGCCGGGCTGCGGGGCCGCGGGATCAAGATCGCGATCGTCAGCAACTGCGACGATCAGGGTCGCGGCCTGCTGGGCTGGCTCGGGGTAACGCCGCTCGCCGATGCGCTGGTGCTGTCCTGCGAGGTGGGCACGGCCAAGCCCGCAGCCCGGATCTTCGAGCGGGCGCTTGAGGCCCTGGAGGTCAGCGCAGAGGCCGCGTTGTTCGTGGATGACAACCCGGGGTTTTGCGTGGCAGCGGCGGCGCTGGGCATACACACGGCACAGATCGTCCGGGGCGAACCGGGCACGGACGTCTCCGCTGGAGGCACCATGGTGGTTCGGTCCCTTGCGGAGGCCGAGGCGATGCTGTCGACCTGATCCGCAGACCGCGGGCTGGCGCGTTGTCCTATTACTACCTCAAACGACTGGCCCGACTACAGTTATGTTGCATGTAGTCGGGCCAGCTCGAGGGCTGAGGCGACAAGCCTCACTGATGGCAGGAGTGCCCCTTTCCCACCCTCACCGTCCGGGATCAGCACGTGGTGATGACTCGTTCGCTGTGCACCGTCACCTGTGCAATGTGCTGGGCTGCACGATAAATATGCACCTGCCCTCCGTGCGATACCATCTGAAGGTACCGGTAAACGCCGGTTCGTATTGTGCTCGCCTCCCGAATGGCTACCTGCTCCCGCCTTTAGCTATTCATCCAGCAGGTCTACCTCCCAGTTGGTGCGCTGAATGTCGGTATCGAGCTCGCGGATCCGCCGGGCCACATCATCGGCTTGGGTACGCAATTCGGTGACCGGCAGGGCGGAAATGAACGTCAGCTCGGAGCGCAGCTGACGGTTCCAGCCGCGCTCGCGTCCGGCGGCGGCGTCCGCGGCAGCCGTGATGACGCTGTGCCGCAGCTTCAGTACATCCCTGCTAGCCAGGGCGTCCGTGACTGTCCCCGCGCCCATCGGCGCAGCGGCGTTGGTCCGGTTGATCCGGCGGATCAGTGACTCCAGCTCCGCGCAGGCCTGGCCGGCCTGGGTCAGCAGGCTGGCGGCGTCCTCGACCGGCTCCTCTCCCTCCTGGTAGCGTGCATTGCCGACGATTCGGCCGCGCAGTTGCTCGATCCTGCGGCTGGCCTCGGCGCGCAATATCAACGCCTCGGCGAGCTTCATTGGCGTCTCCCCATCTCGTTCTGCGTAACGTGGCATTATCAGGCTGCCATTGCGGACCGGGTCGCGCAACCGAATTAAATGAATGGCAATGCGTTGCCATTCTCGCGAAACCGAACCGGGGGACGCGGGTGACCGGGGCGGCGAACCACGGCTCGTTCGGCCCAATCAAAAATTACGGCGAGATGCGGCGGCGGGCGGCCAGTGGTTGGCCGGCGGCGAGGAGGAATCGCGCTGAGCGCCGGTCAGGGGGTGCTCGTCGGCTCTAGCTCGTCCCGCCAGACCTTCGGGCCGCCCGGGGAGGATTGCGGGATCTCACCGCTCTCGACCATGGTCTGCCACTGCTTCCGCAGGCGGCTCAGCTCTGTGTGGCGCTTCGATCCGCTGACGCCGCTGTGTACCGCGCGGCCGAGAACCTGGAGGAGCAGCCAGGTGAAGAAGAGCGCGACCATCAGGAGGAACCACCGGCCGGCATCATGCTCCACCGCGACACCCGCCCAGAAGAGGAATGCACCGAAGGCGAGCGGCGCGGCGAGCACCATGTCGCCGAGGGCGTTGCCCGAGGTACCGGCGGCGCGGCACTGGGCCTGCTCGGCGGTACAGCGGGCAAGGAACTCCTCCCATGAGGTGGCATCCTCCGGGGGCAGCAGCTCACGGTCGCGTTGGGCCATCGTCTCTCCCTCGTCGCGATTGCGTGACGAAACCGTCACGTGGGATAACGGGCGGCGGCGGAACGGAGGTTCGGCGGCAATTCTTTCGCGTTGATTACGGCGCCGATTATGGGGAGGCCGCGAGCAGTCGCTGGCCGCTCGGGTTGCCCTCGGCCAGGTTGCCGAGCGGGATGGCGACGGGCGGGTCGTCGCGGAGCTTGAGGACCGCCTGGCCCGCGGTGAGGTCGGCGACGAGCGTGCAGAGCGTGGTGGCCCGGCTCGCCGGGCCTGGGTCGGCGCGCACGCCGTCCGGCAGCGGCGCGTCGGCCAGGATGCGCAGGAACCAGGCCGGGCCGGGATCGTCGGGCGGGAGCGGGAGGGCGTCCAGCGCCTCGCCGCGGGCCACGCTCGTGCCGCGGCCGGACGGCTCGGCGCCTGGAACGTAGCGTCCGTGGTTGGTGTGCCAGAGCAGCGGGCCATCACCCGGGCCGGCCTCCACCCAGGCGTGGCGCCCGGCCGCGGCCTCCACGTTCACGATGCGCCCGGTCCGGTCCCCGACCGTGTAGGCGAAACCGCCCGCCGAGGGGTGCGTGTGCAGGTAGTCGACCACCTGGTCGACCGTGCGCGCCGATCGCTGCAGTCCGCGGCCCACGAAGTGCCGGCCCGCACCGTCGCCGGGGACGGCGACGGGCATGTGATCGATGGTCCACACCAGCCCGTCGCCGGTCACCGTGAACGCATTGGCGGGCAGGAAGCCCGGGTACCAGAAGGCGGTAACCGGCGGGCGGCCGTCGGCCGCCAGCGTGAGCAGCGCGCACCGGCCGACGTCTTCCGGGCTGCCGTCCTCGTTGTGCGCGATGACCGACCGGTTCCGGCGCCAGGCCAGGTCGCTGCAGCCGATGCCGCCCTCGACGAGGCCGAGGTCGCCACGGAAGTTGAGCAGGGCCAGGTCGTCAAGTGCCGCGTCCGCGCCTTCGGCGAAGGCGGCCAGCTCGGCCCAGGACTCGGCGGAGCGCTCCGCGCTGGCCTGCCGCACCGCGGCGAGGCGATCGCGGCCCGGCGGGCCCGCTACGTGACCGCGCAGCCGGGGCAGGACGGGCCAGGCCTTGGTGAATTCGGCCAGCTCGGGGCGGACGTGCTCGCCCAGCGCCCGGAACGCGTCGCGTTCCGGGCCGGTCAGCACGATCCAGCGCAGGCCGCCCAGGCGGTACTCGTCAAGCGAGACGTTCATCAGAACTCACACGGCAGGCGCTTGATGCCGTTGATGAAGCTAGACAGCAGACGGTCCGGCGGGCCCGCCGTGATCTGCGGGACGCGGGTGAGCAGCTCGCGCAGCATGACGGTGAGCTCGCGGCGGGCTAGGTGGGAGCCCAGGCAGAAGTGCGGTCCGGCCGCGCCGAAGCCGACGTGCGGGTTCGGCGAGCGGGTGATGTCGAACCGGTCGGGTTCTGCGAATACCGCCTCGTCGCGGTTGGCCGAGTAGTAGAACAGCACCGCCTTGTCGCCCTCGCGGTAGTCCTGGCCGTTCATGGTGTAGTCCCGGGTGAGGGTGCGCCGCATGAAGATGACCGGTGAGGCGCACCGCACGATCTCCTCGACCGCGCCCTCAAGCCGGTGCTCAAGGTCGGCCAGGAGCAGCGCGCGCTGGTCAGGGAACTCGGTGAGCAGCATCAGCGCGTGCGAGAGCGCGGTTCTGGTGGTCTCGTTGCCTGCCACCACCAGCAGGATGAAGAACGAGGCGAGCTCGGCGCCGGTCAGCTGCTCCCCGTCGATGTTCGCGGTTGCCAACGCGGAGACCAGGTCCTCTGCGGGCGCCTGCGCGCGGGCGGCGGCCAGGCCGGTGACCAGATCGGCCAGCGCCTGCCCGGCGCCGAGAAGCTGGGTCACCGCCTCGTCCATGTCATCGCTGAGGAACTCCGGGTCGGCCCCGGACAAGATGATGTTGGTGTTGGCCAGGACCATGCCGAACTGGTCGTCGGGGATGCCCATCATGTCGCAGATGATCTTCAGCGGCAGCCTGGCCGAGACGCACTGCACGAAGTCGCAGGGCCCGCCGGCCAGCAGGTCGTCGACGATCGTGGCGGCGGCCCGGCGGACGTCCTGCTCGGTCTTGGCGACGAGCCGCGGGCTGAAGGCCCGGGAGACGATCCGCCGCAGCCTGGCGTGCCTGGGATCGTCCATGTTGATCATCGAGCCGAAGTACTCGTTGAACTCGGGCGGCAGGTCCGCGATGTTCGTCGCGCCCCTGGCGGAGCAGAAGACGTCGGGATGGCGACTCGCCTCGGTCACGTCCGCATGCCGGACCAGGGCGTAGTAGCCCGGGCCTTTCTCGGCGAAGGGGACGTCGGGCTCGGGGTAGAAGACAGGCCGGTCCTGTGCCCGCAGCAGCGCGAAGGCGGCCGCCCTCTCGGCGAGGGAGAGGCCCCAGAACGCGGTCTCCGACAGGTGTATCTCGTCTATCCCGGTTACGGTCATGCTCCGGCGCCTTCCGCGAGAATTCCCGGTTCTACTTCATCACGGCGGCCCGCGCGGTGACCAGCCGGCCGGACATGCGTTCGCTAGCCCGGCCGGTCCGTGCCGCGGAGGTTGTCAAGGAAGCTCTTGGCGGCGGAGACGGCGGAGGTTGTCCGCCGGGCGACGTCGACGGCGGTGCGTACCGCGTGTCCGGTCGGGCCCGGCGTTACCGCGCCGAAGTCGGCTATCGTGCCGGTCTTTTCCACGGTGGGCACGCCCGGAGGGACGCCGAAGTCCTCGGCACCGGCCGGCTCGGCACCGAGGTCGGTCAGCTCCCACCATGCCCCGGGCCGGTCACCGGCGTAGCAGATGAGCCGGAGCAGGCAGCCACGTTCGGCGTCGACGATGGCGTCCGCGGGGAAGAACATCAGCGGCGGCGCGGTCCAGTCATGGCCGCTCCGGGTCACGGCGAGCTGGTACGCGCGGCGACCCAGGTAGGTGATCTCGGTGCCGCCGGCCAGCCCGCATCCGAGCAGCCAGGACGAGTCGACAAGCAGCGCGATGTCGCGCGGCAGCGGTTCCGCGGGGCCCACCATCGTCGCGGCCTGGTACGCCTGCCAGTGGCGCTGGCCGTCGCAGGCGATCGTCGTCGGGTTGTTGTTCCTGCCCGGACTGGTCAGGTAATCGACGCGGTACCTGTCAGGGCCGCTGACGTGCAGCCGGGCAACCGTGTGGGCGACGGTATTCCCCCGGGTGGCCGCGTCGAGCAGGAAGCCGACGCCGCCGTGACCGGCGGCACGTACGCCGTCGGGGACTCGCGCCGCCATGGCGGCGAAGTCGTGCCACTCATGCAGCGTGGCGGTGAAGGCAGGGTTCTCGCCGCTGCGGTACGCCAGGTACAGCACGTCGTCGGCGACCGGCGTACGGTCCTCGGGGTCGTGCCTGGCCGGCTCGGCCGGCGGCATCGCAGGCTCACGGTCGTCCTCGCGGCCTGAACGGTGCGGCGCGAACCGGATCCATGCCCCCAGACCGCCCGCCGCCAGGCCCGCGGCGTCCTTGGCCGCCCGCCAGCCGGGGCCGCCGAACGTCTGCCGCAGGCTCTCCCGGAAGTCCTCGCTGATGCGGCTGCCTGCTGGCGGCTCGAACCTGCCGGCGTCGGCCGCCTCCGGCGGGTCGAACACGACGGCCGTCAGCTCGGCGAGGCCGAGCCGCTGGCCATCCCAGGTTTCCTCGCGGCGGAGCACGATGCCGAGCTCGGCATCCACGATCAGGTCAAGCCGGTCGAAGAGGTGGTAGCTCGGCCTGCGCCGACGCCAGCTGGGGCTCCGCGGGGTAACAATGACCGCTATCGCGTCCCGGCCGGCCGCGGTCGCCGGCTCGCCCAGCTCCAAGGCGAACTCGCTGAGCAGGTCGGAGGGGCCGAAGAGCTCGGGGAGCAGCGCCTCGAGTCCGACGTCGAACTGCAGCAACGGCGGCGGCGCCTGGTCCGGCGGCCACCAGGTCCAGCCGCGTTCACCGTCGCTTCCTGCCAACTGCTCGGCGGCTTCGCCGGTGTACTCAAGCCGGTAGCGGCCGCCCGGGGCGATCAGCAGCGTTGCCCGCCTGGAGTGATATCCGCCCTCTTCGCCGTCTTCGTCGTCTTCGTCGTCGGGGGGTTCGTCCCGGTCCGGCCGCCTGGCGCGGAGCCGGCGCAGCATGAGGTCGCGGTCGCTTTCGATGCGCACGTCGGCGGACAGGCTGAGCCGGGTCCAGTCGGCGCGGTACAGCAGCCCGATCACGCTCTTGAGGTCCGCCATGACATGCAGGTTAGCGGGCGGGGAACTACTGCTCGTTCGGCCAAAAAAGAAAACTGGTTACTGCCCGCGGCGTTCCCCGGATTGCTGCCGGCGGCGGTCGTACCTCTTGAGCAGGACCAGCGTCGCCACGATGAGAACCGCCAGCACGCCTGACAGCACGTAGTTCGTCATACCTCGCCTCTCCGTCTTCTCGCAGCCTGCGGTGGGCCAACGCCGCTCGGCCACGCTGCCGACATAAGGCGTGAATGCCGCGATCACGTCGCTAGGGCTACCTGGACGCGGCATTCACATCGTACCGTCACGAACCCGCGAGCAGGCGCAGCGCGGCGGCCTCGATGTCGGCCTCGGAGACCAGCACGTGGGCGGCGGCGTCGCCGAGCGGGACGAAGCTGTCGGCCGAGGTGACCCTGGCCACGGCGCCGCGGAATCCGGCGTCGGCCAGCGCGGCGAGGACGCCCTCAGAGACGCCGCCGGACCGGCGGGTCTCGTCCACGACGAGCACGCGCCCGGTCGCCTGTGCCTCGGCGAGCAACTGCTCCGCGGGCAGCGGGGACAGCCAGCGCAGGTCGAAGACCCGTACCCCGGTGCCCCGCGCGGCAAGTCCGCGTGCCACCCGCAGCGACATGGGCAGGCCGTTCCCGAACGTGACGAGCGTGATGTCCGTGCCTTCGCCGTAGCGGCGGCCCTGGCCGACGGGAATGTGGCGTTCGGCCCAGTGCTGCGGGGCGGCGTACTGGGACAGCCAGCCGCCGTCGCCCGGCTGGTGCAGGTCACGGGTGTGGTACAGCGCGATCGGCTCGAGGAAGACGCACACGGTGCCGTCGACATGAGCGGCCGCCAGGCAGGTCCGCAGCATGGGCGCGGCGTCCTGCGCCCGGGCCGGCACCGCGACGACCAGGCCGGGGATGTCGCGCAGCACGCCCACGGCGTTGTCGTTGTGGAAGTGACCGCCGAAGCCCTTCTGGTAGGCGAGCCCGGCCACCCGCACCACCATGGGGTTGCGGTACTGGCCGGCCGAGAAGAACTGCATACTGGCCGCCTCGCCGCGGAGCTGGTCCTCGGCGTTGTGCAGGTAGGCGAGGTACTGGATCTCGGGCACGGGCAGCAGGCCGGACAGGCCGGCGCCGAGGCCGAGGCCGAGGATGGACTGCTCGTCGAGCAGCGTGTCGAAGACCCGCCCGGCGCCGAACCGCCTGGCCAGCCCGCGGGTCACCCCGTAGACGCCGCCCTTGCGGCCGACGTCCTCGCCGAACGCCACGACCTCCCCGAACGCCGCGAGGGCGTCGGCCAGGCCGCGGTTGATCGTGTCGGCGAGCGTCAGCGGGCCGGCCTCCTCCGGCAGCCTGCCGCCGAACGCCGACAGGCGTGCCTCCTTGGGCGCGGCCGTGGCCGCGCGGCGTGCCACCCGGTCGGGATGGCGCGGCGCGAGCGGGGCTACGACCTCGGCGCGGCTGGCCAGGCCGCGGTGCGAGACGGCCTCGTCGGCGAGGGCCCGGACCCGGGCGCGCAGCGCCTCGTACCTGCCGATCACCTGCTCCGGGCTGAGCACCCCGGCGGCCACGATCAGGCGCGCGGTGGCGAGCAGCGGGTCACGGGAGTAGTCCGCCGCGATCTCGGCCCGGCTGCGGTAGCTGACCTCGGCGTCGCTGCCTGCGTGGCCCAGGAACCGCACGACCTTCAGGTGCAAGAACGCGGGCGAGCGCCTGGATCGCACGTACTCGGCTGCCTCGGCGGCGGCGGCGTAGCAGGCGGCCGGGTCGGTGCCGTCGGCGGCGACGTAGTGCAGCGCGGCACGCCCGCCGTGCGCCGCGGCGACCCATCCGTCCGGGGTGCGCACGCTGATGCCCAGGCCGTTGTCCTCGCAGACAAGCAGCAGCGGCATCGGCAGCCCCTGGTAGGCGGTCCGGCAGGCGGCGTTGATCGCGCCGGCCGCCGTTGAGTGGCTCGCCGAGGCGTCGCCGAAGCTCGCCACGGTGATCGCGTCCGCGGGCCACGGCGACGGCACGCCGAGCTTGGCCGCGAGCCCGATCGAGAAGGCGAGGCCCACCGACCGCGGCAGGTGCGACGCGATCGTGGAGGTCTGCGGGATCACGGCCAGGCCGAAGTGGCCGAAGACCTTGTGCCGGCCCCCGGCGATCGGCTCGTCGGCCGCGCCGACCAGCCCGAGCAGCACGTCCCGCAGCGGCTCCGAGCCCGCCACCTGGGCGGCCCTGGCCAGGTAGAAGGCGCCGGAGCGGTAGTGAAGCAGGGCCGGATCAGACGGCCTGAGGACCGCGCCGAGCACCGCGTTGGCCTCGTGCCCTGCCGAGCCGATCGTGTAGTAGCCGTGCCCCTCGGCCCGCAGGTAGCGCGCGGCAAGATCCAGGTGGCGGCTGCCGGCCTGGGCGTCGAACAGCGCGATCGCCTGCCGGGCGGTGAGCCTGGCCCGGGCACCCTCAAGCGGGGCGGGATCCTTGGCGGGACCCGGCCGGTCGCTGGGCAGGGCGCGCACGGCGGCGAGGAAGGCGTTGTCGAGGGCCTGCTCGGGGGTGATCTCTGGCACCGCGGCTACCTGTCCGGCTACTCGCCGAGGCGGAACGACTCGTCCGCCGCCAGTTCGGCGACATCCATCTGCGCCTTCTGGAGCATACCGGAGTAATCCCAGTTCATCGACTGCCAGCGGGTGAACTGGTCGAGGACCCACACGCCTGACTGGCGCGACCCGTTGCCTGACTTGCCGTTGCCGCCGAACGGCAGGTGCGCCTCGGCGCCTGAGGTGGAGTTGTTGACGCTGACCATGCCCGCGGAGATGCCGCGCCGGAACCGGAACACCTCCTCGGGATCGCGGGTGTAGATCGACGAGGACAGGCCGTAACCGGGCGCGTTAGCCAGCCGGATGGCCTCGTCCAGGTCCCGGTAGGTCATCAGGCCGACCAGCGGGCCGAAGGTCTCCTCGCGGAACAGCGCGTCGTCTTCCCGGACGCCGGCGACGATCGTGGGGTGGTAGAACAGCCCGGCCTCGGGATCTGTCTCCGACACGAAGCCCTCGCGGGGGTTGGCCGCGGTGATCCGGCCGGTGCCCGCCGAGCCGAGCAGCCGGTGGTGGGGCTGGATCCAGTTCAGGTACTCCTCGAACCTGCGGGCGAACCTGGGGCCGAGCATCGGGCCGTAGACGACGTCGCCGAACGGGTCGCCCACCGGCGCCTGCCGGACCGCCTTGTCGAACTGTGCGGTGAACTCCGCGGCGACGTCGTCGTGCACGATCACCGTGCCGAGCGACGTGCAGCGCTGCCCGGCGGTGCCGAAGCCGGAGAACAGGGCCGCCAGCGAGGCCAGGCCCAGGTCCGCGCTCGGCGTCACCACCATCGGGTTCTTGCCGCCCAGTTCGAGGCAGGCCGACTGCAGGTGCCGCCCGGCCAGTTCGCCGATGCGGGACCCGACGGCGCTCGAGCCGGTGAACCCGATCTTGTCCAGGCAGCCCTCGGCCAGCGCGCGCTCCAGGCCGGCGAACGTCTGCTCGCCGTCGGCGAGGACCAGGTTCAGCACGCCGTCGGGCAGGCCGCCGCCGCGGGTGAGCAGGTCGAAAAGCGCGCTGGCGCTGGCCGCGGCGTACTCGGCCGGCTTCCAGACCACGGTGTTGCCGCACAGCAGGGCCGGCACCAGGTACCAGGAGGGAACCGCGACGGGGAAGTTTCCCGCGGTGACCACCCCGACCACGCCGACCGGGTTGCGGAATGTAAACAGCTGCTTGTCCGGCATCTCGCTCGGCACGGTCTGGCCGTACAGCCTGCGGCCCTCGCCGAGGAAGAAGTCGCACGTGTCGATGATCTCGCGCACCTCGCCGAGCGCCTCGGCGTAGGGCTTGCCGATCTCCCTGGTGATCAGCCGGGCGAGCGCGGCCGCGTTCGCCTCGACCAGGCGGCCGATATGGGCGATGGCCCGGCCGCGGACCGGCGCGGGCACGTCGGCCCAGCCGGGCTGAGCGGCCCGGGCCGCGCGGGCCGCGGCGGCGAACGTGCCGGCGTCACCGAGCGCGATCTCGGCCACGGTCTCGCTGGTACGCGCCGGGTTCGCCGAGGTCATCCGGCCACCGGGGGCACCGGTGACAGGGACGCCTGCGATGACCGAGGTGACTGGGCGACTCATCAGATTCCTTTGCGCTGGGGGGCGGGCGTGATGCGAGCCGGGGTTCGAGCGGGCAGCCCCACGTTATACGTAACGTGACTGAAATGTTTGCTTCATCCCTTGACCGCATGATGAAACATTAGTACCGTCGCCACATCTGCGGACCGGATATCCGCACCTCGCAGACGGCGCGAACGTCCAGACACGCGAACTTCCAGATAGGGGCGGTGATGCAGTGGGAGACCTGCTACTGCGCGGCGGCAACGTCTTCGGCCCGGATGGGACGATGCGGCCTGCCGACGTTCTGATCCGGCAGGACACGATCGGCGCGGTGGGCCCTGGGCTCGAGGCTCCGGGCGGCGCGCAGGTGGTGGAGCTGGCAGGCCGCGCCGTGCTGCCCGGGCTCATCGACGCCCACACCCACCTGACGCACGGCTATGCCGGGGTGGTCGAGGACAGGGAGTCGGCCCAGGGCGTGCGCGCAGGTTTCCAGGCGCTCCGGGCGCTGCGCGCGGGCCTCACCACGGTCCGGGAACTGGGCAGCTACCGGCAGGCCGACATCGCGCTGCGGGACGCGATCAGGGCCGGCCGCGTCCTCGGCCCGCGGATGCTCTGCGCCGGGGAGTACCTGAGGATCACCGGCGGCCACGGCCACCCCAAGGGCCGCGCGGCCGACGGCGTCACCGAGGTCCGCCGGGCCGTGCGCGAGCAGGTCCTGGCCGGCGCCGACCTGATCAAGGTGATGTGCAGCGGCGGGGCCGCCCGCGGCGATGAGTCACCGGACGCGAGCCAGTTCACCGCCGAGGAGATCGACGCGATCGTGGACGAGGCCGGCCTGGCCGGGCGCCGGGTGGCGGCGCACGCCCATCCGGCGAGGTCGATCAGGTGGGCGCTGCAGGCGGGCGCGTACTCCATCGAGCACGGGACCTTCTTTGACGAGGAGTGCTGCGACCTGGCCGCGGAGAAGGGCGCCTTCCTGGTGCCGACGCTGAACGTCTACCAGACGATCGCGGGCAGCCGGCGCTGGCCGGACCTGCGCGAGCGGGCGGCCTTGCTGTTCGCGCACAAGATCAAGACGTTCCGCCGCGCGGCGGAACGGGGGGTGGCCTGGGCGGTCGGCTCCGACACCAGCATGTTCCTGCCGATCGAGGACTACTGGCGGGAGCTCGCGGCCATCTGCGAGGCGCTGTCGATCGAGCCCGCCGCCGCCATCACGGCGGCGGCGAAGGGCAACGCGTCGCTGCTCGGCCTGGACCGCCTGGGCGAGATCGCTCCCGGCTATACCGCCGACCTCATCGTGGTCGCCGAGGGCGACCCGACCCGCGACCTCAGCGCGCTAGGCAACGTCCGCTACACGATCACCTCCGGCCGCCTGGTCGACTGGGCAGCCGTCGACGGCGCATTCGGGCCCGGGTGGTTCTCGCGTCACGAGGGAGCCGGCTCGTGACCGCCCCGGCCGTGCTGATCTCGGCGGACATGGAGGGCGCTACCGGCACGGCCACCCCGGATGACGTCGCGCCTGACACCTCGTCCTGGGCCGGGGCGAGCAGAGGCTGGATCGCAGACGTCAACACGGTGATCGAGGCCCTGCTCGCGCACGGCGCGGGCGAGGTCATCGTGACCGACGCGCACGGCAGCGGCTCCAGCCTGGATCCGAGCCAGATCGACCCGCGGGCCGCCATCATCCGCGGCGTGCCGCGGACCTTCGGCATGCTCGAGGGCATCGACGGCGGCGTGCAGGCGGTCGTCTTCCTCGGCTATCACGGCACCGCGGGTTCCGGCGGGGTGCTCAGTCACGCCTACATGGCCGCCGGAATCCACACCCTGCGCGTCAACGGCGAGCCGGCCGGCGAGGGGACCATCAACTCGCACCTGGCCACCGCGTTCGGCGTTCCCGTTGTGCTCGTATCCGGCGACGAGGCCGCCTGCGCGGAGGCCGGCCGCTATGCCCCGCAGGCCGAGCAGGTGGTCACCAAGCAGGCGCTGGCCCGCTTCACCGCCAGGCTCCGGCCGGCCGCGGCCGTCCGGCAGGACCTGGGAGCTGCCGTCGAGCGCGCTCTTGCGCGGCTGGCGGCTGGCTCGCTCGCCGCGCCGGCCCCCAGCGCCGAGCTGTGCGCCGAGATCGAGTTCAGCGGCGAGAACCTCGCGCTTGCCGCCTCCGCCATCCCCGGAGTGCGGCGGACAGGGCTGCGTTCGGTCAGCTACACCGCCACCGACGCGGCGGAGTGGTACCGCTGCCTGGGAGCGGTATGGACCCTGGCCCGCGCCGCGCAGCAGGGACGATATGGCTGAGCTGCCGCCGCTGGTGACGCTGGCCTCGATCGAGGCGGCGGCCGCCGCCCTGCCCGATCAGTTCGGTAACTCCCCGGTGATCCCGTGGCCTGGCGGTGGCTGGCTCAAGCTTGAGAGCCTCCAGCCCACCGGATCGTTCAAGGTCCGCGGCGCCTGGACCAAGCTCGTCCGGCTCTCGGCCGAGTGCAGGGCGCGCGGCGTGGTGGCCTACTCAAGCGGCAACCACGGGATCGCCGTCGCGCATACGGCCCGGCTGCTGGGCGCCAGGGCGACCATCGTCGTGTCTGCCGACGCGCCGGGACCGAAAACGGGCGCGATCGCGCTCGAGGGGGGCGCTCTTGTGCCCTGCGGGGGCGGCAGCGAGGGACGCCGCCTGCGCGCCGAGGCCATCGCCGACCAGACCGGCCAGACGCTGCTGCCGCCGTACAACGACGCGGACGTGATAGCCGGCCAGGGCACCATCGGGCTCGAGCTGCTGCGGCAGCTGCCGGGCCTGTCATCGGTGGTGGTCCCGGTCGGCGGCGGCGGGCTCATCAGCGGCATCGCGGCCGCCGTCAAGGCGGTCAGGCCGTCGGTCCGGGTCATCGGCGTGGAGCCGGAACTGGCGGGCGATGCCCGCGAGACGCTCAGCACCGGCAGCCTCGTTCAGTGGACCGCCGAGGAAGTAGGCCAGACCATCGCCGACGGCATCAGGACCCAGTCCCTCGGGCCGCTGAATTTCGCGCACGTGGTCAGCCTGGTCGACGAGATCGTAACCGTATCCGAAGAAGACATTCTCGAAGCCGCGGTCGAGCTCATGCGCTCACGCCACCTCATCGTCGAGCCCTCAGGGGCAGTCTCGGTCGCGGCGGTCAGGAACGGGACCGTGCCCGCCGACGGCGCCGCCATCATCGTTTCCGGCGGGAACGCCAGCGCCGAGATCCTGGCCCGAATGGTGCGGCGGGTGCACGAGCTAGAGGAACCGGCGCTGGCACGCGCCGAGCACGACATCCGAGGCGTCCCGGCAATCACGGTGGACTTAAGAGCCACGGAAGGGCATCAAAATGAGAAAAAGTACCTTCAGAAAATGGCGGCTCACGGCCGCGCTCTCGGCGGTCACCGTGCTCGCGGCTGCGTGCAGCGGGACCTCAAGCAGCGGCTCGTCCGGCGGCAGCGGCGGCGGCGGTTCCGTGGTCAAGGGCACCGTCACCTTCGCGCTGCAGCCGGGCTTCCATCCCAATTACATAATGCCGGTGGAGCCCGCGGCGTATAACAACGTGCAGAACTTCAACCAGTTCCAGTTCCTGCTCTACCGCCCGCTGTACTGGCCGGGAATCAACGGGACGTCGGCGACCAACTACACCCTCAGCCTGGCCGACCCGGCGCAGTTCTCCGACAACAACACCGTGGTGACGATCAAGCTCAAGAACTACCGCTGGTCGGACGGAACACCGGTTACCAGCCGTGACGTGTCGTTCTTCATAAATCTCGTGAAGGCCAACAAGCAGCAGTACGGCTCGTACACCCCGGGCCAGTTCCCCGACGACATCAGCAGCGTCGCGACGCCGAACGCGCACACCGTGGTACTCCACCTCAACCGCTCCTACAACCCCGACTGGATCGCGGGCAACGACCTGTTCCTCATCCAGCCGATGCCGCAGCACGTCTGGGACAAGACGTCGGTAAACGGGCCGGTCGGCAACTACGACGAGACGACCGCGGGGGCGGTCGCGGTCTACAAGTTCCTCACCGCGCAGTCGATGCAGGAGTCCACCTACGCGACGAACCCGCTATGGAAGGTCGTCGACGGCCCGTGGAAGATGCAGTCCTTCTCCCCCAGCGGCGCGGTGACCTTCGTCCGCAACCCGCTGTACTCGGGTCCGGCGAAGCCGAGCGTGACCAAGCTGGTCGAGCTTCCGTTCACCACCGACGCGGCGGAGACCGACGTGCTGCGGGCCGGCAACAGCATCACCTACGGCTATATATCGCAAGCGGACGTGCCATCCGCCGGCTCGGTCAAGGCGGAGGGCTATAACCTGGCCGGCTGGCCGCAGTACCAGTTCGCCTACATCCTGCTGAACTACAACACCGGCAACGCGGCGACGCGATCGGAGTTCCGGCAGCTGTACGTGCGGGAGGCGCTGCAGGAACTGGTGAACGAGAACGAGGACATCAAGGTGTTCTTCGCCGGGTACGGCACTCCCACGTACGGTCCCGTGCCGTACCTCAGCTCGTACGCCTCGTCCCTCGATAAGACAGGCGCCTACCCGTTCAGCGTCAGCGCGGCCGAGAACGCGCTGAAGCAGCACGGCTGGAAGGTCGTCCCGAACGGCACCGACACCTGCGCGTCGCCGGGCACCGGGGCGAACCAGTGCGGCGCCGGCATCCCGGCAGGCGCCACGCTGAACTTCAAGCTCGTCTATTACTCTGGCAATCAGGCGATCGACGAGACCGAAGAGGCGCTGAAGTCGGACGCGAGCGGGGCCGGCATCAACATCGCGCTGTCCTCGATAAGCGCGGGCAGCGTGCTGTCCGCGGCCGTGCCGTGCCAGCCGACCCAGTCCGTGTGCGGCTGGCAGATGGCCACCTACGGCGGCTGGACGCCGTTCACCGACCCGGTGGTCAGCGCGCTTTTCGAGCCGGGCGTCCTGGACTCGGAGAACTACAACGACCCGACAGACAACGCGAACATCACCGCGGCGATTGAAGGCAGCGGCAGTGACTCCATCATCACGGCGTACGAGAACTACCTGGCGGGGCAGCTCCCGGTGATCTGGCAGCCGGATCCGGACTACCAGGTCTCGGCGATCAGCTCGAACCTTCAGGGCGCCACCCCGCAGGATCCGACGCTGGCCATCTCGCCAGAGCTCTGGTACCTAACGAAATGAGCACCACGAAGTGAGCCTTACGAAGTGAGCGACGCAGCGCCGCCCCGGCCCGATGCCGGGGCGGCACCGCCGCTGCTGGAGATCGAGGACCTGCGGACCCACATCCGCATGCGGCACTCGACGGTCCGGGCCGTCGACGGGGTCTCGCTGACCGTGCACCAGGGCGAGACCGTCGGCCTGGTCGGAGAGTCCGGCTGCGGCAAGTCGCTGACCGCGCTTTCCGTGATGCGGCTGCTGCCGCCCGGCGGGAGCATCGTGGGCGGGAGCATCAGGCTGGCCGGGCGGGAACTGGCCACGCTGCCCGAGGCGGCGATGCGCCGGGTCAGGGGCAACGAGGTGGCGATGGTCTACCAGGACCCGATGACGTCCCTGGACCCCACCATGACGATCGGGGATCAGATCGCCGAGCCGGTGCGGACGCACCGCGGCGTGTCCCGGAAGGAGGCGCTCGACCGGGCCGCCGAGGTCCTCGAGCTTGTCGGCATGCCCAAGCCGGGTGAGCGGCTGCGGGCCTTCCCGCACCAGCTGTCCGGCGGGCTCAGGCAGCGGGTGATGATCGCGATGGCGCTCGCCTGCGAGCCGAAGCTGATCATCGCGGACGAGCCCACGACGGCCCTCGACGTGACGATCCAGGCCCAGATCCTGGCCCTGCTTGACGACCTGAAGGAACGCCTGGGGATGGGGATGCTGCTCATCACCCACGACATGGGGGTCATCGCCGGGCGGGCCAGCCGGGTCATGGTGATGTACGCCGGGCGCGTGGTCGAGGCGACCGACGCCAGGACCCTGTTCGGCGACATGCGGCACCCCTACACAGAGGCGCTGCTTGAGTCGATTCCCAGCGTCAAGGGCCCGAGCGTGACGGGCGGCCGGAGGGGCGCCCTCTACAGCATTCCCGGGCTGCCGCCGGACCTGTCCGACCCTCCGGCCTGCTGCCGGTTCTCGCCGCGCTGCCGGTACGCGCAGGAGCGGTGCCGGGAGGAGGAGCCGCCGCTTGGCGGCGAACCCGGGCACCTGTTCGCCTGCTTCTTCCCGGTCAGGCCGGGCGGGCTGCGGCCCCGACTTGGCGCGGCCGGGCCGCCCGATGCTGCCTCGCCGCCCGAGGCCCCGGAGATTCCCCGCGGGGAACCTCTGCTCGTCCTCGATCACGTGGTCAAGGAGTACCCGATCACCAGGGGGATCCTGCAGCGGCGCGTCGGCTCGGTGAAGGCGGTCTCGGACATCTCGCTCCAGATCGGCCGCGGCGAGACGTTCGGGCTCGTGGGCGAGTCGGGCTGCGGCAAGACGACGCTCGGGCGGCTGATCACCGCGCTGGAGGCGCCGGACTCCGGATCGGTCGTCTTCGACGGAACGGACGTCTCCGCGCTGCGCGGCGACGCGCTGCGGCGCAAGCGGCGGCAGTTCCAGCTCATGTTCCAGGATCCGTATGCCTCGCTCGATCCGCGGATGCGCGTGCTGTCGATTCTCCGCGAGCCGCTGGCCGCGCACCATATCGGCACCCGCGCCGAGCAGCGGGCGCTAGTCCGGCACCTGCTGGCCGAGGTGGGGCTGGCCGACCGGTCGCTGGGACTGTACCCGCACGAGTTCTCCGGCGGGCAGCGCCAGCGCATCGGGCTGGCCCGGGCGCTGACCCTCGAACCGGGGCTCATCGTCGCCGACGAGCCGGTCTCGGCGCTGGACGTGTCCATCCGGGCACAGGTGCTGAACCTGATGATGCGGCTGCAGGCCGAACGCGACCTGACCTACATCATCATCTCGCACGACCTGTCCGTGGTGCGCTACCTGGCCGACCGGGTCGGCGTCATGTACCTCGGCAAGCTGGTCGAGGTCGGCCCGGTTGAGCAGGTGTTCGAGCACCCGGCGCACCCCTACACCGCCGGGCTGCTGGCAGCCATACCCGAGCCCGACCCCGCCATCGCGAAGGCCAGCCGCCCGGCCGTGGAAGGGGAGCTTCCCTCCGCCGCCAGCCCGCCGTCTGGCTGCCGGTTCCGGACCCGCTGCCCCCGCAGCGCTGACATATGCGCCGAGGTCGAGCCGGCCGCCAGGCCGTTCGGCGTGCCCGGCCATACCGCGGCGTGCCACTTCCCGCTGCAGAGCCCGCTGGATGCCCAGACCGGAGGACCTCCGATGTCTCAGCTACGGCCATGATTCCCTACATTGCCCGCCGGATAGTCCAGGCGATCTTCGTCGTGCTCGGCGTGACGATCATCGTGTTCATCATCCTCCGTCTGCTGCCGGGCGGCCCGGCGCGCGCGCTGCTCGGGCCGCGTGCCACGAACCAGCAGGTTCAGGAGTTCATCGTCGCCAACGGCTACAACAAGCCGGTCTGGATCCAGTACGGCACCTACCTCGGCCACCTGATCCACGGCAACCTCGGGTTCTCCTACCACTACAACCAGACGGTCGACTCGCTGCTGGCCCAGGACCTGCCGAAGACCGCCGTGCTGGTGGGGCTCAGCTACCTGATCTCCATCGCCGTGGCGATTCCGCTCGGCATCCTGCAGGCGGTGCGGCGCAACAAGCCGATCGACTACGGCCTGACCGGCTTGTCCTTCATCGGCTACTCCATGCCGGTGTTCTGGCTCGGCATCCTGCTGATCCTGATCTTCGCCGTCAACCTGCACTGGCTGCCGCCCGAGGCGCCGCAGGGCACGACGATCGGGGCGATACTGAGCCAGCCGAGCGGCCTGGTGCTCCCGGTTGCGACGCTGTCGATCATCACCATCGCGCAGTTCAGCAGGTTCATGCGCTCGTCGGCGATCGAGAACCTGGTACAGGACTACATCCGCACCGCCCGCGGCAATGGACTGTCGTCCGGCGCTGTGCTCTTCCGCCACCTGCTGCGCAATTCGCTGCTGCCCATCATCACGCTGGTCGGGCTGAGCCTGCCCGCCACGCTGTCCGGGGCGGTGATCACCGAGTCGGTGTTCAAC